>Ga0068852_100004236_pt1 | contig 10128 bp, 10 predicted proteins | sample KBSCornC22_FD_66594 | JGI IMG/M metagenome (GOLD analysis project Ga0068852, IMG submission 66594) | Corn rhizosphere microbial communities from Kellogg Biological Station, Michigan, USA - KBS Corn C2-2 | ecosystem: Host-associated > Plants > Roots > Rhizosphere > Soil ... | reverse complement strand
CGAGCGCATCGGCACGCGCGACATCTGGTGGAACAACATTTCCGGCGGCACCGACTTCTGCGGTGCCTTCATCGGCGGCCACCGCGAGCTGCCGCAGACGCCCGGTCGCATGCAATGCCGCGAGATCGGCTGCGCCGTCGAGGCCTGGGACGACCAAGGCCGCCCAGTCATCGGCGAGGTGGGCGAGCTCGTGTGTACAAAGCCCCTGCCGTCGATGCCCCTGTACTTCTGGGGCGACGAAGGCAATGCGCGCTACCTGTCGAGCTACTTCGACGTCTACCCCGGTGTGTGGCGGCACGGCGACTGGCTGAAGATCGACGCGGATGGTGGGTGCACCATCTATGGCCGCAGCGACGCCACCATCAACCGTCACGGCGTGCGCATGGGCACGAGCGAGATCTACTCCGCGGTCGAATCCTTGCCCGAGGTGCTGGACTCGATGGTCATCGACCTCGAATACCTCGGGCGCGAAAGCTGGATGTCGCTATTCGTCGTGCTGCGCGAAGGGTTGGTGCTGGATGCTGCCTTGACGCAGCGCATCAAGCAGGCGATCAAGTCCGCGCTGTCTCCGCGCTTCGTGCCGGATGAGATCGTGCAGGCACCGGAGATCCCGCGCACGCTGTCGGGCAAGAAGCAGGAAGTGCCGATCAAGAAGATCTTCCTCGGGCATCCGATGGACAAGGTGGTGAACCCGGATGCGATGGCGAACCCGGGGTGCCTCGGCTGGTACGCTGAGAGAGCCAAGGCCAGGAGATGAGCGAACCCGCATGACTCAACGAACTGCCGCCTGCAGCTGCGGGCAACTGACTGCGACAACGCGCGTCGATCCCATCCGTGTGTCGGTGTGCCACTGCCTCGCCTGCCAGCGGCGCACCGGCAGCGTGTTCGCGGCCCAGGCAAGGTTCCATCGAGACGACGTCACGCTGGCCGGCCGCTCGACCTCGTACACGCGCATCGGCGACTCAGGCGGCCGAGCTACCTTCCACTTCTGCCCCGATTGCGGCGCGACGGTGTACTACATGATCGACGGCATGCCCGACATGGTCGCCATTCCGGTCGGTGCTTTCGCGGCCCCCGCGTTTCCGGCGCCGGTGCGCTCGGTCTACGAGGAGCGAATGCATTCGTGGGTGAAGATGCCCGAGGACATCGAGCATGAGTTCTGAGGCCAGCCCGAGGTGCACGACATGACCGCCACGCTGCACGCGGTCCGGGCAGACATCACCACCTTGGCGGTCGATGTGATCGTCAACGCCGCGAACTCGTCACTGCTGGGCGGTGGCGGTGTCGATGGCGCCATCCATCGCGCCGCGGGCCCCGAGCTGCTGCATGAATGCCGGCTGCTCGCCGGCTGCAAGACGGGCGACGCCAAGGCGACCAAGGGCTACCGCCTGACGGCGAAGAACATCGTCCACACCGTCGGCCCGGTGTGGCACGGCGGCACGAACGGTGAGCCGCAGCTGCTCGCGTCCTGCTATCGGCGCTCGCTGGAAGTGGCGGCGTCGTTGCGTGCGGCAAGCATCGCGTTTCCGAGCATCAGCACCGGCATCTACGGCTACCCAATCGAGCTTGCGGCGCAGGTGGCGGTGTCCACCGTTCGCGATTCGCTCGACGAGTTCGATGGCCTTCGCGAGGTGGTGTTCTGCTGCTTCTCGGAGGCGGACCTGACCGTGTACCGCCACATGCTCGGCGGCGAATCGCATGGCCTTCGCACCTGAAGTCGTTGCCGCCATCGCCGTCGGCGCGGTCGTCGTGATCGGCCTCGTGCTCAAGCGCCTGCGATCGACCCGCACGCGCAACGTCGGTCGCCCCGTGGCCGACGGGCCGGCCAACCTGCGCTTCACCTGCGCCGGCTGCTCGCAGCAGTTCACCCATTCGCGCCGCACCCTCGCCGCATGGCGCAGGGGCACGCGGCAATTCTTCTGCAACGCGTGCCACACCAAATGGCGTGGTGCCCAACCGAGGCACCAGCTGCCGGAACGCAAGGCGCAAACAACCAAGCCCAGGAACGGCCCATCCGTGACTCCCGACCCGAGAAGCGTGCGCCGCCGTCAGGACAAGGCCGCAAGCGGTTGCCTGGGAATCCTGCTCATTGGCGTTGCACTTCCGGCCGCGTTGATCTTGGCTGCGATTCACTACCTCTGAGCCATCCTCCCGATCCGTCCGCAAGGCTTTGAGCCTTGTGACACCATCGCCGCATGAAGCTCCTGCTGCGGCTGTTCTCCAGCGTCCACGCGCTCATGGCGGCGCTGTTCGCCTGTGCCGCGCTCGTGCTCATCGTCATCTCGGCCAAGGTCGGCTGGGAGGCCTGCATGAACGGCCTCGATGCGGCGGCGGCACAGCAGATCATCGAAGCCATCGGCCTTCTCGCCGCCGCCGTGGTGGCCCTGCAGATCGCGCAGACCATCGCCGAGGAAGAGGTGGTGCGCGCAGCCCACGTGAGCGCGCCCACGCGCGTGCGGCGCTTTCTTTCACGCTTCTTCGTGGTGGTGATGGTGGCGCTGGCCATCGAAGGCCTGGTGGTCACCTTCAAGGCCGTGCATGAAGACGCCTCGCACCTCGCCTACGCCGCGATGCTGCTCGCCTCGGCCGCCGCCCTGCTCGCCGCATGGGGAGTCTTCGTGCGCTTGAACCGCTACGCCGAAGAACTGGAGCCCGAGGCGATGGAAGAGGCGAAGCAGGAAGACGAGAAGCTCGGGTGACGACCACCGGGAGGAAGAGATTGGACACGCTGATACCGATGACGCAGCCCGAGTTCCTTGCCTACATCGAGGAATCCATCCCCAGCTATGCAGCCGACAAGGTCGCTTCCGGGCAATGGTCGGAGCTGGAGGCCTTGGCCTTGTCGAGAAAGACCTTCGACGAACTCCTGCCGCAAGGCCTTGCCACGCCGGACAACCAGCTGTTCACCATCGTCGACGCCGACTCGCGCCGCGTGGGCATGCTGTGGATCGCCGTGCAGGACCGCGCCGGTCGCCGCGTGGCCTATGTGTATGACGTGAGCATCGCGCCCGAGCATCGCCGCCAGGGCCATGCGGTGCGCGCATTCGAAGCCCTGGAAGCCAAGGTGCGCGACATGGGCCTGGCCGGCATCGGCCTGCATGTCTTCGGCCACAACCACGGTGCGCAGGCACTGTATGCGAGGCTCGGGTACCAGACGACGAACATCAACATGTTCAAGGCGTTGTGACGAGGCGCGGGCAAACCGCCGCTGCAAGCCGCTACCCCTTCCGCCCCGCCCTCGCATTCCTGCGATAGAACTCCGGCGGCTTGCCCTTCACCCACTCGATGAAATCCGCCATCACCGGATGCTCGCGCAGCGACTGCCAGGTGTGATAGCTCCTCGCGAGCTCCTTCTCGGTGAAGGTGGCGTGGATCTTCCGGTGGCAGATGCGGTGCATCTGCTCCTTGGCGGTGCCGCCCTGGCTCTTGGGCACGAGGTGGTGCTCATCGACACTCTCGCCGGCCACGAGTTCGCGGCCGCACAGCGGGCACTGGCCAGGTGCCTCGGGCTCGACGTGCCACGCGGGGGCGTTGCGCAGGTGGCGCTTCACGACCATGACTGAATCTCCATGCGGCGCATTCTGCCGTCGTGCGCAACTTGGGCGGCGCGGCAGGCCGGTGCGTTCACATGCTTGGGGTACGCTTGCAAACGGACCGCGCGGCCCTACATCTGGGTCGCCACGACATTTCAGGAGGCGGCATGACCCCAAGACTCTTCTCGCGCGTGCTGTGCGGGCTGCTCATCAGCGTGGCAGCCATGGCAGCGAATGCCGGGGCCAAGGAAGACATCCAGGCCGACATGCAGGCGGGCCGCTGGTCGCAGGCTGACACGCGGCTGAACGACGTGCTGGCCAAGCACCCCGACAACGCGCTCGCCCACTACTGGCAGGCGCAGGTGAAATTCCGCGAAGGCCAGCTCGACGAGGCACGTGCGCATCTCGCCAAGGCCAAGGAGCTGGACCCGAAGCACGCCTTCGCCGGCGACAAGGCCAACCTCGCCCGCTTCGAGCGCGCGCTCGACAAGCCCGCGGCAGCGGCACCGGTGGCGCCGCCCGTCGCACGCAACGACAGCGTCGCGCCGCGGCAGACGCAGCCGGCCCCGGTCGAGCCGGCGCCCGTCGCGCCCTACAACCCGCCCGCGCCCAAGTCGGGCGGCAACGGCTGGCTGTGGATCGGCCTCATCGTGCTGGCCGGCTTCATCTTCTGGGCCGTGCGCTCGGCCAAGTCACGCGGCATGAGCGGCGACAAGGCGAGCGTGAAGGCCAAGCTCGAAGAAGCCCTCAACGACCTGCGTGACGCGGGCAAGTTCATCGACACCCGTGGCGACCTGAGCATGGAACAGAAGCTCGCCATGTCCGACCGCGTGATGCGCGCGCAGGGCGACGTGCAAGCCCATCTTGCGACGCTCGGCTCGCGCACCGACTTCGGACCGTCCATCGAGCTGCTGCGCCGCGTGCGGGACATCGCGGCCGAAACGCGCGGCGAGCGCCGCCCGAGCGAGATCGAAGCTGAACGCGAGCTCGAGATGCAACGCATGCGCAGCGCGCAGATGGCCAACCCAGGCATGGGCATGGGTGGCATGGGCAACCAGGGCTCCGGCATGGGCAGCGCGGGCGCGGCGCTGGGCGGGCTTGCGGCCGGCGTGGTGCTGGGCGGCCTGATGAGCGGCAGCTCGCACGCGCGTGAGCGCAGCGACGGCGGGAACCTGGGCGGCGGTGGCGGCTACACGCCCATCGAAGACTTCGACCGCGGCGATTCATCGCCCAGCATCGACATCGGCGGTTCGGGCGATGGCGGCGGCTGGGACAGCGGTGGGTCGGACACGGGTGGTGGGGGCGACAGCTTCGATTGATTCGCGGGCTGCGAGGCAGCCACCCGATCTTTAAGGTCAGGCGCGTGGTCGCCCCATCGGATCGAACCGCGCTCACACCTCGACACACTTCCCCGCTTCACCCCGGCCGTCTCCAGGCCGAAAACCCGTCAACAAGGGCCTCCTGGAGACTGCCATGACTTCGTCCCCGCAACGCGCCGGCTTCCTGACGGCGAATCCGCATGCGCTGGCCACCATCCTGGACGCCAGCCAGACGAAATCGATCATCGCCTCGCGCGACATCTTCGACGTCTCGGGCATCAAGCTGTGGGCGCGCGACCAGCCGGTGTCGCAGTCGCTGCAACGCAAGCTGCTGGACCGGCAGCTGCGCCAGCCGCTGGAGGCCTGCCTGATCGCCGAGAACGGCGTCAACTCGCGCGGGCTGCTGCTGGCGGTGGAGAAGCTGCTGGAGCAGGACACACCGCTCAAGCCATTGCTCACCGAGCATGCCGACGACATCGTGCATGCCGCGGTGCACCTGCCGCTGCACCCGGTAGCGCAGCTGCTGCTCACCGCGGGCCAGGCCTCGCGACCCGAATCCTTCGACCATGCGGTGCAGGCGATGGCCTTGTGCGGCGCGCTCACCCTCTCGCACGGCGGCGGCACGCGTGACCTGCGGGTGGCCATGCTGTGCGGCCTCTTGCACGACCTGGGCGAGATGTACATCGACCCGCGCTTCGGCGAAGCCGATGCCGACCGCACGCTGGATTTTCGCAGCTACCAGCAGCTCGTCGTGCACCCGCACGTCGGCAAGCTCCTGATCGAGCAGCTCACCAACTATCCGCCCGACGTGGCGCGCGCCATCGCCGAACATCATGAGCGGCTGGACGGCACCGGCTACCCGCACTGCCTGCAGCGCGACCAGGTGTCGCCGCTGGGCCGCATGCTGGCGGTGACTGAAGCCACCCTGGCCGCCTTGCGCAAGCCCGGCGCGAACCTGGCACATGCCAGCGTCGCGCTGCGCGCCGTGCCCGGCGAATTCGATCTCGGCTGGATCGGCCCGGTCGCCCATGCCGCGCGCACGCAGCCGCAGCTGAAGGCCAGCATGGGCTTCGAGGAAGTCAATGCCCGCCTCACGCGCCTGGGCGATGCGCTCACCTCGGCTCAGAGCAATGCCAACGCCCTGCTCGCGCTGGCCAAGACGCCTTCATTCAAGGCCGCGGTGGAGCTCGCCCAGCACCTGCTCGCACGTCTTCGCCTCGGCTGGAATGCAAGCGGCCTGTGGAGCACCGAGTCAATCGCGCAGCAGGACACGCCGGAGGTGGAAGCCATCGAGGACGAATTGCTGTTCCGCCTGCGTTCCATCCAGCGCGCGGCGCTGTTGTGCGCGGGCAAGCTGCCGGATGCCGACGCCATGCTGCTGAACACGCTGTGCGAAGGCATCAACGAAGCGACGGCATAGTTCAAGGCACCGGCTGGGGCGCCAGCGCCAGCAAGCGCTCCAATACCTGCGCCAGCTCGCTGTCACTGTCGAGAAAGAACATCGCGCGCGACAGCGGATCGTCGCGGCCGATCTTGACGGTGAGCCAGTGCGGCACGGCGCGCATGAACACGGCTTCGTCGTTCACGTCGTCGCCCACGAACACCGCGCCGCCCGCCCCTTCGCGGCGAACGAGCGACGCAAGCGCATCGCCCTTGTCTGGCAGGCCGATGGCCATCACGTTGACCACGCACTTGCCGCCGAAGCGCTTGACGGCGTTCTCGGTGCCCTGGAGCAGCTCTTCGATGCACACCAGCGCCGCGCCGGCATCGTGCGAAAGCCGGTAGTGCAGCGCGAGCGAATACTGCTTGTCCTCCACCACGATGCCGCAGCGGCGGAAGTCCTCGGCATGGGCCTCGATGCGGTGGCGGATCGAATCGAGCGCCTGCGAGGCTTGCGAGGGCGGGCCGAGCGTCGGGTCTTCGGCGCCATGGTTGCCCACGATGTAGCGCGGATGAAAACCCAGCCGCGGTTTCACGTCAGCCACGCTGCGGCCGGTGATGACGGCCACGGGCAGCCGTTCAGCCAGCGCCGCCAGGCCGCGCGACACCGCCTCGGGCACGTGCGCTTCATCGGGCCGCGCCACGATGGGCGCGAGCGTGCCGTCGAAATCGAAGGCAAGGATCGGCTTGAGCCGCATCACGGCCTCGAGCGCGCGTTCGCCTTCAGTGCAGAAGAGGTGCTGCATCGACGTGATTGTCCTGGTGTCGTTGAACGCGTGCCTCGATCCGTTCGCGCAGGCGTGTGCGGCCGGCATCGGCCAGCATGCGGCCGGCCCAGCGGTACACGTTGAACTCGCGCACCGTCATGCGCAGGCTGGCCATGCGCTCGCGCTGTTCGGCCGGCGGCATGGTGATGGAACGCAGCAAGGCATCGGCCAGCTCCTCGACGTGGTACGGATTGACGATCAGCGCCTCGGGCATCTCGCGCGCGGCACCGGCGAAGCGGCTCAGGATGAGCACGCCCTGCTGGTCGTCGCGCGCCGCGACGAACTCCTTGCACACGAGGTTCATGCCGTCGTGCAGGCTCGTGACCAGGCACACGTCGGCGGCGCGGTACAGCTCGTTCACCGCGTCATGGCCGAAGTGCTGGGCGAGCAGGTGCACCGGCGCGTAGCCCGCACGGCCGAAGCGCTCGTTGATGCGCGCGGTGACGCGATGGATGCGGTCCTGGAAGGACTTGTATTCCTCCAGCGACGTGCGCGAGGGCGCGGCCACCTGCACGAAGCTGAAGCGGCCGATCCACTCGGGGTACTTCTCGAGCATGCGCTCCACCGCATGCAGCCGCTCGAGGATGCCCTTGGTGTAGTCGAAGCGGTCCACGCCGACGGCCACCTTGTGGTCGGGCGGCAGGTCCAGCCGCTCGAAGAGCTTGGCGCGGCACTGGGCCACCGACGGCCAGCGCGAGATCTGCGAATCGGTGGGCCATTCGATGGAGATCGGGTAGGCCTCGATCAGCGTCGTGTCCTGCTGGAACGAGATGGTCGAATGCTCGTGCTCGATGCGCGCCTCGAGGTAGCGGTCCACCGTCTCGAGGAAGTTCTTGCAGTGGTAGCGCGTGTGGAAGCCCAGGATGGTGCTGCCCAGCATGCCCTGCAGGATCTCGCGCCGCCATGGGCAGATGCCGAAGCTCTCCGGGTTGGGCCAGGGGATGTGCCAGAAGGTCAGGATGGTCGCGCGCGGCAGCCGCTTGCGGATCATCGCGGGCAAGAGCGCGAAGTGATAGTCCTGCACCAGCACGATCGGGTCTTCGCTGCGCGCCTCGGCCACCACTGCATCCGCAAAGCGCTGGTTGACCTGCTTGTAGGCCTCCCAGTCGCTCTCGCGGAACACCGGCCGCACGTGGGCCACGTGGCACAGCGGCCACAGGCCTTCGTTGGCGAAGCCATAGTAGTAGCCCTGCTCTTCCTCGGGCGTGAGCCACAGGCGGCGCAGCGAGTATTCCTCTTGCCCCGGCGGCACGCGCACGCGGTCGTGCGAGTCCACGACCTCGCGGTCGGCGCTGCCGCTGCCATGCGCGATCCAGGTGCCGGAACACGCACGCATCACCGGCTCCACCGCGGTCACGAGGCCGCTGGCCGGACGCTTCACGACGATGTGGTCGCCCTCGCGCTCATGGATGTAGGGCTCGCGGTTGGACACCACGATGACCTGGTCGCCGCGCATGCGCGTGTGCAGCAATTGCCGCAGGCGTTCGGGGTTCCATTCGGCCTCGGGGCCCTGGGCGCGGCGGTACTCGTCTTCCAGGTCGCGCAGGCGCGCGCGCAGGTCGGCGGCGAAGGGTTCGAGCTCCGGCGGGGGCAGGCTGTTGCCGCCGCCCGAGGGCGACAGCATCGGACTCAACAGGCCTTCGCCGCGCATGATGGCGCGCACGCCCGACACCCAGCCACGCCAGCTCAGCTGCGCCACCACCATGGTGATGAGCGCCATCACGAGGCCCAGGCAGGAGATGAGCACGATCAGGTAGCGGCGCGTGTCGAGGCTGCGCCGATCGACGAAGCTCAGGTCGTGCAGCAGCACGAGGTCGGCCACGCGACCGGTGTCGGTGCTCACCGGGTGCACGCTCACGTGCACCGGGCCGCCTTCGATCTTCAAGCGCGGCTCGGGCTGCTGCGACAGCACGCTCGCATTGCCGCAGCTCAGGCTCTTGGGGAACTGCGCGGTGCGCACCACCATGCTGCCGTCCGGCAGGCACACGCCGATGGCCACCATGCGCTCGTCCTGGATGGCGCGGTCGATTACCGATTGCAATCGCTTGCGATTCTCTTGTGACAAGGCCTCACTGATCGGGTCGGAGAGCGTGTTGGCCATCAGCTCGCCGCGTGCGTTCAGGTCGCGCGCAAACCAGCGCAGCGTGAGCTGGTCCATCAAGGGCAAGGCAAGGTAAGCAGCCGCAACGAGCGTGAGCAGGAGCGGGACGAGAAAGCGGAGTTGGAGGCGAAGTGTTTTCACGGACGTTGTGATATTTGTAATCTTGCAGGCCCTGGACGGCCTTATGGTGGTGGGCAATTGGCGCGCCCGGTCCCTGTCATAGGTATTCGGGCGTGCCCAAGGCCGTTGCGTTTGTATATTCGTTAGAAAGGAGAACAACACATGACCGGTCCGACCGCCACCGTTCGCCCTCCCCAGCCTGCCGGGCTCGATGTGGCCATGATCGGCAACTGCGCCATCAGCGCGCTGATCAACCGTGAAGCCACCGTCGTATGGTGCTGCATGCCACGCTTCGATGGTGACCCGGTGTTTCACGCCATGCTCGACAGCAAGGACGGTTTGCCGCACGACGGCAGCTTCGGCGTCGAGCTCGAAGGGCTCGTTCGCACCGAGCAGTCGTACGACGCGGGCACCGCCATCTTGCGAACACGGCTTTACAACGAGAAAGGCGAAGGGCTGGAGATCGTCGACTTCGCGCCACGCTTCTTCACGCGCGACCGCGCCTTCCGTCCGGCGCAGATCGTGCGGCGCGTGCGGCCCATCGTCGGCCACCCACGCGTGCGCTTCATCATCCGCCCGCGCGGCGACTGGGGCGCCACCAAGCCCACCATCACGCGCGGCAGCAACCACTTGCGCTTCGTGATGCCCGGCACCACGCTGCGGCTGTACACCAACGCGCCCATCACCTACGTGCTCGACGAGACGCCCTTCTCGCTGCAGACGCCGGTGAGCTTCCTGCTCGGGCCCGACGAGACGCTGCCCTCGGGCATCGAAGAGACGGCCCGCGACTTCGAAGAGCAGACCGCGTGGTACTGGCGCCATTGGACGCGCCGCCTCGCGCTGCCGCT
>Ga0068852_100004229_pt1 | contig 10133 bp, 11 predicted proteins | sample KBSCornC22_FD_66594 | JGI IMG/M metagenome (GOLD analysis project Ga0068852, IMG submission 66594) | Corn rhizosphere microbial communities from Kellogg Biological Station, Michigan, USA - KBS Corn C2-2 | ecosystem: Host-associated > Plants > Roots > Rhizosphere > Soil ... | reverse complement strand
GGCCGGAGCCGGCAGCACCTGGATCGGGTCGAGTACCTCGGTCACCACGTCCTGGCGACCGATCCTGCGCAGGCCGGCGTAGGCGAGCACGACCGCGTCGAGGTCGCCCGCCAGCACGCGCTGCACGCGGGTGTCGACGTTGCCGCGCAGGCCGACCATCTCCAGGCCGAGGCCGAGAGCGTTCAGCTGGGCAGTGCGCCGTGGCGCGCCGGTGCCGACCTTGGCACCTGCGGGCAATTCGCCGAGGGTCAGCCCGTCGCGGGCGACAAGCGCGTCGCGAGGATCCTCACGAACCGGCACCGCGCCGATCGTGATGCCCTCGGCGGCAGCGGTGGGCAGGTCCTTGAACGAGTGCACAGCGATGTCGATGTCGCCCGCCAGCAGGGCCGTGCGCAGGGCGGAGACCCACACGCCGGTGCTGCCGAGCTGGTTGACCGCAGCGCTGGACGTGTCGCCCTCGGTGACGATCGGAACGATCTCGATGTCGTCGGCGCCCGCGTCCACGGCGAGCGCCTTCACGACGATGTCGGTCTGGGTGCGGGCAAGCAGGCTGGCTCGGGTGCCCACGCGAAGCGTCCTGCTCATGGGCGACCGCCCTGGCCGGGCTTCTTGACTGCGGCAACGGAGTCGACGGCGGCCTGATCGAGGTCGAACAGCTCGCGGAGGGCGCTGGCGTACTGGTCGCCGCCGGGCAGCGAGGCAAGTTCCTTCACCCGGACGGTCGGGGCATGCAGCACCTTCTCGACCGCGCGGCGTACCGCGTCGGCCACCTCGAAGCGAACGTCGTCGGCAAGGCTCGGCAGGCGGCCATCGAGCCGGGCGATCTCCGCATCGATGACCTGGTTGGCCCGGGCCCGCAGCGCGGTGACGGTCGGCGCGACCGCGAGCTGCTGCTGCTCGGCGAGATACGCGCCGAGCTCGTCGCTCACGATTGCCGAGGCCGCTTGCACCTCGACCTCGCTGACCGCGGCGCCACCGTCACGCAGGGCCTCGAGGTCGACGTAGGTGATCTCGGTGAGCTCGGCGACGGCGGGATCCACGTCGCGCGGCAGAGCCAGGTCGAGCACCACGAGCGAACGTCCCGCGCGCGGCAGGACGGCCTCGGCCTCGATCACCAGCCCGGTGGCCCCGGTCGAGGAGACGACGATGTCGGCTTCGGTGATCTCGCGGGGTATCTCACCCAGCCCGACGGCGCGTCCCCCGACGGCAGCGGCAAGGCGCTCGGCCCGCTCGACGTTGCGATTGGCGACGACGATGTCGGTGAGGCCGCGACGGCGAAGCGTCGCGCCGGCAAGGGCGCCCATCGAACCCGCGCCCACGATGAGAGCCCGGAGGCCGTCGAAGGACGGGTAGACGTCGGCGGCCCGGTCGAGTGCGACGGACACGACCGAGGCGCCGGCCTGATCGATACCGGTGTCCGAGTGCACCCGCTTGCCGACGCGCAGCGCCGTCTGGGTGAGGTCGTGCAGCACCGTGCCGAGCGAGCCCGCGTCGGTCCCGAGGGCGTAGGCGGACCGCAGCTGGCCGAGGATCTGCGATTCCCCGACGACCATCGAGTCGAGGCCAGAGGCGACGGCGAACATGTGCTCGGCCGCGGCCTCTGCAAAGTGCACGTAGAGGTGGTCGGCCAGATCGCCGACCGGCAGACCGGCGTGGCGGGCCAGCACCGAGGTGATCTCCGCGACCGCAGGGTGGAAGCGGGCGACGTCGGCGTAGACCTCGATGCGGTTACAGGTCGACAGCAGCAGCACCTCGGAGATCGTCTCCGCGCGGTGCAGCTCGTCGAGGGTCTTGCGCAGGTCGTCTGCCGGCACGGCCGCCCGCTCGAGCAGCGACACCGGAGCGGTGCGGTGCGACAGGCCGACTACGAGAACGCTCATTGCGCCTCCGCCAGGGCTGCCGCGGCTTTGCGCGTCTCGTGGAAGGACAGGATCTGAAGTTCGGCGGCGAGGTCCACCTTGCGGACGTCGACGTGGCTCGGCACCGTCAGCAGCACCGGCGCGAAGTTGAGGATGCTCGTAACGCCTGCCACGACCAGCCGATCGGTGACGTCTTGTGCGACCGACGCGGGGGTGGCCAGCACCGCGATCGTGATGCCGTGCTCGGCAACGACCTCTTCGAGATCGGCGATGTCGCGCACCACGTGCCCGAGGATCATCGAGCCGATGCGTGCCGGGTCGGCGTCGAGCAGCGCGGCGATCTCGAAGCCGCGGGACGCGAAGCCGTTGTAACCGGCCAGTGCCTGGCCTAGGTTTCCGACGCCGATCAGGGCCACCGAGCGGTGCACGGTGATCCCGAGGGTGCGCGCTATCTCGTCGGTCAGGGTGCTCACGTGGTAGCCGACCCCGCGGATGCCGTAGGAGCCCAGGTAGGAAAGGTCCTTGCGGAGCTTGGCCGAATTCACGCCCGCCGCGGTGGCGAGCTCCTCTGAGGAGACCGTGGTCACCGCACGCTCACGCAGGACGCCGAGCACCCGCAGATAGGTGGCCAGGCGTGCGACGGTCGCGTCCGGAACGCGAGCCTCGGAAGGCCGGCAGTCGGCGGTCATCAACACCTCGTCGTGGGCCGGATCTGTGCTGTCAGCAGGGGGCTGTTCGCCCCTGCCAGGGGGGCGCTGCTACCGGTGTGGTAGAAGCTCGGCAACCCGTTCGACGCTACGCCGCTCGTGAATCTTTTCCCAAATCGCGAGTGCGCGTGCTATACGGCCCGAACGGCTCTCCCCCGCCGCTCCCGCCTCCTCGGCCACCGGTCCGCGCCGTTCCTGCCCAGTGGCGACTTCGGGGCCGGAGTGGCGACGTCAAGTCGCCACCGGACGCGCTAAGTCGCCACTCAACGGGAGGAGCGGCCCCAGCGACGGCCGGTCAGTGCCGCCCGAAATCGCTGTTCCTCAACCCGCCAATACCCGTGTTCCTTGCCGTCGATGAGGATTACCGGCACTCGATCCGAGTATTCGGCCTGCCGAACCGGATCGGCGTCCACATCGACGGAATCCAGCGAAAAGCCCAATTCAGCCTGTAGGCCTCGCAACGTCTGCTCTGCGACATCGCACAAATGGCAGCCATCTCGGGTAATCAAGGTGACGAGGCGGTCCTGGACCCGGCTCACACGACCTCCGCTTTCCGACAGGCGAACTGAACCCACCGTAGCGGTCGTGAAGCGAAGGAATGGCCGGAATTCAGGGAGTTGATCTTGGTGAAGACCTGGTCACGATCTCGCGAACGACGGTGTTCAGAACTCGTTTCAACAGGTAGCGTTAGCGCGGTCTTCACACGCGGAGCGATCCCCCACTCATGCTTTCCCGCGGAAAGGACGCAGATGTCCAGCGCGAGTTCTGCTGCGCCCGGGTCTAGCGGCCCGGGCGCTGGACTGCGCGCGCTCGCGGAACTGATCGCCACCCAGCTGGCGAACCTCGGCATCCAGCCGGCGATCGCCGGGGCACCGTCCATGCACATGGCCGTCGACGCGACCACCCCCAGGCAGACCGGTGGACGGCATTCGGCGCTGCCCCGGCGCACGAGCGGCGGCCGGGTCGCCGCGCCCGCATCCACGTCGACGCCGCCGCCAGAACCCGAGCCCACCGAGATGGCCGAGGAGCACAGCGAGATCTGGGATCTCGTCGGGCGGGCGCAGACCGGAGACGGCGAGGCGTTCGGGCAGCTCTACGACCGCTACGTCGACACGGTGTTCCGGTTCATCTACTTCCGTATCAATGACCGGACCCTCGCCGAGGACTTCACCAGCGAGACGTTCCTTCGCGCCCTGCGCCGAATCGGCACCATCAGCTACCAAGGGCGCGACATCGGCGCCTGGTTCATCACGATTGCGCGCAATATCGTGCTCGATCACCTCAAATCGGCTCGTGCCCGTCTCGAAATGACGACCGGCGACACGATCGAAGGCGACGACCGGGCGCCCAGCCCCGAAACCGCCGTGATCGAGGCGCTCACCTCCGAGCGGTTGATGGCGGCCGTCGCCCGTCTCGGTGACGAGCAGCGCGAATGCGTGATGCTGCGGTTCATCCAGGGCCTTTCGGTCAGCGAAACGGCAGCGGTGATGGGCAAGAACGACGGGGCCATCAAGGCCCTTCAGCACCGCGCGGTTCGCAAGCTCGCCGACCTGCTGGGCGGTGAGCCGATATGACCGGTGATATCGGGGTGAAGACACCCGTAAAGGTCCCGTCAAACATGGCACGCGTCGAATTTTCGAGTATCCAGACGCGTTCTGTTTCGTTGAATTTCATGAATGTGCGGCTGTTTGGGGAAGCAGCCGCGCCAGGACAGATCAGCGTCGCGAACGCTGACCCGATGAGAGGCACGGAAGGTCATGGCTGAGCATCGCGCGTCGATGCTGGGCGGACGGCTTCGGCGGTACGAGGACCCCGCGCGCTCTCGCGACCCCCGGATCCGCGAGATCGTCACCGCGCTGGCGACCCTGGACCCCGCCCCCGCCCCGCGGGCGCACTTCCGCGCCGAACTGCGTGCCCAGCTCGTAGCCGTGGCGCCGCGTCTCGTCGCGGAGTCGGCGACCGAGGAGCTGCCTGCCGTCAAGGGTCAGGCCGCGCCGGAGAAGCAGAGCGTCGGTCGCGGGCTTCTGTCTGGCCTTCGGCTCAGCCGTCCCCTGGCCGCCGTGGCGTGCGCGGTCGTGGTGCTCACCATGCTCTTGGGCGGCGCGGTGCTGATCAGCCGAAACGCGCTCCCCGGCGACACCCTCTACGGGATCAAGCGCGCCAGCGAGAACGCGCAGTACGCGCTCGCACAGAGTTCCTCGGAGCGGGCCCGTCTCAAGCTGACCTTCGCCGGTCATCGCCTCGAAGAGGTGCAGGACCTGCTCCCCGGCGGCACCGGGCCCGCCACGGTGAGCCCGCATGTCGCCTCCCTGGTCAAGAGCACGCTCTCCTCCGCGGACTCCGACGTGATGACAGCGGCAAAGACACTGGGCGAGCAGGCCGTCCAGAACAACTCGGCGAAGCCACTTCAGACGATGACCTCGTGGGCGCCGGGTGAGCTGCATCGCCTGAGCGGCATCATCGAGAGGCTGCCGAGCGGCCCTGTGAAGGATCGTGCCGAGGCCAGTTACACGCTGCTCAACGACGCCTACGTGCGAGCCTCCGCGCTGCAGGCCGAGGCGGGCTGTGCGTGCCTGCACTCGACGACGAGCGACAAGCTCGGCCCGGTACCCTGCCCGGTGTGCGACGCTTCGTCGACCCCGACCACGCCGACAACCCCGGGCCCAGGCGTCATCGTGCCAGGTGGCACCACCCCCGGAGGCAACTCCTCGGGTACGGGCGCCGGCAACGGAACGGGCCAATCCGGCGTAGGCGTCGGCGTCGTGAACACGCCGACGAACTCGGGCAGCGGGACCGGCAACTCGTCGCCGACCCCGCCGACGAATCCGTTGCCGCCCGTGGTGATTCCCACGCTGCCAAGCATCTCGCTCGGCCCCATCGGCATCGGCTCTTGCGGCGTGGACATCTCGCTCGGTCCGATCAACCTGCCGATCGGCACCTGTAAGCCGTCACACAGCTGAGCGACTGCCCGTAACCTGCTCTGCCCCAATCCTTAACATCCCCGGCTTAAGCTGGTGTGGTGGAAACGGGACTGGAAGCACCGGCCGTAGCCCCAGCGAGCTTCGCCCAAGACGCGTCGGTGGCGGCGTTCTTCGACGTCGACAACACCCTGATGATCGGTGCGTCGATGTTCCACTTCGCCAAAGGCATGGCGACGCGCAAATTCTTCTCGTGGCGCGACATCGTCGCATTCTCTTGGCGGCAGACACGGCTTCGCGTCGTCGGTGAGCGCGCAGACGATATGCACAACACCCGCGAGTCAGCCTTGGCGTTCGTCGCCGGCAAGCAGGTCAGCGACATCGTCTCCCTCGGTGAAGAGATCTTCGACGAGGAGATGTCCGATCAGATCTGGCCGGGCACTCAGGCCCTCGTGCAGGCGCACCTCGACGCCGGCCACCGGGTCTGGCTGGTTACCGCCACGCCGGTGGAGCTGGCCCGCATCATCGCCGATCGCCTCGACCTCACGGGTGCACTGGGCACCGTCGCCGAGTCGATCGACGGTGTCTACACCGGCCGTCTCGAGGGTGAACCTCTGCACGGCGAGGCGAAGGCGCTTGCCGTGCAGGCGCTGGCCGAGCGTGACGGTCTCGATCTGTCGCGCTGCCACGCCTACTCCGACTCGATCAACGACGTCCCGCTGCTGTCGCTGGTCGGCAGGGCCGTGGCAGTGAACCCGGACTCCGCACTGCGCGCCGAGGCGAAGCGACGTGGCTGGGAGATCTGCGACTTCCGCACCGGTCGCAAAGCGGCCCGCATCGGCGTACCGACGGCGATCGGCATGGGTGCCATCGGCGGTGGAGTCGCAGCCGGACTCGCCATCAAGCGCAACCGCGCCGCCTGAGTTCGCTCCCTCGCTCCCCGCGACAGCCCCTCCCCGCGAGCGCCCCTCCCCGCGACGGCTTCTCCCCGCGAGTGGGCAGTTGTACCGCGAGTGGGCAGTTGTATCCGCCCACTCGACGCGCAACTGCCCACTCGCGGGGAAGTGCGGGGTTGAGGTCGGTTAGCGCCAGGTACCGCGACGCTGGCTGAGCAGCCGGTAGAGCGTCGTCTGGATCTGCTCGCGCACCCGGTCGGTGAGATCGAACAGGTCCGCCGGATCGTCGCTCACGTCGGCGTGGATCGGAGCGCCGAACTCGATGTACCACTTGCTCGGCAGCGGCACGAGCCCCAGCGGGCCCAGCCACGGGAAGGTGGGCGTCACCGGGAAGTACGGCACGTCGAGGACCCTGGCGAGTGCCTTGATCCGGCCGAGCACCGGGTAGATTTCTTCGGCGCCGACGATCGAGACGGGGATGATCGGCACTCCCGCGGCGACGGCCGAGCCCACGAAACCACCGCGACCGAAGCGCTGGAGGGTGTAGCGGTCCCGGAACGGCTTGCCGATACCGGCGAAACCCTCGGGCCAGACGCCGACGAGCTCGCCGGTGTTGAGCAGACGTTCGGCGTCGGCGGTGCACGCGAGCGTCACGCCCATGCGACGGGCGAGCACGCTCAGGCCGGGTGTGCTGAAGACCCGCTCGTCGCCCAGCATGCGCAGGTGACGATGCGAAGGGGTCTGGTCGTGGACAGCGACGCCGGTCATCGCGGCATCCAGTGGCAGCAGGCCACCGGAGTGGTTAGCCACCAGCAGCGCACCACCCGTCGCCGGGATGTGCTCGATGCCGTTCACCTCGACGCGGAACCACTGGTGATACAGCGCGCGCAGTGTCGGCAGCACGACCGCGTCGGACAGCTCCGCGTCGAAGCCGTACTCGTCCAGCTCGTACCTGCCGGTGAGCCGGCGCCGCAGGAACGCGAGCCCCTCCAACGCGCGGCCTTCCCAGCCGGAGGGGGGCGCGGCGAGCTCGGCCTCAGGCTCCGGCTGTTCGAGCATCCCGGAGAACGCCAAGACGTCGGCGCTGCCATCGCCCGAGCGCGGGCGCCGATTGCCACGGCGCCCGGCTAGGCGCCGGCGTTCGGCGTCCTCGGGCAGCGGGATCACGACGGCCGACTCGACGTTGGTCTCGTGTTCCATCACACCGCCCCCATCTTCGCGGCCGTGATCGCGAGCCGCTCGATCCGTTCGCGCACCCGGTTCTGCGCGGTGTCGACGGCTCCGACGATCACGCGCGGCACCGCTGAACGCCCGTCGAGGTAGGCCTGCAACGCCTGCTCGCTGGTGTACTGCGGCGTGTAGCCGAACTGGGTGCGCAGCCGGGACGTGTCGACGACGCGCCCATAGTTCAGGAAGCTGGCCTTCTCGGCGGAAACCTCGGCCACGCCGCTGTTACGCACAGCGGCACCTACCGCGGCGACGGCCGCGGCAGGGACGGGCAGGCGCAGCCTTCCGGCGCGACGCACCGCCTGCGCCAGCGAGATCACCCCGTCCCCCGCGACATTCACCACGCCTCGGTAGTCCGTTCCGCATGCGCGGACGAGTGCGCCGACCGCGTCGAGTTCGTGCAGCAGCTGAAGGCGCGGGTCGTAGCCGAGCGAGGTCGGCACGATCGGCATCGCGAGGTAGCGGGTCAGCGCGGTGTCGACCGTCGGGCCCATCAGGCTGGCCAGCCGCAGCACGCTCACCGTGATGTCCGGCCGGCGGCGGGCGAAGCCTCGCGCGTGGTTCTCCACCTCGATCGGACTGCGGGCGTACCCGGCCGCACGGCTCGTGGGCGGCATGTCCTCGGTGAACATCGCCGGGTCGGCGGAGCTGGCACCGTAAACCGCGGTGGTCGAGGCGATCACGACCCGGCGGATGTGCTCGGAGGTCTGGCAGGCAGCGAGCAGCTGCATGGTGCCGGTGACGTGCTGGTCCTGAAGGGTCACGCGCGGAGCGCGCGGCGTGGCCAGCGCCGCGGTGTGCACCACCGTGTCCACCCGGGCCTGGCCGATCACCTTGGCGATCAGCGGGTTGCGGATGTCGGCGCGCACGAACTCGGTGCGGCCGAGACGACTCAGCTCGGCACCGCGAGGTGCCACCGTGTCGATCCCGACGACCCGCTCGACCGACGGGTCCTCGCAGAGGCGGGCAGCCAGCTCGCCACCCAGGTAACGACTGACGCCGGTAATGAGGACGACGCCACCGATGGATTGGGAATCGTTGGGACTACCGGTCATCGGAGGCTCCGCGAGTTCGGGTCGGCGCTACTTCTTGTTGCGACGCTGAACGCGAGTCTTCTTCAGCAGCTTGCGGTGCTTCTTCTTGGCCATCCGCTTACGCCGCTTCTTGATGACAGAACCCATAGGAAAAGACCTCGATCGCAGAGCCGGAGCCCCGGACCGTCATGCCCGGGAGCAGTCAAGACGTGCGGGGACTCAGCCTCGCGACGCCGTTCAACCGCACAGCCTACCTAAGCCTGGCCCCGCCTCGAACCACGAGGTAGGGCTCAGCCCGCCTCGATGAAGGCGCCGCGGAGGTAATCGTGCACGGCCTGCTCCGGAACGCGGAACGAGCGCCCGACCCGTACGGCCGGCAGATCACCACCGTGCACCATGCGGTAGACGGTCATTTTGGAAACGCGCATCACCGAGGCGACCTCGGCGACAGTCAGGAACCTGACGTCGGCGAACGCCGGCTCACCCTGCCGAGAACCGATCGGCTGGGCGGAATCGGAGTTACCGCGTTGCCCACCCTGTGCGGACGTGCTCATTTTTCACCGATACCTTCGGCACGCGTCAGTGCGTCGGCTTCCCCTCCGACGAACGACACGCGCGTGCTGATGGTGAGACTAGCGGTACAGGTGGGGCGAATGCGATAGCTGAGTCCCCACTTTACGGCGCCAACACACGCGAGCCCCCGGTTTATCAGCCTTCTCGGCCCAATTCGGCACTTCTTTTGGCAGCCGCTTCGATGGCCGCGAGCAGTGCAGCGCGCACCCCGTGCACCTCGAGCTCACGGATCGCCGCGATCGTGGTGCCCCCGGGGCTGGTCACGGCCTCCCGGAGCTGCACCGGATGTTCGCCCGAATCCCGCAGCATCACGGCCGAGCCGATCGCCGTCTGCACGATCAGGTCTGCGGCGAGAGTGCGAGGCAGGCCGAGCAGGATTCCGGCGTCGATCATCGCCTCGACGAGGTAGAAGAAGTAGGCCGGGCCCGAGCCGGACAGGGCAGTCACCGCGTCGAGCTGGGACTCCGGCACGCGCACGACCTTGCCGACGGCGCTCAGCACCGCCTCGGCAGTGGCCAGGTGGGTGTCGTCCGCGTGGGGCCCTGCGGTGATGACGGTCATCGCCTCGTCCACCAGGGCAGGTGTGTTCGGCATGCACCGCACGATGGGCACGCCCTGGCCGAGCCGGTCGGCGATGTGCTTCGTCGTCACGCCGGCAGCTACCGAGACCACCAGCTGGTCCGCGGTGAGTACTGGCTTCAGCTCGGCGAGTAGGGCGTCGATGTCCTGCGGCTTCACGGCGAGGATGACCGTCTTCGCGGCCCTGGCCGCCTCGGCGACGTCCAGGCTGGCCACGCCGTAGGTGGTCGCGAGGTAGGCGGCCCGCTCGGGGTACTTCTCCGAGACGATGACGTCGTCCGGGGTGCGCTCACCCCGCAGCAGCCCGGTGAGCAGGGCTTCACCGATCTTGCCGCAGCCG
>Ga0068852_100004226_pt1 | contig 10136 bp, 5 predicted proteins | sample KBSCornC22_FD_66594 | JGI IMG/M metagenome (GOLD analysis project Ga0068852, IMG submission 66594) | Corn rhizosphere microbial communities from Kellogg Biological Station, Michigan, USA - KBS Corn C2-2 | ecosystem: Host-associated > Plants > Roots > Rhizosphere > Soil ... | reverse complement strand
CTGGCCTGGCCTCACGCCGATACCGACTGGGCCGAGCGTCTGGCCGAAGTCGAAACGACCTATATCGCGCTCATTACCGCGATCACGCGCTTCCAGGACGCGATCGTCTGTGTTGCCAATGCGGATATCCGCTCCCGCGCAGAGACGCTGCTGCACGATGCCGGCGCCCATCCGTCGCGACTGCATTTCGTCGAGATCGAATACGACGACACCTGGCTGCGTGACTCCGGTCCGATCACGCTGAGTGACGGCAAGCATTTCCAGCTCACCGACTTCCGCTTCACCGGCTGGGGCGGCAAGTTCGAAGCGAGCCGCGACGATCAGCTCGTGCACGGACTCATCGCGCGCGGCCTGTTTGTCCCGGCCGCACACCGGCGCATCGACTGGGCGCTGGAAGGCGGCGGCATCGAGTCCGACGGCGCCGGCACCATCCTCACGACCTGGCAGTGCCTGAGCCAGCGCCATCCGGAACTCAGCCGCGCGCAGATCGAACAGGCGCTGCGCAATGGTCTCGAAGCGCAGCGCATTCTCTGGCTCGACCACGGCTATCTCGAAGGCGACGACACCGACGCGCACATCGACACGCTCGCGCGCTTCGCGCCGGGCCAGGCCATCGTGTACCAGGATTGCGACGACGCCGACGACGTGCACTACGCCGAGCTCAACGCAATGGCGCAGGAACTCGCCGCACTGCGCACCGCGGATGGCCAGCCGTATCGCCTGCACGCCCTGCCCTGGGCGCAGCCGATCCGCGATGGTGAACGCCGGCTCGCGGCGTCGTACGCGAACTACCTCATCGTCAACGGCGCGGTATTGATTCCGGCCTACGGCGACGCGGCCGATGCAGAAGCCGCACGCGTCATCGGCGAGGCACATCCGGGCCGCACCATTGTGCCGGTGCCCTGCCGTCCCCTTATCTGGCAGAACGGCAGTCTCCACTGCGTCACCATGCAGCTGCCCAAAGGAGTCGTCGCATGAAACGGCAGAACTTGCGCGTCGCGCTGCTGCAGGAAACCGATCGCGGCAGTGTCGCCGCCAACCTCGATGCGATCGAGGCCGGACTGCGCGAAGCCGCCGCCGCGGGCGCGGAGCTCGTGCTGCTGCAGGAACTCCACAACGGTCCGTACTTCTGCCAACACGAAAGCGTGGACGAATTCGACCGCGCCGAGCCGATTCCGGGACCGAGCACCGAACGCATCGGCGCGCTTTCCGATGAGCTAAAAGTCGTCGTCGTCGCCTCGCTGTTCGAACGCCGCGCCGCCGGCCTGTATCACAACACCGCCGTCGTGTTCGACCGCTCGCGCGCGATTGCCGGGCGCTATCGCAAGATGCACATCCCGGACGATCCGGCGTTCTACGAGAAATTCTATTTCACGCCGGGCGACCTCGGCTTCGATCCGGTGCAGACCTCGGTCGGCAAGCTCGGCGTACTGGTCTGCTGGGACCAGTGGTATCCCGAAGCCGCGCGCCTGATGGCGCTGGCCGGTGCCGATCTGCTGCTCTACCCGACCGCGATCGGCTGGGACCCGCAGGACGAAGGCGCCGAAAAGCACCGCCAGCGTGACGCATGGGTCACGGTGCAGCGCGGCCACGCGGTCGCCAACGGCCTCCCGCTGCTGGCCTGCAATCGCACGGGCTTCGAGCCCGCGCCGGAAGGCGGTCGCGGCATCCAGTTCTGGGGTACGAGTTTCGTCGCCGGGCCGCAGGGCGAATTCCTGGCCCAGGCCGGCACCGATCAGCGCGAGCTGCTCGTCGCCGAGATCGACCTCAAGCGCAGCGAGAGCGTGCGCCGCATCTGGCCGTTCCTGCGCGACCGCCGTATCGATGCGTACGGCGATCTGCTGCGCCGGTTCCGCGATTGAACTCGCAATATTTTCCGCAGGACGGGGCGATATCGCGGCCCTGTCCGGCTCCTGATCTGCATGGCCCTGCCAGACGCGTCGCGTTTGCTGCCCCCGAATCACGGGGCGACCGAAGCAGGCGCGACTTCCGATTCAGAGATTCAACATGATGACCAAAGACGCCCGTGACGACTGAAGACCCCCGCCCGGAAGATTTCGGGCCGCCCGATCCGCTGCAGGATCAGCCGATCCGCCGCCTCACCCTCAACGGCACCGAGTTCGTGCTGCTGGGCACCGCGCATGTGTCGCGCGCGAGCGTGGCCGCGGTGGAGGCGCTGATCGAGCGCGAGCCGTTCGACGCGATCGCGGTGGAGCTGGATTCCAACCGCCACGCGTCGATGCGCGATCCGGAACTCCTGCGCAAAATGGATTTGTTCCAGGTGATACGCCAGGGCAAGGCCGGGCTCGTCGCGGCGAACCTTGCGCTGTCCGCGTTCCAGCGTCGCCTCGCCGAGCAGTACGGCATCGAGGCCGGCGCCGAGCTCAAGGCGGCGTTCGAAGCGGCCGAGGCACGCTCGATTCCGGTCTGGCTCATCGACCGCGACATCGGCGTCACGCTCAAGCGCGCGTACCGCAGCGTCGGCTTCTGGGACCGCATGGGCATACTCACGGGCCTCGGCGCTAGCGTGCTGTCGAGCGACGAGATCGGCGAACAGGACATCGAGAAGCTCAAGCGCGGCGACATGCTGGAAAGCGCGTTCTCGGAATTCGCCAAGGAATCGGAACCGCTGTACCGCAGCCTGATTGCCGAACGCGACAGCTACATGGCCGCGCGCCTGCGCGAGGAACAGATCAAGACGCCGGTGCGCCGCGTGCTGGCCGTCGTTGGCGCGGGACACCTCGCCGGACTCGAACGCGAACTCGCCGAACAGAACGCGCCGCCGGTGCCTCTGCGCGCGACGCTCGATACGGTGCCGCCGGGTTCGCGCTGGCCGAAATGGCTGGCGCTGGGCATGTTCGTCGCGATTGCCGTCGCGGTCGGCCTGCTGTTCACGCGCGATGCGGCGCTCGGCGCCGACGCGCTGCGTGACTGGATCCTGTTCACGGGTGGTCTGGCCGGACTCGGCGCGCTGCTCGGCGGCGGCCATCCGCTATCGGTGCTCGCAGCGGCCATCGCCGCGCCGCTGAAACCGTTCCGTCCCGGCATCCCGCCCGGCGTGGCGAGCGCCGGTGTCGAGGTGTGGCTGCGCAAGCCGCGTGTCGCCGATTTCGACAGCCTGCGCCATGACGTCAGCGTATGGACGGGCTGGTGGAAAAATCGCATTTCCCGCACGCTGCTGGTTTTCCTGCTGACCAATCTCGGCGGCATGATCGGCGTGTGGCTCGCCGGATTCCGTATTCTCAAGAGCCTGGCCTGATCCAGCTTTTCATCGACGCGCGCGCGGCACATTCGCCGCGCGCCTCCGCACTGCGTTTCCGAGGTCTGCTGCACCATGAAACTTGCCCGCTTCCTGTTCAAACCCCGTTGGCAAAGCAAGGACGTGGCAACACGACGCGGCGCCGTGGCCGAGCTCAACGACGCCGAACTCGTCGCCGCATTGCCGGCCATCGCACGCAACGACAGCGACGCGAGCGTGCGCCTCACCGCACTGCGCCGGTTGAACCAGTACGAAGCCTGGCGCGAACGCTCCACCGGCGACCTCGACAGCAGCCTGCGCGAAGTGTCTCGCGCGGCCTACATGGCGATGCTCACCGGTGCCAGCGCCGGCGTGCCGCCGCTGGAGCGCCGCATCGCCGAACTCGACACGCTGTCGGGTGAAGAGATCGACCGCGTCGCCGCGCAGGCCACCGATACCGCGCTGCGCAGCGCTGCGCTGGAACGCGCGACGCGTCCGAGCCTGCTCGCCGAAGTCGCCGCGTCCGATGCCGATCCGAAGCTGCGCCTGATCGCGCTGTCGCGCATCACCGACACCGACGCACTCGCGCGCATTGCCGAACGCACTCGAAAGACCGACAAGGTCGTCAGCCGCCTCGCGCGTGACCGCGCCGAAGCCGGCCGCATCGCCGCCGGCGATGCCGGCGCAATCGAGACGCGCGCGCGCCAGCTGTGCGAACGCCTCGATGCGCTGCTGTCGCGCCCGCGCAGCGAACGCGCCGAGGAACTGGCCGCGCTCGATGAAGCCTGGACCGTCGTCGCCGGCAAGGCGCCGCGCCAGCTCAGCGAGCGTTTCGAATCCACGCGCGGTTTTCTGCGCGCGGACACCGAGGAAGCCGCGAGCGAACGCACCCGCCTGCGCGAACTACGCGCGCGCATCGAGCTGGCCCTTAGCGCGACCGGCGCCGAACCGTCCACGCTCGACACACTCGCGCGCGAAGCGAGCCAGACGGTCGCCGCGAGCCGCCACGAACTGCCCGAACGCGAACGCGTCGAGGCGCTACTGGTGCAGCTCACACAACGCCTCGCGCAGCGTGCCGTGCATGTGCAGGCCGAGGCCGATGTCGCCGCGGTGCAGGCCGAAGAAACCGACACGACGCGCGAGGCCAATCTCGAAGCGCTCGCCGCGCAGGCGCGTTTCGATGCGGCGCTCGAACGCGCGCAGGCCGACAAGGAAAAACAGCGCGAGCAACATCAGGCGTTGCGTCGTGATCTCGACGGCCTCGTCATCGAACTCGAACAGCAGCTCGAAGCCGGCGATCTCACGCATGCATCGGCCACGCACCTGCGCGTCACGAACCTGCTCGAAGGTCTGCCCGCGCTCGCCCGCCACGACAAGCGCCTGCTCAATGCCGAAGCGCGTCTCGGTGAACTCAAGCGCTGGCAGCGCTGGTCCGGCAATGAGCGGCGCAAGCAGCTCTGCGACGAGATCGAAGCCCTGCCCGGCCTGGGCCTGCACCCCGACGCCGTGGCCACGCGCGTGCGCGAAGCGCGCGCCGAATGGCAGCAGCTCGAAGCCATCGAAGGCGACAAGGATGCGCGCGGCAGCCTCGGCCTCGGCCGTCGTTTCCAGGCGCTGTGCACGCAGGCGCTCAAGCCCGCGCAAGGCTATTTCGCCAAGCGCGATGAACTGCGCAAGTCCCACCAGGATGCGATCGAAGCGCTGCTGACCGCGAGCGATGCGGCGACGGGCCCCGATGCGGACATCACGACGCTGACCCGCCAGCGGCGCGGCATCGCCGATGCGCTGCGTGCGCTCGACGGTATCGATCCGCGCGCACGCAAGACGCTGGCGCAGCGCCTGAAGGATCTGCTCACGCGCATCGACACGCGGCTGGACCAGCAGGCGGCCGACACTGAAGCGGCCAAGCGCCGCCTGATCGCCGAAGCCGAACGCCTGGCCACGTCGGCCGACGCGGTCGCCGCCGCACGCGAAGTGCGCGATCTGCAGGCGCGCTGGAAAGCCGCCGGCAACGGCCGGCGCCGCACCGACGAAGCGCAGTGGAAGGAATTCCGCGGTCATTGCGACGCGATCTTCGGCCGACTCGACAACGCGCGGCGCGAACGCGAGGAAGCCGACGTCGCGACGCAGGCACAGGCTCAGGCGCTGCTGGCCGAGCTCGAGCAGCTCGCCCGTGGACCGCTCGCGCCCGAACACGCGGAGCAGGAAAACGCGCGACGCGCGCCGGATGCGCAGCGAGCGGAAACGGATGGCCCGCTCGCCGACATTTCCGAACCGGCCACCGCCGACAGCCCGGCGGCGCAGCGCCGCGAACTCGAACAGCGCTGGTCCATGCTCAATGTGCGCGACCGCGACCTCCAGCGCCGCTGGCAACAGCACCTCGACGCACTCGATGCGCAGCACGAACAGGCCCGGCGCCAGCGCCGCGATGCCGTGTTCAGTGACGCGCTGAAGCGGCTCGCGCTGTGCGAAGCGGTCGAACTTGGCCAGACCGCCGCGACGGCCGCCGCAGCGCAATGGCCAGCGCTGCCGGAAGGCACCGGGCCGCTGCAGGCTGCGTTGCAGCAGCGCTTCGACGCCGCCGCGAATCACGACGCTGCCGCCGCAACGAACGTGGACGATGACGAGGCTCGCCGTGATCTGCTCGTCGCGCTGGAATTCCTCGGCGCGATCGATACGCCGGCCGACGACAAGTCGCGCCGCATGGACCTGCAGATCTCGCGCCTCTCCCAGCACATGAGCGGTGGCACCCGCCGCGCCGCGCGCGAGGAACTGCTCGCGCTGCTGCAGCGCTGGGTGGAACTCGGCGCGCTGCCCGCGGCCGATGCCGCGGTGCTGCAGCTGCGCTTCCGCCGGGCGGTCGATGCGGCACTGACGCAGCTCGACTGAGTCGCTGAGTCCACGCGGCCGGTGCTGCCGGCCGCTGCCCTACTCGTTCCAGTAGCGCCGCCGCCGCGGCCTGCACTGCTCGATCTCCGTCGGCGGCGCGCGCGCGGAAAAATACAGTCGTACACAACCGGCGGCGGCGGTATTGACCAGCGCGATGCCGCGCTCGCGGTAGCGCGCGACGACATCGGCGTGCGGATGGCCGAAACGGCTGCGGTAGGCGGCCGAGACGATGGCCAGCCGTACCGACAGGCGGTCGAGCAGATCGGCGCTGGACGAACTCTTGCTTCCGTGGTGCGGAACGACGAGCACCAGCGGCTCGGCGCCGACTGCGGCGGCAACCGACGCTTCGACGCGTGAACTGATATCGCCGGTCAGCAAAAGGCGCGCGCTGCCGCTTTGTACGAGCAGCACGCAGGAGCGGTCGTTCTCGTCGCCGCCAGTCCCCTCATCCGGGTGGACCACGCGGAATTCCACACCGTCCCAGTTCCACGCCTGCCCCGCGCGGCAGGTTCTGCCCTGCCCCGGCACGATGGCCGCATCGCCGAGCCACAGCTCGCGCGGCCGCAGGCTGCGCACCACGGCAGCCGCTCCGCCGGCGTGGTCCATGTCCGCATGGCTGATCACGAGGCCGTCGAGGTCCTGCACACCGAGCGCGTGCAGCGTCGGCACGACCACGGCCTCGCCGAGATCGAATCCCGAGGGATAGCGCGCGCCGGTGTCGTAGAGCAGCTGGTGACCGACCGTGCGAACGAGCACCGACAATCCCTGCCCGACATCTATGACGCTGACGTCGAAATCACCGGCGCGCGGGTTCGTCGCGACCGGCCACAGCTGCGGCAGCAACAGCAGCAGGCCGAGCGCGCGCAGCGGCTGGCCGCGTGGCAGCAGCAGCCACAGCACGCCGATGCCGGCGAGCAGCAGTGCCAGCACGGAAGCCTCGCCGAAATACCACTGCGCGAGTGGCCACTGCGCCTGCCACTGCAACAGCCGCCACTGCGGCTGCAAGGCCCACGCGGCGAATTGCAGCAAGGCGGCACCAATCCACGGCAGCGGCACAACGAGCAGCGCGCCGGCAACCGTCAATGGCACGACGACGAAGCTGATCCAGGGCACCGCGACGAGATTGGCCAACGGACCCACCAGCGAACTCTGGCCGAAGAACCACACCGTCAGCGGCAGCAGGCCGATGCTCATCGCGGCCTGGGCCGGCAGCAGCTCACGCCACCACGGATGTGGCTGGTGCGAGCCCAGACTGTAGACGAGCAACGCAACGCCGGCGAACGACAGCCAGAAACCGGCCGAGAGGATCGCAAGCGGATCGATCAGCAGCACCGCAGCCAGCGCGATGGCCAGCGCCTGCTGCACCGGCAGGTCGCGCCGCAGCAGACGTGCGAGCGCCAGCGCGACGAGCATCAGCAGGGTGCGCAGGGTCGCGAGGCCGAAGCCGGCCAGCGCCGCGTACAACGTCGCCGCCGCGAGCGCGAACGGTGCTTCGAGTACCGCCGCCGGCCAGCGCAGCGCGAGCGCGGGCCAGCGCCGCCACAGCAGCCGCGCGAGCAGCCCACCGGCCAGCGCGAGCATGCCGACGTGGAAGCCGGAGATCGCGATCAGATGGCCGACGCCGGTCGCGCGCAGCACCGGCCAGTACGTGTCGTCGAGGCCGCGCTGGTCACCGACCGCGAGCGCACGCAGCAGCGGCGCAACCTCATCGCCCGGCAGGCGCCGGTCGATCTCGGCCGCGATGCGTTCGCGCCACGCATCGATGCAGAACCGGGAAACGTCGAGTTCGCGCCGTTCGCCGTCGTCGCGCACGTAGCCGGTGGCGTGGATGCCGAGCTGCAGCGCCTGGCGTTCCATGTCCACGCCGCCGGGATTGCTCGCGCCGCGTGGACGCTTGAGGCGCACGCGCAGCTGCCAGCGCGCGCAGGGCCGCAGCAGCGGCGTCGCGCCATACCACGACACGCGGATGAGACCGTGCAACGCGACTGGGATACCGTCGCGCCGCGCGTCCTCGACATACAGGTCGAGCCGCGTCGAATCGCCGCGACGCGCCGGCAGATCGACGAGCCGCGCGCGCACGTCGAGATCGACGCCTTCCAGATCGCGCGGCAGGCGCTGCTGCAGCGCGAGATCGGCGCGCCAGCCGAACCAGCACGCGCCGAGCGCGATCAGCGCCGCCCAGCGCAGCAGTGGCCAGCGCCACAGCGGCACGGCACAGGCGCCGGCCACAGCGAGCCACGGCATCGGTGGCAACCGCTCGAGCAGTTGCATCGCCACCGCACCGGCGAGCAGCGCGACGACCGCCGCGGGCGCGAGCGGATGGCGCAGCAACACCGCAGACGGTGCTGCGGCGCGCAGCAGGACAACGGGCACAGGCATCGCATTCCTTCGCGACGAGGAACAGTGCCTGCAGCTTCAGCCACACCGATCCGACACGACATCGGCGGCGAGCGCGAGCAGGCGTGGGATTTTTCCGGTAGGTGTTTGGCGCCGTGGTTGCGCAAGAACGCGCGCTGCGTGCGATACGAATCCGTTGCGTATCGGATGCAAGCCTCGAGCGCACGCCGGCGCGGTGTTAGCGCCACGGTGCACGATGGTGTTGCGAGCGAAGCGCTCGACACGTGCGACACCAACTCGTGCTTCGAACTGCAATCAATCAGCGCACGCTGCCGCGTCGGTGATCTACTGCGAGATACGCGGCCTGTTACTTGCCCGCAATCACCTTGAGCTCCACGAGCGACGGCGGCACGGCATCGGCCGTGCCTTGGGGCACGCCGCGTATTGCCGGTAACAATGACATGGAGATCGCCGGCGGTGTCGCTATGGTCCGCCGGCAACGTAGCGTTGCGCGCGTTGTCCGCGTGCGATTCGAACAGCGTAACCCTTACGCCGGTTCCGCCAGACGCCCGCCCTGCAGCTCGAGCATGCGATCCATGCGCCGCGCGAGACCGCGGTCGTGGGTCACGAGCACGAAGCTCGTGCCGACTTCGCGATTGAGTTCCAGCATCAGCGCATAGACCTGCGCCGCGTTCTTTTCGTCGAGGTTGCCGGTGGGTTCGTCGCCGAGCACGCAGGCCGGACGCGTCACGAGCGCGCGTGCGACCGCGCAGCGCTGGCGTTCGCCGCCGGACATCTCGCCGGGCTTGTGTTCCAGGCGCTGGGCGAGCCCGACGCGCGCGAGCAGATCGCTCGCTTCACGGCGCGCCTGTGCGATCGGCGTGCCGCGGATCAGCAGCGGCATGCACACGTTCTCGAGTGCGGTGAACTCGGGCAGCAAATGATGGAACTGGTAGATGAAACCGAGCGAGCGGTTGCGCAGCTCGCCGCGCGCGCGGTCCGAAAGGGCCGACATGCGCTGGCCGACGACGTCGATCTCGCCGCTCGTGGGCGTGTCGAGTCCGCCGAGGATATGCAGCAAGGTGCTCTTGCCCGAACCCGATGCACCGACGATCGCGAGCGTTTCACCGCGCGCGAGCGAGAAATTCAGATCGCTGAGCACGTCGGTGCGCAGCGCGCCTTCCTGGTAGGTCTTGGCCACGTTGGTGGCACGCAATACGACGGTATCGCTCACGGCGGAAGAATCCTTACTCATAGCGCAGTGCCGCCGCAGGCTGGGTGCGCGCCGCGCGCCAGGCCGGATACACCGTGGCGATCAGCGAGAACGCGAAACCCATCAGCGCGATCAGGCCGACATCGCCCCAATGCATGTCCGAGGGCAGATCGCTGATGTAGTAGACGTCCGAAGGCAATACCGAGATCTGCAGCTTGTGCTCGACGAACTTGACGATGGCTTCGAGGTTCAGCGCGAGCACGACGCCGAGCAAGGTGCCGATCGCGATGCCGATGATGCCGACGACGACGCCCTGCACCATGAACACGCCCATGATGCTGCGCGGACTCGCGCCGAGCGTGCGCAGGATCGCGATGTCGGCCTGCTTGTCCTGCACCAGCATGACCAGCGTCGAGACGAGATTGAACGCGGCGACCGCGACGATCAGCGAGAGGATCA
>Ga0068852_100004220_pt1 | contig 10141 bp, 8 predicted proteins | sample KBSCornC22_FD_66594 | JGI IMG/M metagenome (GOLD analysis project Ga0068852, IMG submission 66594) | Corn rhizosphere microbial communities from Kellogg Biological Station, Michigan, USA - KBS Corn C2-2 | ecosystem: Host-associated > Plants > Roots > Rhizosphere > Soil ... | reverse complement strand
GAGGCATTTGTCGTTTCCATGGTGGCGTCTAATAAGGTTGGTGTCGTCCTAACTACCCCAAGCGATGAAATAGATGTGACCTTAGCTGACCGGATCAAAATGCAGTTATATCTATGTACGGACGTGAACGCGGCCTACGTCCATAAGGAGTTTACCGACCGGGATTACGGGCCGGAGATGGTGTATCGCCTGCACGCAAAGCACGCGCTACCAGTAATTAGGTAGACCCTCGTCGTACAGCGTGCTCAAGGCGCGATCTCCAAGACTCAACGTCCAAGGTCGTTGGCGCATTGTTGGTGCTGGCACGACGCCTTGCGGAGGGGCTTATCGGTGCGGTGGGGCATTGATCGTGGCTGGCGTCCGAAGATGCGTGGAAGATGGCGTGTAGGTGAAGGGTTATGGGTTGGTTGGCGGCACACCCAGCAATTTGAATGTATAGGCTCACGGAAAGTTCGTGCTCGGGCGTGTAGGTCACGACCTGATCGTTTGAGCCCGCGAGAAAGCGTGGGCGGCCACACGCCATGACGCCATCGCAGTAAACTTGCCGCACATCGTGAGTTTCTAGCTATCTGCCCAAAAAAACGAAAGCCAGTAGGCCCAACAATATCGTTGGTGCGGTCCACAACACATACGAAATGAATGTCAGTTCACGCCGATTCAGCCAACGCTCAGACCAAGACATTGCATTTAGGTCCTTCGGTCGGCGACGGATGGATACTTTCTCGCCCAAAAGATTCTCAGCCTTTTCAATATACATAAATGCCGTATTAATATCTATCCAGTTGGCTACCTGCATTTGCCTAACTGCAACAATATGACCGGTAACGACTGTGACTATTGTGCCAAGCAAAACATAGTCGTCGGGGCGATGCTTGAAATACAAAATTGCGGCGGCGATTGTTGCCCACAATCCGACCGAGACACGTAAGATTGCGCTATAGCGGGTATCTCTTCGTTTTTCACGGAACGACGCAAGTGTAAGATACGCGTTGAATCTATCGAACTCGTTCATAGCATTTCCGTCGGGCAATTCTTCTTTGCTGGGCCGTGCCACTACCAAGCCTGAGTAATCGACAACCAATCATTGCACAGTTTTTCGCGGGAGCACACGCTATTCAGAATTAGCGCGTTGATCCTCGTGTCGCTGAGCCTACTTTCGAACCAAATAGCTCTCAAGGAACCCATCCGGAGATCGTGGCAAGCCCTGCGATCAGCCTCTCAACTTCGAATTGGACCTCCAACGAAAATAAATTCTGACAGTCGGTTTCCCCAACAATTTCCGCGCTTTTCGCGGAAATCTTTTGCGCGCAGTCAACACATCGCGGACAAATAAGCCATATTTATCAACATTAAACGACCACCCTCTATTGTGAAGCATACCTCTTTCGGCTGATGATGGCGAGAGCTAAATCGACAGCCTAGCTGGCGCGACAGATCACGGCGCTCGTCAATTTAGGGTGGGAAGAGAAGACAGTCACACATAGAGGATTCCCATGACCCGCCTGCTTTACACGATGGAGGAAGCCGCCGAGCGGCTTGGCTTATCTGTAAAAGCATTGCGTGCCGCTATACGCGCCGACAGGATCGAATTCATTCTCGTCGCTGGCGGGGCTAAACGGCAGGGTCGCATGTTTTCCGAAGCCAATCTGGAAGGATTCGCCCGCAATCAGTCCCTTCTGGCTTCGCGACAAGTCAAATTGAAGCCCCGAAAACGTAAGAAAGCAAACACTACAGTTGCCGAAATCGCCACGGCCAACATCGGAGTAATGCCCCCGCCTCAGACAGATTTTGCGGCGCTCAGCATGCAATGGGAGGAAACGGCGGCCAAGAAGCTCTACAAGAGCAAGAGGAACCAGCGGAAGAAACAGCCTCGCAAGAGCAGGCGCAAAAAGCTCTCAGCACCACTACGTGGCTGACGGGCCGTCAACGCTCCTTCTTGAGGGCGGAAATTGCTTTGGCTGGGTCGAAGTTTAGAATCTCCGCAAGATCGAGAAACTCAATTACATCCAATCGGCGCTGACCGCTTTCAAGGCGAGCGACAAACGATTGGTATTCTCCAAGAAGATCAGCAAGATCCGTTTGGCTCAATCCGGCCGCATGCCTTTGTCGAACAATCAGATCAATGAGCGTCCGATGGCGCTGCGTCTCAAGGGTCTTTTTCAACCGGCCCGCCGATATGATTGCGGGTTCTTCAACTAATCTGCTTTACAGATTATCTTAAATTCAGATAATCGGAATTGGTTGAGAGGGCGCAGCGAACAACAGCGTTTCCGACCACTCGACTAAGACCGCTGAGGCCATTTAACCGATCTGGAGTGGACCATGTCGGTCTATCGCCCCAAAAATTCGCCGTATTACCAGTTTGATTTCCAATGGCAGGGGGAGCGCTTCCATGGCTCCACCAAGCGAACGAAACAACGTGACGCTGAAAAGGTCGAAGCCGCGCAACGCCAGAAGGTGAAACGCACAAGTGCCGACGCCAAGGCTTCGCCTCCACAAGATGCCGCTGCGCGGCGTAGCGAGAAGGCCGGCGCTGGGCGCCATGACAGTCTGTTGATGTGCCCTGGCCAAGTGTTGCGCACACCGAAATATGCAGCCGCGCGGCTTGCCTGTTCCTTACAAACGCTACTGGCTTACGTGCGCGCAGGGACGATCAAATACGTTCAGGTAGGTGTTGGCGCCAAGCGGCCACGGCGCATGTTTACCGATGCCGATCTCGATGACTTCGTCGTGGCGCGAACGAGAAGGGAGTACCCATGTCAGTCTGCCTCAAGCAGGGGTCCAAAATCTTTTGGTAAGCATTTGGATTTGAAGGAAATCGTAAGCAAGGCGCTGCGCGACAAAGCGCGAAACGCGCGGCTCAAACAATCGAGCGCTTTGTCAGGAAAGCCCTAGAACAGCACAATGTCTGGCTTCGCGTCTGGCCAAAGCACTGGAAATCCTCGGATCAGCAGACGGGTTCAAAACATGAAAACCCCAGACTACCTAAAGTCCCTACCTAAAGTTCGTCGGTTTTTTGCCTTAAAACGTTGATATTGCTCGATAAAATGCTGGAACCCTCCTCCATGGCATGCAGGAGGTCAGCGGTTCGATCCCGCTTGGCTCCACCAGGCTTCGCGACGCGACAGCGGCGCGAAGACTGCCCGGCGTAGCCCGAAGGGCGAAGCCTGGGCTGCTTGCCATGTCTGCGATGTTGCACCCACTAAGCTACATCTCGCCCAGATAGCCGTGCCATATTGATCGGCGCTGAAGGTGACCGAGCGGCGGGCATGAAATACGTCTACTTGCTCGAAAGTATCCCTTATCCAGATCAGAGCTGTATCGGGCTTTCCGACGATTTGCGGGCCCGGTTGAAGAAGCACAATTCCGGAGGCTCACCGCATACGGCGAAGTACAAGCCTTGGCGCCTCGTTACCTATGTGGCCTTCTCCGATCCAGAGAAAGCCGTCCAATTCGAACGTTACACGAAAACGCATTCCGGCCGCGCGTTCGCGAAGAAGCGGCTCTGACCGCCAAACGCCCACTCCTCCCCTTCATTGCCATTCGCCAACCGCAGGCTTAAGGTCCCTTTATTGCGCCGATGGCGGCGTACTGACGCGTTGTAACGCGCCTGGCGGACTGGCCGGAGACGCGTTTTGCTGCAACCCCTGCCGTCCAGACGGCGTTTTCAGCTCATTCTGATCAAGCCGTCACACTACGATGACGACGGTTATGTCATTCGCTGGTGGCGCGCGGTAACGCCGTCCAACTCGCTGGCCGCGGTCTATGGCATCGCGGCGGACAGTGCCCGGCGCGAAGCGCTCGGCCCCGGCATCGCCATAGACATCGAGCCGATCGACGAGACCAACACGCGCGTCAACATCCCCGCGCTGATCGCGCGTCTCCACCGTAACGGCGATTTCGGGCTGGTGGCGCTTGTCGGCGTGCAGTCCAATCAATATCCGCGGGCGCTCGATATCGCGCGGCCGTTTCGCGCGGCCGGGATCGCGGTCGCCATCGGCGGCTTCCACGTTTCGGGATGCCTGTCGATGCTGGACGGCAACGCCGTCGGTCTCGACGCCTGCCGCGACCTCGGCATTTCCATGTTTGCCGGCGAAGCGGAAGGCCGTTTCGATCAGGTGCTGCGCGATGCGGCCGGCGGCGAACTAAAGCCTCTCTACGACTATCTCGACGAATTGCCGGGCATGCAGGAAACGCCCCTGCCCTTCCTGCCCAAACAGCATATCTCGCGCACCATCGGTCACAGCACGAGTTTCGACGCAGGACGCGGCTGTCCCTATCAGTGCTCGTTCTGCACCATCATCAACGTTCAGGGCCGCAAGTCGCGCTATCGCTCGCCTGACGATATCGAGCGGCTGGTGCGTTTGAACTGGGCCGACGGCATCAGCAAATTCTTCATCACCGACGACAATTTCGCCCGCAACCGCGAATGGGAAGCGATCTTCGACCGCCTGATCCGCCTGCGCGCGGAGGGCATTCCGCTCGGCCTGATGATCCAGGTCGACACGCTGTGCCACAAGCTGCCGGGCTTCGTGGAAAAGGCGAAACGGGCGGGCGTGACGCGCGTGTTCATCGGGCTTGAGAACATCAATCCGGACAATCTCGTCTCCGCCAAGAAAAAGCAGAACAAGATCACCGAATACCGCAAGATGCTGCTCGCCTGGAAAGCGCAGGGCATCATCACGATCGCAGGCTACATCCTGGGATTCCCGTCCGACACGCCGCAGACCATCCGGCGCGACATCGAGATCATCCAGCGGGAATTGCCGCTCGACGGGCTCGAGTTCTTCTGCCTCACCCCGCTCCCAGGTTCCGAAGATCACCAGACGCTGTGGAAGACCGGCGTGGCGATGGATGACGATCTCAACACCTATGATGTGGAGCATGTCTGCACCGGCCACGCCAGAATGAGCGGCGACGAATGGCGCAGCATCTATCGCGAGGCGTGGGGCCTCTACTACTCGCCCGAACACATGAAAACGCTCCTGCGCCGCGCGGCGGCCACGGGCGTGCCGATGAAGAGCCTCGTCAAAATCCTTGTGACCTTCTCCTCGACGGTGCGGCTGGAGAACGTGCATCCGCTTCAGGGCGGCCTCGTGCGGCTCAGGCATCCGAGCGAGCGCAGGACCACGCGCGCGCCGGAAGGTAAGGTCGCGTTCTGGGTGCGGCTCGGCTGGGAGACAGTCAAGGTTCACGCAAGTCTGGCGCGCCTCATTGTCCGCCTCGTCCTCGACATGCGGGCGATCGCGCGCGATCCGCTTGCGCACGCCTACATGGATCAGGCGCTCGCGCCCGTAGGCGATGACGACGACGATTCGCTCGATTTAATGACACAGACGACAGGTGCGCGCGCCGCCGTCGCGCATGTCCGCAGGATCGCCGAACTGACCCACTGAGCCGCGCCAGCCTGCGTCGATACAGTCCAGACAAGACTTTGACGCCGCCGCTGCTCTAGCCTAAAGCCTCACCTGTCCGTGGGACAGCGAAAGGCCGGTTTTGAGCGCGTTCATCGACGCCCGCACCATCCCAGCGGGCACCACCATCGACACGGACCTGGCGATCATCGGCGGCGGCCCCGCCGGGATTTCGTTGGCGCTGGCGCTCGCGCCTTCGCCGATCCGGATGGTGCTGCTCGAAAGCGGCACGATGCGGTTCGACAGCAAAACGCAGGATCTCTATGCCGGCACCACGACCGGCTATCCCTATCTGAAGCTCGAAGGCTCCAGGCTGCGCTATCTCGGTGGCAGCACCAATCACTGGGGGGGCTGGTGCCGGCCGCTGGACCCGATCGATTTCGAGACGCGCGACTGGCTCCCGCATTCGGGCTGGCCGTTCTCGCGCAGGGAGATCGAGCCCTATTTCAAACGCGCCCAATCGCTCGTCGAGGCCGGTGCCTTTGTCTACGAGAACGGCGCGGAATGGCTCCGCCACGAAGGCGAACCGCTCGCGCTCGGCGATGGTGGCCTCTACACGAGCTGGTTCCAGTTCAGCAAGATGCGCGGCAACGTGCTGCCGACCCATTTCGGCAAACGCTATGCCGACGATCTGAAACGCATCCCGCACCTCACCACCTATTTCCACGCCAACGTGACCGGACTGCGCCTGGCACAGGATGCCGCGAGCCTCGATCACCTCGATCTCGCGACCTTGGACGGCAAGAAATTCACCGTAAAGCCGAAGATGGTCGTGCTCGCGACCGGCGCAATGGAGAATGCGCGCGTGCTGCTGGCATCGAACGACGTGATGACGGCGGGCACCGGCAATGGCAACGATCTCGTCGGCCGCTTCTTCTCCGACCATCCGATTCCACGCGATGGCGCGACGATGGTCGTGTTCGACGGCAAGCTCGCGTCGTTCTATCCGAACAACACGACGGCGAAGGGCGCGATCCTGCGCGCGACCTTCTCGCCGACGCCAGCCTATATGCGCGAGCACAACGTGCTGGGATCGCTGACGACCGTGGAGAACGAAGTAAAGCTCGACGAGCTTGGACAGGCCGCGGTGGCGACGACCGCCAGTGCGTTGGGTGTCGACGCCGGCAGCGCGAAAGCGTTCTCCATGGGTTGCGGGATGGAGCTCGCGCCCGATCCCAGTCGCCGGCTGACGCTGGACAGCGAACGCGATGCGCTGGGTATGCCGCGGCTAAAGCTCACCATGCATGTCGCGGAGTCGCATTTCGCGCATTACCGCGCGACGATGAAGGAGCTCGGGCGGCAGCTGCTCGCCGCGCGCATCGGCATGGTGCGCCTGAACCAGAGCACCCATGCCGACTGGCTGAGCGTGATGGACTGGGGCAACCACCACATGGGCACGACGCGCATGCACAATGACCCGCGCCAGGGCGTGGTCGATGCGGATTCGAAGGTGCACGGCATCGGCAATCTGTTCGTCGCCGGCAGCAGCGTGTTCCCGACCTATGGCTCGTCGAACCCGACGCTCAATCTCGTGGCACTGACCTTGCGTCTCGCCGCCCATTTGCGGAAACAGTTCGCATGAGCCCACCACCCAAACTCTCACGCCGCTCCTTGACGATTGGTGGCATCGCCGCCGGTGGCGCGGCCATCATCGCCGGCGTCGTTTACGAGGCGCCCAAACTCTTCAAACGCCGCCCGCATGGGGAATACGCCGAGTTGGTCAGCAAGCTGGGCGATCCGGAAAAGGCTGCGATTGTCGGCCGCGTCATGCAGGATCGTGGCAGTCTGACCAAGGAAGAGATTTCCGAGCTCAAGACGGCGTTGACAGGGAAGCCACTCGCCGACGTCGCGGTAGCGGACGCGAAGGACGACCGACTCGCGGAAGCCAATGGCTGGGTGCTGCCCGCCACCTTGGCCACGCTCTGCGCGCTCGCGGCACAATCGGTCTGAACCCACCCTCCCCTTGAGGGAGGGTCGACAATTTGTGAGCGCAGCGAACAAATTTCGGGGAGGGTAATAGCTCCGCCGTTGGTGTACCCCGCCCCGAAAAATGCTGCGCATTTTTCGACCCTCCCTCAAGGGGAGGGTTGATTCTACGCCACTGCCGCTTCCTGCTTCACAGGCACGGCACGGATAAGTCCACGCAGCGAATTGCCAAGAAACACCTCGCCCTTCTCCAAATCGCCAGGCGTGAGCACGGCTTCGTGGCATTTGCCCTGATCGAGGAGCTCCCGTCGCAGACAGCCGTCGAGAATCCCCGCGGACAATGGCGGCGTCAGAAGGACATTGCCGCGCCGCACAAAGACGTTGCTGCGGCTTCCTTCCGCGACCTCGCCGCGTTCGTTCAAGAAAATCGTTTCGTCGCAACCGGTCTCGCGGCTTAGCCGCGCATGCTCATCGTCCCAGAATTCGCGCCAGTTCGTCTTGTGCTGCGCGAGCGCGTCACCGCTTTGCACGCGCAGTGGTGAAACGGCATAGGTCCAGCGAGTCTGAACCTTTCCAAGCGGGGCAGCCGTGCAGCGAAATTCCCCGCTCTCGTTCAACGTCAGGCGGATGCGCAGATCGTGTTCCGCGACAGCAGCCTCTTCCAAAGCACACAGCGCCGCTTCGGGATCGAACGGAATCCCAAAAATTGCCGCCGACCGCGCCATACGCGCCAGATGAAGATCGCGCCGGACGAACCCTTTGTCCGGCGACCAGCGCAGAGTCTCGATCAACTCCAGCGGACGGCGCGCGGCTTCATAATAGCGCGCCTTGAGAAGGCATTCGTCATACTCCGCGCCGCTCGCCGAATCCTGCACCACCGCGCCGCCGATGCCGAGCTCGCCCGCGCCCCCTCGGATCGTCAATGTACGGATGGCGACGTTGAATCGCGCCGAACCGTCCGGCGCGAAATAACCGATGGCGCCGCAATAGACACCACGCGGGCTTGCCTCCAGTTCGCGGATGACCTCCATGGCGCGGATCTTGGGCGCTCCCGTGATCGAGCCGCACGGAAACAGCGCGCGCACGATGGTGGCGACATCGCTGCCGGATTTCAGCCGCGCCTTCACCGTCGAGACCATCGTATGCAAGGTCGGATAGGTTTCGACCGCGAACAAATCTTCGACGCGAACGCTTCCAATCTCCGCGATGCGCCCGAGATCGTTGCGCAGAAGATCGACGATCATCAGGTTCTCGGCCCGGTCCTTGACGCTGGCCGCCAGCGCCGCCCGCGCGTCCGCATCCGACCCAAGATCGCTGCCGCGGGCGATCGTCCCCTTCATCGGCTTGGCGGTGAGCTCGCCGTCCGGCGTGAGGTCGAAAAACAGTTCGGGCGAGAAGCTCAGGATCTGGCGTGCGCCATCGTCGATGAACGCGCCATGCGCCGCCGCCGAGCGCGCGCGAAGCCGCCGATAGAGCGCGAGCGGATCGCCAGCGAACGAAAAGCGCGACCGGAAGCTCAGATTGGCCTGGTAGATGTCCCCAGCCGCGACGTAATCGTGGACGCGCCGGAAGCGCTCGCCATAAGCCTCCGCGTCCCATTCATGCTGGAGCGGTCCGGCATAGGCGCGGCCGGCACTTTCCAGCGCACGTGCATCGCAGGCTTCCGCACGGTCGAACACGCCAAACCAGAGCAGCGGCACGAGACGCTGTGACGGCAGCAAACCTTGCAGCCTCGCCTCCAGCAGATAGCCGAGCTCGTAGCTGAAAATGCCCGCCACAAAGTGGCCGCAGTTGCGCGCGCGCTCGATGGCTGCCAGCGCTTCTGCCACCTGCTCGGGATCGATGGCCGAAATGACGTCTCTTAACCCCGAAAACCGTGTGAGGCGTTCGCGGCCAGGGGTGGCGTCATCCAGGATAACCCTTGGTTCGGCCATGCAAGTTTCCGTTTATATTCGCGGCAACAATATCTTGATTGTTCCGTCCCACACCCCACATTCTTTGCGTACGTGGTGCCCAATCGGGGCCGCAACATCGTTACCGGCGGCCCCAAACGGGCACCGGCAAGGCCGCCTGAAGGAGGGGCTTTGGAGATGAGCAGGAACGTTTATTTCAACAGCCCGTTTCTACTGGGCTTCGAACATCTCGACCGTCTGCTGGAGCGGACGACGAAGGCCGCCGGTGACGGCTATCCGCCTTACAACATCGAGCAATCGAGCGACGACAGCCTGCGTATCACGCTGGCGGTAGCGGGCTTCAGCCGCGACGAATTGAATGTGACGGTCGAGGACCGTCAGCTCGTCATTCGCGGCAAACAGAGCGAGGCGGGCGACCGCACATTCCTGCACCGCGGAATCGCGGCGCGCCAATTCCAGCGCTGTTTCGTGCTGGCGGAAGGAATCGAGGTCACGGGTGCGGAGCTGCGTAACGGATTGTTGACCGTGGAGCTGACCCGCCCGAAGGCGGAAAGCGTGGTCAAAACCGTTGAAATCAGGACGGGCGATAACAGTTTGGGAACCGGCGGGGTCAAGCGCCGTTCTCTGGAAGGAGGTCAATCATGACCAATGATTTTGAGACGGACGAAACGACAGTGATGAACAATCCTGGACGTATCGCATACATCAAGCCCACGGGCAGCGAGGAAGCGCATCGCCTCGGCATCATTCCGCCGGGTATCGAGCTTCCGCCCGGTGCGAAGCTTTACGTGCTGCATGCCGTAGACGGCAGCGTGCTGGGCTTCACCGACGCTTACGCGAGCGCGTATGGTGCGGCTGTACAGAACGATCTGACGCCGGTCAGCGTGC
>Ga0068852_100004217_pt1 | contig 10144 bp, 10 predicted proteins | sample KBSCornC22_FD_66594 | JGI IMG/M metagenome (GOLD analysis project Ga0068852, IMG submission 66594) | Corn rhizosphere microbial communities from Kellogg Biological Station, Michigan, USA - KBS Corn C2-2 | ecosystem: Host-associated > Plants > Roots > Rhizosphere > Soil ... | reverse complement strand
ACCGACAAATAGCTCGCCTCGCCGCGGGCATAGGCCCAGCTGTAGAGTAAGGTGCCCGAGGTCGACAGGACGGCCGCGACCGCGATCCACGCCCATTGCCAGCCCGCCGACCCCGGTACTCCAACGAACGGCAGCGCGACGGTCCAGCAGACCATCACCGTCAGCGCGTTGAAAAAATTGATCTCGAGCGGTCGCGCCGCGAGCGCCTGGCGGCGCATGATCACGATATTGGCGGCATAACATAAGGCCGAGCCGATGATCGCGGCCGAGCCAAGCAGAACCTGCGGGCCCAATCGTGCGTGCGCCTGCCCGAACATGATGACGAGCACTCCCGCGAATGCGGCGACCGAGCCGCCGATCGAACGACGGCCGATCTGCTCCTTCAGGAGCGCGCCGGCGAGCACCAGCGCGATCAGCGGCGCGATAAACGTCAACGCGATCGCTTGCGCGAGCGGCACCCGGCCGATTCCCCAGAAGAACAGGAAAGCCATCACCGTTCCCAGGACGCCGCGGGCAATGTGGATTTTCAGGGTCTTTCGATCGGGCCACGGCAGCCGGCGCGGCAGATAGAGCGCGGCGCTGAGCCCGAGATTGGCGAGCGAACGCCAGATGCTGACCGCAATAATCCCGATCGCGACAACGAGATGCTTCATCACCGCGTCCATCATGGACAGCAGGGCGACGGCACCGACCGCGACCGCAAAAGCCTTTCCTGTTTGTTGCGCGACGCGGTTCATCACCGGTCCCTACCGTCATTCCCGCGAAGGCGGGAATCCCGCTTCTGGCCTGCTGTCGTTTGAGAATGAGCGGGACCTCCGCTTTCGCGGAGGTGACGGGAGGCTCACTCCGCGGCGTCGAGTGCGGGTTCGCTCGTCTGAGACGCTTCGATCTCCGCCGCCTTCGCCTCGACCAGCTTCACGATGTGATCGATCATGTCAGCGTCCTGCACATGATGGTCGGTGACGCCGGAAAGATAGACCATATGCTTGCCGTTGCCGCCGCCAGTGATACCGATGTCGGTTTCGCGGGCTTCGCCCGGCCCGTTCACGACGCAGCCGAGCACGCTGAGGCTCATCGGAGTCTTGATGTGCTGCAGCCGCTGCTCGAGCGCCTCCACCGTTCGGATCACGTCGAACCCTTGGCGAGCGCAACTTGGGCAGGATACGACGCGGACACCGCGGCTGCGGATCCCGAGCGCCTTCAGGATTTCGTAGCCGACGCGGACTTCCTCTTCGGGCTCGGCCGAGAGCGAGACGCGGATGGTGTCGCCGATACCCGCCCACAAGAGGTTGCCGATGCCGATCGCCGACTTGACGGTGCCGCCGATAAGTCCGCCTGCCTCGGTAATCCCCAGGTGAAGCGGACAATCCACCTCGCTTGCGAGCTGCATGTAGGCGGCGACGGCGAGAAAGACGTCGCTCGCCTTCACCGCGACCTTGTATTCGCGGAACCCGTGGTCCTCGAGGATTCGGATATGGTCGAGCGCGCTCTCGACCAGCGCCTCGGGGCAGGGCTCGCCGTACTTTTCGAGCAGGTCCTTTTCCAGGCTTCCCGCATTCACGCCGATCCGGATCGCGCAGCCGTTGGCGCGCGCGGCGGCGATGACTTCGCGGACCCGCTCTTCCGATCCGATATTGCCGGGATTGATCCGGAGGCACGCTGCGCCGGCGTCGGCGGCCTCGAGTGCGCGCTTGTAGTGGAAATGGATGTCGGCGACGATCGGCACGCGCGCCGCGCGGACGATCTCGCGAAGCGCGGCGGTCGCCTCCGCGGTCGGGCAGGACACGCGGATGATGTCGGCGCCGGCTTCCTCGCATCGGCGAATCTGCTCAATGGTCGCGCGCGCATCCTCCGTCGGCGTGTTGGTCATCGTCTGAACGCTGATCGGCGCGTGTCCGCCGACAGGGACGGAGCCGACCATGATCTGCCGCGAAGGACGGCGATCGATATCGCGCCACGGGCGAATTGAAGACATGGCCGGCCATATAGGCCCTGCCGCCGACGACCGCAAAGAACCCGAATGCGATTCGCAAACCGAATTAGCTGGATTCCGTGCCGTAAAGGGTGTGCCCCGGACGTAGGAAGTTCAGGCTCACAGATAGCGCCAGCGGAAATAACGACCGAAATAACGCCGGATTAACGCTGGCTTCGCTCCTTAGCTAACGCGAGCAATCAATTGGGATCCCACCGGCGTCGCACTTAGGCGGGCTGGAGGGAGACAAATATGAAGACCGTCATGATCATCGCTACCGCAGTTTCGCTTTTCGCAACTCCTGCCCTCGCTCAGGATTTCGGTTCCACTCCGTCGGAAAAGATCAGCTACGGCGATCTCGATCTCGCTTCGGTTGGGGGCAAAGCAACTCTCGAGCAGCGCATTCGTGCAGCCGCAACCCGAGTCTGCCGCAGCGGGTCTAACGAGCAGACCTTGCAAGACAATCTCGCCGGCCGAGTTTGCTTCAAGACGTCCGTCGCCGACGGGCTGCATCAAATGGATCAGCTGATCGCGGCACGTAATTCCGGAGCCACAATGGCAGCGGCCCTCACCATCGTCGGTGTTCGCTGATCTGCCAACCTTTAAAAGGGGGAGGTGCTGGCCGCGCCTTCCCCCTTTCGGCGTAAACTTTATTTAAATTGGATCCCATCCCGAAAAGTAGTAAGTTGTTCGCACTTGGGAGTCGCCGAGTAAAACACGCGTCAGCGGGTTGGGGGCATGAGCGCGACGACGATCAATATCGAGCCGCAGCAGCCGGATGCCTGCTCCTACAGGCTGGTCCTTGGAGGCCGTCTCGCGCTCGTCTCGAGCGATGGCCGCGACCTTACGCCCAAGAGCCGCAAGTGCAGAGCGATCCTCGCGTACCTCGCGATCAACGCTGGTGAGCGGGTCCGGCGCGAGCGGCTGATCGATTTGCTTTGGGGTGATCGCTTCGACGCGCAGGCCCGACTCAGCCTACGCCAGGCTTTGTTCGAGATTCGGCGGACCGCGGGCGAAGCGCTGGTATGTTCCGATCGCGAACATGTGTGGATGGATCCGTCTCTCCTGAACATGGTGGAGGATGGAGGGGAGCTTTTCTCCGGACTCACTGGAATCACCGCTGAGTTCGACGAATGGGTTCTGGTCGAGCGCACTCGCAAAGCAGGGGAAGCTTTTTCGCAGCTGGGCAGTCAGGCCGAGGGACTGATTCTCGACGGGCGTGGGACAGAAGCACTGCCGCTGATCGACCGGATGCGGAAGATCGATCCGCTTCACGATGCCTGGGTTCGGCTCGCCATGAAAGTCGATCACCTCGCCGGCAGCCCGTCGGCAATCCGCAAGCGATTCAGCGAGTTTTCGGACGCCCTTGAGGCCGCCCTCGGTGTTCGCCCGGCCAGCGAAACGACTGCGCTCCACGATTGGCTGATCGCTGACCTGACAAAGAAACCTGGCACATCCGCACAGCAAGACTCGAGCGTTTCGGTCGAAGACGCCGAATCTGCTCCTCAGCACCCTGGATTGGTCAACCAGGCATTTCGGTTTGCAAGGAAGCGGCGCATGTTTTTCGCTGCCGCCGCCGTCATTCCCTTCATTGTGATCGCTTTTGTCGCCCATGACTATGCGCGGACCCAGCGCCGTGCGGCCGAACAAATGGCAGAGTTCATGCTCGGCAATGCCAAGGACAATCTGCAGCCATCGGGCAAGATCGACGCCATCGAAGGTGTCGCGCAGCGAGTGGTCGATTATTACGGCGGACGGACGGACTCGCAATTGTCGGACTCCGAGCTTCGCCAGCGTTCGCGTGCGCTCAGTCTGCTCGGTCAGGCCCAGAGCATGCGCGGCAATACCGCGGATGCAATTCAGCTCTATTTTCGCGCAGCGGCGGGAACCGCCGAATGGGTTCGGCGAAAGCCCGACGACCCGCAGCGCCTGTTCGATCACGCCCAGAACATCTTCTGGATTGGCGAGCTTCAGCGCAATCGCGGGAATATCGACTCAGCTGAAAGCTACTATAGCCAGTACAAGCAGCTTGCTGACCGGATGAGCGCCCTCGACCCGGACAATCTGAAATGGCGGATGGAGGTCGTCTACGCGAACGAGGATCTTGGTATTGCGCTCTTCGCTAAGCGCCATTTCGCGGAGGCCGTCGCCCAATTCCAGAGTGCGCTCAGCCCGATGCAGTCGGCGATCTCGCTCGATGGCTCCAAACCCGAGTACCAGAAGGAATTCGCAAATGTCCTCGGTTGGCTCGCCGACGCAGAGCGGGCAACCGGCAGGCTCGATCTGGCTGTTGCGGTTCGCCAGCGGCAAATCGCGTCTCTCGAGCAGTCGATCGCCAGCGGCTCCGACGACGTGGATCTGAAGGAGAAGCTGGCGCCTGCCCATGAAGGGCTCGGCATTCTCTTCGGCGAGCAAGGGGACTCTGACCGCGCAATCGCCGAGCATAGCGAAGCTTTGGCGGAAGCCCAGAATCTGATTGCGCAGGAACCCGGCAACAGCCTTTGGAATGACGTTGCCGCGAACGTGCGTTTTGAGCTCGCCAAGAATTTGATGAACGTCGGCAAGCGGGATGAAGCAGCACACCAGATCGCGCTTGGCTGCAGGGGTGCAGCGGATTTGCTCAACCACGATTCAAGCGTAGTCCGCTGGCGCATGCTTCGAACTCTGTGCTTCACGACCGCTTCTCAACTGACTCTTCAATCGGGCGCGAAGGCGAGCGCCCTGCAATTGGCGCAAATGGCGGTCACCTCGGCCCGCGGTCTGAACAGCGGCGATCAAATTCAGGACCGCTATTTCGTCGGCTCCGCTTCGCGGTTGCTGGGGGACGTTCGGAATGCAGCTGGAGATTCGGCTGAAGCCGGCGCGGCCTGGACGACGGGCCTTGCGCAGCTTCCCCAGAACGTGGCGGAGCGGCCCTGGGAAATGAAGGTTCACGCTGACCTGCTTTCGCGGCTCGGCCGAGCCGGCGATTCAGCCGCGATCACCAACCGGTTGAACGCGATGGGTTACAGGCGCTCGGTTGGCGGAGTCTGAGACGACTGCTTTTGAGACTCGGGAGAAGAGTATTATGCACAAGCCGCTGACGTTGCCCGGCGAGATTCGCGAGAAGCTCGATTGTGCGATTAAAGATGCCTCGCCAAGCGGTTGGAAGTACACTGTTAAGGTTTGGGCCCTCCCCGGCGATCCCATCTACTGGCACATGGAATCGGGGCTTAAAGATCCCGACCGCGACATGCTGGTCTTCAACAAGACCAAGAACAACATGCTCAAGAAGGACTTCTATCTGGTCGAGTTCGACCTTCAGGATCACAGCGGGCTTGATCTAAGCTTCGAGCCGAATCCGATGAATGCCTTCTGGGTCGCGCTTGGGGATCGCGATTCGGAGCCGCCCTGCCCAACCAAGCCTTCCTACGTCGACTCGATCTATGCCACGTGCGTCGACTCTGGCGGCTCGAAGCTTACCGTCCGAAACGACGACATGGACGTCGAAATGTTCTCCTTCTCGCTAGGATTCGTCAGCGGCGTCGACGGGTCACACCACCGCTACGATCCCGGTGGGAACAACCAGAACGGCGGCCTCAGCTAAGCGCTTCGCCGGAGCCAAGCCCCCGGGCGGCTTTCCTTTCGCGTGAGCGCGGAGCAAATGCCGTCCCCATGGGGAAGATCTGGAAGCTGGTGATTCACGGCGGTGCCGGAGTCATCGAACGAGCGAGCACTTCACCGCAGAAGGACGCCGCAATTCGGGCCGGCCTGGAGGCCGCGCTGAACGCCGGGTCGGAAGTGCTCGATTGCGGCGGCTCCGCGCTCGACGCGGTTGAGGCGGCGGTTCGCCAGTTGGAGGATGATCCCAGCTTCAACGCCGGCCGGGGCGCGGTCTTTACCCACGAAGGTGGAATCGAGCTGGACGCGGCAGTAATGGACGGCCGCGACCGCACCGCCGGAGCAGTCGCGGGGGTCACGGCTACACGTAATCCAGTAAGCCTTGCCCGTGCCGTCATGGAGAAAGCACCCCATGTCTTCTTGAGCGGCGCGGGCGCGGATCAGTTCGCCCGCGAGCAAGGACTCGAGCAGGTGCCGCCAGGGTGGTTCGAGACCGACGAGCGGCGCCAGCAGCTGGAAAAGGTGAAGGCGACCAGATCGGAAGCTTTCGACGTCGAACTCAAATATGGAACTGTCGGCGCGGTGGCCTTGGACGGGCATGGCCACGTGGCGGCGGCAACTTCGACCGGCGGTCTCACCGGCAAACGCTGGGGCCGGGTCGGCGACACGCCCGTAATTGGCGCCGGCACCTATGCGGATGATCGCTCGGCGGCGGTTTCAGGCACCGGCACTGGGGAGATGTTCATCCGTGCCGTCGCGGGTCATCAGCTGGCTGATCGGCTTCGGCTTACGGGCGAGGCATTGCAGCAGGCGCTTGACGGCGTCCTGGCAGACATCGAGAGTCTCGGCGGCCGCGGGGGCTTGATCGCCGTGAGCTCGGGCGGGGACGCGGCCTGGGGCTTCACCACGCCGGGGATGTATCGCGGAATGGCCGATGCGAGGGGCCGCAGGGTCGGGCTCTATTCGGATTCGGAAGAACGATAGGGCAGCTGCTGCCGGCACCATTCTGCTTCAGCGGCGACTGCGGCCCGTTCTTCGGCGAGGAAATTCTCCACCGCCCGTCGAAAGCTCGCATTGGGAATGAAGTGGGCAGATCGCGTGATCACCGGCTCGTAGCCGCGGGCCAGCTTGTGCTCGCCCTGGGCGCCGGCCTGGACCGACTGCAAGCCGTTCTCGATCGCCCATTCAATCGCCTGATAATAGCTGAGCTCGAAGTGCAGGAACCGCACTTCCTCAATTGTCCCCCAGTAGCGGCCGTAAAGCGAATCCGGTCCGATCACATTGAGAGCGCCTGCAATCGGTGACCCGTCACGGGATGCGAGGAACAGCAGCAGCCCATCTCCCATGCGCTCGCCGATCAGGTCGAAAAAGGATCGGGTCAGGTAGGGATGTCCCCATTTGCGCGAGCCCGTGTCCTGATAGAAACGCCACATCGCGTCCCATTCAGCCGCCCCGATCTCCGTCCCACGAAGAGCGCGGAACTCCAGTCCCTTTCGGGCGGCCGCGCGTTCCTTGCGAATTGCTTTTCGCTTCCGGCTTGAGAGTAAGCAGAGAAAGTCTTCGAAGCTCCCATAGCCGCGATTGAACCAGTGATATTGAAGGCCTTGACGGATGAGCCAGCCGCGCGCTTCCGCCTCGGCGGCATCAGGTTGCTCCAGAAACGTGACGTGCGCGGACGACAGATCGCTCTGCAGGGTGACCGCTTCTGCCGCGGCAAGTAGCTGCTGGGACCGCCATCCAAGCAGCCTTGGACCCGGTACGGGTGTGAACGGCACGGCGATCTGCAATTTCGGGTAATATGCGCCGCCAGCACGTTCCCAAGCGTCAGCCCAGACATGGTCGAAGACATATTCGCCCTGGCTGTGGGTCTTCAGGTAGGCGGGGGCGGCGGCGACCAGCTTTTCGTGATCGCCTTCGATCAGCAACGGGGCGGGAGTCCAGCCGGTGCCCGGGCCAACGCTGCCGGAGTCTTCCAGAGCAGTCAGGAAGGCGGAGCTGACGAATGGATGCCAACCGGCGAGGGCGTCCCATTGGGCGGCATCCAGCGCGCTCACGCCCGAGGCTAACCGGGCGAGGACTTCCGTTTCACGGTCTGCCATCGCTCAAGAACGCTCTAAAAAGCGCTTGGGCGTCAATCCCTTATCTTCACAATTGCGTCGACTTCAACGGCAACGCCGAGCGGCAAGGATGGTGCGCCGACTGCGGCGCGGGCATGACGGCCGGCTTCTCCGAAGACCTGCTCCATCAGCTCGGACGCACCGTTTCCGACCTTCGGTTGATCGGTGAACTCCGGCGTGCAGTTTACGAATACTCCAAGCTTCACCACGCGTTCGACTCGGTCCAAGGACCCGAGTGCCTTCTTCAGCTGCGCGAGGATCATCAGCCCGCATGCGCGCGCCGCCTTCTGGCCGAGCGCGACATCGGCATCGTCGCCCAGCTTGCCGGTGATGAGCTGACCGTCTTCATCGACGCAGACCTGCCCGGAAACATGGGCGAAACCGCCCGCGATCACGACGGGCAGATAGGCGGCGACCGGAGAAGCGGGTTCGGGAAGAGTGATGCCGAGTTCGGAAAGGCGCTGATCAATGCTCATTGGCCGCTCCAAGCACCGCGATGGCGGTGAATCAAGCGTTGCGGTGGACTGCGAAGCCGGCCCAGCTCTGGTTTACGGGCATCAGGTCCAGCGCATTGATGTTGAGGTGCGGCGGCAGGTTGGCGACCCACCAGACGGTCTCTGCGATGTCCTCACCTGTCATCGGGTCCATGTTTGCGTAGAGCGAGTCGGAAGCCGCCTGGTCCCAGCCGGTGCGGACCAGCGTGAACTCTGTCTCCACCATTCCGGGTTCGATCGATGTCACGCGGACTCCGGTTCCGGCGAGATCGCAGCGAAGATCGAGCGAGAACTGGCGAACGAACGCCTTTGTCCCGCCATACACGGCCCCCCCCTTGTACGGGTAGGTAGCCGCTACGGATGAGAGGTTGATGACCGCTCCCCTCCGCTCGACCAGCTTCGGCTGGAAAGCGCGAGTGAGCGCCACGAGGCCGGTGATGTTGGTTGCGATGGCGGCTTCGTAAGTCGACCAGTCCGTCTCCGGAAGAGAACCGAGCGGCGGCGCGAACCCCGCGTTGTTGAGCAGCAGATCGACGTCTCCCCACGGCGGCGAAAGCTCGGCCAGCGTCCGAACGGCTTCAAGGTCCTGCATATCGATTTCGAGCGGAAGGAAAACATCCCCGAGCTCGTCTGCAAGGGCCCGCAGCCGCTCGCCGCGCCGGCCGGTCCCGATTACCCGCCAGCCGCCCTTCGCGAATTTGCGAGCCGATGCTTCGCCGATGCCTGCCGTCGCCCCGGTGACCAAAATCGTCTTCATCATTCCTCCTGCCCTTCCAGAATGCGCCGTGCCGAAACCAGTTCATCGGGCGTGACACCGATTTCGGCCGCGACCGCGATCAGATCCGGCTCATGAGCTTCCAGGAAGCCGATCAGGGCGGCCAACAGGGCCGGTTCACGAACGCTTCTTCTTAGTTCATCCGTCCCAATTCCGGTCAAATCGAGGAAACGCCGGGTCAAATCAGGTTTTCCGAGCGTTGTTGCAAGCGCTCGGAGTGCTGTTGCCTCGGCATCGATTGGTGTCTTTGGCAGCATCGCGCTAAATCCGATGGTGAATTGCGGGGGAGCAGCTTGGCCAGGATCATGATCGTCGAGGACAATGCGCTGAACGTCAAACTGTTCTGCGATCTCCTCGCTGCCCATGGGCATGAAGCGAAACCCGTGATCGACAGCCGGCAGGCGCTGGACGAGGCCCGTGAGTTTCATCCCGACCTCGTGATCACCGACATCCAGCTCCCGCATGTCAGCGGGCTTGAACTGATCCAGATGATAAGGGACGACAGGAATTTGAAGGTGGTGCCGATCATGGCGGTCACGGCCTATGCAGCAGCGGCCGACGAGGAGCGCATCCGCGCAGCAGGCGCAAATGCCTACGTCTCCAAACCCATCTCAGTGAAAAAATTCGTCGCGGTCGTGGAAGAATTGCTGAGCGGCGTAGCGTCGACAGCCGAAGCTATTTGATCTTCGCTTCCTTGAACTCGACGTGCTTGCGAGCAACCGGATCATACTTGCGGAAGCTGAGCTTGTCGGTCTGCGTGCGCGGATTCTTCTTGGTTACGTAGAAAAAACCGGTGTCGGCACTGCTGACGAGCTTGATCTTGACGGTTGCCGGCTTGGCCATCGCAAATATCCCAATCGCAAAATGAATAAAGCGGCACTCTCTGGCGCCGCCCGGTCGGTCGCGCACATGGCTTTGTAGCGGTTTTTTGTCAAGCCGATGTGGCCTTTGACGGCTCGTTAACCCTTTGCGGCGACTATCCGTTCAACGGGGGCGGAAAAATGGCGCAAGAATCACTCGGGCCTGTCAGGAATCAGATCGGCGAATGCGTCGCTCAAATGCAGAGCCGCGCTGAGCGCCTCTCTCCACTCGATATTCACGCGCGAATGGATTCAATCCGGCAGATCGCGGCGATCAACGGACTCGATGCGCTCGAGGGGCTGATGTACCGATCGGCGCAACTTGC
>Ga0068852_100004213_pt1 | contig 10145 bp, 6 predicted proteins | sample KBSCornC22_FD_66594 | JGI IMG/M metagenome (GOLD analysis project Ga0068852, IMG submission 66594) | Corn rhizosphere microbial communities from Kellogg Biological Station, Michigan, USA - KBS Corn C2-2 | ecosystem: Host-associated > Plants > Roots > Rhizosphere > Soil ... | reverse complement strand
CTCAGCAGGTCCCAGCCGCCGTCGCCCGCCGCGAGGCGGCCCGCGACATGGTATTGAGGCGGCGCCGGCGCGGCCGCCACCGTGGACGCAAGCAAAGCGGCAAGAAGCAGGACGGGCTTCACGGGCACACTCCCTCGTTTGAAGCTCACCGACTAGCCGCCCGCGCGGCGCGACGCGAATGATTTCCCTGCAATGTTCGGAAAGCGGAGCTCAGCCGGCGATGAGACGATAGCCGACGCCGGGCTCGTTGATGATGATCCGCGGCCGCGACGGCTCCCGTTCGAGCTTCTGCCGGAGCGATCGGATCGCCACCCGAAGATATTCGGTCTGGCCTTCCTGCGCCGGCCCCCAGGCGGCGCGAAGCAAATGTTGGTGGCTGAGCACTCGGCCGGGTTGTTTCGCGAGCTCGGCAAGGACCGTGAACTCCTTGGGCGTGAGGTGGACGTCCGTGCCGTCCTTCGCCACCGCCCGCTGAAACAGATCGATGGTGACGTGGCCGGCCTTGATCGGCTGCTGGTCGGTTGCCGGCTCCAGCTCGAGCAGGTTGGTCAGGTAGCGGTCGAGCCGGGCGGCTTCCGACCCGAGCGTCGAGACCAGCTCCCGCTCGCCCGACCCGCTGCGCCTCAGCTCGCGGACTGCATCGGCGATCGCCTCGATCCGCGGCCTCAGATCCTGCCCGATCGACGACAGCAGCGCCGAGCGCAGCCGGTCCCGCTCGCGCAACGCGGCGAACTCTCGCGTTTGATTCTCGAGCCGGGCACGCTCGAGCGCGAGCGCGAGCTGGTCGAGCAGGTTGGTCAGCAGCGGCAACTGGTCTTCGCCGATCGGCGGGGCTCCGTCGTCGCGCGCAAGGCCGGCGGCGGCAAGGACCGAGTCGGCCGACCGGACGGGGTGGAACACCCATTCAGTCGGCTGCATCCGTGAGGTTCCACGGCCCGCCGCCACGCCGGTGTCGATGCACAGGGCCGCGGCCGCGACGTCGCTCGGCGTCAGCCGGTTGCCGTTTGGCACGGCCGCGACGATCCGGGGAGCGGGAAGGCCGCTGACCAGCATGGCGTTGCAGTGAAACAGGCGGCGAAGTTCGATGCACGCGGTCCGGGCAATGTCCTCCTCGGCGCTGCGCGACAACAGCCGCCCGGCGAATCCGGCGATCGTTGCATTGCGCTCGGCATGCGCCGCAGCAAGGCGCGCCTGGGTTCGAATTCCCGAGGCGAGGCGGCTGGTGACGAGCGCGACGATCAGCAGCACGACGACCGTGACGACGTCGGCGACGCGGTCCATCCGGAAGGTGTGGACCGGCTCGGTGAAGAAGAAATTATAGGCGAGCGCCGCGGCGATGCCGGCGAAGAGGCCGGGCCCTATGCCCCACAGCGCCGCTGCAGCGAGCACCGCGGGAAGATAGATCATGTCGACGGCCGCAGTCCCCCAGCGAGGCGCGATCCAAAGGCCGATGAGGGTCGACAGTGCGACCAACGCCAGGGCGACGGCATAGGACTGGAGACCGCTCGCGATCGCGCTTTGCGAGCGCTCCTCGACAATGGCGATCGGCGGCACGTCGGTCATAGCGCGTAAGTGCGCCTGCGCAGCGCGTCCGTCGAGGTCAAAGCCGTCGAACTCACCTACAAATTATATGCATTAGCGAGCGGTCCACATAGAAACTTTACGCGGGTGGCGCTCACATCCGCGCTCGTGGACATCACCGCCGACCAACTCCCCGAGGCCCCCGCCAAGTCCCATCACGGACCCCGGGAGCGGCTGCCCAAGCTGATGCTCGGCGCGATCGGCGTGGTCTACGGCGACATCGGCACTTCGCCGCTGTATGCCATGCAAGCCACGCTCGATCGCCGATACCATCTCGGGATCAATGTCATCGACCTCTACGGTCTCGTCAGCCTGATCTTCTGGTCCTTCATCTTCGTCGTGACCATCAAATACGTCTTCATCGTCATGCGCTGTGACAACAATGGCGAAGGCGGTAGCCTCGCCTTGTATGCGCTGATCCAGCGGCGCCTCGGCACGGCGGCGCCGCAACGCTGGCTCCTCATCGGCGCCCTGTTCGCGACCGCATTGTTCTTTGCCGATGCAATGCTGACGCCGGCCATTTCCGTCATTTCGGCCGTCGAGGGCCTCGGCGTCGTCAGCGTAGCCTTCCAGCCCTATATCGTGTGGATTGCGCTCGCCATCCTCGTCAGTTTGTTCGCAATTCAGAAAAATGGGACCGATCGAGTCGGCAACATGTTCGGCCCGATCATGCTGCTCTATTTCGCGGTGATTGCCGCGATGGGCGTGCACCACATTTTGGGCCATCCTCAGGTGCTGCAGGCGCTCAGCCCGATTTACATCTGGGGCTTCTTCGTTGCGCACCCGCTCTATTCATTCCTGTCGTTGGGCGCAGTGGTCTATGCGATAACCGGCACTGAGGCGCTCTATGCGGACATGGGCCATTTCGGGCGCAGGCCGATCACCTATTCCTGGCTATATCTCGTCATGCCCGCGCTCCTGCTCAACTACATGGGCCAGGCGGCGATGCTCATCCAGCACCCGGAATATGTCGATAACCCGTTTTTCCACATGGTCCCGCCGTCGCTGACGATTCCCCTGCTCATCGTCGCCACTCTTGCCACGATTATCGCCAGCCAAGCGGTGATCTCCGGCGCCTATTCGGTAACCCAGCAGGCCATCCAGCTCGGCTTCATCCCGCGGCTGCGCATCACCCACACGTCGTCGCGGGCCAGAGGTCAAATCTACGTGCCGAGCATTAACTGGCTGCTTGCAACGATGGTCGCGCTACTCGTGCTGGCCTTCCGCCACTCTTCCGCGATGCTGCCGGCTTACGGTCTCGCGGTTGTCGGGACCATGCTCATCACCACGTTGATGCAGTATGTCGTCGTGTTCCGTATCTGGAAGGCGCCGCTGTGGCAGGCCGGGATCGGTTTTGCGGTGTTCATTGCCGTCGATGTACTGTTCCTCGCTTCGGGCCTCGCCAAGTTGTTCGAAGGCGCATGGTTCCCCATCCTGGTTGGCCTCGTGATCTTCACGCTGCTGACCACCTGGGCGAAAGGTCGAGCGCTGATGCGCAGCCGCCTGGCCGAGGCAGCGCTGCCGCTGCCAGTCTTCATCAAATCGGTGGCCGCATCCGTTCACCGGGTCCGCGGCACTTCGGTTTTCCTTTCAACTTCCGCCGACAATATCCCCGCGGCGCTCCTCCACAACCTCAAGCACAACCAGGTGCTTCATGAGCGGGTGATCATCCTCAATGTGAAGGTTGAGGACGTGCCCCACGTCGCACCGGAACGCCGGGTCGAGTTTCACGACGCCGGCCATGGTTTCTACAGCCTGATCCTCCACTACGGGTTCATGGAGGAGGTCGACATCCCGCGCGATCTCGCCTTCATCAAGACCTGCGGCGAGCCGTTCAACATGATGAGCACGAGCTTCTTCCTCGGCCGTCAGAAGCTGATCGCGTCGAAGAAAGCCCCGGGCATGGCGCTGTGGCGCGAAAAACTGTTCGCGTGGATGCTCAAGAGCTCGGAAAGCGCGATGGAGTTCTTCAAGCTTCCCACCAACCGCGTGGTCGAGCTCGGCAGCCAGCTCCAGATCTGACCGGAGGCCGCTGGTCCCTATTTGCCGAGCAGCTCGGCCGCGCGCATCGCGAGCTCGGTCCGGTTGTCGACCCCGGCCTTGTCGAAGATCGCGTGGAGATAGACCTTCACCGTGCCTTCGGTGACTCCGAGCTGCGAAGCGATATCGCGGTTCCTCAAGCCCTGGCGGACCAGCTCGACCAGCTCGCGCTCGCGCGGCGTCAGCGACGGAGCCTTGGCGGCGCGTTCCTTCGCCTGCCGTGTTCGCTCGGCGATTTCTGGATCGACCCAGCTTTGCCCGCCGCGCACCTGATCCATGCATTCGAGCAGATGGGCAGGATCGGAGGTCTTGAGAACGATCCCTTCCGGCTTGAGCGCGTCCGCGGCAAGCAGCTGCGAGTCGTCCATTCCCGCCGTCAGAAGCACGACCGCGGGAGCTTTTTGCCGGGCTCGAAGCTGGCGCAGAACGTCGAGGCCGCTTCCGTCGGGCATGTGGACATCGAGCAGAATGAGATCGGGCTTGAGCCGCTGCGTCTGAGCGAGGGCCTGGGCGCCGCTCGGAGCACGTCCGACCAGCTCATAATCCGTGCCGCGCAGAAGCATATCGAGCGCGGCGGCAATCATCGGATGGTCGTCGGCAACGAGGACTCGAGTCATGCGGCTGCACCTGCAAGCGGCAGTGTAATCACCAGGTTCGTACAGCCGGGCTCAGAAAAGAGCGAGAGCGATCCGTGAGCCCGGTCCACTCGCTCCTTCAGAGACCAGGGCTGGACCGTCACCCCGCGGCCCGCGGGCAGGAAACCGCATCCGTTATCCTTCACTTCCATTCGCAACTGTCCTTGATTCACCCCGACATCGACGTCGATCCGGCTTGCCCGCCCGTGCCGAACCGCATTGGCGACCGCTTCCCGGAGCAACTGCTGAAGATCAAGCTGCATGCGGATCGGAATCGAGGCATCGTCGTTGCTTGCCTCCACGCTGCAGTCGATCGACCACTGCCGACCCAACCGCGCCGCGACGGCTTTCAGTTCCTCCACGGCTTCGGCGAGCTCCAGCTCGCGATCGCGCCGGAGGGCCGACACGAACGCGCGGATTTCGCCTTGCTCCTCGATCAACAGGCGCTTGAGCTCCGCGAGATCCGATTTCACCTCGCCGTCCGCATTGCTGCCGCGCATGATCGCTTCGACTCGAAACGCCGCCCCGGCAAGGAACTGCACGACGCTGTCATGCACGTCGCGGGCGAGCGAAAGGCGAGTGCGCGCAGCGGCCCCCTCTTCGATCGCGGAGAGCAGGGCATCATGGTCGACCAGAGCGCCGGCGGCGTGGCCAAGCTCGGCACCAAGCTCGAGGAAGTCGACCGATAGATCGGGGATGTCCCACAGCAGCAGCCATCCCCGCCGAGTCCCGGTACGCACTTCGGAAATCAGCCCTTGCGTCGCCCCGAGTTCACGCAATCCGCCAAGGTTGAGCAGCTTTGAAGCGGGACTGAGGCGATGCCATCCGTCGCTCCGCAGGCTGAGCGAGCGGTTGTTGGGAAGATCGAACAGCGCCACCGGGATCGCTTCGCGTATCGGTAGGCCCTCCAGCCGCGCAGGTCTGGCATGACCGTTGGCAAGGCAGACGCCGGCGAAGTGCGGATCGTCGCTCGTCGCGAACAGCAACGCGCCCGATGCGGCACGTGTCGTCTCGGTTGCGAACGTCAGGGCTCGAACGAGAGGATCCTCGTCGCGGCCAAGCCGTCGGTCGAGCTCGTCGATCCCAAAGAAAAGCCGCGCGAACCGCTGATGGATGCCGAACCAGATGAGGATCGCCGAAAGAATTACGAGGTGGCCGCTGCGGACGATGAAACGCTGCAGCTCGAATGCCTGTCTGCCCGTCACCAGCAGACCGGCGGTCAGATAAAGAATCACGAGCGTCGTCGCGGTGAGCATTGTTTCGCGCCAGCCCCAGCGGATCGCGGCCGAAAGCAGCGGCAGGATGAAAAACAGGAAAAAAGGGCTGGTATAGCCGTTGGTCGAAAAGACGATGGCGGTGAACACCGCCATGTCGATCGCATGGGCCGGGGCGGCAAGCCGCGCGTCGAGCCACCAGTTGCGCCAGGTCAAAGCCGCGACGCCGAGCGCGAACACGACGTAGAACAGCAGCAGCGTATAGGTTTGGGCAGGCGCCTGTGCCGGCTGGCTTCGATCGAGCCAGATCGAAAGCAGGAAAAGCGATGAGAGCATCACGCGGCCAAGCGCGATCACTCGTCCGCTCTGATATTTGAACAGGCTCTGCGAACCCAAAAACGTCACCGGAAGCTCCCCCGGGCTAAAGCGCGGGAAAGCTTAGACGGAAGCGTATCCGGGTCAAAGCAGCGGCTAGCTCGCCAACCTGCTGGCGCCGAGGCCGAGGACCATCTGGTTCGCGCGCTCATAGGCGAGCGGGCGGCCGAACAAATAGCCCTGGATGATGTCGCAGCCGAGGTCGCGCATGCGCTCGAAATCTTCCGCGGTCTCCACTCCCTCCGCGGTGATCGACATCCGGAAGCTCTTGGCGAGCTGGACGATCGACTGGATAATGGCGACGTTCTCGGGCCTCGAACCGGCCTCGCGAACGAAGCTGCCGTCGATCTTCAGCTTATGGAAGATTGCCTTGTTCAGATAGCCGATGGACGAATAGCCGGTGCCGAAATCGTCGAGGGCGATGCCGACTCCAAGCGCGCGCAGCCGCTTCAGCACGTCGAGCGTCGGGCCATTGTCGCCGAGGAACACGCCCTCGGTGACCTCGAGCTCGATCCGGTTGCCGGCGAGCTTGTTGCGCGCGAGCGCTTCGCTGACGGTATTCGGCAGCGCCGGCAGAACGATCTGCTTGGGGCTGATGTTGAGTGCGACGGTGATCGGCGCGGGCCAAGTCGCGGCGGCGCGGCACGCCTCCTCGATCACCCACTCGCCGATGACCGGCATGAGTCCGGTCTCCTCGGCGACCGGGATGAAGACGTTCGGCGGAACGAAGCCGCGCTTCGGGTGATTCCAGCGGATCAGCGCTTCGAACCCGATGAGCTTCTGAGTCTTGGCGTTGATCAGCGGCTGGTAGACCAGGTGGAACTGCTTCGACGCGATCGCGCTCCTGAGGTCGGACTCGAGCCGGACTCGGTCCTCCTGCTCGGACTGGAGCTCCGAGGAGAAGTAGCGGGCGCAGCCGCGGCCGGCGTCCTTCGCCTGGTAAAGCGCGAGGTCGGCCTTGAGGATCAGGTCGTCGACCGTGGCTCCGTCGATCGGCCCGAAGGCGCATCCGATCGAAACGCCGATCCTGATTTCGGTCTGATCGACCAGATACGGTTCCTTGATTGCCGTGATGATCCGGTCGGCGAGGCTCTCCACCTTGCGGCGACTCTGCCCGTCGATGACCACGATCGCGAACTCGTCGCCTCCCATCCGGCCGACATGGCCCTCTGCGCCGACTTCGTCGACGAGCCGCTTGGCCACGGCTCGGAGCACCGCATCGCCCTTGGGGTGGCCGAACGTGTCGTTGACAGGCTTGAACCCATCGAGATCGAGGAACATGATCGCGCACGGCACATTGCCGGTGGTCGCGGCACGCAGCGCATCGCCGAGCAGCTGACGGACGCGCCCGCGATTGGGCAGCCCGGAGAGCACGTCGACGTTCGCGAGATGGGTCAGGCGCTCCTGCGTCTGGCGGATTTCGGTGACGTCGGAACCGACGCCCCGGAAGCCTTCGAACCGGCCGGCAGTATCGACGATGGGGTCGCCGCCGATCGAGATCCAGCGCGTCCCGCGGGGGGTGGTGAGCTCCATCTCGAGCGAGTTGAACGGCTGCTTTTCGAGCAACACTCGGCCGAGCTCGGAATGTCCACCGAGCAATGCGGGGAGCGAGTGGCCGAGGAGCTGACCAGCGGGCTTTCCGAGCAGCGCACTCATTCGCGAGCTGATGTAGGTGACGCGATTTTCCCCGTCGACCTGCCACAGCCAGCCGACGCCGCGGTGCTCATATTCCTGGAGGAGCAGGCTCGCGCTCTCGCTCTGGCTGCCGACGTCGGCGTTGGTCTTGAGCTGGTGGAAGGCCCAGCGGGCAACGGTGAGGATGCCGAAAATCGACACTCCAAGAGTGAAGACGATCGACAGCATGTTCTGGAAGGGCACCGTATGCCGGCCGAGCAGAAGCGCCCCGGCGACCCCGCCAGTGAAAGCGATCATCCACGCGTTAGCGCACGGTGGGATGACGACCAGGCCCAGCGCCCCGACGCCGAGCCCAGCCATTATCGAGGCTGCGATGACCTGGGTATCCGGATCGAGCGAGGGAAAAAGATACAGCGGGAGGCTGAGCCAGACGGCCGCGCGGCATGCCACTTCGGTTACCATGGTCCACATCGGCACTCGCCGCCCCGAGCGGCCAACGCAGGTGATCGACTGCGTGCGCGCCAGCTGCATCGCGGCGAGGTTGACGGCGGCGACCGCAGCGAGCCACGGCACCAGCCAGGTCGGGCCGGCGGAGCTATAAAGCGTCGCTGCCATCATCAGCGCAGCGACGATGTTCGCTGCCGCGAAGAACGGCGCGAGGTGAGCGCGCGAGATCAGCTGTACGTCGCGCAGCGGCGAGCTTTCGGATTCGCCCTCGCTCGCGGCGAGGCCGGCCGACTCACCGCCTGGAAGTCGAGCTGAAATCAAGCGCTTATAACGATCTGGAGCTTCGTACATCCGCCAGCTGTTCCACGTTCAGCGACGTGATTAGACAAAGAGAGTTGAAGCACCGTTAAGCCCTTGCGTCGTCGGGAACGCATATTTCCACATCCTATGTTAACCGGGATTGCGTCCTCGCTCCCGCGACGCGCTCCTCGCAATGGCGCTCAACCGCCTCTATATGCGGGCCGATGGCGACCGACAGCGCGACCCTCGACCGGCGGGCAAGGCCGCCCCGACGCGCGTCCGACAGCCCCAAGATCCAATCGCCGGCCGACCCGATCGCGCGCGGCATGGGGCTCGACCGGCCCTTTTTCGACGACAAGAACCGAGCCTTCTGGATTCTGCAGTCGATCGGCTGGAGCGGCTATTTCTTCCTAAGGACGGTGTCCGGCTTCGCCAACAGCAAGGGGTGGATGTTCATCGTCCATACCCTGCTGCTGACGGCGACCGGCTATTCGCTGACGCTGCTGATGGCATCGCTGTTCCGGCGGCTGATCCTGATGAAGCCGATCTGGACGCTGGTCCTGTCGCTCGCCGCGGTGGTCCTTGCGGCGGGCGTCTTTTCGGCCATCGAGACGTGGAGTTACGCGACGTTCCTGAACCCGAACGCGCGGCCGGTCGGAGTCGAATATCTCGGCGCCATCCTGCTCAATTTCTCGCTTCTCGCCGCATGGACGGCGCTTTACTACGGGATCAATTATTTCCTGCTGCTGGAGGACCAGATCCGGCTGCGCGAGAGGCTCGAGAGCCAGGCCTCGTCCGCCCAGCTCGCGATGCTTCGGTACCAGCTCAACCCGCACTTCCTGTTCAACACGCTCAATTCCATCTCGACTCTCGTTCTGCTGAAGCAGACGGAGCGGGCGAATGCGATGCTGGCGCGGCTGTCCTCCTTTCTGCGCTATACGCTGGCCAATGAGCCCACGGCCAAGGTGACGCTGGCGCAAGAGGTCGAGACTCTGAAGCTCTACCTGGAAATCGAGAAAATGCGTTTCGAGGACCGGTTGAGGCCCCATTTCCGGATCGAATCGGACACGATCGGCGCGCGCCTCCCCTCGCTCCTTTTCCAGCCGCTGATCGAGAATGCGATCAAATATGCGGTCACTCCGGCCGAGAACGGGGCCGACATCTGGATCGATGCGACGCGCGAGGGGCAGGCAGTTAGGATCGAGGTCGCCGACAATGGCGACGGGACGGGGGCCGAAATCGCCGCCAGCCCGTCGACCGGCGTCGGCCTGGCGAATATTCGAGACCGGCTGTCGCAGGCCTATGGCGCGGCGCATCGGTTCGAGACGAGACAGAACGAGCACGGGGGCTTTAGCGTTATTGTCGAGATTCCCTTCGAAACCGGAGAAAACGCCCGATGACCATCCGGACCATATTGGTCGACGACGAGCCGCTCGCGACTCAAGGCCTGCAACTTCGACTGCAGGCTCATGAGGACGTCGAAGTGGTCGCTACCGCGGCCAACGGGCGCGAAGCGATCCGCCAGATCAAGACCCACAAGCCCGACCTCGTCTTCCTCGACATTCAAATGCCTGGATTCGACGGTTTTTCGGTGATTCAGGGGCTGATGGACGTCGAGCTTCCGCTGTTCGTGTTCGTCACGGCTTACGGCGATCATGCCCTTCGTGCGTTCGATGCGCAGGCGGTCGACTATCTGATGAAGCCGGTCGACGAGGACCGGCTCGCGGCGACGATGGACCGGGTGAGACAGCGGCTCGCCGAGAAAAGGAGCGCCGAGGAGGCGGGCCGGTTGAAGGAAGCGCTCGCCGAGCATGCGCCCGAAGCGGCCGAGGAGCTCGCCGAAAGCACCCCCGATGTAGCGCCGGCGTCCAATCGCTACGAAAAGATGATCAACATCAAGGACCAGGGACAGATCTTC
>Ga0068852_100004212_pt1 | contig 10145 bp, 9 predicted proteins | sample KBSCornC22_FD_66594 | JGI IMG/M metagenome (GOLD analysis project Ga0068852, IMG submission 66594) | Corn rhizosphere microbial communities from Kellogg Biological Station, Michigan, USA - KBS Corn C2-2 | ecosystem: Host-associated > Plants > Roots > Rhizosphere > Soil ... | reverse complement strand
TAGGCTTTGAAGAAATCATACACTATGAAAAAATTTTTTTTCCTTACCTATTTTGTTTCTTTAAGCATCCTGGTTAAATCTCAAACTGCAGATTTCACTTATGCAACAGCCAATGGTTTATTTTGCAATCCGTCAACTATTCAATTTACTGAAATTGCTTCAGGAAGCCCGAAAGGATTTGTTTGGAGTTTCGGCAATGGTACTGGTAGCAATAGTTCTAACCCCTCAATTACCTATAACAAAGCCGGATCTTATACTGTAAAACTAATTGTTATTTATGCCAACACCACAGTGGTTGTGACTAAAACAATTGTAATCAATCCTACTCCAACTGCAATTATTGGTTATGACCGAAATTATATTTGTAAACCTGGAATAATAAATTTTACAGCCGGCGGTTCTGGAAGTATTTCCCAATATGAATGGGATTTTGGGGATGGAACAAGAAGCCAGGTTGCCGGCACGAATGCAATTGCCCACTCCTTTTCAACTCTTGGTGAATATGATGTTACTTTAAAAGCAACCAGCGCAACAGGATGCTTTGATACAACAAGCAGCAAGATTTCAGTAAAAACAATTCCAATAACAGGAACGGTATCGCCAACAACAGGGTGCGTACCTACTAATGTAAGTTTTGTCGCTAATGCTACCGTTCCAGATGGAAGTACAGCAACCAATTATTCATGGGATTTTGGAGATGGTAGCCCTATCGTTTCCACAATTAACGAAAATACGGGTCACTTATATAATACACCCGGTAGTTATTCACAAAAAGTCACAATTACTAACAGTGACGGTTGTATCAATACTTATAACTTTAATGGTGGGGCTTATGGAACTCCCCCAATAAATTCTATCGCTTATCCTAGGAAGTCGACTATATGTGGGTCAGATACGGCAGTCTTAATTGCGAGAGCAACCAATGCAAATAGTTATTACTGGAATTTTGGGGATGGAACTTCCGCCACAGTTACAGATACAATCGCCAAACACAAATATGCAACACTAGGAATGAAAAGTATTACCGTAACACCCTTATTTAATGGATGTTCGGGAAGAAATGTAACCTTTCAAATAAATGTGATTGGAGTAATTGCTAGATACAACTATACAAATAGCTGTGCTGATAAAAAAACATTTTCGTTCTCGAATGGAAGCCAAGGAAATCCGTCAACTTTTGAATGGGATTTCGGGGACAGTTCAATGGTTATAAATATGATAAAAGCAACGCATACTTTTCCTTCCTCAGGTCGATTTGTGATAAGGCTAACTATCACGGACAGTAGTACCGGTTGCAGCGATAGTTATTCACAGCCGGTTTATACATCAAATCCATCACTTGAAAATTTGGATTCTTCCATTTGTAAAAATAATAGTACCACTTTTTCCATAAAGAATGATTATATTAATCCTTTGGCCACCTACATGTGGAATGTTGTTGGAAATCAGATTGGCCCGCTTGAGGATTCTTTTCTGACTATTAAAACTACACTCTTTGGAACCTTTAATAATTATGTTGTTATAGATAACGGCTCAGGGCACTGTCTGGATACTATCCTTTTAAACCATTCTATTTTGGTAAAAGGGCCTGCGCTTAATTTCACGACACCATCCTCACTTTGCCTAAACGATTTGTACGCTGTTACAAATTCTTCGAAACCGTATATACCTAAAGATTCGGTAGCTCTCTGGTATTGGAATTTTGGTGTAGGGGAAAGTAATGATACTATTTACCAGCCTCCACCATACATCTACGCAAACCCAGGAACTTATAAAATAAAATTAACCGGCGTTGATATAAATGGATGCAATGATAGTTTAGTAAAAACAGTTGTTATTCATCCACTTCCTTTCTTGTATATTATTCCGAATGTTGACACTCTTTGTTCCGGCACAACTGATTCGCTTCTTGCTTTTCACAGCGATTCGCTTACATGGTCGCCTAATATTTCGTTATCGTGTGCATCCTGTGACACGGTGCTTACTAATCCATCGTCAAACATCCAATATTTTGCCACCGCTAAAAGCAAATTTGGATGTACAACAACAGATAGCATTATGGTAAAAGTTTATGCTCCTTTTACTGCTAGTCCGCAAGCTGCTGATCCATACATTTGCCTTAACGATGCAATTCAATTAAATGTTAGTCCGCCGGGCAAGAAAATTCTATGGTCGCCAGCCACTGGACTATCGTATACTAATAATTATAATCCTAGCGTTTCACCCTCCCAAACTACTACATATACAGCAACGTTAACTGACTCTGTCGGTTGTTTTATTAGTACTACAGATATTACTGTGCATGTTAAAAGCAGGCCAACAGTAGATGCAGGCCCTGACCAATCCTATCCTTACAATTCGCCGTTTTCTATTAATCCAACTTATAGTAGCAATATCACTTCATATACGTGGACGCCGGGCAATCTATTAAATTGCAGCTCCTGCCCCGCTCCTTCTGGGGTAGTATTAGGCTCTAATACCTTTTTAATAAAGGTAACCTCCGATAGTGGATGTGTGGCACAGGATTCAGTAACAATATTTGTGGAATGTAAAGACGCTTATTTACTTATACCAAACGCCTTTACCCCAAATGGTGATAATCTCAATGATTATTTTTATCCGCTAACAAGGGGTATTAAATCTATTGTCAGGTTTTCAATATATGACCGAATGGGAAATCTTGTATATGAGGCAAAAAATTTCCCCCCTAACGATAAAACCTATGGATGGAATGGGCGAATAAACGGCGCAGATCAATCGACTGCCGTGTTCGTTTATTATATGGAAGCTGTCTGCGACCTGGGAGAAAAACTATATAAAAGAGGAAGTGTTGTTTTGATAAGGTAAGAGCATTATAAATTTATATTTGGATGTGGTTTCAATAGTTAATATTATCTCGCTGAATAACTGTACATTTTTTTCATTCACTCCAAACTACTCTTTTTATATAGTCAGCATAACTAATAATAATGCGAACCACTTTTTCAGAAACGTTCGGCATTGAATAATCGGCCACTCTTCTGAAACCCCTTTGCTCCTCTTCTTGCTGAGTCTTAAGTTGCGCAAGCCCTTGAAGAATTCTTTCAGAATTTAATCCAACCATCATTACCGATGCTTCTTCCATTGCTTCCGGGCGCTCATGCGCCTCGCGAATATTGAGTGCCGGAAAATTCAAAATAGACGATTCTTCTGAGATCATTCCACTAGAAAGAACCGCAAAAAAGTCCATTTGTAAAGCATTGTAATCACTAAAACCAAGCGGTTTTAAGAATTGAATCCCCGGACGCACTTACATTGTTGGCAGCGATCATATTTTTGTGCGTGGATGCGTGCTTACGATGATCGGATAATGAAATCGATCAGCAATCATATTGAGACATTAATTAAGCCTTTGAAGTTCTTTTCACTGTTTATATTCTCTTGGCGTATTCTAGGATATGCAAACTACCAAAATTGTTTTTAAATTAAGCTACGTTTTTATAATTATCCACATACATTTCCCCTTTCTTTGCCACCGCAAACATTCGTAAGATCAGTTTAAATTTGGCTATATGGCTCACTCTTTTTCTTCCCCGGATACTTGTTCCCGAACTGTGGTCAAATGGTATTACTCCAACATACACTGCGTAGCTTCTTGGATTATTAAAACTGCTAAAATTTTCTGTGTACGCAATCGTCATTAATCCGTTCACTTTTCCAATTCCTTTTATGCTGGTGATGAGTGTAAAATTCAAATGCATCTCTTCATCCTGAATAATAATTTGCATCATTTCGGCTTCAACGTTTTCAATAACTTTACTGTTGGCTTTAAGTTTTTGCTGCAGTGATTTTACTATAATATCTTTTCTGTTTTTTCCGTACATGTGTTCCCGCTCTTTAATGGAACTTTTGTAACCGGCGTTTTCTCTTACCAATCTTTTTCTAAAAGCCAAAAGCTCTTTAAGCCCTATTATTTCTGGATTTAAGGGCTTTGATGGTTGTAAGGACTTATACTTTTCTTCTCCATACTGTGCTATTCTTGCTGAGTCAACCTGGTCATTTTTCCCCCTTGTTATTCCCATAGATTTTTTAATAGCCAGGCCAGGTATTCTTGCATAAATAATTGCATGAGCTTCACAAAACTTCCGATCCATTGATAATTTTAATGTGCTCATTTAATTCAGAGCAACTGATGTCAAGCGTATTTTTTGATACGTCAACACCTAAAGTAAATTTCCATTTTTTCATTATGTACTACCTTTAAAATGTTATAAAAACTTGCTCTTGTTAAACACCTTTGATGGTTCAAAGAGATAATTCTAGATGGACCCGGAGCAAGGAAAGAAGCGGCAGGGACTAATACGCCAATAAGTTCTGTAAAACTAGATGGGCTGCAAGTTCATCCTGCCGCACTTTCAAAGTTATTAACATCATTAGAGGTTATTAACACCCCCTTAGAAACCCCATTATAATAGTAGTAATATCTTAAGAATTAAAGGACATCAAGTCCAAAGGATGGGCTGATACTACAAAGAATTTTTCTTCCTTCCGAAAATTTTGATTTTTTATGGTAATTATCGCTTTTTAAATCTATAAATAATTACCCGGTTCTTCTAATTTACAGTGGTCCAATTTTGCGGGGGACGTCAATAACTTCGGGAAATTCACAAGGAGAAACTTGTTTTAAAGTAGCAATGTTGAAAACGTAATCTACTCCGTGCATAGCCGCTTCGATGCTTGCGTAGTCTCTGACATCGCCTATATAAAATTTCAGCTTTTCATTTTTCAATTGGTTACGAATGTCATCTTGCTTCTTTTCGTCGCGGCTAAAATGCCAATTTCTTTAAAATGATCAGTGTGAAGAAATCGATGAAAAACATCGAGGCCAAAGGATCCGGTGCCACCGGTATTAAAAGGGTTTTTTGTGAAACATATTATTTTATCGGATATTAAACTTATTTATAGTTGTAACTTGTTGGATTCTTTTAAAATTCCTTTATTTTGATAGTAAAGAAGAAATAAACAAAAATCTTATTTTTATGAAACTTAATCATCATGAATTAAATACTTGATTAATAGTAGACTTTCTACAATTCTTTCAGAAGTATGGCCATCCCAAAGCTCAGGCACTTCTCCTTTTTTCCATTTACCTGAAAACAATTTTTTCATTGCCGGTTTAATTGCTTTTGGATCAGTCCCTAATAATTCATTGGTACCAATTTCAATAGTTTCCGGCCTTTCTGTATTATCTCTTAAAGTCATGCATGGAATGCCCATAAGGGTAGTTTCTTCTGTTATTCCTCCAGAATCAGTTACCACCGCTTTTGAATGTTCCACCAGGTAATTAAATTCCAAATATCCCAAAGGCTCAATCATGTGCAATTTCGAATCCTTAATTTCCAAGTGCTCCAGGATTTTAGCTGTGCGTGGATGCACCGGAAAAACAAGTGGCAACTTATGGCTGTTTTCCACAATCTCGTTTATCAAATCTTTTAATTTTCCTTCTTCATCTACATTTGCTGGACGATGCAAAGTCATCACTATATATTTGCCTTCTCGCAGTTGTAAACTTTCCCAAACTGGCGGTTTTATGAACCTTGTTCGGTTTTTTAGTAGCGTATCAATCATTGTATTCCCGACAAAAAAGATTTGTTCCTCTTTAACGCCTGTCTTTCTCAAATTTTGATTAGCCGTTTCCGAGGTGGTAAAAAAATAGTCTGTAATGGAATCTGTAACCATCCGGTTAATTTCTTCCGGCATCGTTAGATCGCCCGAACGAATGCCTCCTTCCACATGAGCCACTCTTATATTGTTGAGCTTTTTGGCGGTGATGGCACAAGCCATGGTAGAGGTAACATCGCCAACAACCATTACCAGGTCCGGCCTCTCTTCTATCAAGACTTTTTCATATCTCATCATGATAGTCGCGGTTTGTTCAGCTTGTGTACCGCTTCCTGCTTCAAGATTAATATCAGGTTCCGGAATTCCCAATTCCTCAAAAAAACTGCCGCTCATTTTTTTATCATAATGCTGTCCGGTATGTACAAGACGATAGCTTATATTCTTTCCGTCAGCTTTTGCCTTTTCAATCGCATGAATGATGGGTGCAATTTTCATAAAATTAGGACGTGCGCCGGCGATTAAATCAATTTTCATTATAAAATTTATCTTTTATAAAATGATATTATACTGATTAAATTATCTTCCTCTTTATTTATTATAAAGTTCATCAATACAATTTGAAACCCTTTGCAAATCCGCTTCTTCCAGGTTACTTCCAGACGGCAAACACAATCCATTATTAAATAAATTTTCCGCTACATTTTTTCCATAATACGGAAAATCTTTGAAAACCGGTTGCAAGTGCATAGGCTTCCACAAAGGCCTTGATTCGATATTCTCTTTTTCGAGTGCCAATCGAATATCTTCCCGTGTAATTCCTGCAGATTTAGCAGGGTCCAGAAAAATGGTAGTAAGCCAACGATTGCTATAAAATCCTCTTGGCTCTTTTACAAAGCTGATCCCCGGAAATTGATTTAAATGTTTCTCGTAAAAAGAAAAGTTTGTTCTTCTTTGATCAATCCTTTTGGATAATACCTCCATCTGACCACGTCCAATACCCGCACAGATATTGCTCATGCGGTAATTGTATCCGATATGTGAATGCTGATAATGTGGCGCAGGATCACGGGCTTGTGTTGCCAAAAATGTTGCTTTATCTACCAGGTCTTTATTTTTAGAAACCATCGCACCGCCTCCCGATGTGGTAATTATTTTATTCCCATTAAAAGAAAGAATTCCTATCTCTCCAAAAGTGCCGCATTTTTTTCCTTCTATTGAAGAACCTAAAGCTTCAGCAGCATCTTCTATTATCGGAATTTCATATTGTTTAGCAATAGAAATTATCTCTTCCATTTTTGCAGGCATTCCATACAAATGCACCGGAATAATTGCCTTTGGTTTTTTACCTTTTGAAATTCTATCTTTAACAGCTTCTTCCAAAAATTGAGAATCCATATTCCATGTATCCTTTTCACTATCAATAAAAACAGGAGTTGCATGCTGATAGCGAATCGGGTTGGCAGAGGCAGAAAAAGTCATGCTCTGGCAAATGACTTCCTCGCCAGGTTCTATCCCTAACAAAATAAGAGCAAGGTGTATTGCGGCAGTACCTGAACTAAGTGCAGCAACGTACATATCGTTATCCAGAAACGAAGCAATATCATTCTCAAAACCAGTTACATTGGGACCCAACGGAGCCACCCAATTGTTATCAAATGCTTCTGTTACAAATTGCCGTTCATTGTTACCCATGTGTGGGGAGGAAAGCCATATCTTTGGATTCATTATCTTGACAATGTTTTCTTTATTAAATTGTAGGACAACCCATTCTCAAATAAATAAGGCCGCATTTTATTTGGTTATGCGAGTATATTGGTTTTAAGCACTTTGATAGTATAACGCACAAAAGCTTTACACTTCGCTAGGTTTTCTTTATCACTAAATAAGTGATAGAAACTGTCACTTTTGATAAAAATCATGTTCAGTTAATTCTATTATTACTCCACCCCAAGAATACCCCACTCCAAAACCTGCTAATAAAATATTTTTTTTACCTTTAAGAAAGCCCACTTTCTTCGCTTCTTTCAATGCTATAGGGATTGTTGAACTTACAGTATTTCCACATTCTTCAATAAACACAAAAAATTTTTTATCTTCAATTTTTATCTTTTTTTTCAAAAAGTTCAGCATGAATAAATTCGCCTGATGGAAAATAAAACCGTCTATATCCTCAAAACTTAAGTTATTTTTTTTAATGGTGTTCTCGACTAAGGCAGGCACAGCTTGTCCGGTAAAAGTAAAAATTTCCGGGCCGTTCATAAATAAATTCGCATCACTGTGAACATTTCCATAACTATCAACAAATGTTTCATTACTCTTCATTGGCAATCGGCTTCCTCCCTGCTTTACAATTAGATTCGGTGCGCCAGAACCATCTGTCCCCAATATAAAATCTTTTATTTCGGCGAATCCTTGTTTTGAAATTAGAGAAGCAGTTGCACCATCTCCAAAAATTGTTCTATTAGATTTATCATCAGGATGAATATATTTACTGTATGTTTCAGAAGTAATTAATAAAACATTTTCTGCAACATTTCCTGCAATTAATCCCTTTGCAATACTCAATCCATATATGTAGCCAGAACAACCTAAATTAAAATCCAATGCACCAGCGGTTGATGGAATATTCAATGAATGCTGAATCAGGCAAGCAGTTGTTGGAAGAAGATAATCGGGACTTTGTGTGCATAATAGAATAAAATCTATCGAGGAAGACGATATACAATACTCATCCATCATGGATTTTGCTGCTTTTATAGCTAAATCAGATACAAACTCATTATCTGCAGCGATATGCCTTAATTTAATTCCTGTTTTAGATGAAATTTTATCTATTGACCATTCAGGATGAATTTCTGAGAGCATTTCATTTGACAGAAGTCTCTCTGGTAAATAATAACTGACAGCTTTAATGAATATTTTCATAAGGTATTGTCATTTCAATGTAAAACCTCCATCTAATAAGAGCTCAGTTCCAGTAACCCATTTACTTGCGTCTGATAACAGGTAGATGGCTGCATTCGCCACGTCTTCAGAACTCCCAAAACCTAGCGGGTATTCTGCTTCCTGCTTATTAAGTTGATCATTAGTAAGTTTTTCTGATACAGAATCAAAAAGACTCGTTCTCACTAATCCTGGAGTAATAACATTTGATCGTATTTTCTTTCCAGCCAATTCACTTGCCAAAATTTTTGAAAAAGTTGAAAGGGCAGCTTTAGAAGCAGCATAGATAGCAGTTCCAGGAACACCCATATGTGAGGAAATAGAGGAAATGTAAATAATAGACGCCTTATTATTTAATTTTCTTTTACAAAGAAGTTTTTGAGTCAGCAAAACTTGAGCGTGAAAATTTATTTCGAATATTTCATGTAAATGTTTTGACGATAAAAATTTTATTGGCAAATAATCTATCATTCCTGCATTAAAAACAACTCCATCCAAATCTTCAATTTGGTGAACCATTCTGATTACTTCATCTTCATTTCTTAAATCACATAAAAAATATTTAGACCTGGCAGGATCTTTTAAACAATTATATGTTTCAATTAATCCTTTTTCATTTCTTCCAGTAATAAATGGCATAGCACCACTATTAGAGATAGAAATGGCAATCTCTTTGCCTATTCCTGAAGATGCACCTGTAACTAATACTTTTTTATTTGTCAATAAAAATTGATCCACAAATACTATTCTTTTACAAGATCATAAAGGTCGGAGACGATTTTGGATGAATCAATTTGTTTCGCTGTAATGGATTTTTTGAAATTTTCTTCGAAAGTAACAATCACAGATAGAGTCACTAAAGAACTCCATTCCGATAATTCCTTAAATTCTGTATCCATTTTTATTTCAGAAGGGTCTGTTTCATCAAAAAGCGAAGTAAAAACTTCTAGAAATTTTTGTTTTTCTATCATAATAGTTATGTATGAAATTTAATAGGTTTTGCAGGAATCCCTACTGCAGTGCAATTTGAAGGGAGATCTTTAGTTACCACAGAACCTGCGCCCACAAAGGTATTATTTCCTATTTCAAGTTGATTAATAATTTTTGCCCCAGTACCTACAAAAACGCATTCACCAATCAAAACCTCACCAGAGATATTAACACTTGGCATAAAGGACGAATAATCTTTTAATAATGTATCGTGGCCTACTGTACAGCACAGATTTAAAATAACATGCTTTTCTAATTCAATATTTACCGTTAAAATATTTCCCGCCGTTATAATGCAACCTTCTCCAATTTTAATAAATTGCTTTTTACCCATTTGAACGTTTGGGTGAATAAGAGTTGGATATGAAATTGCAGTATTTTTAATTGAATTATGAATTTTTTTCTTAGTTGAAGGATCGCCAATTGCCAAAACTAAATAAATAGGATCAGCGATTTGATTTATCTCTTCAATACCTCCTAGAACCGGATAATCATTTATTATTTTACCCTTTTCTTCTCCATCATCATAAAATCCAATAATGTCCCATTGTTTTTTTTGGTCATTAATTTGTTCAATCAACATCACTACCTCTCTTCCAAAACCGCCGGCT
>Ga0068852_100004210_pt1 | contig 10146 bp, 7 predicted proteins | sample KBSCornC22_FD_66594 | JGI IMG/M metagenome (GOLD analysis project Ga0068852, IMG submission 66594) | Corn rhizosphere microbial communities from Kellogg Biological Station, Michigan, USA - KBS Corn C2-2 | ecosystem: Host-associated > Plants > Roots > Rhizosphere > Soil ... | reverse complement strand
GGCGTGCGCAGCTCGTGGGCGGCGTCGGCGGTGAAGCGTCGCTCGCGTGCCAGCGTCGCGTCGATCCGGCCGAACAGTCCGTTCATCGCGCCGACGAGCGGCTTCAGCTCGTGCGGTGCGAGCTCGTCCGACAGCTGTCGGAGGTCGTCGGCGGCACGCTCGCGCAGCTCGTCCGAAAGCTCCCGAACCGGCGCCAGGGCGCGCCGCACCGCCCACGTCATCGCCAGCAGGAGCAAAGGCAGCAGCACGAGCCACGGCAGCAGCTGGCTGAGCGTCAGGCTGTAGACGACCTCGTCTCGTTCATAGGCCTTCTGGCCGGTGGCGACCAGCCACTCGCCGCTTGACGAGGGCAGGTAGTACACGCGCCAGAGGTCGGCGCCGATCCGGTCGTCGACGAAGCCGCGCGCGTCGGCCCGGCGCGCAAGCTGGGTGCCGCCGCCTTCGCGATCGATCACGAACATCCTGCCGGCGGCGTCCCAGACGGCGATGGCGAAATCGTCGACGTCGGCGGCACCGACGTCACCTTGCGACACCGGCAGCCCCAGCACGGGCGTCGAGCCGGGAGGGAGCGAAGCGAGCGTGGCCTCGACCAGGCGCGCCAGGCGGACCATGTTCGAGTCGTAAAGCTCGTTGACTTCGTGGCGGGCGCGGCTGATCGAGACCAGCATGCCGATCGTCCACACCAGCGGTGCGCAGATCAGCAGATAGAGCAGCAGGCGCCGCTGCAGGCTCATTCGGCGGCCTCCGCGGGACCGAGCGCGTAGCCGACGCCGCGAACAGTGCGCACGATTCCCGGATGGATCTTGCGACGGAGGTGATGAATGTGCACCTCCAGCGCATTGCTTTCCGGCTCGCCGCCGCTCCAGTCATAAAGCTTTTCCTGCAGCAGCGCCTTCGACAGCACGCGCTGCGGATGGCTGAGGAGCACTTCGAGCAGCGCGGATTCGCGCGGCGTCAAATCGACCTTGGCGCCCTGCCACGAGATCTCCCGGCTCGCCGGGTCGTAGGTCAGGGCGCCATGTCGCCAGACCGCCTGGACGCGGCCGGCAGAGCGCCTGCCGATCGCTCGCAGGCGCGCTGCGAGCTCGTCGATGCTGATCGGCTTGACCAGATAGTCGTCGGCGCCCGCATCGAGGCCCGCGATCCGCTGCTCGACGGCATCGCGCGCGGTCAGGACGAGGATCGGCTCGGTGCGGCCGGCCCTGCGCCAGCGCGCCAGCCACGCCATGCCGTCGGCGCCGGGAAGGCCGAGGTCCAGCGTCACGGCGTCGTACGGTGCGCTGGCGAGCGCCGCGTCGGCGCTGGCACCGTCGACGAACCAGTCGACGCTGTGGCCGAGCTGGCGCAATCCGGCCGCGAGGGCATCGCCCAGCAGCGGGTCGTCTTCGATCACGAGGAGGCGCACCGGAGCGATTCAGCGCAGTGAGATTGCTTGCGGAGCTCGAGTCGAAGGCCTAGACCATGTCTTCCCAGCGAGCCGAGAGCCGGACGGCGCCGTTGATGATCCCGACCATCGAATACGTCTGCGGGAAGTTGCCCCAGAGCTCTCCTGTCGTCGTGCTCATGTCCTCGGAGAGCAGGCCGACGTGGTTTCGCCGTGCCAGCAGGGCCTCGAACAGCTCGCGGGCGCGGTCCTGCTGGCCGATCCGCGCCAGCGCGTCGACGCGCCAGAACGAGCACACGTTGAACGAGCTTTCGGGCCGGCCGAAGTCGTCGGCGGCCTCGTAGCGGCGCATGTACGGGCCGTCGCAGAGCGTGTTCTCGAGCGCCAGCACGGTGCTGCGGAAGCGCGGATCCGCCGGCGGCAGGAAGCCGACTTCGGCCATCAGCAACACGCTGGCGTCGAGCTCGCTTCCGCCGAAGCTCTCGACGAACGACTGGCGCTTCTCGCTCCAGGCCTGCTCGACGATCCGCGCGTGGATCGTTTGCGCGCGCGCCTGCCAGTGCGCCGCGCGATCGGCGCTGCCGAGGCTGCGCGCGACCTTCGCCAGCCGGTCGCATGCGGCCCAGCTCATCAAGGCCGACGACGTGTGCACGCGGGCCCGGCTGCGCAGCTCCCACATGCCGGCGTCCGGCTGGTCGTGCACGCGCCACGCCTGCTCGCCCATCGCCTCCAGCGCCGCGAAGTCCGAAGCGTCGGCGCGACGGAAGAGGCGGTGGTCGTGGAAGGCCTGGGACGCGCCGAGGACGATGTTGCCGTAGACGTCGTGCTGGAAATGCTCGTGCGCCTGGTTGCCGACTCGCACCGGGCCCATGCCGCGGTATCCCGGCAGATGCGGCACCACCGACTCGGGCAGCGACTGCTCCAGGCCGATGCCGTAGAGCGGCTGGACATGACCGACTCCGGCACTGCCCAGCACGTCGTACAGCCAGCGCAGATAGTCTTCCATCGTGCCGACCTCGGACAGGCTGTTCAGCGCCCTCACGACGAAGAACGCATCGCGCAGCCAGCAGAACCGGTAGTCCCAGTTGCGTCCGCTTGCCGGCGCCTCCGGGATGCTCGTCGTCATGGCGGCGACGATCGCGCCGGTCTCCTCGAACTGGCACAGCTTGAGCGTGATGGCGGCGCGGATGACGGCCTCCTGCCACTCGAGCGGCACCGCGAGCCGGCGCGTCCACGACCGCCAGTAGAGCGAGGTCTGCTCCTCGAAGTCGCGCGCTGTCTCGTCGATGCCGCCCGACAGCGTCTCGTCGGGTCCGAACAGCAGGCTGACGGGTTCGCGCAGCGAAAACCAGGTGCCTTCGGCGACGTAGGTGAGCGGCGCGCTCGTCGTCAGCCGCAAGGTGCCGCTCGGAAGGACATAGCGCAGGTGGTTGCTGCCGCGCGTGATCGTCGGCTTCTCGCGGCCCCACTCGCCGAGCGGGCGAACGCCGATCCGCACGCGCGCGTGGCCGCCGATCGGGCGAATACGACGCACCAGCTGGGCCGGGCGAAAGACGCGGTCGCGGTGGAAGAAGCGAGGTGCGAAATCGGTGATCTCGACGCCCTTGCCGTCACCATCGAGAAGGCGCGTCCGCACGATCGCGGTGCCGTGGTCGTAGCTTTGCTCGACCCGGCTCAGGCGTTCGAGCTCGACGCTCATCTTCCCTTGCGAAGCGTCCTGCGACAGCAGCGCGGGGAACACCGGGTCGCCGTCGAACCTGGGCATGCAGCACCAGACGATCGATCCGAGGCGATCGACGAGCGCGCCGATGGCGCAGTTGCCGATGAGGGCCAGGTCGAGGCTCGCTTCGGCGCCCAACGGCGCGCCGGCCGGATGGCTCATCGCCTCATCTCGGGCACGGCTTCAGGCGGGCGCTGAACATTCGCACAAATATACAATGCCGGCCTCGCGAGACTCATCGCAGTGCGGCGGCGCGCTCCCGTCGATGTGGTCTCCGTGCGGTGCACTCACCGCCGCCAGCCGATCCGTCGGCGGCGCTACCTGATTCGATGAAGTCCCTCAACCTCCAACTCCGCTTCCTCGCGCCGCTCGTGGCGACCTTGGTCGTGGCCGCGTACTTTGCGTTGCCGTTGATGGATCGCCTGACGCTTCGTTGGTTCGCACGCGACCTGAACAGTCGCGGCAGTCTCGTCACCAACGCACTGTCCGACTCGATCGCCGATGCCCTCGGCGATTCGCGGGATGCCCGCCTGCAGACGCTGTTCGATCGCGCGGTCCAGGACGAGCGCCTCTTTGCGATCGGGCTGTGCTCGCTCGACGGCACGATGCTCCGGCGCAGCGGCAGCTTTCCCCGCACCCTCGACTGCAAGCAGGCGCAGGCCGCGGCCGACCTGCCCGAGCCGCGTCTTCGACTCGCCGGCGGCGCCGTCCACGTCGGCGTTCACACCGTCGACGGCGAGACCGGCCCGATCGCCAAGCTCGTGCTGCTGCACGACCTGAGCTTCATCGACCGGCGCAGCCAGGACACCCGGCGCTACCTGCTGCTCTTCATCGCCGCGCTCGGGCTGACGATCGCACTCATCACCGTCGTCGTCGCCCAGCTCAGCTGGCGCGGCTGGATGTCCGGCGTTCGCGGCCTGCTGCGCGGCGAGGGCCTGCTGCGGCCGATGATGGCGAGCGCGGAAATGGCACCGCTCGCCGCCGAGATCCGGGCCCGCATGCGGGACCTCGAGGACGAGTACCGGCGCGCGCAGGGGCCGCAGACCAACTGGGATGCAGAACGGCTGCGCGCCCTCCTGCGCACGCAGCTGCAAGGCGACCAGGTCATCGTCGTCTCGAATCGCGAACCGTACATCCACGAAGCCACCGCCGGCGGCGTGGTCGTGCGGCGACCGGCGAGCGGGCTGGTGACCGCCGTCGAGCCGGTCATGCGCGCGTGCTCCGGGACGTGGATCGCGCACGGCAGCGGCAGCGCCGACCGCACGGTCGTCGATCGCCACGACCGGGTCGGCGTGCCCCCGGGCCGCGACGAATACCTGCTGCGGCGCATCTGGCTCAGCCCCGAGGAGGAGCGCGGCTACTACTACGGCTTCGCCAACGAGGGCATGTGGCCGCTGTGTCACGTCGCCCACGTGCGTCCGGTATTCCGCGAGTCGGACTGGGAGCACTACCGCAACGTCAACCAGCGCTTCGCCGACGCAGTCGTCGAGGAGGCGCGCAGCGAGGATCCGGTCGTCCTGGTGCAGGACTATCACTTCGCGCTGGTGCCCGCGATGATCCGGGCGCGGTTGCCGCGAGCGACGATCCTGACCTTCTGGCACATCCCCTGGCCCAACCCCGAATCGTTCGGCATCTGCCCGTGGCGGCGCGAGATCCTCGAGGGCATGCTGGGCAGCACCATCCTCGGCTTCCACACGCGCTTCCATTGCAAGAACTTCATCGAAACGGTTGATCGCTTCCTCGAGGCGAGGATCGAGCACGAGCATTCGACGATCTCGTTCAAGGGCGACGAGACGCTGGTCGAAAGCTATCCGATCTCGATCGAGTGGCCCTCGCAGGCGCAGCAAGCCGCGTGGCCGCCGGCGCCCGAGTGCCGACGCCGGGTCTTCGAGCGCATGGGCCTGCCTGCCGACACCTGCTTGGCCCTCGGCGTCGACCGGTTCGACTACACGAAGGGGATCCTCGAGAGGCTGCATGCGGTCGAGCGCCTGCTCGAGAAGCGTCCGGAATGGATCGGACGGTTCGTCTTCGTCCAGGTCGCGGCGCCGTCGCGCAGCCTGCTCGAGGAGTACCAGACGTTCCAGGAGCGCATCGCGCGGCTGACGCAACGGATCAACGAGCGCTTCGGACATTCGAACTACCGTCCCGTTCATCTCCTGGCCGAGCACCATGAGCATGACGCCGTCACCGAGCTCTTTCGGGCCTGCGACATTTGCGTCGTGACGAGCCTGCACGACGGCATGAACCTCGTGTGCAAGGAGTTCGTCGCCGCACGCGACGACGAGCAGGGCGCTCTCATCCTCAGCCGCTTCGCCGGGGCGGCGCGCGAAATGACCGAAGCGTTGATCGTCAACCCCTATCACGTCGAGGAGACGGCCGACGCGCTGCACCGGGCGGCGACGATGCCCGTGGCCGAACAGCGCGAGCGCATGGCGAGCCTGCGCATGACGGTGCGCGAGAACAACGTGTTCCGCTGGGCCGGCCACATGCTGACCGACGCCGGCCGATCGCGCCTGCGCGAGCGCATCGAGGCGCGCGTGCAAAGCCACCAGGCCGCCTGACATGCGCCATCTGTTCTCTCCCGAAGGCGAAGCCGCCCTGGTGGTGGCGATGGCGCGGCGTCCGTTGCTCGCCTTCGACTTCGACGGCACGCTCGCGCCGATCGTCGCGCGTCCGGACGATGCCCGCGTTCCTTCCGCCGTCGAGCAGCGGCTGGAGCGTCTCGGGCGGGCGCTGCCGCTGGCAATCGTCAGCGGCCGGCGCGTCGATGACGTCCGCTCGCGGATGTCGTTCACGCCGAGGTACATCGTGGGCAGCCACGGCGCCGAGGACCCCTGGCTGCCGGCGGCCGGCTCGCCGTCTCTGCTCGACGCGATGCGCGATCGCCTGCAGGCGCGGGCAGAGGCGCTTCGCGAGGCCGGCGTCCTGGTCGAAGACAAGCAGCACTCGATCGCCCTGCACTACCGTCTCTCGCGCCAGCCGGCGCGCGCCCTCGAGCTGCTGACCGATCTCACCGAGACCTTGCCGGCCGGCCTTCGCGCGTTCGGCGGCAAGTTCGTCCTGAACATCGTCGCCGACGGCGCCGCCGACAAGGCGACGGCGGTGACCCGGCTTCTCGCTCGAAGCGGCGCCAGCGCCGCGATCTTCCTCGGCGACGACGTCAACGACGAGCCGGTGTTCGCCCGCGCCGAACCCGACTGGCTCACGGTCAAGGTCGGATCGGACGATCCGTCCTCGCTCGCCATGTACTACGTCGAGGATCTCGGCGAGGTCGCCGGCCTGCTGGAACGGATGCTGTCGTTGATCGTCATCGATCCTCCAGCGCCTGGTTCGCCCCCATCAGGGCAGCCGCCGACGGATCAGCGATGACCATCGTCGGGATGCGTTCGAGGTAGGCGCGAAACCGGCCCTTGCTCTCGAAGCGCCGGCGAAAGCTCGATGACCCGATCCTGTCGATCAGCCGCGGCACGATGCCGCCGGCGATGAAGACGCCGCCGCGCGCATCGAAGGTCAATGCCAGGTTGCCGGCGAAGGTGCCGAGAAAGCCGAAGAAGCGGTCGATCGCCGCGCCGCAATTGGCGTCGACGCCCTTCGCGGCGAACGCCGAGATCGTCGCCGCGTCGTGCGGCGCCGCCTCGATGCCGGCCATCGCGCACTGGGCGCGGTAGAGGTTGACGATGCCGTCGCCGGAGAGGACGCGCTCGAAGGAGACATGGCCGAACCACTGGCGCAGGATAGAGACCACCCGGTCCTCGGTGGCGTCGCTGGCGCTGAGCGTGGCATGACCGCCTTCGCTCGACAGGGCGACGCGGCCCGACGGCGCGGCGAGCGACGCAGAAACGCCCAGACCGGTACCGGCGCCGAGGATGGCGATCGGGGCGTCGGAAACCGCAACGCCGGCGCCCACCTGCCGCGTCTCCTCCGGTCGCAGGTGCGGCACCGCCAGCGCCAGCGCAGTGAAGTCGTTGAGAACCTCGAGCCGCTCGACGCCGAGCCGCCGGCGCAGCTCGCCAGCCGAGAACGCCCAGCCGCGATTGGTCAGGCTCACCTCGTCGCCGGAGACCGGCGCGGCAACCGAGAGCGCGCACGCACGAGGCGCCGCGCAGCCTTGTTCCCGGAGGTAGGACGCGACGGCGCCTTCGATGCCCGTCACCTCGGTCCAGCGATACGACCTGATGGCGACGACGCCGTCGCGCGGATCGAGCGCGAGCGCGAACCGGAGATGCGTTCCGCCGATGTCGCCGAGCAGTCGCGGATAGGGGGCGCGCTCGCCGCGGGTCATCGGCGGCTTGTGGGCATCGTGGGGCAACGGCATCGACGACTGCGGCCGCGTGTTCGACGGCGACCGACGCCTAGCGCTTCGCGGCAGGCGCCGTGACGAGACGACGAATCTCGGCGAGCCGGGCCTTGATTCGGCGCTCGTTGACCGACCCGGTGCGAAGCAGCAGCTTCTGGCCGGAGGTCAGCGACTGGAGTTGCGGGTCCATGAACTCGTAGAGCACCCAGGGGCGCTCGGGTCGCAACGGTCCCTCGATGGAAGGCAGGCGGACCTCGATCGGCGTGTCGGATTCCGGCGTGGCGAGCAGCTGATCGAGCACCTCGACCAGGCGATCGTTGAAATGCTTGCCCGGATAGCCGAGCTCTTCATAGGCCCGTTGCACAGACGGGTAGATGCGCGCATAGATGGCGACCGCCCGGCGCAAGTCGACCGTCTCGAGGAGCAGGACGTACGGCGTGTAGCGCAGGCCGTTGTCGGCGCCGATGAACGTCGCACCGTCGCGCTCCTCGACGACCAAGCGGCCGCCTGCGGGATTCACCGGCCAGAGCGTGGTCGACCCGTGGGGCCGGCCGAGGTTGTCGACGGACGCGGCAAGGCGGCGCGGAAAGTCGTCGAGCCGGAACATCGACTGCGCGGTCCTCGCGCCGAAAAGCTCTCCGAGTGCCGCCTCCAGGTCGAAGGCGGTCGCCGAGGTTCCTGCGGCGAGCTTGGGATCGAGGGGGTAGTGGGTCGGAGGTTCCGGAGCCGCCGCCACCGGCACGGACGCCGAACGCTCGGGTGGGGAAGACGCGACGGTCTCGGGGACGGACCCTCGGCTCGCGTCCCACAGATGAAACGCGACCCACAGCATTGCGATGCCCAGCACCGCGCCGGTCAGGTAGTAGGCTGATCGAGTCAATCGGTCCTCCAGGCAGCGGCCCTCGCGCCGCGTCGCCGGCGACCCCGAGGCGCTGCGATGGCAATCGATTGCATTTGTAGGAATGTACAGGCAGGCCCCTTCCCTGCGTTGAGTGGACATGCCGCGCGCAGGGACGATGTGGGAGAGGGGCTACAGCTCCGAGAGCGGAATCTTCGCCGCGCTCGCATCGGCGTGAAGCTCGCCGAGCAACTTCTTCAGGTCGGCCTCCAATCGGTTCAGGGTCTTTTGATCGAGTGCGGCAAGCGCCTGCGGCAGGACGCCGCCAAGCGGGGCGGGGCTGCGCTTCAGGATTCGAGCCGCGGCCGGAAGCAACCTGAGCCTGACCGCCCTGCGGTCGCCGCCGTCACGGCTCACGTCGACGAGGCCGCGCTCGACCAGCGCCTTGACCAGGTTGCTGGCCGTCGACTGATGGATATTCATCGTTCGCGCCAGGCTGCCCATGCCGATGCCCGGCGCATCGCGGATGACGCTCAGCGCCCATACCTGGGCTCCGCCAAGGCCCACCCTCTTCTCGACCTGTTGGAAGTGCGTCTTGACGGCATTGAAGATCTGCCGGAACTGGCGCAGGACGCGTGCGGCCGCGACCTCATGCTGCAGGCGCTCGCCGACGGGTGAGGGCCGTGCCGGCGGGACCTCGCGGACCATCGCCGGCCCTAGCGCCGAAACGCGTTCGCGGCGCGCGGGCTGTCGCGCCGGGCAGGCTCGCCGGGTTGACATGCTCGCATTGCGTGGCGCCTCATGACACGGCCCCTGGTCGATGCATCGGGCGCGACCGCGCGGCGATGATCACCCGGGCCGAGCGCGACACTACACGTTCCATGTTTGTACAAATGTTATCGCTTTCCGATCCGACAGTCGGTCAGATCACCTGCCGCTCGCGCCCTTGCCAGTACGGCTTGCGCAGGTCCTTCTTCAGGATCTTGCCCGTCGGATTGCGCGGCAGCTCGGCGACGACGTCGATCGTCTTCGGACACTTGAACGACGCGATCTGCTGGCGGCACCAGGCGAGCAGCTGGTCGGTGTCGATCGTCGTGCCGGGCTTGGCGACGACGACGGCTTTGGCCACCTCGCCCCAGCGCTCGTCGGGAACGCCGATCACGGCGACGTCCTGGATCTGCGGGTGCTCGGCCATGACGCGCTCGATCTCGGCCGGATAGATGTTCTCGCCGCCGCTGATGATCATGTCCTTGATGCGGTCGGTGATGTACAGATAGCCGTCGCCGTCCAGGTAGCCGCCGTCGCCCGAGCGCAGCCAGCCGTCGGGCGTGATCGTCGCCGCGGTCTCCGCCGGCTTGCCCCAGTAGCCGCCCATGACCTGGTCGCTCCTCACCCACACCTCGCCGCGCTCGCCGATGGCGACGCGATCGCCGGTCGCCGGATCGCGAATCTCGATCTCGACGCCGTCGATCGCCCGGCCCGCCGAGACGAGCCGGTGCGCGACCGCCGGGTTGCCGTGATCCGCCGCGCCGAGCACGGTGACGACGCCGCTCTGCTCGGTCATGCCGTAGACCTGTTCGAGGACGCCGGGAAAGATCTGCAGCGAAGCGCGCAGCACGGGCAGCGGCATCGGTGAAGCGCCGTAGCAGAGTGTCTGCAGCGACGAGTAGTCGCGCTCGGCGGCGCCGGGCACCTGGTTCATCGCCGCCATGAGCGCCGGCACGTAGAAGGTGTGCGTGATCTTTTCGGCCTCGAGCATCGCGAGCGCCGCGGCCGGGTCCGGCGTCCGCATCATGTAGATGTGCGCGCCGGCGCTGATCGCCATCAGCGCATAGCTCGTGCCGCCGACGTGGAAGAGCGGCATCGCGATCTGCGCGCGCGATCGAGCGTCGAACCTCTGGTGCCTG
>Ga0068852_100004209_pt1 | contig 10146 bp, 9 predicted proteins | sample KBSCornC22_FD_66594 | JGI IMG/M metagenome (GOLD analysis project Ga0068852, IMG submission 66594) | Corn rhizosphere microbial communities from Kellogg Biological Station, Michigan, USA - KBS Corn C2-2 | ecosystem: Host-associated > Plants > Roots > Rhizosphere > Soil ... | reverse complement strand
TCTTGTTGCGAATCGCGGGTGCCCCCCGCGGTCCTTATTCGTATTGGAGAGCTTCGAGGACGTTCAGCTTCGCGGCGCGGCGGGCGGGCAGGATCGCGGCCAGGATGCCGAACAGGGTGGCGACGATCAGGAAGCCGACCAGCTGGCTGTACGGCACGACGAAGACCAGCCCCTGGTCGGACAGGCCCTGGGCGACGATCCAGCCGAACACGAGGCCGACCACGATCCCCAGGATCCCGCCGATGATCGCCGTGATCGTCGACTCGTAGCGGATCACCCGCCGCAGCTGGCGCCGGGTCATGCCGACCGCGCGGAGCATGCCGATCTCGCGCGTCCGCTCGAACACCGACAACGCGAGCGTGTTCACGATCCCGATCAGGCTGATGATGAGGCACATCGCCAGCAGGACGTACAGGAACTGGAGGAGGCCGTTCACGAAGTCCTCGGCGTCCTTCTTGTACTCGGCGTTCGTCTGCACCTTCGCCGCGGGGAACGACTTCAGCGCCTGCCTGATCGACCGCTCGGCCTGCGCCCCGGCGGGCCCCTGGTCGAACGACACGAGCACGATCCCCGGATCCTTGCTGCCGGGCGAGAACTTTGCGAGCGTGCTCGAGGGGATGATGAGCCCGGTCATCAGGCTCGGATCCTTGTACTCCCCGTGGACGGTCAGGTGCAGCTTGTTCCCGTCGATGCTGGTGATGTTGAACGTGTCGCCCGGGTTGAGGTCGTGCGACTTCGCAAACTGCTCCTCGATCAGTGCGTCGTCGGGCGTCAGCGTGCGCAAGAGCTGGTTCGAGCCGCCCTTCAGCCAGTCGAACCGGTAGACGTTCGAGAACGTGGTCGGGTCGACGCCGTTCACCGTGTCGATGCCGCCGTTTCCGATCTTGGCGTCGGCGAACTGGATGCCGGAGGCGGTCGCGACGCCCGGCACCTTGGCCGCGGCGTTCACGACCGGCGCGGGGATGGACTGGAAGCTCTGTCCCTGGATGATCATGTCGCTCGTGATCGAGCGGTCGATCGCGCCCAGGAACGAATCCTTGAACCCGTTCACGAAGACCGCCACGAACACGATCAGGGCGACGCCGATCATCAGCGCCGCCGACGTGACGGCCGTCCGGTTGGGGTTGCGGGAGGTGTTCTCGCGGGCGAGCACGCCGGCGGTCGGCGAAGAGGCGTCCCACGGCCACTCGCGCAGGCGCCGCCTCCACAGGAAGTAGAAGAGAGCGCCGCCGATCGCCAGCACCACCACGGCACCGATCAGCGTGCCGGCTTTGACGCCCCCGCGCAGCACCGAGAAGAGGATCAGCGCCGTGATGATCGCGGCCCAGACGTAGCCCAGCGTGAGGCCGTACATGACCCGCCGGACCAGCGGGCCGAGCACCGGAATGCGGTCGCGGATCCGGCCCAGGAACCGCGAGACCCGGAGCATCAGCTCGAGGACGGCGCCGAGCGCGCCCGCGATCGGCACGATCAGGAGCTGCGAGAGCATGCTCATGCCGAGGAACGCGATGATCGCCCCGGCGGCCATCGTCAAAAGGACGCGTGAGCCGCCGCCGCCCGCGCGGATGGCGAACGCGATGACGCCGACGCCGAGCGCCGCGCCGGCGATCCCGATGTAGGGGATGTAGGGCGCGAGCACCCCTCGAGGCAGCGTGAAGCCCTCGCGGAGCGCGGCGATCGGCGGCACGCGCGTCGCCTTCACCGCCGGCGCGACCGAGGCCACGAGGGCAGCGCCCAGGCCGACGCCCAGCGGAAGCAGCACGCTCCAGACGATCGGGATCGAGAGCGCCGCGGTCGGCAGGTCGACGCCGACCGCCTTGAAGAGCGCGTTCAGCCCGATCGCGAGCAGGATGCCGAAGCCGATCCCGATCAGCGATGCCACCACCCCCATGAGGGCGGCTTCGAGCAGCACCGAGCGCATCACCTGCCGTCGGCTGGCGCCGAGCGTGCGCAGCATCGCGAACTCGCGCATCCGCTGCGCGACGGTGATCGAGTACGTGTTGAAGATGATGAACAGGCCGACGAACACCGCGGCGCCGGCGAAGGCGAGCAGGATGTACGTGAGGAAGCTGGTCGCGCCCTCGACGTCGCTGGTCTGCTGGTCGGCGTTCTCCTGGCCGGTCTGCACCTTGACGTCGTTCGACACCACGGCCTCGACGTTCTGCTTGAGCTCGGCCGGTGAGACGCCCTGCTGCGCGGACAGGTAGACGACCGACGTCTTGCCGACCCTGTCATACCACCTCTGCGCGTCGGCGAAGGTGGGGACGACGAGCGTCGCCCCGCCGATCGACGAGACGCCGGCCAGCTTGAAGACGCCTGAGATCGTCACGGGCACCACGCCCGCGTCGGTGGCCAGCTTGACCCGGTCGCCGGTCTGCAAGTGCTCGTCGTTCGCGAGCTTCTGGTTGATGGCGACCTTGTTGTCCGTCGGCGGACCGCCGGCGATGAACTGCGAGTTCGAGAACGGCTCGGTGACGTAGGAGAAGACGAGGTTCGGCGCGCCGCCGCTGCCGGTGACGTACTTGCCGTCGATGACGATCGAGCCCGTGGCCTGGATCTGGCCCTCGACCTTGTCGACGCCGTCCGCGGTCTTCGCGGTCGCGATCACCGACTCGGGGAGCGGTCCGGCGACCGTCCCGTTGTCGGAGGTGAACGCGGTCTGCTTGGAGAGCACCACGTCGATGCCCTTGTTGCTCTCGTGGAAGATGTCCGAGAACGCGTTGTTGATCTGGTCGCGGAGGATGAAGGTGCCGGTGATCATCGCCGTGCCGAGCACGATCGACAGCGCCGTCAGGACCGTGCGGAGCTTGCGGCCCCAGAGGCCGCGAATCGCGACCTGCATCACAGCGCGCTCACCTCCGCCATCGCGGCGAGCACGTCCGAGGCTTCGGAGCGACCCTGGTCGCGCACGATCTGCCCGTCCGCAAGGAACAGGACGCGGTCGGCCATCGCGGCGGCGTTCGCGTCGTGGGTGACCATCACCATGGTCTGGCCGTACTGCGTCACCATCTCGCGCAGCAGCTTCAGGATCTCGCCGCTCGTGGACGAGTCGAGGTTGCCGGTCGGCTCGTCGGCGAACAGCACCGCCGGCCGCGAGGCGAGCGCACGGGCGATCGCCACGCGCTGCTGCTGGCCGCCGGAGAGCTCGGAGGGCCGGTGCTTGCGCCGATCGGAGAGCCCGACCTGGTCGATGACCGCGTCAGCCCAGGTGCGGTCGATGCTCTCGCCGGCGAGCCGCAGCGGCAGCAGGATGTTCTCCTCGGCGGTCAGCATCGGGAGCAGGTTGAAGAACTGGAAGATGAACCCGACCTGATGCCGCCGCAGCAGGGTCAGGCGGCTGTCGGAGAGGTCCGTGATGTCGGTGCCTGCGATCTCGACCGTGCCGCTGGTCGGCTTGTCGAGACCGGCGAGGATGTGCATGAGCGTCGACTTCCCGGAGCCGGACGGCCCCATGACCGCCGCGAACTGGCCGGGGACGATGTCGAGGGTGACGCCGCGGAGAGCGTCGACGGCCGCGTCGCCCTCGCCGTAGCGGCGGGTGACGTCGCGGGCGGAGACGACGGCGGTGGGGGTTGCGGTGGCGTTCACGGGTTTGCAGCCTCCCGTGTGCAGAGGGACAGGATGAGGCCGAACAGCTCGCGCAGACCCTCGTCGGAGAGCGGCCCGCCGTTGGCGCGGAGCACAGTCGCGATGACCTGCTCTTCGCGGGCAGGATCGAACACGTCGTAGCCGCGGGCGCGCTTGTGCGCGTGGAGCTCCGCGACGGCCGAGGCGCGCTCGTTCACGGCCGCGACGATGTCGGCGTCGGCGGCGGTGATGCGGGCCCGGAGCTCGTCGACGATAGGATCCTGGGCGACGTTCGGCACTGGGGCAGTCTAGGCAGCCAGGCTCGTCCAGGCGAAGGTCACAAGGTGAGGAACGCGATCACGAGCGCGAGGCCGTTGAACGCCATGTGCACCCCGATCCCCGGCAGCACCGATCCGGTGCGGCGGCGGATCTCGGCCAGCACCAGGCCGGCGACCGCCACCTCGACCACGAGCGACGGCAGGCCGTGGGCGACGGCGAACAGGAGCGACGTGACCGGCACCGCCACGGGCCCGAACGCCGCGAACCCGAGGCCGCGGAAGATCAGCTCCTCGGCGACCGGGGCGACCACGACGAGCATCGCGGCGGCCACTGCGACGGCGACCCACTGGTGCGACGTCTGCGGGCTGTGGGTCGGCTCGATCCCCTGCTGGTCGCCGCCGTTGAAGATCGGGTCGAGGATCGCCTCGGAGATGAGGATTGCCACCAGGCCGACCACTGCGACGATCAGCGCCGGGCGCAGCGGCACGCGCCGCACCGCGAGCGTCTCGCCGACGGGCTGGCCCGAGAGGCGCGCGGCGAGCATCGCATACCCGGCCAGCGCCGCCTCGACCGCGCCTGACGCCACCAGGCCGGCGATGTCGTAGACCTCGTTCGAGCGGTCGCCGCCCCCGCTCGTCACTCCGCCGATGAAGTTCAGGACGAACAGGGCCGCCGGGAGCGCCATCCACCACGGCGACACGCGCCGCTCGGGAGTCACCGAAGCGCCTGGTCGAGGTCCTCGATCAGGTCGTCCGCGTCCTCGATCCCGACGGTCAGGCGAAGGTCGCCTGGGCGGATCCCCGCCTCCGCGAGCTCGTCCTCGGAGAGCTGGCGGTGGCTGGTCGACGCCGGGTGCGAGACGCACGTTTCGACGCCGCCGAGGCTCGTCGCCCGCACGCACAGCTTGACGGCATCCATCACGGCCTCGCCGCCCGGCCGGCCGCCGTCGACCTCGAACGCGAGCATCCCGCCGAAGCCGTCCAGGATCCGGCGGGCGACGTCGTGGGCGGGATGCGACGGCAGGCCGGGGTAGACCACGCGGGTGACGCGCGAGTGAGCCTCCAGGAACTCCGCCACGCGCATCGCGTTCTGGCAGGCACGCTCGACCCGCAGGTGCAGCGTGCGGATGCCGCGGCGGACGAGCCAGGCGGAGTCGGGCGAGAGCGTCGCGCCGAGCTCCAGCGAGGCGGTGTGGACGTCCTCGACGAGCGCCGCGGGCCCGGCGGCCACCCCGGCGAGCACGTCCGAGTGGCCGTTCAGGTACTTCGTCGCCGAGTGCATCACCATGTCGGCGCCCCACTCGAGCGGCCGGCAGTTGACGGGCGTCGCGACCGTGTTGTCGACCAGGACGCGGGCGCCGGCGGCGTGCGCGATCTCGCAGATCGCCGGCAGGTCGGCGACCGCCAGGTTCGGGTTGGAGAGCGTCTCGACGACGACGAGGGCCCGGCCCTTCACGGCCTCGCGCAGGCCGTCCAGGTCGGCGACGTCGACGTGCGCCCCGTCCGGCCGCAGGGCCACGAGCCTGTGGGTCTGCCCGTAGATCTGCTTGGCGGCGACGATGCCCGCGCCCGGCGGCGCCAGCACCCCCACGGCCGCCGACAGGGCCCCCATGCCGGAGGCGAAGCAGTGCGCGGCCTCGGCCCCCTCGAGCTCGGCGATGACGGCGGCCAGCTCGTCGGTGTTCGGGTTGCGGATCCGCGAGTAGAGGTAGCCGCGCCGCTCGTCGTCCATGATGGCGCCGAACTCCGCTGCCGACTCGAACTCGTAGATGACCGACCGGTGGACGGGCGCGACCACGGGATCGCCCGGCAGCACGGGCAAGCGCCCGGCGTGGACGGCGGCCGTCCCGATCCGGCGGCCGGTCACAGGAGGTCCAGCACGTCGGTCAACGCCGCGATGGTATCCCGCCCGCCGCGGGCCCCGGTGCGATCCAGGATGCGCGCGTCGATCCCCGCGGCGGCGGCGCCGGCTCCGTCGGTGTCGTCGCTGTCGCCGACGTGGAGCGCGCGGCCAGGCTCGACGCCGAGGCGCGCGAGCGCCTCGAGGAAGATGCGCGGGTCGGGCTTGCGCACGCCGGTCTCTCCGCAGGTCACGATCGCGTCGAAGTCCAGCCCGAGCCCGGCCAGCGTGCGCCGCAGCGAGAAGTCCCAGTTCGAGACCACGGCGGTCGCCGTGCCGGCCCGGGCCAGGCCGCTCAGGAGCGGCTCGACGCCCGGCAGCACGCGGAACGCGACCGCGTCGGTCAGCACGCGCTCGCCGGCGTCCGCCGCAGCGTCGATCCCCAGCTCGTCGAGGAGGACGCGCGCGCAGTCGGCCCGCAGCGCCGCGAGCCGCTCCTCGTCCGCCGCCAGGTGGCAGCGGTCGGAGTAGTAGGCCATCTCCGTCCGGAAGGCGTGCTCGGCCTCGGCCGGCTCGATGTCCGCGTCCAGGTGGCGGCGCACCGCCGCGCGGAGGCGCTCGAACGGGTCGTCCAGCTCGACCAGCGTGCCGTACGAGTCCAGCAGGACGGCGTCGTAGCCGGGCGAGGCGCTAGCCACCGAGCGGCGCCGACGGGTGGAGTTCGTGCGCGATCTGGCGCAGCGTCGCCACCACCCGCGGGCCGCGATCGGTGAGCGCCGTCGCGTCGATCAGCAGGAAGCGGCCGGATCGGACCGCCGGCAGGCGCTTCGTCGCCCGGCTCGTGCGCAGCCCGGCGAGCGTCGTCCCCCGGCCCGCCACCGCCAGGTAGGCCTGCGGCTTGGCGGCGCGGAGCTTGGACAGCGGATAGGGCTTTCCGGGCTCGGCGTCGGCCGCCACGTCGATGCCGCCCGCCATCGAGAGCAGCTGGCCCGCCGGCCCGTTCGGGTCGATCGTGTAGAAGAAGCCGTTGTCGACGAACACCCGCACCGGAGGCTCCGTCGCGACCGCCTTGCGGATCGAGGCAACCCCCGCCTGCATGTGCTGGACGAGCGTCCGCCCGCGGACCGCGAACCCGGTGAGGACGCCGACCTGCGAGACGTCGTGCTCGATGCCGTCGAGCGAGCCGTCGCCGCCGACGTAGACCGGGACGTCGAGGTCCGACCCGAGCGCCTTTGCCTCGTCGGAGAGCGATGCCGGGGCCAGGATGAGGTCGGGGTGAAGCCGCCGGATCCGGGCCGTGTCGGGGCGCCCGTCGCTGTCGAGGACGGCGGGTAGGCGCCGCGCCGAGGGCGGGTAGGTCTCCGAGCCGCTCGCCGCCACGACGTCGGCGTCGGCGCCGAGGGCGAACGCGGTCTCGGTCAGGCCGGGATCGAGCGACACGATCCGGGTCGGCTGGGCCTTCACCGTCACGGTGCGGCCGGCGCCGTCCTGCGCCGAGCGCGGGAACGACGGCAGGACGCCCACGGGCTCGGACTTCATGCCGCACGCCGAAGCCGCCAGCGCGAGCGCGGCCAGCGGCACGGCAAGGCGCAGGCGAGGGGAGCGCATTCTCGCGCCGATTCTAGACTTCGGCCATGCCGAGGAGGGGCAGCCTGTTCTGGGCGGTCGTGGCCGTGCTCGTCGCCGGGACGCTCGTCTACGGCCCTGCCGAGCTCGCGCGCCGCTCGACGGGGCAGGGCGAGCCGGTCGACTTCCTGACCCATCCGCAGGAGGGGTGGCGGTTCGTGGCGGATGCCCTGCGCGAGATCGGGTCGGCGCGGGCCGGCTCCCCCGAGGCCGCCGGGGCGCTGGCGGCACGCGCGTTCTCGGGGACGACGGTGCAGCCGGTGCGCGTCGATCTGCTCTACGTGCCCGACCGGCGCGTCGACCTCGGCGCAGGGAGCGACGAGGCGACGGCGAAGGGACGGCTAGTCTGGAGGGTCTCGGGCCGCGTCCGCCCGGGTGGTCCCGTCCAGACTGTGGGCCTGATCGACTTCGCCTCGGGGGAGCTGACCTACGACGTGAGAACCGCGCCGTGACTCGCCATCAGCAAATCGTGCTCGTCGTCCTGGCGGTCCTGTTCGTCACGATCGTGCTCGTCGACCGGCTCGTGTTCGAGCGGTACATGACGCGCATCCTCGCCCGGCTCCCGGAGGCCGACCGGGCGGTGTTCAAGACGCGCTACCGGCTGCTGCGCCGGGTCGTCGAGGCGATGATCGTCTTCGTCGGCGTCCTGGCGATCCTGTTCTCGTTCGACCAGACCCGCGCCGCCGCCCAGACCGTGCTCGCATCGTCGGCGCTGCTCGGCGTCATTCTGGGCTTCGCCGCGCGGTCGACACTGGCGAACTTCGTGGCCGGCGTGATGATCGCCGTGAACCAGCCGATCCGGCTGGGTGACCGCGTGGTCGTCGGCGACGCCGAGGGAACGGTCGAGGACGTCGGACTCACATACACGCGCCTGCGGACGCCCGACAATAGGCGGGTGCTCATACCGAACGAGGAGCTCGCGAGCTCCCGGGTCACGAACCTGACCCTCATCGATTCCGTCAGCCTCGCCCAGGCCCGGGTCACCGTTCCCGTCACCGCCGACGGGACACGCGTGCGCGAGGCGTTGTCCGACCTCGCCGCCGCGGCGCCGGGGGCGCTCGCCGACCGGCCCGGGCCCGGCGTGAGCGTCGCCGACCTGACCGCGGACGGGGCGATCTTCACCGTCGGCGTCTGGACGGCGGATGCAGCCCAGGCGGCGCAGACGGCGGCGTGGCTGCGGGAGCGGGCGCTCGCGCGGCTGAACGACGAGGGCGTGCTGGCTGCGCTCGAGCCGGAGACGGCGGGATGACCGGCCCTCCGAAGCGCCGCGCCTACGATGACGTGCTGGGTCACGTCGCCGCGCGGCGACGCAGGCGGCGTGCCGTTGCGCGCCGGCGGGGGCGACGGTCGGCGGCCGCCACGGCGCTGGTTGCGATCGCGATCGCGGCCACCGCGGTCGTCGCGTCAGGCGGTGTGGGGGCGACGCTCTACGTGAGCGACGTCTTGAAAGGCTACGACCTGAAGACCCTGAAGCCGCACTACCCGGGCGTGACGACCCGCATCTACGACCGGAACAACCACCTGCTCGCGTCGATCCCGTCGGTCCAGAACCGCACGCCGGTGAAGTCGAGCGACATCAGGATCTGGCTCAAGAAGGCGACCGTCGACATCGAGGACAAGCGCTTCTACCAGCACGGCGGCGTCGACTACCAGGGCGTGCTGCGTGCCGCCTACGAGGACGTGACCGCCGGCGGCGTCGTCCAGGGCGCCTCGACGATCGAGCAGCAGCTGGTGCGGAACGTGTACCTCACCGACGAGCAGTCGGTGACGCGGAAGCTGCGCGAGGCCTACCTGGCGACGCAGATGGCCGACGACTGGTCGAAGGACAAGATCCTCACGACCTACCTGAACACGATCCCGTACGGGCCGGTCACGTACGGGTGCGAGGCGGCCGCTGCTGCGTTCTTCAACACCCACTGCAAGAAGCTCACGCTGGTGCAGTCCGCCATGATCGCGGGCCTGCCCCAGTCGCCCACCGACTACAACCCGAGGCTCCACCCGGCGGCCGCCCTGGCGCGCCGGAACCAGGTGCTGGCGGCGATGCTCTCGGCGGGTGACATCACGAACCACCAGTTCTCGGTTGCCGTGGCGAAGCCGCTCGGGCTCAAGAAGCCCCTGAAGTCGACGCGCATCCGCCAGCCGTACTTCGTCGCCTACGTGCGCCAGCTGATCAAGCACCAGTACGGCAAGCGCGCCCTGAAGCGGGGCGGGCTCCAGGTGAAGACCACGCTCGACCCGACGATCCAGGAAGACGCGCGCCAGGCGATCACCGACACGATGAACTTCGAGAACGCGCCGGCGGCGGCGATGGTGGCGATCGATCCGCGAACCGGCGAGATCCTGGCGATGCAGTCATCCACCGACTACACGCAGAGCAAGTTCAACCTCGCGGTCGACGCCAAGCGCCAGGCCGGGTCGACGTTCAAGACCTACGGGCTCCTGGCGGCGATGGTCGACTTCGGCATCGACCCGTACACCACCATGTATGCGACCTCGCCGCTCGAGAACTACCCGCTCATCCCCGGCGCCACCGACCCGAACCAGCTGTGGACGGTGAACAACGCGGAGCAGACGTCCAGCCCCGTGCTCCCGCTCGACAAGGCGCTCGAGGCGTCGGTGAACGCGGTCTTCGCCCGCCTCTCGATCGACATCGGGGCCTACAACGTGGCCGACATGGCATACAAGCTCGGCATCCCCAGGTCGGACCACCTGCCCGAGGTGCCGTCGGTGATCCTCGGCTCGGGCGCGGTGTCGCCGCTCGACATGACCCATGCCTACTCGACGATCGCCGCCAACGGCGTGCGCCGGAACCTGCTCGCGTTCACGCGCGTCGAG
>Ga0068852_100004208_pt1 | contig 10146 bp, 8 predicted proteins | sample KBSCornC22_FD_66594 | JGI IMG/M metagenome (GOLD analysis project Ga0068852, IMG submission 66594) | Corn rhizosphere microbial communities from Kellogg Biological Station, Michigan, USA - KBS Corn C2-2 | ecosystem: Host-associated > Plants > Roots > Rhizosphere > Soil ... | reverse complement strand
GGGCGCGTAAATCCAGCCATCGCGGATTTCCATGTACTGCTCGACGAGATGCTCGAAATTCTGGAACGAGTATTCCAGCCACTCGACCTCGGGTAGCGCGCAGGCCATGTGCACGCCGACTTCGAGGAACGTGTTGCCGAGCGAAACGGGTATTCCCATTTCGGCGGCGAGCCAGCCGACGCGCATGACGTCGGTCACCTGGCCGTGGACGTTGAGGATGTCGGTGCCGCCGGCCAGCATCAGCTGACGCTTGCCGGCGGCATCGAGATACTCGCCCGAATTGATAAGGGTCCACGGCACGCTTTCGCGCAGCAGGCGGAGGCCCTCAAAATCATTGCGCAGGATCGGGTCCTCGACCCAGAGCAGGTCGTAACCGGCCTGGCGGATGGCCTCGAGCTTGACGATCGCCTCCTTGGCGCCCCAGGCCTCGTTGGCGTCGATCATGAACTGGGCGCCGGGACTGACCGTCTTGGCGACAAGGTCCAGCCGATGCAGATCGCGCTCGAAATCGGGGTGACCGACCTTGATCTTGAAGGCCGGATAGCCGAGGCCATCGGCACGTTTGAACAGGTCGACGAAGTCTTTGTCGCTGAGGTGGAAATCGAGGCCGGAGGCATAGACGCGCACCTTGTCGCGCCGCGATCCGAGAAGCTGGTGGAGCGGCAGTCCCTGCTGCTTGGCCGCCAGATCCCATATCGCCACCTGGATAGCTTCGTGGAACGGCAGGCCATATGCGCGCTGGTTGCCGCCGCGCGGACGGTTCACCCGATGGGCGACGGCGAGCGGATGCTGATCCTTGAGGCTGGGCCAGGCTTCGGCTTCGAACACGCGAACAATCTCGTCGCGCGCCGGGAGCGTGCTAGAGAGAGCCTGCACGAAACCGAGGCCGCAATTGCCCTTCTCATCAAACAGCTCAAGGGCGGCGATATTGGCTTCGTCGAAGCGCACCTGGCTGTCGCCGATGACGCGATCCCGGGCGAACTGAAACCTTGTGATCTGATAGCTGGAAATGCGCACGCTGATCGACGAGTCCATAAGACTGATATATTACAGCGCGTGTTTAGACCATTAATGCAGGGAGCGACAAGAGGGTGAGTAGCAAGAATCCGCGAAAGGCTGTGGCAGCCCTTGGCGAGGGAAGCCGCCTCAGCGACCTGGCCTATGCGCGTGTTTTCGAGATCATGTACGAGCGCAAGCTGCCGGCAGGCGCCTTCGTATCACAATCGCAGCTGGTGGAACTGACCGGGGTGCCGGTTGCACCGTTGCGCGACGCGCTTCGAACCCTCGAAGCCGAGGGCGTTCTGACGATCCACCCCCACACCGGCATCCAGTTCATCAAGCCGGGAATGGAGCTGACGCGCTCCACCTATCAGTTCCGCGGCATCGTGGAGGCCGCTGCGGTCGCGGTCTACGCCGAGACAGCGGCCGAGAGTGACATCGCGGACCTGCTCCACCGCCACCAGGCCGTGGAGCGATCCCTCGAGGCGGACGGCCTCACGCCGGAAAATGCCGCGGACCTCGAACAGCTGGAGGAATCGCTCCACGGCTCGATCGTCGCGAGCCTCAACAACGCGCTGATCGACACCAGCTACCGCCGCATCCGCAACTACCTGAAGCTGCTGCGGCTCGACCGGAAGATGTCCACTCCCCTCGCCCTGCGCTCGCTGCGCGAGCACATGGCAGTTCTCGAAGCCTGCATGGCCCGCAACGCGCCGGCCGCGGTCGCGGCGATCCAAACCCATTTCGCAGCGGCGCTGCAGCGGAATTTGGGGCTGTATTAGCGGCGAGCCCAACGGGCTGGTGCCGGCAACAGGATTTGAACCCGTGACCCCCTGATTACAAATCAGGTGCTCTACCAACTGAGCTATGCCGGCCCGAAGGGGATGGGTTCTGCTAGCATCCGCCCTCGCCCTGCGGCAAGTCAGTGGGCGACGCGGGCCTCGCGGGTGGCTCCGAGGGCGAGCGCCAGTGCGTCGCTGCGCTGGGCGACGACCACGCGGTTGCGGCCGGCGTGCTTGGCCTCATAGAGGGCGATGTCGGCTTCCGAAAGCCAGGCGGCGGCACCCTCCGCCATTGCGGGCAACGGCGCGACACCGCAGCTCACGGTGGCCCGCACGTCGCCGCTGCCGGTCTCGACGATCGTTGCGGCGACCATCTTGCGCAGGCGTTCGGCGACAGCGCGGGCGGTCTCGGCGTCGGTTTCCGGCAGTAGCAAGGCAAACTCCTCCCCGCCGATCCGTCCAAAGATGTCGGATTTGCGCATGGTCGACATACAGGCATTGGCGATGGCGACGAGCGCCGCGTCTCCGGCCAGATGGCCGTACCGTTCATTGATTGAGCGCAGGCGGTCCACGTCCAGCAGGACGAGCGCGGATGGCCGTTCGTAGCGGTGGGCGCGCGCGAATTCCTTTTCGGCCTCGGCCATGAAGCCCCGTCGGGTCAGCGCGCCCGTCAGTGTGTCCTGTTTGGCGATCTGGCGCAGCTCGAGTTGCTCGAGGACGATCTGTGCGAATTTCTCGAGAATTCCCGCATCCCGGGAATCGAAGGGGCGCGGCTCATCGTCGAGTGCGCACAGGGTACCGATGTTGTAGCCGTCCGGCGTCGTGAGCGGCACGCCCAGATAGCTGCGAACCCGGGGTTCGCCGATCACGAGGGGGTTGGCAGCGAACCGACCGTCGCGGAGCATGTCTTCGACGGCCATCGGGCCGTATCGCCTGATGGTTTCGTCGCAGAACGACACGTCACGCGCGATCTGCTTCGGCAGTGGCCCGACCACGGCTTTGAGCCATTGCCGCTGGCCGTCGACCAGCGACACCGCCGCCATCGGCACGCCCAGGACGGTCCGCACGAGTTCAACGATGCGCTGAAACGCTTCCTCTTCAGGCGTGTCCAAAACCTCGTAGCGGCGCAGTGCCGCGAGGCGGGCCTGTTCGTCGTCGAGCTTTTCGTCCTGCATGAAGGCGATCCCCAACGGAGGAACGCCATTCTGCCCGCGACCCGTTAGGGAGCCGCCAGCAGCCACGCGCAAATTGAGGCCAGTGCCGTGACCGCCCGTTAACCGCCATCTGGTCGAGCGGCGGGTGCCGTGCTAGGCAGGCGCGCCTCCCAATTGGAACCCGCAAGTGCCGGATTTTGCTCCTGAACGCCTGACTTTCGTGTCGAGCGGAACCCCCGAAGCCGAGGGCTCGATGGCACGCCTACGCGCCGCCTACGGCGATGTCGGGTTCGAAAATGCGGAGGTCGTCGTCGCCCTGGGCGGCGACGGGCTGATGCTGCAGACGCTGCACACCGTCATGAACCGGCGCCTGCCGGTCTTCGGGATGAACTGCGGCTCGGTCGGCTTCCTGATGAACGATTATTCTGACGCCGGGCTGATCGACCGGCTGAAGGCGGCCAAGCCGACGCGGATCACGCCGCTCCTCATGCACGTGACGGCCAGGGACGGATCGGTCCACGAGGCGCTTGCCCTCAACGAAGTCTCCCTCTTCCGCACCAGCTATCAGGCCGTGAAGGTCGAGATCCTGGTGGATGGGATGCTCCAGATGGAAGAGCTCATCTGCGATGGCGTGCTGCTCTCAACACCCGCCGGCTCGACCGCCTACAATCTCTCTGCGCACGGGCCCATCTTGCCTATCGACGCGCCGCTCCTCGCGCTCACGCCCATCTCGCCGTTCCGGCCCCGCCGGTGGCGTGGCGCGATCCTCAGCAACGATGCGTCGGTCACGTTCCGCCTGCGCGAGCTCGACAAACGCCCGGCGAGCGCGGTGGCGGACAACGTCGAGTTCACACAAGTCGCGGAAGTCGTCGTGCGGGAGAGCCGCGACAATCAGGTTGTGCTGCTGTTCGATCCGGGTACGGGGCTCGAGGAGCGCGTGTTGAGCGAGCAGTTCCGCTACTAGGCGGCGGGAAGTGCCAGCCGCTCGTCGGTGGCGATGCCCGGCATCATGCGCTCGCCGGCAAAGTCGCCGGCAAAGGCCGACATCACGCCACGCGCCGCGCGCCGCGCAAGAACGACGTTCTGGTCGCTGAGGTAGGCGAATGCATCCTCTAGCTCGGGCGGAATGACGCCCTCGTGCTCGACGATCAATTCTTCAGTCAGCGCCGTGACAACGAAATGCCGCGCGGTTGCATCATCGGCGAGATCGGCGGCGCGCGCATGAAACACGAGCCTCGAGAGGAGATTGCGGACCGCCTCATTCAGACCACATCGAGCCAGTAGCGCATTGAGCGCGGTCCGGCTCCCGGACTCGAGCAGCGTAAAGACTTTTTCGCGCGGCGTTTCCGCAAGTGCCGCAAGGCAATCGGCAAAGAACATGACATGGCCGTTGACCACTGCATGCAGCATGATGCGGGCCGACAAACGATCGGTGGCCACGAGCTCGGTCGCAAACGGCTTGGCATCCTCCTGCGCCTCGGTTTCGCCGATCGCCGTCAGGGCGTTGTCCATGCTGTCGCGGAAAAGGCGCTCGAGGCGCGAGGCGGCCACTGCGCCCGCGACGACCCTGGCCGAGCGAAGCGCGGCAACCGCCGCCTCGACAAGAACCAGCCGCGCGGCGGCCGGCAAATCGGAGCGCCCAAGCAGCAGCCCGCGAATTTCGGCGTCGGTGATCCCCTGCTCCTCAGCCAGTTTCGTCAGCAGGCCCGATGGGACGGGAATATCGTCACGCGGCAGGACACGCAGCGTCACGTTTCGCATGCCACGCCCAATGAGCGCCTCGGCGACGCGCGCGCTGACCTGCTCGCGCATGGCGACGGCGGTGAGCATCACCTCTCCGGCCTTTCGCACGAGCCCCGCCAGATCCGCGTCGATCAGCGCCGGCGAATATTGCGCCACAGCGCGTGCGATGATTTCGCTGTCCTGCAGCAGCGCCAGGAGAATAGGGCGAGGCGCTTCGGGCGCGTGGAGCAATCCATAGGCTAGCGCCGCACGGACACGCACTGAAGGATCATCGAGAAAGCCGATCAGTGCTGCATAGAGTGCGGCATGCTCGTCGGCCGGGCCGGTATGGGCGAGATAGGCCAAGGCCGCGAGATGGGCGGCCTGCCCGCGCTCCTCGCTATCGCCCGACTGACTGAGGGCGACGAAGTCCTGGTAGGCAACCATCCCGCACTCCGGAAACTGCGGCGACCCTAGCGGGCAAGGCTTAAGGAACGGTTCACCACTCGGCTTAAGCGCTCGTTAGGGCCGCTCCGCACTCCAGTAGAGCTGAGTGAAGAAGGCGCTGTTGGGTCTGGTCCCGGGCGTCATCTCGATGCGCGCCTGCGGGATGGTGGGCGGCGCGGACGCGGGTGCCGCAGGCCCAGGGGCATCATTGCTTTCGATCAAAGCGAGAGGCGCGGACACATCCGGCGGAATGCTGGCGCTCCGCCCGGGCGGCATCAGCGGATCGGGCGCGGGCAATGGCGATGAGGTCAGGGTGGGACTCATGGGCGTCGCCGTCGCCGCAGCGATGGCCTGAAGCGGCGTTTCAGTTTCCGATGACTGCACGGCGGCATCGGATGGATCGTCCACGTTCGCCGGCTGCGGGGCCGCAAAGGCGATGGCGGCACCAGAAGTGCGCGGCGCCGGGACAGTCGCGGCCGCCGGGGAGGCAGCAGCGGCGGTGGCGACCGGGAAAGAGCCTGACGCCGTGATCAATGGGGTCGCCGCCTCGGCTCCGATCAAGGGCGCGACTTTTGGAGGCCCACTTTGGGTCGAGAACAGCGCGTTGAACGACATGTCGGCTGGGGTGACGAGCGGGTTGGCATCAGTCCCCGTCCCAGCCGACGGATCGCTCGCCAATTGCTGGGCGACGAAACTGGGATCGGCGTCGGGCAAAGGTGCGGCGACCAGCGCGTTGTGCTTGGCAACGAGCGCCTTGTAGACCTCGCGGATCGTGCGCGCGTGATTGCCGTCGTAGAAAATCTGCCTGTTGGCGCGCGCCTGCGAGGGAAACAGCTTGGCCGCGACCTGGTCGGGGTTGTCGAGCCCCGCGTTGAACATTTTCTCGGCGCCCTGCGGTCCGAGGAAATGCGCGATGTAGAGCTCACCCGGACTCGGCATGCGGCCGAATTTGGACTGCAGATACTGGCCGTTGGATTCGGTGAACGCAGCGGCCATGTCGGCCGCCACCTGCGGGTCTTCGCGCAGTTTCAGAATTTCGCCGCGCAGCTTCTTGTCTTTGACGACGAAATCGCCCGAGGATGTCTTGGTGATCGAGTCGGCATATTTCTGATAGCCGAGGCGAGGTCCCTCCTCCTTCATCACCTGCAGCCAGGTGCTGTCGAGGAACTGAAATAATCCCACGGCCGAAGAGCTCGGCGCCTTCGCGTCGGTCTTCAGGCTCGACTCGCGCATGGCGGTCTTGACCAGATAGTCGAAGTCGACATTGCTCTTGTCCGCCGCCGCGTTGAGCACGTAGGCGAGACTTTGCGGCACCGTGATCGGCTGGACGTCCATCGCGAATCCCAGGTGGCGATCCGCGTAACAGAGCGCTAACAGGCGTTAACGGCTCGTTAACCTCAAAAGCGCGTCACCACAGTTTCGAGGTCCGGCCGTTCGCGGTCCTCGATCACGGCCGTAGGCGTGCCGATGTGGATGAACCCCACGAATCGTTCGCCGCCCCGAGCACCGAGCGCGGTCTGGGCCTCAACGTCCCAGCCATACCAGCGATTGGTCCAGCTCGCGGCAAAGCCCAGTGCGAAGGCGGCGTGACTCAAATTGAAGCAGACATTGCCGGCCGACAGAAGCTGTTCGAGCTCGGGCGACTTCGTGTTGGGCCGAGGCGAGAAGATCACGCCGATGGTGAGCGGCGCGGGCAGGAATTGGCGCCGCTCGATGTCGAGGGATGCCTCGTCGAGGCTGGGACGGCGGGCTTTCTGGATTGCCGCCAGTACTTCGCCGGCGCGATTGCGGCCCTCGCCCTCGAACACCACAAGGCGCCAGGGCACGAACTTGCCATGATCGGGCACGCGCGTGCCGATCGTCAGGATTTCGCGCAGCTCCTCGGCCGAGGGACCCGGGTCGCCGAGGAAGCCGACCCCCACCGACCGGCGAGTCTTGAGGTAGTCGCGGAGAGCGGGATTGACGGCCATCGTCCTGGTCCTTGCGGAAAACCCCGCCCTTATGACACAGCTTTTCCCCAATCCAAGGGTAGCGCGCTGCCTTGGACAGAGCGGCAGGTGGGAAATTCGGTTTGGGCATCCGGCGTAGCCTCGGGCTTCTCGCATTGCTGATCGTCGCGCCGGCTTTCGCGCAGGATGCGAGCCCGGACGCGCCGCCAGTGCCCGCCCCGTTACCGGCCTTCCATTCCCCCATCATGGATGATGGTACAGCCGCCTCGGACACCGGGTCCGATACCGAGAATGCCGCGCTCGGCACGCCTGCTCCAACCCAACCGGCCTCCACGACCCCTGCGGCGCCCGCGGCCCCCGCTGTCCCGGCAGATCCCCAGCCCGTAACACTCACTGCGTTGGTCACTGATGGCGGGCAGCAGATCAGCCAGGGACTCGTCTGGCGGGTGTACAACACCAAGCTCGATCCTTCCGGCCAGCTCGTGCTCGCGGCCAAGTCTGACCAAGCCGTTGCGCAGATCAAACTCGCGCCGGGCGAGTATGTGGTGGATGTCGCTTATGGCCGCGCACAGGTGAGCGATAGCCTGACGGTCAAGCCCGGCCGGAACGACAAATCGATGGTGCTCGATGCCGGCGGCCTGAGGCTGAACGCGGCCATCACTGGCGACGTACCGATCCCGATTAACCTGCTGCGTTTCGACATCTTCACCGCTGGCCAGTCGGACGCCGAGCGCACGGTGGTCGCGCAGAACCTGGCCGCGAACGACATCGCTACGCTCAGCGCGGGCACCTATCACGTCGTCTCGTATTTCGGGGACGTCAACGCGGTCGTGCGGGCCGATCTCAAGGTCGAGGCCGGCAAGCTCACCGATGCCACGCTCTATCACAAGGCGGCGCAGATCTCGTTCAAGCTGGTCAGCGAAACCGGCGGAGAAGCGATCGCTGGCGTCGACTGGACGGTGAAGACTGCGGATGGCGCGACCGTGATGACCAATTCGAGCACCTTCCCCTCGACCGTCCTGCAGGAGGGCGACTACGTCGTTCTCGCGAAGCGCGGGGATCAGGTCTACAACCGCGATTTTCAGGTTCAGGCCGGCCAGCCGAAGGAAATCGAAGTCCTGACCACGGTTTACTGAGCGCCGCGGGCTTCCAGGTTGTTGTCCTCAAAAGACACGATGCTATAAGCGGCCGACACCCGCCGGGGGGCGGAACAGATGCCACAACTGGACCGCAAGCTGGTCCCAATCGTCTCGCTCGACGTGGTGGGTTACTCCCGTCTGACCGAGATCAACGAACGTCAAACCCTGCGCCTCGTGCAGCGGGTTTACGATCGGCTGGTTGCACGCACGATCGGCCGCTACAGCGGCAAGGTCTTCAAGACCATGGGTGACGGCCTGCTGGCCGAATTCCAGAGCGTGGTGTCGGCGGTCGAGTGGGTCGGCGACATGCAGACGGAGCTGCATCAGCGCAAACTCCGCGCGCCGGGAGGCGAGCTGCTGCGCGTCCGCGCCGGCATCGTGCTGGCGGACGTGCTGATCGCGGGCGACGACCTCTATGGCTCGGGGGTCAATCTTGCGGTCCGGGTGCAGGCCATGGCGCCTCCTGGCGGCATGGCGATCACCAAATGGATGCACCAATATCTCGATGGCCGCAGCGATCTGAAGTTCGTCGACCTCGGGCCGATCGAGCTCAAGAACGTGAGTCGCACGGTGCGACTGTTCGCCTGGCATCCGGACGGGCTGACTCAAAAGACCAGTGTCGCTCCCGCGATCGCGCCGGCCCCGCCTCCCTCGACGCGCCCCTCGGTCGTCGTGCTGCCGTTCGACAATCTTTCGGGCGAGGCCGACCAATCCTATTTTGCCGACGCGGTAGTCGAGGAGATCACGGCCACCCTCTCACGCATCCGGGACTTCTTCGTCATAGCCCGCAATTCGGCGTTTGCGTACAAGGGGCGCTCGGTCGATGTGCGGCAGGTCGGGCGCGAGCTCGGTGTCCGCTACGTGGTCGAGGGCAGCGTGCGGCGCGTCGGCGAGCGCGTGCGGATCACCTCGCAGTTGGTCGAGGCCGACACGGGCAACCACATCTGGTCGAGCAAGATCGACGGCGCGGTCGGCGATCTCTTCGACCTGCAGGACCGCGTAGCGGCGGAGGTCGCGAGCGCGCTTCACCCCTCCATTCGCCGCGCCGAGGTCGAGCGTGCGCGCTCGAAGCGACCGGATACCCTTGCGGCGTATGATCTCGTGATGCGGGCTCTGCCGCATCTGTGGGCGCACCGTATGGTCGAGAACCCACAGGCCATCGCACTCCTCAACGAGGCCCTCGAACTCGAGCCACGCTACGGCCAGGCCGCGGCGCTGTGCGCATGGGCTCACGGACAACAGGTCGCCTACACCTGGACTTCCGATATCGCAGGTGAACGCGCGGAAGGTGAAAGGCTCGTCGAGCTTGCCACGCAGACGGTCGGCGATGACCCTACGGGACTGACTGCCCTCGCCTCTGCGATGATGATTTTGGGTGGCGATGTCCGCCAGGCCGTGAAATTCGCCGAGCGTGCGCTCTCGCTCGACCCCAATCACGCCTGGGCCTGGATGCGGCTCGGCTACGGCCTCGTCTATACCGGCAAGCCCGGGGAAGGCCTCAAGGCCTTCGAGCAATCGGCCCGGCTCTCACCGCTGGATCCGTTTGCATTCAACATGCATTTGGGCATGGGGCTCGCCAATTTCTCCGCGGGCCGACCGGACCTCGCGATCGAATTTGCGCTCCAGGCACTTGCGGAGCGGCCCGGCCTCACCTGGCCCTATCGTGACCTTGCGACCTATTATGCGACGGCCGAGCGCATGGATGAGGCTCGCGATGCGCTCGACAAATTTATCTATCTGCGCCCCGCAATGAGCGCCGCCTCGATCCGCGATGGGCTCCGATTCATGGAGCCGGCCCTGCTCGACCGCTACGTCGGTGGGCTCGAAAAGGCCGGCCTTCGTAGCTCAACGATCCCCTAACGGCGCCATCGCAATTGCGCCGGTGATGTTGCGGCCTTTTCAAACGGCGGATGCGAACATCCCCTAACGGTCAGGTTACGCATCGGGGAAATTG
>Ga0068852_100004205_pt1 | contig 10149 bp, 8 predicted proteins | sample KBSCornC22_FD_66594 | JGI IMG/M metagenome (GOLD analysis project Ga0068852, IMG submission 66594) | Corn rhizosphere microbial communities from Kellogg Biological Station, Michigan, USA - KBS Corn C2-2 | ecosystem: Host-associated > Plants > Roots > Rhizosphere > Soil ... | reverse complement strand
GCTTCGGCGAAGCGCTGGAACAGCTCGCCGCCGCCTACGCCGCGCGAGCACAGGCCAAGGTGACGAAAGCGGTGCCGGGACAGGAGCGGCTGTTCTCGCATCTTGCGACGATGGCGAAGGGCGCACCCGACTGCGATGCCGACGCGCTGGGGGACTCTCTTACCGGCCGCTTCGGCCAGCGACTGGAGATCGACCTCGCGCGGCGCAGCGGTCGGGCGTTGCCGGGCGTGTTGACCGGCGAGACCGATCCCTTGTCGGTGCTGTTCGGCGACGCCGACGGCGGCGGCAAGAGCGTCTATGCCGACCCACCGTTCGCGCGGATGCTGAACGCCATGGTCGTCGCCGCGCTCAAGGCCGCGGTCGACGCCCTGCCTGCCGGCCGGCCCTTGCGCGTGCTCGAGATCGGTGCCGGCACCGGCGCGGTGTTCGAGCCGCTGAGCAACGCCGTTCCCGCCGACAGGCTCGCCTTCACCTTCACCGATATCTCGCCCGCCTTCGTCGAGGCGGCCGAGGATCGCTTCACCGGCCTCGCGCGCTCGGCGACGCTCGACATCGAGCGCGCGCCCGAGACGCAGGGCTACGCCAGCGGCGCCTACGACGTCGTGGTCGCCGCCAACGTCCTGCACGCCACGAAGCACCTGCGCGCGAGCCTGCGTCACGCCGCGCGCCTGCTCGCCCCCAACGGCCTGCTGCTGCTGCTCGAGGCGGCGCAACGCAGCAACTGGTCGGATCTCGTGTTCGGGCTCACGCCCGGCTGGTGGCGGTTCGCCGACAGCGACCTGCGCGCCGACCATCCGCTGCTCACCGGCGAGCGCTGGCAGGCGCTGCTGCGCGAGCGCTTCGATGCCGCCGAGATTGTCGCCTCGCCGGGCGGCGGCGCGCAGGTGCTGGCGATCGCCCAGGCGCCGAAGGCCGAGCGCGAGACGCTGGTCTGGGAGGCGCCGACGAACCTCGAACCGCTCGCGCTCGCCAATGCCGCAGTCGCGGTGGTGCAGCAGGCGCTCGCCAGACCGAACCCGCCGGCGCTGCGGCTGGTCACGCGCGGCGCGCAACCGGTCGGGCAAAGCACGGTCAATGCCGACCATGCCGTGGTGCTCGGCATCGGCCGCGTCGCGGCGCTCGAGCACCCGGAGCTCGACTGCCGCCTGATCGATCTTCCGCCGGACGCCGATCCTGCGATCGCAGCCACGGCGCCGACCGACGCCAGCGAGATCGCGTGGCGCGATGGCGCGTGGCTACGGCCGCGGCTCTCCCGCGCGGCGCTGGCCGCAGAGAAGGCTTTCGAGACCAGCGGGACCCACCTCATCACCGGCGGTCTGGGCGGCCTCGGTCCGCCGCTCGCGGCGTGGCTGCGCGAGCACGGCGCCGAGCGGGTCGTGCTGATGGCGCGCACGGCAAAGCCCGGCGTTACCCTGCCGGCCGGTGTCGAGGTCATGCTGGGCGATGTGGCGAGCGCCGCCGACGTGAAGCGCGTCGTCGATGCCTGCGGCCCGGGCCTGCGCGGCGTCTTCCATCTCGCCGGCACGGTGCAGGACGGCGCGCTGCTCGGGCTGAAGCGCGACGGCCTCGACCGGGTGTTCGCCGCCAAGGTCGCGGGCGCCCGCAATCTCGAGGCGGCGCTGGGCGACCGCGCGCTCGACGCCTTCGTGCTTTTCGGCAGCTCGGCCGGCCTGCTCGGCAATCCCGGCCAGGCCGCGCACGCCGCCGCCAACTCGTACCTCGGCGTGCTGGCCGCGGCGCGCCGCCGGCGCGGCCTTGCCGGCCTGTGCATCGACTGGGGAGCCTGGGGCGAGGCCGGCACCATGACCCGTTCGTCGATCGGCGAGCAGCTGGTCGCGGCGGGTGCCGCGCTGATGGCGCCGGAACATGCCTTCGCCGCGCTCGGCCGCGCGCTGGTGGCCGACCGGCCGCGATACCTGGTCGCCGCAATCACCTGGTCGCGCTTCCTCGCAGGCTTCGGCGAGACGATCCCGCCGTTCTTCGCCGCGGTCGCGCCGGCCAAACAGAAGGCCGGACCGCGAGCGATCACCGGCGGCGATCCACGCGCCAGCGTCGCCGCGCTTCGCGGCTTCGTCGCCGCCGCAGCTTCGGCCGTGCTCGGCGCGGCACCGAACGAGACGCCCGATCCGGACATCCCGCTGAACGAGTCCGGGCTCGACAGCCTGATGGCGCTCGAGCTGCGCAAGTCGCTCGGCAGCGGGCTCGACCTGCGCCTGCCGGCGACGCTGCTGTTCAACTTCCCGACCGTCAACGCGCTGACCGAGCACCTTGCCGGGCTGATCGGCCTGTCCGAGGCCAGCGAGCCAGTGCCCGACACCGCGCGCCCACCCGTTCCTGCCGCGATCCCGCAGGAACAGATCGTCGAGAGCGTCATGCGCATGTCCGAGGACGAGATGGCCGAGGCGATCGCGCAGGAGTTCGCGCTGACGGTGGGCGCCAATGGCTGATCCCGTCCTCAACGACGCCAACCTCGGCACGCTGCTCGGCGCCCTGGCGAGCCGCGCCGGCACTGTGCCGAAGTACCGCTACCCGTCGGCCGGCACGCTCTACCCGGTGCAGGCCTATGTCGTGCTGCGCGCCGGCACCGCGGCGATCGCCGCCGGCAGCTACTACTACGACCCGCAGGGCCACGAGCTGGTGGCGCTGTCGCCGCAGGTGCCGACGGCGCCGGACGGCTCGACGCCGCCGATGCTCTTGATGCTGGCTGCGCAGCGCAGCGCCATCGAGCCGATCTACGGTGCCGAAACCGAACCCTTCAGCCTGCTGGAAGCGGGCTACATGACCGAGGCGCTGCGCGGCGAGGCGGCCGAGCTGTCCTTGCGCGACGCCGGCGATCCGGCCGCGCATGCCGGCCTGATCGAGGCCTGCCGGCTCGAAGCGACGCACCAGCCGCTGGTCTGTCTCGCGATCGGGGAGAAAGCGTAAATGACGAGCAGCACCACCGCGGTCCGCAGCAAATGGCGCGAGGCGCTCGACTACTTCCTGTGGTTCTACACGCCGTTCAAGCCGATGTCGGCCAGCGACATCTACGAGCTGGTGTCGACCAACGCCTACAGCGGCAAGGGCCTCTACCTCAATCTCGGCTACTGGAAGACCGCGCGCACGATCGACGAGGCCTGCGTCGACATGGCGATGCTGGTGGCCAACGCGGCCGGCGTCGGCGCCGGCGACAGGGTCGTCGATGTCGGCTTCGGCTTCGGCGACCAGGACATGCTGTGGATGGAGCGCCTGGCCCCCGCGCACATCACCGGCCTCAACATCACCACCTCGCAGGTCAGGCTGGCGCGCGAGCGGGTGCAGGAGCGCGGCCTCGCCGACCGCATCGACCTGCGCGAGGGCTCGGCGACGGCGATGCCGCTGCCGAATGCCGCGTTCGACAAGGTGGTCGGCGTCGAATGCGCCTTCCACTTCGACACCCGCGAGGCCTTCTTCCACGAGGCCCATCGCGTGCTGAGGCCCGGTGGCCGGCTGGCGCTCGCCGACGTGATCATGGGCGATCCCGACCGGCGCGCCTTCCAGCGCCGCATCCAGCGCTTCAACTGGAACTTCTTCATGAAGAAGTACGCCGTGCCGCAGGCCAACGCCGACACCAAGGAAACCTACGCCGCCAAGCTGCGCGCCGCCGGCTTCACCAATGTCAGCGTCCGCTCGATCCGCGACGAGGTTTATCCCGGCCTGCATGCCTTCATGGCGAGCGACAAGAGCATGCTGAAGCGCTTCCACTGGCTGGCGCGGCTGCCCTACCACATGACGCTGAAGTTCAAGGCGGAGTCGGTGTACAGCGCCTACGACTACATCCTTGCAACGGCGGACAAGGCGCCCGCCTAGAGCGAAGTTGCTTGTCGTCGAATCGCCCTTGGCGGGAGTCCACCAGAGTCCACTCGGGTGTGGACCGGTTGGATGCCGATGGCACAAGGGTTTCAGGCCAGGAGTCCACGAATTCCGCCACCCGGCCCCCCTGAAAAAACACCTTCATTGGACCGCGCCACTCCAGTGGCGCTCGGAAATCATGAGCGCCACTGGAGTGGCGCGGTCCGATGAGGAAGATCATGCGCGCGACTCTGCATGATCACGCGCCGAACACCTATTACGGGCAATGGCCGAGGGAAAAGCCGTCGTTTCCCGGCCTCGAATCGCCGGCCAATGCCCATCATGAGCTCGCTGCGCGCGCCGGATTCGTGGCCTTTGGCGTTCGGAGCGAGGATTTCCCAGGGAATCGCTCGCCGCCGCGCTGGAAATTTGTGTCTCGACCACAAAGAAAAATCTGCGCGCCAGACAAGGTGGCGCGCTTCCAGCGACGATCACGCCGCTCACCGCGGACCTTGCTCTAGGGATCGACCCGAACGACGAGCTCGAACCGCTCGACTGCCGACTTGTCGCCTTCCCAGGGCCGCCACCGCTTGAAGCGCAATCGGCCGGTTCCCGGTGCGATCGCGCGGGCGGTCCATTGGACGCGACCGCCCGAGCCGACGGCGGCTGAGGGATACGACGCCTCGCCTTGCCGGACCTCGAGGAGATTTCGATCCGCCTCCTCGAGGTCCCAGCGGTAGCCGGTCGTCCGGTTCTCCGACAGGCTCACCGCCAATTCCTGACCGCTGCGCAGCGAGACCTCGCGCCCGTTGTCCTGCTCGGTCAGGAAGAGAGTCTCAGGCATGCCTGTCACCTGCTGGGCGACGACGACTGTAGTGGTCGCAAGCGCGATGGCAGCGCCCACGGCGCAGAGCAAATACGAGATGCCCTGCGGCTGCAGAGTTCGAGCGTGCCTAGAGGGTAGCACCATAGCTTTCGTTGAAGAATGCCCCCTGGATATAGGCAGGCGTAGCATAGCCGAAACCCTTGTCACCCCACCCGGTGCCCCAGCTGTTGCGGACGATGAACCTGCCATCTTGCCGGTAGCCGACGACGCAGATGGCATGGCCGCCGCGTGTGGGGGGATGGAAGGCGTCGAGGTTGCCGTTCGCCGTGACATTGTCCCACGTCGAATCGACGCTGAGACCGGCGAAGATCGGGCCGCGCGTCGCCAGCCAGGTACGCCACTGGTTGAGATCCTTGCCGAGGTTGTAATAGGCCGAGATGCGACGTTGGGCAGCCGTGGAGAAGAAGGTGTCCTCGTTTCCGAGGTACATCGCCGTCGTGATGTGGAACGGCAACATCGGCTCCGGTACCGACCCGTACTTCCTCAGGAAGTCCATGGCGGCCTTCAGGCTGGTCCCCGCCTCCTCGATGAAGGTCTCGGGCCGATTGACGAACTCATCGGTTTCCTTGGACGCCATCCAGGTGCAGCGCGGCGACAGACGCTCGTTCTGTCCCAGCCGGTTCGCCTTGACCATGTGGTACCGGACCACGCCGTCGGTCGAGCCCCAGCCGACGCAGGAGCCGGTTTGTTCCTGGTCGCCGATGTTCCACCACGGCGCCCGCAGGTCGACCGACGGGGGAGGTGCGACGGGCGCCCCCAGGGCGCCGGAGGCGACCGCGTGCTCGAGCTTCCAGTCCTTCTCGGTGCCCCGCGAAGGAACGAGATTGCAAATGCGATGTGGTTGACTCGAAGTGATTGCGCTAGTGCTCATCTCCAGTCTCCCTGGTTACAGGCGGCAGGTCCCGCCTGTACCCCCAACTGGAAGTTGACCGACGCCGGCAGTCAACGAGCGAATATTCGTCGCAGTGTGGCATGCACCACAGACAATCGGAGCGGTCTTGGTGGAGCGGAGATATGACGCCGAAGGGATGCTCTACAAGCCCGCCGCCAAGAACCCGTACAGCAGGTGCGTGACCAACGGCGCCGGCCACGCCGAGACGCCGATGGCGGCTCGAAGGTCACGACCGACTGGGTGCTCGGCCTGCCGCGCTGAGCAATCACTCGATCAATTGGTCCGCGCGGGTCAGCAAGACCGGCGGCACGGTGACTCCGAGAAGCTTTGCGGTCTTGGTGTTTATCACCAGGTTGAACCTTGCCGGCTCCTGAACCGGAATATCGGCGGGCTTGGCGCCTTTGAGGATCTTGTCCGTGATCCCGGCGGCGGCGTGAAAATAAGTCGGCTGGTCGGAGGTGTAGGCGAGCAGGCCGCCTGAGCGCGCAAAAGGCTCGTTCGGCGACGCCGCCGGCAGGCGATGTTTCAAGGCAAGTTCGGCCGGACGGATACTGCCCAGGCTGGGCTGGATGACGACCGCGTCGACCGGATCCTTCATCATTTCGGCGAAGGCCGCCTCGAGTTCGACCGCGCCATGAGCGGGCACCGCATGAATCTCGACGCCGATCGTCGGTGCAGCGGCGTGGATTCTCGCGAGGAACGGCTTGGAAAAGGGGTCGTTGGCGTTGAACAACGCACCGACGCGCTTTGCGGCGGGCACGAGTTCGCGCAAGAGCTCGACGTTTTTCGCCGAGGTCTCCGCCGTCGCCGTCGATATTCCGGTGATGTTTCCTCCCGGATGGGCGAGGCTCGCGACCAGACCGGTTCCCACCGCGTCGCCGACCCCGGCCATCACGATGGGGATGTCGCGCGTGACTTCCTTGGCGGCTTGGGCCGTCGGGGTCTGATAGCAGACGATGACCTTCGGTTTGAGCCCGACCAGTTCCCTGACGGTGTTCCTCAAGCGCTCCGGATCAGTGCTGCCCGCGGACCTGATCTCGAACACGATGTTCTTATGGTCGACGTAGCCCAGCTTCCTCAATCCATCCTGGAACTCTTTCAGGAACAGCGCGGGGTCCGGTTGGCCGGCAACGAATAGCCCAACGACGGGCGGCGCCGGTTGTGCGCGAGACGCCAAGGGGCGCACGGCCGCGCATGTCGCGATCAAGGTGAATGTCCGCCGCCTCATTCCGTCACCCTCTTGCCTATACCGGGGTGTCTCTCCCTAACTCAGCATCGGCAGACCCGTCCTCGCGTGCAACTGCAGCGCTGCCGCATCCCTCTCCGTCTTATGGCCGCTCGCCGCGGATCAGCTTGGGCAGGTCGCCGACCATGCCCATGGCATGGCGCACGAAGAAGCGGCGGAGTGGCGGGACGCGGTTCACCGCGGCGAGGCCGATGTCGCGGGCGAGGCGCAGCGGCTTGATGTCGTTGGAGAACAGTCGGTTCAAGAGGTCGGTCGCGGCGACCATGGTGAGGTTGTCGGCGCGGCGCCAGCGGGCGTAGCGCTCCAGCGTGTCGGCCGAACCGATGTCGAGGCCGAGCCGCTTGGCATCGACCAGCGTCTCGACCAGCGCGGCGATGTCGCGGACGCCGAGATTGTAGCCCTGGCCCGCGATCGGATGGATGCCGTGCGCGGCGTCGCCCACCAGCACCATGCGCTCGTCGACATAACGCTCGGCATGGACCAGGCCGAGCGGGAACGACCAGCGCGAGCCGGTCGACTCGACGTGACCGAGATAGTCGCCGAAGCGGCGCGCGAACTCGGCCTGGAAGCGCGCCGGGTCGAGCTCGAGGATGCGCTTGGCGATGTCGGCCTTCTCCGTCCAGACGATCGAGGAGCGATGCTCACCCGTCTCGCTGTCGGTCATCGGCAGGATGGCGAACGGCCCGCCCGGCAGGAACTTCTCCTGCGCCACGCCGTGATGCGGCCGCTCGTGGCGCGCCACCAGCACGATCGCGATCTGATGGTACGACCAGGCGCGCGCACCGATGCCCGCATCCTCGCGCATGGTGCCGAAGCGGCCCTCGGCCGAGGCGACGAGTCGTGCCGCGAGAGTCCGGCCGCTCTTCAGCTTGATGTTGACCTTGTCGGGCCGCCGCTCGGTGTCGAGCGCCTCGTCGGGCGCGACCAGCTCGACGGCGGGGCAGGCCTGCAGCCGGCGCAGCAGGGCGGCCCGCAGGAAGCGGTTCTCGACGATCCAGCCCATCGGCGCCGCCTCGTGCTCGTCCTCGGCCGCCTCGCGGTGGTCGAAGTGCAGGAAGAGAGGGCTGGCGCGCCCGTCGTGGCCGGCGTCGGAGATGCGGATATCGAGGATCGGCTCGGCCTTGTCCGCCAGCTCGTCCCACACGCCGATCGCCTTGAACAAGCGCTGGCTGGTGTAGGCAATCGCCGTGGTGCGGCCGTCGAAGCCCGCCTCGGTCAACGACTTCAAGGGCACGCGGTCGATCAGGGCGGTCTGCAGCCCCGCTTCGCCTGCCGCCAGGGCCAGCAGGCTGCCGTTGAGGCCGGCGCCGACGACGGCGAGGTCGAAGCGATGGCTGGCGATGGGCGACATTTGCGCCCTACATGACAGCCGCAGGGCCGTGCAGCAACCCTGCCGCACGGCCCCCAGGGTCGATCAACCGGTGTCAGAACGTCTTGCTGGCCGAGAAGATGACGCGGTCCTCGCAGTTGTAGGTGTTGAGGCAACCGGCATAGTCGATGTTGGTGCCGACATAAGCGAGGGTCAGGTCGACGCCGTAGACGGTGACGGTGGCACCGAGCTGCCAGTCCCAGTAGTCGTTGTTGGGAATGCCGTAGTTCACGGGGCGCTCGACATACTGGCTGCCGATGGTGCCGAACAGCTTGGCGGCGACCGGATCGCCGAACAGCTTGAAGTTGATGAAGGGCAGCGGCACGGTGGCCTGGGCCCACTTGTACCAACCGATGCCGGAGTTGGCGAAGAAGTTGGGGCTGTAGCGCACGGCGCCCTGCAGCGCGACAACGCCGAAGTCGTAGCCGAGAACCAGGCCGAACTCGTTGAAGTCGAGCATCAAGTTGCCGTTGGAGCCCGGGTAGTTGTAGCGGATGTAGCCGAGGTCGGCCGTGAACTTGTCGTCGAAGGCCTTGAAGCGGAAGCCGGCGTCGAGGTCGATCTCGGCGATGGCGCCGGTGCCTGGAAAGTTGACGTTGCTGCCCCAGAAGCCGACGTAGGCCGACAAGGGCACTTTCTCGCTCACGGTCGGAGTCTCGTAGGTCATCGTCGGCTGGAAGGCGACCCCCCGCTGCGTCTGCGAGATGCCGCGGTAGGAGTAGTCCGTCACGAAGGCGGCGCCGGCAGTGAACGTGCCGCCGAACGGCCCATGCCAGACCTCCTTCTCGTCCGCGGCATTGACGGTTGAAACTGCACAAACTGCCAGCACGCCAGACAGAGCGGCCACTTTCTTGAGCATCGGTATCATCCCCCGGCTATTCGTTACGAGTGCGAGCCAACCGCAGGCAAGGGGTGTGCCAAAGAAACCAACCCAAATTTGCGGAGATTGGCACGAGCCTTGCTCTGCCCGGGATGATTGCTCGACGCGGTAATCGTTGAGGGGAGAACTCGTAAATGAAAATGGTGATGGCGATATTCAAGCCGTTCAAGCTGGACGATGTGCGCGACGCGCTGACCGGGCTAGGCATCCAGGGCTTGACGGTGAGTGAGGTCAAGGGCTTTGGCCGTCAGAAAGGCCAGACCGAGATCTATCGCGGCGCTGAGTACGCCGTGAGCTTTTTGCCCAAGGTGAAGATCGAGGTGGTGGTCGACGACGCCGTCGTTGAGAGCGCGGTCGAAATCATCCGCAGGACGGCCTGCACCGACAAGATCGGCGACGGCAAGATCTTCGTCTACGGCGTCGAACAGGCGATCCGCATTCGCACCGGCGAGTCCGGCGTCGAAGCGCTGTGACCGCCCAAAATCCAATCAGAGAACCGAGGTACAAGAGATGATTCGCAAGTTCCGTGATCTGGCGACCGGCGTTGGGGTGGCCGGCGCCATGTTCCTGCCGGTGGCTGCCTGGGCCGCCGACGAGAAGCCGAAGCTCGACACCGGCGACACCGCCTGGATGCTGACCTCGACGGCGCTCGTCCTGATGATGACCGTCCCCGGCCTGGCGCTGTTCTACGGCGGCATGGTGCGCAAGAAGAACGTGCTGGCCACGGTCATGCAGTCGTTCGCCGTGACCTGCCTCGTCACCGTCCTGTGGATGGTGCTCACCTACAGCCTCGCCTTCACCAGCGGCAGCACCGTGATCGGCGGCATGAGCCGCGTGTTCCTGTCCGGCATGGGCCTCGCTTCGGTGAGCGACCTCGCCAAGACCATTCCCGAATCGGTCTTCATGTGCTTCCAGATGACCTTCGCCATCATCACCCCGGCGCTGATTTCCGGCGCCTTCGCCGAGCGCATGAAGTTCTCGGCGATGATGTGGTTCATGGGCCTGTGGTCGATCGTGGTCTACGCGCCGATCGCCCATTGGGTGTGGGGCGGCGGCTTCCTCGGCG
>Ga0068852_100004204_pt1 | contig 10150 bp, 7 predicted proteins | sample KBSCornC22_FD_66594 | JGI IMG/M metagenome (GOLD analysis project Ga0068852, IMG submission 66594) | Corn rhizosphere microbial communities from Kellogg Biological Station, Michigan, USA - KBS Corn C2-2 | ecosystem: Host-associated > Plants > Roots > Rhizosphere > Soil ... | reverse complement strand
CAGCACATCCGGCGCGTGGTCGACTGCAAAGAGCACCACAAGGGGAAGCGCCAGCACCGGGCCGGCGAGTCGCCAGCGATCCTTGAAGAAGGCGAACCACGCGAGTGCGGCAAGACCGATCGCCAAGGCCGAGGGCGTCAACAGCGGGGCGGCCCGCAGATGCGTGCTCCACGTCGCGACAAGGCCTGCCATATCAAGCATCCGGTCGATCGACCAACCCATCGCCAAGAGCGGTGGACCGTCGAGGCCCAATGGCATCAGCACCACCGCAAACACGGCTGCCGGCATCATTACAAAGCCAACCAGCGGCAATGTCAGCAGGTTGCCGAGGACGCCCAGCGGCGAGGTCTGCTGGAAATGGTAGATCGAGAACAACACGGTCGCGACGCCCGCGACGAGGCTGGTGATCACCACGCCCTTGCCGTAGCTCCAGGCGTGCGACAGCAGGCTGGCGCTCGTGGCGCGGGGCGAGCGGAACATCTCATAGGCGCCGATCAGGGCGACGACGGCTGCGAAGCTGAGCTGGAAGCTCGGTCGGAAGACGCTCGCCGGATCAGTCGCAATGACAATGATACCGGCGACCGCGACATTACGCATGGTCAGCGCACGTCGGCCGAACAGCACAGCCCCGAAGACCAAGAGGATCATCAGCGTCGAACGCAGCGCGGCGACATTGCCGCCGGAGATGCCGTAATAGACCAGCGCCGCGGCCATTCCTCCCACAGCAGCGAGACGCTTGACCGAAATCCGCCGCGCGAGGCCGGCAAAGCTGCCCAGAAGCAGCCGCAGCACTGCAAACACGCCGCCAGCGACGATCGTCAGATGTAACCCGGAGACCGACAGAACGTGCGCGATGCCGGCAGTCGCCATGGTCAGGCGCGCGTCGTCGGAGACCGCGCTCTGATCGCCGTTGATGATTGCCCGTGCGACGCCGGAGGCAGGCTGTGGCAGCACGGTGTCGATGCGAGCGGAGATGCCGCGGCGGACCGCGTCGAGGATATGAGCGGCCGAGGCTTCATTCCCCGACGCCACGATCGCTGGCGGGTGGATGGCATTGCCGTACGCGCCGATCCCATCGAAGTAGGCGTGAAACTGTGTGTCGAAGCCGCCCGGATAGATCGGACCGGGGACTGGCGCGAACCGGAACTGTCCGCTGATGACATCGCCGGGCGAGAGATCGGGGCCGCCCTTCACCAACAGGCGGGCGCGGCGCACCGGCACGGGCCGGTCTGTTCCGGTGGGCGTGATCGCCGAAACGACAATCCGGCGCTCGCTCGCCGTTTCACTGATGATCTCATCGACTCTCGCCTGATAGGTGCCGTAGACCGGCCGACCCAGCATGGTCGTCCCGAACAGCGCGCCGTGGATCGGCAGCAGACACAATCCGACCCAGCCCGCAGCGAGCAGAACCGCGATCCGCATGCGTGCGAGTGAGGCAAACGACAGGACGATCAGCAGCACGACGATCGCGGCGCCGCCCGCCAGCACGTCCGGGCGGGCCGACGGCAGCTCAAGTCCGGCGATCAATCCGCCGATCATGACGAACGGCAGGAGGACGAACAGCCGGCGTTCGGCGAGCGCATGGCCAAGGCTGCCGGCAATTCCCTTGAATCGCGACCTCGCGGGCGCCAGATAGGGCGAAACCGCAGGTGACGGCGCCCGCCGGGTTGGCGGCGGCGCCAGCTCCGGATCGCCTGTTTCGAGGGTTTCTGCCATGAGCCCCCCGCCCTTGCGATCCCCAGTGCCCATGCTACACACGGCGCCGCTTACGCGCCAAGGATCTCAATGCCCAAGCAAGTCGTTACCCGCTTCGCCCCTTCGCCAACCGGATACCTCCATATCGGCAGCGCCCGCACGGCCCTGTTCTCCTGGGCCTATGCGCGTAACATGCAGGGCAAGTTCCTTCTTCGCATCGAGGATACCGACCGCGAGCGCTCAACGGACGACGCTGTGCAGGCGATTTATGACGGCCTGAGCTGGCTCGGTCTCAAATGGGACGGCGAGCCGACGCTGCAATTCTCGCGGGCGGCCCGTCATGCCGAGATCGCCCGTGAGCTGCTGGCCCGCGGCCAGGCCTACTATTGCTATTGCTCGCCCGAAGAGCTGGCCGAGATGCGCGAGACCGCGCGGGCCAAGGGCCTGCCCCCGCGCTACAACGGCATGTGGCGCGACCGCGACCCATCCGAAGCGCCCAAGGGCGTTGCCCCGGTGATCCGCATCAAGGCGCCGCTGACCGGCGAGATCGTCGTCCATGATCACGTGCAGGGCGAGGTGGTGTTCAAGACTGAGAACCTGGATGACTTCATCATCCTGCGCTCGGATGGCACGCCCACCTACATGCTGGCCGTGGTAGTCGACGATCACGACATGGGCGTCACCCATATCATCCGCGGCGACGACCACCTGACCAATGCCGCCCGGCAGATCATTATCTACAACGGGATGGGCTGGGAGGTGCCGGAAATGGCGCACATCCCCCTGATCCACGGTCCGGACGGCGCCAAGCTGAGCAAGCGGCATGGCGCACTCGGCGTCGGCGCCTACCGGCAGATGGGGTATTTGCCCGAAGCGATGATCAACTATCTCGCGCGGCTCGGCTGGAGCCACGGCGACGACGAGTTGTTCAGCGTCGACCAGATGATCGACTGGTTCTCGCTCGAGGGGCTGAACAAGGGCGCGGCGCGGTTCGATTTCGTCAAGCTCGAGAACGTCAACGGCCACTACATCCGCGCTGCGAAGCCGGACTACCTGTACCAGGTGATGATCGATACCGCCCGGGAGATCGGCCGCGACGCCGACTATGCTGGCCTCACCGCCAGCAAGGATACAGTACTCGCCGCCCTGCCCGAGCTGCAGCCGCGGGCCAAGACGGTGCTCGAGCTGATCGACCTGGCGCAATTCATCTACGCAGTGCGTCCGATCCAGGTCGATAGCGCAGCGACCGAGCAGCTGACAGCAGATGCGCGCAGCATGCTGGCTGGGGCGAAGACTGTTCTAGATGGGCTTTCTGACTGGAGCGTGCCGGCCATCGACGGCGCGATCCGGGCTTTCTCGGAAAGCCGCGGCCTGAAGCTGGGCAAGGTGGCACAGCCACTGCGCGCCGCGTTGACCGGCCGAACGGTCTCGCCGGGCATTTTCGAAGTCATGGTTCTGATCGGCAAGGATGAGAGCCTTGCACGTATTGGTGATCAGGCAAGCGCCTGATTACACTGGCGTTTCGATAGGTCAGCCATGTTCACCCATCGGTTGCAGAGATGGGGTAAATGGTCTACCCCTGAGCCCACAGCATCCGACCCCACATGGCCGCTCCTCACCTCTCCCCGAGGCCGGTGGCCCACAAGGAGAGCGCCACATGCCAGACACCGTCGCCAAACTGGTCATCGGTGACAAAACCTATGAGTTTCCGATCCTTGCGGGCTCGGTTGGTCCGGAGGTCATCGACATCCGGACGCTCTATGGCAAGACCGGCCTCTTTACTTATGATCCCGGCTTCACTTCGACCGCGGCCACCGACAGCACCATCACTTACATTGACGGCGACAAGGGTGAGCTGATGTATCGGGGCTACCCGATCGACCAGCTGGCCGACAAATCCAACTACCTCGAAGTCTGCTATTTGCTGCTCTACGGCGAGTTGCCCAACAAGGCCCAGCTCGACGATTTCGTGCACCGCGTGACCACCCACACCATGCTGCACGAGCAGATGCATTTCCTTTACCGCGGCTTTCGCCGCGACGCCCATCCGATGGCTGTGGTCTGCGGTGTAGTCGGCGCGATGGCGGCGTTCTACCATGACTCGACCGACATCAACGACCCGGTGCAGCGCGAGATCGCCTCGATCCGCCTGATTGCCAAGATCCCGACGATCGTGGCGATGGCTTACAAATATTCGGTCGGGCAACCCTTTGTTTATCCCCGCAACGAGCTCGATTACGCCAGCAACTTCCTCAACATGTGCTTCTCGGTGGCCGCCGAGGAATACAAGGTCAACCCGGTCATTGCGCGCGCGATGGACCTGATCTTCACCCTGCATGCCGACCACGAGCAGAACGCCTCGACCTCGACGGTACGCCTCGCCGGCTCGTCGGACGCCAATCCGTTCGCCTGCATCGCGGCCGGTGTCGCCTGCCTGTGGGGGCCCGCCCATGGCGGCGCCAACGAGGCGGCGCTGAACATGCTCAAGGAGATCGGCACGCCCGACAAGATCCCGGACTTCATCGCCAAGGTGAAGGACAAGTCATCAGGTATCCGCCTGATGGGCTTTGGACATCGCGTCTACAAGAACTACGATCCGCGCGCCAAGGTGATGCAGGAGACCTGCAAGCAGGTGCTGGACGAGCTGGGCGTCGAAGACAACCCGCTGCTGCAGGTGGCGCAGCAGCTCGAGCACATCGCGCTGACCGATGAGTATTTCATCAGCCGCAAGCTCTACCCCAATGTCGATTTCTATTCGGGGATCATCCTCGAGGCGATCGGCTTCCCGACCTCGATGTTCACCGCCATCTTTGCCCTGAGCCGCACCGTCGGCTGGATCGCGCAGTGGAAGGAAATGATCGCCGACCCGCAGAAGAAGATCGGCCGGCCGCGTCAGCTCTACCACGGCTCAGCTGCCCGGGACTACGTCCCCATCGGCAAGCGCTGAGGCAGGTGCGTCAGCACCCGCTCGGCTGGATCAACGCGGGGCGCCTCGGGCGCCCCTTTTTCCATGCCGGCGCGGATGCGGGCGAAGCCTGCACGCTGCCGCTCGATTTCTGCGGGGTCGGCCAGTAACGCCTCGAGCTCGGCAACGACCTCCGTGGAACGCCGTTCTGCTCCCAGGAACTCAGGCACCAGTTCGTCCCCCAGCAGGATGTTGGGCAGCGAGGCGAACCGGATCTTGTACTTGCGGGCCCGGCTCCACTGCGCGCGATCGGCTACATAGGTCGTGACCATGGGGACACCCGAAAGGGCCAGTTCGAGCGTGACCGTGCCGGTGACCGCGACGGCCGCGACGGCCTCGCCGAACGCCTGCCACTTGCGCGCCGACGAGCTGGTGACGAACACCGGAATGTCCCAGGCGCGCACCACGTCGAGCACAAACTCTTCCTCGTGCTTGGGTGTAGGCAGCACGAAGTCGGTGACCCGCTCGTGCCGCTTCATCGCCAGCGTCACCTCCTCCATCAGCGGCAGATGCCGCTTGAGCTCACCGCGGCGGCTGCCCGGCAGCAGGAGCAGCGGCCCCCGCTCGGGCTGGATCTGACGCAACGACGTATGTCCGAGCGCCGGATGGCCGACATAGGTCGTGGTTGGCCCCTCGAGCCGCTTCATTACCGCCGGCTCGAACGGCAGGACCGCCAGCACCTCGTCGTAGAGCGGCTTCAGCAGCGGCGCCCGCTCGGGCTTGTATGCCCAGACGCTGGGGGCAACGTAGAGAACGATCTGGCCCTTGTAGCCGCGCTTCCGCAACTGCCGCGCGACGGTCTGGCAGAACACCTGGGAGTCGATCAGGACGACGACGTCTGGGGCGGCGGCGAGGATGGCATTGACGGTCTGTCGGATCCGCCAGAGCAGAAGCGGGGCGCGCTTGAGGACGTCCTGGATGCCCATCACCGACAAGTCGGACATCGGATAGAGGGACTTCAACCCCTCCCCGATCAGTTGGTCGCCGCCGACGCCGCTGATCGTCACCGGGCGGTGGATACGCAGGCGACGCACCAGGTCGGCGCCGATCCGGTCGCCCGAGGGCTCGCCGGCAAGGATGAACAGACGGATTGGATCAGCCATGGCGCAGGCCGACGATGGTGACCTTGTGGGTCGCAGCCTCGCGCCCGATTGCCGGACGGTCGAGCAGCAGCGTGGCGCGTGCTTCGACCACGATGACCGAAATTCCCGCCGCGGCGGCGTTGGTCACGGTCTGCACCCCGATGGTGGGCAGGTCGACGAAGCGTGGCTGCCTGGGCTTGCGCGCCTTGGCGAGGATCAGAGGCATGCCTGAATTACCGATCAGCCCGGCGGCCTTGAGCTCGATGGCGCGCTTCAGGAGCGCATCGGTTCCACCTGCATCTTCGGCCGCGACCGGCCGGTTGCCCGAGACCAGAACCGTCTGCCCCAGGTCGATGGCGCCGATGGCACGGGCCGCGGCGAATGCCGTTCTGGCCGACTCGGCCAGGGCAGGATCGAGCGGCGGGCCGGCGATGTGCCCCTCCTCGGCCAGCAGGTCTGGGGCCAGCTCGTCCGCGCCGATCAGCTTCACCCGGTTCATCTTGGCGGCGAGCTGGATCATCCCGGCAAGGCCGACATCGCCGGCAATGCGCGCGACCTGACCCGCCGGCCCGAAGGCACGCACGATCCCCTCGCGCTCAGCGTCCGAGATGTGCACGGCCCCGGCCAGGATCAGATGTGTCGTCGGAAATTCCCGCACCGCCGCGATCAGACGCGAGGCGTTGGCAAGCGAGACGTGCTCGACGCGATCGCCTTCGATGTCGTTCCGCCCCACCAGATCGATGACCTGCAAGGCGTCGCCATTGCGCCGTGCGGCGTCGGCCATCAACGGGGCCAGCGCTCCCGACCCCGCGATGAGGGTCAGCCGTCTCGACATCAGTCTTCTTGGTGTCCGTTCCGCGGCAGGGTCAGCGGACTGTCCTTGGCCTCGACGATGAACTTCACGACGTCCTGCACCAGCGTGTCGTTGGGAAAGATCGCAGCCGCGTCATCGACGCGCTCGCGCAGCGTGCCTTCGACGGCAAAGATCATGCGGTAGGCGGTGCGCAGATTGTGGATGGCCTCACGGTCGAAGCCGCGGCGCTTGAGGCCGACGAGATTGAGCCCCGAGAGCTCAGCCGGATTTCCGACAGCCGTCCCATAGGGGATGAGATGTTTCTCGACCTTGGTCAGGCCGCCCACGAAGGCGTGCGCGCCGATATGAACGAACTGCGTCGCGCCTGAATAGCCGCTCATCACCACGAAGTCGTCGACCCGGCAATGGCCGGCGAAGGTCACGTTGTTGGAGAACACGACGTTGTTGCCGATAATGCAGTCGTGCCCGATATGGACGCCGATCATGATCAGGCAATTGGAGCCGATCCTGGTAATCATGCCGCCCCCGGCCGTGCCGGGGTTGATCGTCACGTGCTCGCGGATCGTGGTGTTCTCGCCGATCTCGAGCGTCGACGGCTCGCCGGCATATTTGAGATCCTGCGGCCGGTGGCCGATCGAGGCGAACGGATAGATGGTGCAGCGGGCGCCGATGGTGGTGCGGCCGGTGACGATCGCGTGTGACAGCATCTGGACGCCATCGCCCAGCCTGCTGTCCGCACCGACGATGCAATAGGGGCCAATCTGCACGCCGTCGCCCAGCGTCGCACCGTCCTCGACGATGGCGGTCGGATGGATTGTATTGGCCATCACTCGCCTTCGATGATCATGGCGCCGACCTCGGCCTCGGCGATCAATGTGTCGCCCACCATGGCCCTGGCCTGATACCAGCCCATGGCGTTGCGCCGACGGATCTTCTTGATGTGGTATTCGAGCACATCGCCGGGGCGCGCCGGCTTGCGGAACTTCGCCTTGTCGACGGTGACCATGTAGACCAGCGGCCGGCCTTCGTTCTTGTCGGCATGAATGGCGATGGCACCGGCGGTCTGCGCCATGCCCTCGATGATCAACACGCCCGGGAAGATCGGATGACCGGGGAAATGCCCCTGAAATATCGGCTCATTCACGCTGATGTTCTTGATCCCTATGGCTGAATCGTCGCCGTCAACCTTGATGATGCGGTCGATCATCAAGAAGGGATAGCGGTGCGGCAGCAGCTTGAGGATGGCGTCGATATCCAACAGCTCAAGCGTGGTTCCCGCCGCCGCTGGCATCGAAGTGTCTTTAGCGTCCAATTTAGGTCCTTTTGCTCAAGCGTCTGAGCGACGCGACTTCGCGCCGCCACTCCTTCGCGCTCACTGCCGGAAAGCCGGCAAGCTGCGAACGAGGCGGGAAATCCTTCGTTGCGACACTGCGGGCAGCTAAGACGCTGCCAAACCCGATGGTCAAGTGTCCGGTGGTGATCGCGGCCGCTCCGATCATCACGCTGTCTTCCAGCGTCGTCGTGCCCGCAAGGCCCGACATTCCCGCCAGAAGACAGTTCCGCCCGATCCGGCAATTGTGGCCGATCTGCACGAGATTATCGATCTTGGTGCCTTCGCCGATCACAGTGTCGCCCAAGGCGCCCCGATCGACGGTGGAGTTGGCGCCGATCTCGACCCGGTCCTGGATGATGACGCGCCCAAGCTGAGGTATCTTGCGGTTCTTGATGCCGTGCTCGAGCCAGCCGAAGCCTTCCGAGCCGATTCGGGCCCCGGCATGCACCACGACATTGTTTCCCAGATGAGCGCACTCGATGCTCACGTTGGAAGATATCGTGCAGTTGCGGCCAATGGTGACCCCGGCCCCGATCACCGTGTTGGGACCAATGACCGTGCCCCGGCCGATCTCCACGCCGCGGCCGAGGACCACACCAGGGCCAAGGCGCACATCGTTTTCGGTGATGGGCAGGCTGTCGTGAGGACCGAGCAACCCAAGTACCGTACCCCGGGTGTCCTGCGGGTAGAGCCGATCAAGCAGATCGACGAACGCCAGATGCGGGTTGCGGGCGACGATGGCAATCGTGCCCGGGGGGACTTGCGGAAGCAGATCCTGGGAGACGATGACGGCAGCGGCGGCGGTGGCTCGCAGGGCCTCGACGTATTCGGCCTGCGCGGCGAGCGAAATGTGCTCCGGCCCCGCCAGCACCAGTTCCTCGGCCCCCGAGATGATCGGTCCGTCGCCGTCCAGGCCCTCCACGGTCAGGTCAAGCGCAGACAGCAGGGCGGCTAGCGGCGCCGGGCCGGCAAAGCTGTGGAAGCGCGTATCAACCATGGATAACCAATGAAAAGGGCCGCGGCGCCAAGGCCCCGCGGCCCTTGAACTGTTTCACGCCACCTGGATCAGAGCAAGGTCTGCAGGGTCAGCGCAAACATCTGCGTCTTGTCGTCCGTGGCTTTGGTCAGGACGTAAGCGAAGTCGCCACGCAGCGGGCCGAACGGCGAGTCCCAGATGATCGAAGCGCCGATCGCGCTCTTGAGCGGCTGGTTGATCGAAGTCGGGTCCACCGCACCAGCAGCACCCTGCCCGCCGACAATCGCCGCGTCGGCCCAGACCGCGCCGCTGAGCCCGTAGGTCTCCGGCAGCATCGGGATCGGGAACGTCGCTTCGGCCTGCGCTCCGGCATAGGCTGTGTAGCCGACCGGCTGGCCGCCGATCCGCGGCCCCATATTGCTGGCCTGGAAGCCGCGCACCAGAGTGTTGCCGTAGTTGAAGGCCTCGACCGGGTTGATGCCCGAAGCGCCGAACGTGTTGATGATACCGGCCTGCCCCTTCAGGCTGCCCACCAGCCCGGCGTCCGGGAAGATCGACATGAAGTAGCGGGCCTTGGCCTCGGTTTTCACGAAGTTGTAGTTCCAGCCGACATACTGCTGCGTCAGCGTCGCATACAGACCCTCGGTGGGATGCTTGTCATCGTCCAGACCATCGTAGGTCAGGCTGTAGCCGACCCAGGCCTTGTTGAGGGTCTGGCCGTTCACGAAGAAGCTCGAGGTCGGGGCGCTGGCATCGGCGATGACCGTCTGATCCACGCCGGTGAAGAGCTGCGCCGTGACGTCGCGCGTCACCGGGAGGCCGAAGCGGAACTGCCCGCCCGTCGACGTCGTGCCGTAGATATTGGACGACGTCTCGTCGGTGATGTGGTGGTAGGCATCGATGCCGGCCGAGAGCTTGAGACCCATGAAGTAGGGCTCGGTGAACGAGAAGTCGAACGACTTGCCCGTCTGGCTGGCGCCGATCGACCCGCGGATATACTGGCCGCGGCCAAGGAAGTTGCGCTCTGTCAGCGACAGCTCGCCCAGCAGGCCCGACGAGCTGTCGTAGCCCGCGGTGATGCCGTAGTCGCCCGTCGATTGCTCGGTGACGTTGATGTTGAGCACCACCTTATCGGGGGCACTGCCCGGCTGCGCCGAGACGTCGACCTTGGAGAAGAAGCCCAGAGCCTCGATGTGCGACTTGCCAGCGGTAACCATGGCGCGATTGAAGGGGTCGCCTTCGGCAAAGCCGAGCTCGCGGCGGATCACGAAATCACGGGTCTTGG
>Ga0068852_100004199_pt1 | contig 10154 bp, 1 predicted proteins | sample KBSCornC22_FD_66594 | JGI IMG/M metagenome (GOLD analysis project Ga0068852, IMG submission 66594) | Corn rhizosphere microbial communities from Kellogg Biological Station, Michigan, USA - KBS Corn C2-2 | ecosystem: Host-associated > Plants > Roots > Rhizosphere > Soil ... | reverse complement strand
TTGCAGCGAACGGCAGGGTGATGTGGACGCAACGGGTATTCGAGCGCGCGTATCGCGGCAGCGATGCACTCGCTGTCGGTGACGGGCTGGCCTGTGCGGCGACGAATTCCGCGGAAACAACTGTGAGCAAGGGCATCAGCGGGCTGGTCTGCCTCGATGTCGACGACGGCGAAATCCTCTGGGCGACCCGCCTGCCGATGGCCTACGACTCCGCGCTCGGCGCGCTCGCGATCGGCAGCGATGGGAAGGTGCGCGTGGTGCGTTCCCTTTCGAGCAAGCATGAACTGTATCGCCTGAGCCGCGACGGCGTCATCGAGGACGTCGCCCTTCATCCAGGCTTTGCGCTGTACGCGGTTTTCGATACGCACGGCGTGGCAACGGTGATGACGCCGGACGATCTGCGGCAATACGCGCCGAACGGCACGCCCGGGTTCAGCGTACCGGCAGGCGTATCGCCGATTGCGTTGGGGGTGAGCAGTGCCGACGGTTTGCTGCTGGCCGGCGACGACGGCAACGTCTGGGTCGTCGGACCGGCCTCGGGCAGTGGTACTTCCCGATGGCGACTCTGGGCAGTCGGTCCCGATGGCCGCACACGGTGGACGCGCGACCTGCAGTCCGTCCAATTCAGACGCCTTCAGGTTCGCGCCGACGCACTTTATGGCGTCGGCGCGCGCGACAACTCGAGGGGCAGCGATCGGTCGGTGGAGATCGTGCTCGAACGCATGAACGCCGCAAGCGGAGCCGTGACATGGACGCGTGCGAGCCGTCATTGGCCCTTCACTGCACGCGGCAGCGACTTGGCCATTTCGCCGGACGGCAGAGAACTGGTGCTGGCGCACGGCGAGTTCGATCGCATGCATCTGGAACGGTTGCAGACCGCCACCGGCGAGCGAGTGCACGAAAGCTACGCCGCCTGCGGCGCGCTTTGCGGAATTCCGGCTGCGCTCGCCTTCGACGCTGCCGGCACAGCGCGCATCGCGGTCGATGTGCTCGATCGGGATTTCGGTCAGACCAGCGCCGTCATCGCGACCGACCTGTCCGCCGTGACCACACGCCTCGACCAGCCCGGCATCGCCGGCGCGTGGTGGTCGCCCTATGCCAACGGCGAAGGCATCACGTTCGACTGGCTGCCGGCGTCGCGCACGCTGTTCGGCGCGTGGTTCACGTATTCGACGGCCGGCGGCAACGAGCCCTCCGAACTGCGCTGGTACTCGCTGCAGGCCAACGGCGTCGCCGACGGCACGCGCCGGCTCGAACTGCCGATCCTTGAGACGACGGGCGGCAATTTCGATGCCGGTCCGAGCGTCTCGCCGCGACGTGTCGGCACGGCGCAGCTAGAGTTCCACGATTGCACACGGGGAACTGTGCACTATGCGTTCGATGCGCCGGTCAACGAGGGCCGCAGCGGCATGATCACGCTGTCGCGCCTGTCGCCGGCGACGCAGCCCTGCTTACTCGCCGACGGCAGCACGGTGCCGGGTACAGGCGCGCAGCCGCCGGCGAACGGATTCGACGCAAAGCTCTCCGGCACCTGGTTCGACGAAGCCACTTCCGGCCAGGGCTTGCAGTTCACCGTGCAACCCCAAGGCGTGCTCTTCGCGCCGTGGTTCACGTTCGATCCGGCCGCCGCCGGCAACGACGCGGGGCGGCAACACTGGTTCACGCTGCAAGGCAATCTGGCCGAAGCGCGCGACGGCGTGGCCGAACTCGTTCTCGTGCAGACCATCGGCGGTACCTTCGACCGCGTGCCGACCTACAACGCGAACGCGATAGGCACAGCGACGCTGCGCGTGCAGAACTGCGACCGTGCGGATCTCGACTATCGCTTCGCCGACGCTCAGATCACCGGCGCGTTCCGTGCGCGCAGCGGTACGTTGCGGCTCACACGCGCCGGTGGCTGCGCGCCATGAGCGTAATTGCGCTTCACCTCATGGCGATGCGGCTTCGCGATCACATCGCGAAACGCGACGACATCGGCACTGTCACCTGAACACCTTAGTCAGAGAAATACGATGCAACGATTGCTTCGCATAGCGGCACTGATCTGCGGCCTCTGGCCTGCAGTGGGCCTGGGCTGGGACACTGCGGCGCTGCTTCCGCCCGGTGAAATGCAGCCACCCGCGCCCGCCGAAGCAGTGCGCCTGCTACCGGACGGCGGCGCGTGGATCTCCGGTTGGAACGGCGAGCTGGTCCGCGTCAGCGGCGGCCGTGCGATCCGCGCCGAGCACCCGTCGTGGTTCGGCGTGCAGCGCACCTCGCACCTGGCCGACACGACCGCCGATGGAGGCGCGCTCGTGTACGGCGAAGACTGCCGCGTACTGCGCTATTCGGCTGAAGGTCGCGTGCGCTGGCGCAGCGCTCCTGCCTGCCTCATGACGGCGCTCGCCGCGACGGACGACTCGAGCTGGGGAGCGCTCGTATCGCAGGATTATTTCGCCCCTGCCGTGCTTCGCCACCTCGCCGCCGATGGCACAGAACTGCCGCTGCCGCCGGAAACGCTGCTGCAGCTTGCCCCTTCACTGGTTGAGCCCAACAAGTCGTTGTTCCGCGCGCCGGACGGCGGCGTCCTCCATGCCGGCGCGATACGAGGGGAATCTGGCCTGGCCCAGGTCCGTGTGGTGCGCCTGGATTCGACAGGGCGCGTACTTTGGCGTTGGCAGTCGGAAGGCGGTTGGGCTGGCGCGCAGGCAACTGCAACGCCGGACGGCGGTCTGCTCGTCAGCGGGTGCGTCCCATCCCCTGGAGCCGAGTGCGGCATTCTGCAAATTGTCCGCCTGTCGCCCGAGGGCCAGGTACGCTGGTTCAATCGCACTTTGCCCGTGGACTTCACGGTCGCCTTGTCTCCGATCGCGACGAGCGACGGCGGCGCTGCCATCCTCACCGGCACCCGAAACGTCGACGAGCGCGTCGTGGTGCGCCTCGCATCCGACGGACGCATCGCGTGGCAGCAGCCGGTAGGCGCGCTGTTCAATCATCCGGTTCTCGGCGAGGCCGACGATGGCGGCATCATCGCGGCGGGCGTCGGACTGCTGTCGTTCGACGAACGAGGCCTACGCTTTGTAAGTCTCGATCCCGAAGGACGCACGCGCGCAGACCGCTATCTCGTCAGCGCCAAGCCGATCACCGACGGCAATACGCTGCTGCTTGCGAACCCCACGCCACCGCGACTGGTGAAGATCGACAAGTTCGGCGAGTCCGTGCTGATCGAACAGGGCAACGCGAGCTTGCCCACGGAGATGGACTACGCGGCGTCAGCGTCGGGCAGCGACGGTTCGGAGTTCGTGCTCGCGGTCGATCGCCACGCGAGTTACGACCGATTGAGCCCGCACTTCACGCTGAGCAAGGTCGGCCCGGATGGCCGCTTCGCATGGCAGCGCGACACCGCCGACGAAGTGGTCAGCGCGCAGATCAGCGCCAACGCGCAGCGCGTGTGCAGCGTCACACTGCGCTCGCGGATCACTGCCGAGGGCTACGGCGCCAGGGCTGGCATCGCGGAGTGCTTCGATGCCGCTACCGGCGCGACGCTGTGGTCGCGCGAGGTCACGAGCAGTGCCCGTGGCGCATCCGCGCTGGCGGTACTCCGCGACAACCGTGTGGTCATCGTCTTCGGCGGCGACATGATGCACACCGTGCAACTCCTCGACACCGACGGCCGGCCACAGCAAACGACGTATGGGCATCTTTCGCCGGTGCAGATCGCCACGAGCCCCAACGGCCATATGGCGATCATCCTGAACTCGGACTCGTTCAATGCCGACAGCATCGTGGTTTATGGACCCGATGCGCAGCAACGCTATCTGCTTTCAAAGTCGGTCCTGAACTTTGCCCCCAGGCCGCTCGCAATCACTGTCTCTGACGATGCCGCGATGGCTGCGTACGGCTTCGACTCCGTTTCAGATATTCCAGGGGCTGCCCTGGCCGGCGCCGTTTATACGACAGACCCGGTCACTCAGCGCAGCTGGAGAACCGTGCTGCCGCCGCTACAGGACAATGGCGGAAATGCGAAGCTCGCGTTCGCTGGCAACACGCTGCTGCTCGCACAACGACGCGACCGTGAAGGCAGCGACACGTTTCCCGAAATGCGCACCGCCGCGACCCGTCTTACTGCGCTCGATCGTGCCGGTGGCAGCGTGCGCTGGCAGCAGGACTCGATCAATGTAAGTGTCCTGCGCCACGCGATGGCCCCGAGCGCCGACGGTAATCGCCTCGTCAGCGTCCATGGCGACCGGTACCGGCTACGGGTGGAGCAGTACGACTGGCGCACCGGCACACGCGTCTACGAGGGCTGGCGCGATTGCGCTGCGCTCGAATGCGATCCGGTCAGGCTGGTCAACGGCAGCGACGGCCGCTCGCGGCTCGTTTCACGCGTGCAGACGGCTGAGAACGGCAGCGGTGTGGCTGTATATACGGAACGCGGATTCGACACACCACCGACCGCGACACGGCTCGATCAGACCGGCATCGCCGGTGCATGGTGGTCGCCGTACGCGAACGGCGAAGGCATTGTATTCGACTGGCTGCCGGCCTCGCGCACCGTGTTCGCGGCCTGGTTCACCTACGCGCCCGAAAGCGGCAATCATCCGTCGCAACTGCGCTGGTATACGCTGCAGGCGAATCAGGTCGACGTCCAGGCGACCACACTGGAATTGCCGATACTCGAAACGGCCGGCGGCAACTTCGACGCCGGTCCAGCGGTTGCGCCGCAGCGCGTCGGCACGGCACGCGTGACCTTCAGCGACTGCCGCAATGCGACGCTGCAGTACTCCTTCGACGCCCCTGCGAACGCCGCGCGCAGCGGCACGATCACGCTGTCGCGGCTGTCGCCGGCGACACAGCCCTGCCTGCTTGCTGACGGCACTACGCAGCCCGCTGACAGCGCGCAACCGCCAGCGAATGGGTTCGATGCACGCCAGTCAGGCACGTGGTTCGAAGCGGCGACGCCGGGCCAGGGCTTGCAGTTCACGGTGCAGCCAAACGGCGTGTTCTTCGCGCCGTGGTTTACCTTCGATCGCGACGGTGCCGCCAACGATCCCACGCGCCAGCACTGGTTCACGCTGCAAGGCAACCTCGCCGAAGCGCGCGACGGCGCGGCCGAACTCGTGATCGTGCAGACCATCGGCGGAGCCTTCGATCGCGAAGCGACATACAACGCCTATGCCGTCGGTTCGGCAGCGCTGCGCATGCTCGGCTGTGATCGCGCAACACTCGACTACCGCTTCGACGATCGTGCAACGACCGGACCCTATCGCTCGCTGACGGGAACGCTCGATCTGACACGGGCAAGTGGCTGCGCGCCCTAGCGGCGGGTCGAGAACGAGACTGCTCCTCGGCTCTCGAACGAACGGGTCAAGCGGAGCGTCATCACGTTCCCCGCGCATCGATCACTTGCGTAATTGGCTATTGACGCTGTCCACGTCGATCGCCGCGTGATCGGCTGTCGCACGATCCATTCCGGATCGCGCGCGCCGTCAGGTCTTCCCAATGCGCTTCACCAGCGAATCGACACCCGTACGCAGCTGCCGCACCTGGTCCCACATGTCGTGATCGAGCGTCATCTTGTGGTGCAGCGCGGATACGAGCGGCACGAGCGTTTCCTCGTAGGCGCGCGCCATCTTCGTGAGCGCCTCGGCGAGTGCCGGCGGTGCTTCGAGCCGCGGCTCGCGCTGCAGTGCGGTGTGGATGTCGGCAAGGCTGCGTAGCGCGCCGAGCGTTTCGCCGAGGCCCTCGCTGCTGCGGCCCTGTTTCTCGAGGTGCAGCGCGATGTCGGACAGGGTCTGCGCCATGCGCGTCGCGCCGTCGGCGTCCTTGCCGCCCTGGCGCGCGAGCCTTCGAAAATTCTCCACCAGTTCCTTCCAGCGCGCGGTTTCATCCGCGTCCGGCGCGCCGACGAGCTGGGCCAGGCGCAGCAGGTTCTCTTCCGCACGCGCACCGAGCGTCTGCGCTTCGCCGCGGTAGTGGTCGCGGATCAGCGCGTCGAGTTCTGCGGGTGTCAGCAGAGGACTCAGCTGCGCGCTGAGCTTGCTCATGTTGCGGTAGCTGCCCTGCAGCTTGAACGCGGGTTCGGTGCGGTAGGCGTCGTCCTGCGCGGCGCTTTCCACATAGGCGGCGTTGACGCGCATGAGCACGTCGCGCACCGCGACCATGCGCTTGACGAGTTCCAGCGCCTGCGCGCCGCCGGGCAGCTCGCCCGGCAGTTCGCTGTCGTCGCGCGCGGCGCGCAGCACGGCGAGGATCTCGCTGCGCGGCCGTTCGGCCAGCGGCGCGCTCAGCGCGTTGGCGGTCAGCGCATTTTCGATGTAGCTGTCGGCGAAGAGCGCTTCGCGCCCGCTGAGCACGTCGCCGAGGTTGTAGACATCGGCACGATTGGCCAGCATGTCCGGAATGCGGAACACCTCGCCCGATTCGGTATACGGATTGCCGGCCATGACCAGCGCGAAACGCTTGCCGCGCAGATCGAGCGTGCGCGCCTCGCCGTCGATGACCGCATCGATGCGCCGCGTGCCGTCGGCGAGAGAAATGAATTTCTGTAGAAATTCCGCCGACAGGTGCTGGATGTCGTCGAGATAGAGCATCACGTTGACGCCCATGGCCAGGCCGAGATTGAGCTTGACCAGCTCTTCGGCCGCACCCCGCTGCGATACCGCCGCGGGATCGAGTGCGGCGATGTCGTGGCCCAGCGTCGGCCCGTTCACGCGCACGAAGATCATGCCGAGGCGATCGGCGATGTATTCCATCAGCGTGGTCTTGCCGTAGCCCGGCGGCGAAATCAGCAGCAGCAGACCGGAGCGGTCGCTGCGCGCGTCGCCGACGCTGCCGATCTGCTTGGCGAGGTTGTTGCCGATCAGCGGCAGGTAGACCTCGTCGATGAGACGGTTGCGCACGAAGCCGGCCATCGGCTTGGCCTGGAAGCGGTCGAGACCGAGCCGGTGCCGCTCGCCCTCGACGATGCCGTGGCGCAGCTTCGCGAACGCGTGCCAGTCACGCTCGATGGTTTCCGCATGCGTCGTGAGGCGCGCGATGAATTCCGGCAGATCCAGGGCGAGCACACCGTCGCGCACGCGCGCATGCGCGCCGCGCAATCCCGTGATATCGGCACGCAGCAGCGCATTGATGCGCTCGCGCGGCAGTTCGGCGAACGCGAGCAGCGCGCCGGCCTCGAGCGCGGTGTCCGCATCAGCCGCACCGAGGCGCTGGCACCATTCGCGCGCGAGATGGAGCCGCTCGCTCGCACTCAGCTCCGACTGCAGCGCAGCGAGCGTCGCACGCGGCAGTTCGGCCGCGGCGCGCTGGCTCAGGTCCGACGCGGCCGCGCTCGCGGCGAAGCGCACGTGGTCGCCGCCGAGGCTCGCGACGAGATGACGCGCCGCCGCGTCGATCGCGCCGGCACCGACGGCCAGACCGAGCTGCTGCGCACACGTCTGCAATCCGCTGAGCCACGATGCCGGGAGCGGCACGCTTTCCTGCCGCTGCACGAACCAGTGCAGTCCCGCTGCATGCGCGCGCACCAGCGCCTGGCCCTGCTCGCGCTGCGTCGCGTACCAGACTTGCGCGAGCACGCGCGCTGCGGCGGGCAGGCGCAACTCGCCGGCGCCGTCGGCCAGGCGCACGAGTTCGCGGAGGATCGCGGCCGCGTCAGCATCGTGCACGCCGCGCTGGTAGTCCTCGCCGGGGCGGCGCTGGGCTTCCTGCGCGACCGCATCGAGCAGCGGCTGCGGATCGGCTGCACGCAAGGCGCTGCGCAACGCTTCGTCTCCGCTTTCGATGCGATGCCAGAGCAGCGCCGCAAGAAATTCGGCGCGATACACCTGCGCGTTCTCGTTCGGCAGCGCCTGGCCCCAGACGATGCGGAAGGCTTCGGCGCGCGGCTCATCGAGGCGGCGGCGATAGTCGGTACCTGTGAGCTGCAATGCGAGCCCTTCGGCATCGTGCAGCAGCGCGAGATCGAGACGGCCGCGCTCGATCGTGAAGCGGTGCCGGCCGAGTGCGAGCGTTTCGCCGCTCGCGCCCAGCTCATTGCGGTCGCGCAGATCGCGCAGACCTGCTTCCTTGAGTCCACGCAGCCGGCCGGCGAGTTCGTCCGCGGCGACGGCCTGACCGATGCCGCGCAACTCCTCGATCTGGCGCTGCGCGCGTTCGACGAGGTTGTCGCCGGCGAAGAACGCATGCAGTTCCTCGGCGGCGGTGATGCGCGCGATACGCCGCGGCACGCCGTCGAGCACGCGCGCGACGGCGTCCTTGATGCCCTGCGCGCGGCGCTCGCGCTGCCCGGCAATCTGTTCGCGCCGCGCGGCGAACGCTTCCAGTGCGGTCTCGCGGCGTGAGGTGAGCTCGACCACGAAATCGGGCTGCTCGCCAAAGCGCGCTTCGAGCTGTTCGATCTGGCTGAGCACCTGCGCGAGCGCCGCGTCCACGCTTTCCGGCGTGTCGCAGCGGCCCAGCAGATTCAGCACCGACTGCTCGAGCACCGTGAGCTGCGCGCCGAATTCGAGTCCCTGTTCCTGCACGAGCAGGCTGTCGCGTCGCGTGCGCAGCGCCGCGCGAATCCGGTTGACCTCGGCGTAGAGCTGCGAGGTTTCGCCGAGCAGTGCCGCGCGCTGCTGCGCGTCGCTCTGCTCGAAGCCGGCGATGAGGCCGGACAGACCGTCCAGCGATTCGGCCAGCGCATCGAGTTTCTCGGCGACCGGCGCGAGCGCGACCGTCGTGCGCGCCTGCTCCACCGCCGCGGCGCTGTCGGCGAGTCCCTGGCGCAGACTCGCGAACGCGGCTGGATCGGCGAAGAACTTGAGCGCGCGCGTGCCGATGCGATCGAGTTCCTCTCGCAGCTTCGCATCGAGCGCCGCGATGGCCGCGGCATCGACGTGCGGCTGCTCGCCCATCACGGTGAGTTCGCCTCGCTTGCGTTTGAGCAGACGGATCGCGTCGGTGAAATCGTCGGGCTTCTGCCACAGCAGGCTTGCGACACGCGACAGCAGTTCGCCAACATCGCGGCCCGCATCGGCGACGAGCTGCGTCGCTTCGGCCTGCGCGCGTTCGAGCTTCTCGTACGCGTTCAGCGCCTCGCGTCCGCTGCGCGCGAGCAGCGCGACTTCGGCGCCGATGTTGCCGATCTCGTCTTCGGCCAGCCACGGATAAGCGTCGCTGCAGCGCGCGGCGACGCGCAGCAGGCGCTCGTAGGCGCCGCGGCTGCCGACGTCTTCGGCGAGGCGGCGCAGCTCGCGCAGTTCGGCCAGCGCACGCACGACGCTCGCGTTACCGAGGCGTCCGAGCAGACCCGCGACGCGCGGCTGCGCGCTCGCGTATTCATCGAACGCGAACGGCGTGCGCCACAGCTGCATGGTGTGCAGACGCGATGCCTGCTCCTGCGCTTCCGGCGTGATCAGCAGGATGCGGCCGTCGACGAAGCGCGCGTAGCCGTTGCCGAGCAGCGGCTGGCTCATGCTGCGCTCGATGAGGTTGTACGACAGCAGTGCGTACGCGCCGGCGGTTGGTTCGTAGAACACGTACAGCATGTCCTCGCCGCTCGGTGCGCGCAAGTGACGCTTGATGCGGAAGGCGGAGAAATCCTGACCCAGATCGGAGAAGCGCTTGTAGTCGCCGGATTCCAGGTAATAGCCGCCCGGAAACACGAGGCCGTGGTCTTCGGGCAGCTGCATGCACGAAGCGCCGATCTCGTCGATCCGCACGACCGTCTTCAGGCGCTTGTTGAACACGAGATAGCGCACCGCGTCTTCGCGGTACGGCTTGACGCGCAGCAGGATCACGCCGCGCAGATCGGCGTAAGCGATCTCCGCGTCGGCGAGCGACTGGTTCTTGTCATCGACCGGTTCGCTGTAGACGCCGAGCCCGGTCTCGGTATTGTTCTCGACCTTGACCGTGAGGTCGCCGGCAACGGTCTCGACGAAGACCGTATCGAGCACATTGACGTGCGGGTGGCGGCCGAGCACGAAGTTCTCGCGCGTGACCGACGTCCATTCGAAGTCGTGGCTCGGCGGCAGCACATGATCACGCTCGCCGCGGTTGTCGATGTAGCTGATCGCGCCGTCAGGGCCGATCGCGAAGCGGAACACCCGCTTGTCGCCGGCCTGCGAGCCGGTGCGGAACACGAGCAGCAGGCGTTCGTCGAGCACGCGCAGCTGGTCCAGTGTTGTTGCACG
>Ga0068852_100004196_pt1 | contig 10156 bp, 8 predicted proteins | sample KBSCornC22_FD_66594 | JGI IMG/M metagenome (GOLD analysis project Ga0068852, IMG submission 66594) | Corn rhizosphere microbial communities from Kellogg Biological Station, Michigan, USA - KBS Corn C2-2 | ecosystem: Host-associated > Plants > Roots > Rhizosphere > Soil ... | reverse complement strand
GAGACCGATGATGGCACACGGCTCAGCCTCAACGATCCGCGGCGGTTCGGGTCGGTCGAACTGGTTCCGACGGACCAGCTCGAAGCTTGGCCGGCTTTTGCCGCGCTCGGGCCCGAGCCGCTCGATATCGCACCCGACGAGCTGAAGCGCCGGCTGGCCGGACGAACCGCGTCGATCAAGCTGCTGCTGCTCGACCAGCGCATCATCGCCGGACTGGGCAATATCTATGTGTGCGAGGCGCTATTCCGCGCGGGCATCCACCCGAAGCGGTTGGGCGGCTCGATCTCGCTCGAGCGGCTGCGCCGGCTGGTTCCGGCGATCCACGACGTGCTCGCCGAGGCGATCGCGGCGGGCGGATCCACGCTTCGCGACTTCGCTTCTCCGGACGGTGAGCTTGGCTATTTCTCGAAGAGCTTCGCGGTCTATGATCGGGAAGGCCAGCCCTGCGCCTGCGGTGGATCGGTCAAGCGGATGGTCCAGGGCGGCCGCTCGACCTTTTATTGTCCCCGCTGCCAGCGTTGACCTTCAGCGCCCGAGAGGGTAGTGGACGCGCCGCTTCGGTGCGAGCCCTTGAGGCCGCGCCGTTTTTCATTCGAGCTAGAGGACGACAATGGCGAATACGCCGCAGGCCAAGAAGCGCATCCGCCGCAACGCGACGCGGGCGACCATCAACCACTCGCGAGTCAGCCGAATCCGGACCTTCATCAAGGCCGTCGAGTCGGCGATCGAGTCGGGCAAGAAGAAGGAAGCCGCCGAGGCTTTGAAGCAGGTTCAGCCGGAGATTGCGCGCGGCGTTGCCCGTGGGGTTATCCACAAAAACACGGCGGCCAGGAAATTTTCCCGCCTGTCCAAGCGGGTTGCCTCGCTCGGCTGAAAATCGATCCGAAAAGGGGGCAGCGCGGGCCGTCGGGAAACCGGCGGCCCGTCCCGTTTTTGGAATGGCAGGAAAAATGCAGCAATTCCCGCGATTCGCGGGACGGTTAACGCATGGCTAACCATAGGAATGGCGGTTTTCCGCCATTCTGCCTCACATTTGGCCTGAATCCTCTGTCAAGTCTCATTATTTCACTTCTGTAAAAAAACGGCACTTGCAAGCTGCCGCGGACAGTCACAGAAAGGCCTTTCGGGGCGCGAATCCGCACCCGAGCTAGAGAGAAAAGAGAAACGGGGCGTGCGACTCGGTTCGCAGGCGTCGGTATCTTATTGCCTCTCTTCAGGGGGCTTGAGACAGGGAGGCGCGGAGCAGTGCAAGCGGGTGGGGCGAACACGTCTTTGGACCCGGCCGGCGCGCTTGTCGCAGCGCCGCTCGAAGCGGCCTGGGACTCGATCCGGACCGGTCTTCGTCGCGACCTTGGCGCACGCACGTTCGACGGCTGGCTGAAGCCGGCCGAGCTCGGCGGGTTCGAGCCCGACAGCGGCACGCTCGACGTCGTCATGCCCAGCCAGTTCATGGCCGACTGGGTCCGCTCGCATTTCGGCGAGCGGCTGACGCTTGCCTGGAAAACCGTGCTGCCGGTCGTTCGCGATGTTCGCGTGATCGCCGCCGCCGATGCCCCGCGCCCGGCCCCGCTGCTGATCCTCGAAGAAGTCCCGGCTCCGGCTGAGCGCGACCCCAACGCCCCCAACTTCGACCCGCGCTACCGGTTCGAGACCTTCGTTGTCGGCAAGGCCAACGAGGTTGCCGCGACGGCTGCGAAGACGCTCGCGACCTCGCCGACGGTGGGCTTCAACCCGCTCTTCATCCACGGCGGCACCGGGCGTGGCAAGACGCACCTGCTGCACGCGATCGGCCACGCATTCCTCGCCCGCAACCGCGGCGCGCGGGTCGTCTCGATGTCGGCCGAGAAATTCATGGTCGAGTTCATTCGGGCGCTCAAGGAGAATGACACGATCGGCTTCAAGCAGCGGCTCCGCAGTGCCGACCTGCTGTTGATCGACGACGTCCAGTTCATCGCCGGCAAGGATTCGACGCAGGAGGAATTCTTCCACACGATGAACGAGATCATCACCGCCGGGCGGCGGCTGGTGATCACCTCGGACCGCGCGCCGCAGGACCTGGACGGGATCGCGCCGCGTATCCTGTCGCGGCTGTCGTGGGGGCTCGTCGCCGACATCAATTCGGCCGATTACGAGCTGCGCTTCAACATCATCTGCTCGAAGCTAGAGGCGCTGCCGGGCGTCGACATGCCGCGGCCGGTGATCGACTTCCTGGCCCGCCGCGTGACCTCCTCGGTCCGCGAGCTCGAGGGCGCGCTCAACCGCATCGGCGCCTATGCGATGATGACGGGGCGCGAGATCGACGTCGCGTTCGTCGAGGAAGTGCTCGCCAACGTCCTTCGCGCCAACCAGCGCCGCATCTCGATTGACGAAATCCAGACGCAGGTCGCCGAGCATTACCGGATCCGCAAGGCGGAGATGACCTCCGCCCGCCGCGCCCGCGAAGTTGCCCGCCCGCGCCAGGTTGCGATGTACCTATCGAAGCAGCTGACGCCCAAGTCGCTGCCCGATATCGGCCGGCGGTTCGGCGGGCGAGATCACACGACGGTGATCCACGCCGTTCGCCAGATCGAGAAGCTGCGCGCGGCGGATGCCGAGCTGGACGCGGACATTCGATTGCTGATGAGGCAGCTCGAAGGTTAAATCTGCAACTGGCTGCCGAGCTCGACCACGCGGTTGGTCGGGAGCCTGAAGAATTCCATCGCGCTTTCGCTGTTCTTGAGCATCCAGGCGAACAGCTTCTCGCGCCACAACGGCATTCCAGGCGCCTTGCGCGACGGGATCAGCTTCTGGCGTCCGAGGAAGAAGCTGGTGCTCATCATGTTGAACGGCTCGCCGCACTTCTTGATGCGGGCCAGATCCCGCGGGATGTCCACTTCCTCCATGAACCCATAGCGCAGGATAACCCGGTAGAAGCCCTCACCGGCGTCCTCCACATCCACCCGCTTCTCCGGCCTCACATAGGGCACGTCGCGAACGTCGACGTTGAGGATCAGGACCCGGCTGTGAAGCACCTGGTTATGCTTCAAATTGTGGAGCAGCGCTGCTGGTACGACGTCGGCCGACGTCGACAGGAACACCGAGGTGCCCCTGACCCGATGGACCGACGCGGCCGCCGACTTGATGAAGATCTCGAGCGGAAGCGCGGATTCGGACAGCCGCTGCCGCATCAGCTGCCGGCCCTTCGCCCAGGTGGTCAGCAACGTGAAGGACACCGCCGCGACGAGCAGCGGGAACCAGCCGCCGTCGGCGACCTTGGTGATGTTTGAGGCGAAGAAGATTCCGTCGACGAGCAGGAACAGGCCAATCGTCAGGGTCGCCACGATGCGGTTCCAGCGCCAGACCTGGAATATCAGGAAACCGAGCATGATCGTCGTGATCAGCATGGTGCCCGTGACGGCGATTCCATAGGCCGACGCAAGGCGCCCCGATTCGCGGAAGCCGACCACCAGCAGCACCACCATGATCAGCAGGGTCCAGTTGACGAACGGGATATATATCTGCCCGGCCGCTTTCTCGCTGGTGTGGAGGGTCTTGAGGCGCGGCAGGAAGCCGAGCTGGATCGCCTGGTGAGTGACCGAGAAGGCGCCGGAAATGACCGCCTGGGCGGCAATGACGCAGGCCAGCGTGACGATGCCGATCAGCGGCAATCGGCCCCACTCTGGAGCCATGAGGTAGAACGGGTTTGCAACCGCCGCCGGCTGTTCGAGCAGCAGCGCGCCTTGCCCTAGGTAATTCAGCATCAAGCAGGGATAGACCAGCAGCACCCATGCCAGCCCGATCGCCTTGCGGCCAAAATGTCCCATGTCCGCGTAAAGCGCCTCGGCGCCCGTCACGGCGAGGAACACCGAACCGAGCGCCAGGAAGCTGAGCGTGGGATTGGCCATGAAGAAGCGCAGCGCCCACGTCGGGCTCAATGCCAGGAGGATCTCCGGGCGCTCGACAATTTTCGCGATGCCCAGCGCCGCCAGCACCAGGAGATAGGCGACGATCACCGGCCCGAACAGCTTTCCGACGCGCCCAGTGCCGCGCTGCTGGAAGAGGAACAGGCCAACCAGGATCGCGATCGTGACCGGGATGATCAGGGGTTTGAATCCGGGCTCGACGACCGCAAGCCCCTCGATTGCCGGTAGCATCGTCACCGCGGGAGTGATCATCGCGTCGCCGTAAAAGAGGCACGTCGCGAGCACGCCCATGACCACGAGGCCCTTGGTCCAGCGCCTGCCCTCGAGATTGCGGGAGATCAGCGACAACAAAGCGAACGAGCCGCCTTCACCCTTGTTGTCGGCGCGCATCGCGACGAGCACATATTTGGCTGTCACGATTAGCATCAGCGACCAGAAAATGAGGCTGAGCACCCCGAAGACGTGCAGCTTGTCGACGCTCATCGGGTGGGGGCCGAGGAAGCTTTCCTTCATCGCGTACAGCGGCGACGTGCCAATGTCTCCGTAAACCACGCCGATTGCGCCGAGCATCAGCGCGGGGAGAGGTTCCTTCGGACCATGGTGTCTGCCCGCCTCGGCAGGCGGCAGGACGTTGTCGGCGGTAATTTCGTTCACCGCTGCGATGTGGTCCCGAAAGGCATAAAGATTCCATGTGGATTGTCCGTCATTCCCGAGAGAAACGGGCATAAAGTCTCGACGGCGCGGTGCTGCGGGCGCATCTGGCGCCCATGGTTTCCACCGACTCTTCATACCAGGCCATGCCCCGTGGACTGGACGGCATCGCGGACTCAGTCCGGGCTTATGCCGGGTCGCTTGCCATGGTCGCGGTCTCGACCCTGATCGGCCTGTGGATCGCTCCGCGGTGGGGGACGGCGCCCGTCGACATGATCTACCTGCCCGCAGTGCTCGCCGCCGCCGCGATCTGGGGCCTCGGCCCGGGATTGCTTGCCGGAGTCACGTCCGCGCTCGCTTACAATTTCTTCTTCACCGCCCCCGTCCACACGCTTCGGATCGACCGCGTTGCCGACATCGTGACGGTAAGCGTCCTGCTGATCGTTGCCCTGGTCACCGGGCGCCTCGCCGCCGGCATCCGCAAGCAGGCGCGGATCGCCGACGCCCATGCGGCGCGCAACGCGGTGATTGCCGGCTTCGCCCGGCGATTGCTGTCGTGCAGCACTGAGCAGGAGACCGCGCGCGTGACCTGCGAGGAGCTTCGGCGGCTGTTCGACTGCAACGTCGTGCTCGTCAGCGGGCTGCCGAGACCGGAGGTGATCGCGATGGTGCCCGACGGCAATCGACTCACCCCGAGCGACATTGCCGCCGCGGTGTTGACGATTGAAAGCTCACAAGCCGCCGGGCGTGGCACCGGCCGGGTCCAGCCGGCGGAATGGGCATTCCATCCGATCCGTTCGGGAACCGCGACGCTCGCTGCGGCCGGCCTCGCCAGGGATGACGGCGCGTTGGCGATCCGACCGGACAATGCCGAGTTGCTGACCAGCCTGCTCGACCAGGTGGCGCTGGCGATCGAACGCGCGCGGCTCGAGGCCGAGGCCCGCGAATTTGCCGCGACGCGCGAACGCGACCGGCTCCGCGCGACCCTGCTTTCCTCGATCGGCCAGGATTTGAGGCCGCGCCTGACCGCCATCGGAACCGCCGTCCGCGAGCTCAGGCGGAGCGGCGCCGCCGACCGCCCGCTGGTCTCGTCGATCGGCAATGAAGCCTCGCAGCTCGACCGCTATCTCGCCAACCTCGCTGAGCTCGACGACGGTTCCGACGAGCAGCCGATCGAGGCCGGCAACATAACCATCGACCTGTTTCACCGTCGGGTCACGAAGGATGGCGAAGCGGTTAAGCTCACGCCCAAGGAATATGCGGTGCTTGCCGAAATGGCGAAGCATCGCGGGCGGGTGCTCAGCCATCCGCATCTGCTTCGCACGGTCTGGGGTCCGGCCCACGAAAGCCAGACCGATTATCTGCGCGTCGCGATCCGCGCCTTGCGGCAGAAGCTCGAAGCAACGGCTTCGGAGCCGCGGTTGATCGTCAACGAGCCGGGAGTTGGTTACCGGCTCAGCGCATAGAAAAAGCCCGCCGCGCGAGGCGCGCAGCGGGCTTTCAAATCGCCGGTTTGATGGCTTACGCCCGCGGCACTTGCCGCGCGGGGATCGTGATCCTCACGGTCTCGCCGTTGCGGCCGGGGAAGCCGGTGAAGATCGCATCAACCAGGCTCGGGATGACCTTGTCGAGCCGGTTGGTCGCCGAGCGCGCCTGGGCGCGGCCGTCGAACAGCGGTGCATTGGTCCCGGCGGCGCGGATGTGGAGGTCGATCTGGCTGTGATACTCGACATAGGAGTCGACGCCGCCGCCGTACCAGAAGGGGTCGTTCCAGCCCCAGGCATAGCGGCCGCTCCAGCCGAACCGCGAGCGGTAGAAGGGCGAATAGAAGGGCGAACCCCAGCCGGCGCCATAGCCGTAGCGGTTGTAACCGAACGGATCCTCGACGTACCGGACCTGGCCGCGGTCGACGCCATAGCCGAACTGGACGATCATGTTCGCGCTCTGCGCATTGGTCGCCGGCTGGAAGCCGTGCGCCTGAAGCTGCTGCGCGACGATCGCCGCATAACGCTGAAATTCGAGGCCGCCGTTGTTGGCCATGCCGCCGGCGGGGACGACGTAGAAGGTCTGGCCCTGCGGAGCGGGCATCGCCTGATAGCGCGAAACGGTGGTGTTGAGCTGCTCCGCGCACGCGGAGAGGCCGAGGGCGGCGACGCCGAGCGCGATCGCGGCTGAGAGATTACGGATACGCATGATTACTATCCCTTCGCGGGCAAGCAGGAAGCTGAGGCTCGAGTCCTAACATGAACGGCTGTGAACAGTCGATGAAGCGTGCTGTCGGTCCGACGAGCGGCTCAGAAGCCCAGCCAGGACGCGAGGTAGGTCAAGGCGACGACGCCATAGACGATGATCAGGAATTCGAGGATCAGCGCGAGCACTGCGGCGATGCATGCGGCGATGACCAGCACGCCGTCGCGATAGATGAGAGCCAGCGCGAACAGCACGATCGTCCCGGCCGGCGCGACGTGGACCGCGGGGATGGGAATGGCGGCGGCGAGCGCCAGGACCAGGCAGGCGATGCTGATCAGGCGCGTGGCCGCCGGGCCCGTCAGCCGGGCCAGGCGCGGTTTGAAAATGCGCTCGATCCGCGCCTCTAGCCATCCGATCTTGTCGACCAGGCGCTGGAGCTCGTCGCGGGTGACCCCGCGGCGGTCGATGCGCGCCGGGAACCAGGGGCTGGCGCGTCCGAACGCCATTTGGGCCGCGACGATCACCAGCGGCATCGCGAAGAACACATTGGTCCCCGGCGGCAACGGGATGGTGTTGATCGCGGCGAAGATGAACAGCAGGCCGCCCCACGCACGCGAATGGAGCTGCGCGGCGAGGTCGGTGAACGACAGCCGCTCGCCGGCGGTTTCCGCGATGATCTGGGCGAGCCGCTGCGACAAAGGCAGCGGCCGCGACGGATTGTGCTTACTCGAGTCCATCAAGCGAGTGGCTATCGGGTCAGGCCGACGGCGGACTTCGCGTCGGCCAGCGTTGGGGCGGCCAGCTCAATCGCGCGGGCGGCGCCGTCAGCCAGGATGCGGTCAAGCTCGGCCGGGTCGCCGCGAAGTTCGTCGAGCCGCTGCCGGATCGGGGCGATCAGCTCGACAACCGCGTCGGCAAGCGCCGGCTTGAACGCGCCGAAGCCCTGGCCGGCAAAGCGGCTGAGCACCTGCTCGAGCGTCTCGCCGGTAATCGCTGCGTAGATGCCAACCAGGTTCTTGGCCTCCGGACGATCGTCGAGACCGGCGGGGTTGTCGGGGAGCGGCTCGGGATCGGTTTTCGCCTTGCGGATCTTCTGAGCAATCAGCTCGTCGCTGTCCGTCAGGTGAATCCGGCTCATCTCGGACGGGTCCGACTTCGACATCTTCGTCCGCCCGTCGCGCAGGCTCATCACCCGCGCCGCCGTGCCGCCGCCGATGTACGGCTCGGGCGGAATGAACAGGTCGACGTCGAAGTCGGTGTTGAACTTCAGGGCTATGTCCCGCGTCAGCTCAACATGCTGCTTCTGGTCCTCGCCGACCGGAACATGGGTCGCCTTGTACAGCAGGATGTCGGCGGCCTGCAGCACCGGATAGGTGAACAGCCCGACCGATGCGCCTTCGCGGTTCTTGCCGGCCTTGTCCTTCCATTGCGTCATCCGGTTGAGCCAACCCATCCGCGCGGTACAGCCGAGAATCCAGGCAAGCTCGGCATGGGCCGGGACCGCGCTGTGGGCGAAGACGATCGATTTGCCGGGGTCGATGCCGCTGGCGATCAAGGCTGCCGCCATCTCTCGGACGTTTGCACGCAGCTCGGCGGGATCGGTGTCGACCGTCAGCGCGTGGAGATCGGCGAGGAAGTAGAGGCATTCGGCCTTGTCCTGCATGCGCACCCAGCGGAGGATCGCGCCGAGCAGGTTGCCGAGATGCAGCCCGCCGGTCGGCTGGATGCCCGAAACAACACGGATTGCCGACTTGGTCATGCTTCCTTCGCTCGCCGCTTCATCAAGAGCTTCACATCGTCGAGCACGAAGGCGCCGGTCAAGAAGCAGGCGATGGCGTAGACGGCAATCCCGGCTCCGACCAACGCAAGCAGCCCCGCGGCGCGGCGCAGGATCGAGCCGCTCAAATAAGGATCGATCAGCGGAGCCAGGAAGTACACCATCAAGCCCATGATCAATGCCGCCGCCGCGAGCCGCGGCACGCGGCGGCGAAGTTGCGCATCGGTGTGAAAATGGCCGCGCTTGACGAGCGTGCGGTAGAGGAGCCAGACGTTGAGGCTCGAGGAGATCGCCGTTGCCAGCGGCGGCCCGACATGGCCGTACCCGTATCGCCCGAGGATCGGGATCAGGATCAGGTTGCCGGCAAGGTTCACGCCGACCGACTGGACTGCGAAGCGCACCGGGGTCCTGGTGTCGTGGCGCGCATAATAGCCGGGGGTCAGCACCTTCACGAGGACGTAGGATGGAAGGCCGAGCGAGAAGGCCGAAAGGGCCTGGCTGCAACGGACGCTGTCGATCGCGGTAAAATGACCGTGCTGGAACAGGCCGCGAATGATCGGCTCGGATGCGAAGACGAAGGCGATCGTCGCCGGTAGCGTCAGGAACAGCGCCAGCTCGACACCGCGGTTCTGCGTGTCCATCGCCTCGGCGTCGCGCTGCTGGCTAAGCTGGCGTGAGACCGTCGGGAGGAGGATGGTGCCAAGGCCGATACCGATCAGGCCGAGCGGGAGCTGGTTCAGCCGGTCGGCATAATAGATATAGGAAATGGAGCCCGGATCGAGCAGCCCGCCGGCAAGCGCGGTCGAGACGGCGAGGTTCACCTGGACCGCACCGGCGCCAAGCGCGGCGGGAAGGATCAGCCGGAGCAGCTCTCGCATCTCTTCGCTCATCCGCGGCCGTCGGATGCGGAGGCTGACGCCGGCCTGCTTGCACGCGATCATCAGCCAACCGAGCTGGAGAACACCGCCGACCGTGACCGAGATCGCCTGCGCGCGGGCGGTCACATAGGCGCCCTCGGGCCCATGCCCATGGAAGAACCACAAGGCGACGATCATCGCGATATTGAGCAGGATCGGCGCCGCGGCATTGACCCAGAATTTGTGAAGCGAATTGAGGATTCCGCCGAGCAGCGACGCGAGGCTGATGAGCATCAGATAGGGAATGGTGATGCGCGACAGGCTGACCGCGAAGGCGAACTGCTCGTGCGTCGGGTTCTTGAACCCGCCCGACAGTCCCCAGGTGATCGGCCAGGCCAGGACGATCATCAGGATCGTGAAGACCAGCAGCACGGGGAACAGGACGGCCAACGTCTGCTCCGCGAACTTGAGGCCCGCGTTCACGTCATCGGCTTCGCCGACCTTGCGGTTGAACATCGGGATGAACGCCGACGAGAACGCGCCTTCCGCGAACAAGGCGCGGAACATGTTCGGAAGGCGGAAGGCGACGAAGAAGGCGTCGGAAGCGAAGCTTGCGCCGACGAAGCTCGCCTGCAGCGTGTCGCGGACCAGGGCGAGGACACGGCTCACCAGCGTGAGGCCGCCGACGGATCCCAGCGACCTGGCGAGGTTCATCGGCTAGGCTCCCCCGCGGCGCGTAACGGCGTCAAGCCTCTCCGGTGCCTTCTCCCGTGAGCTCT
>Ga0068852_100004194_pt1 | contig 10157 bp, 8 predicted proteins | sample KBSCornC22_FD_66594 | JGI IMG/M metagenome (GOLD analysis project Ga0068852, IMG submission 66594) | Corn rhizosphere microbial communities from Kellogg Biological Station, Michigan, USA - KBS Corn C2-2 | ecosystem: Host-associated > Plants > Roots > Rhizosphere > Soil ... | reverse complement strand
GGGGCCTGCGCGGCACTCACGCAAGAGCAGAAGGGGGTTTCCGTGATTCAAACTCTATTGGCGCTTGCGCTGGTCCAGGCATCCGCGCCCGCAGCTCCGCTCGACGTCGAGCGTCTTGGCGGCGACGTCTCCGTACTCGTCGGGACGAGCTGCAACGTCCTGATCCTTCCGGGCGACAGGGATGTGCTGATCGTCGACGACCAGCGCCGGTCGAACTTCGACGAAACGATGGCCGGAGTTCGCCAGGTTTCGGGCAAGCCCGTGCGCACCGTGATCGATACGCACTGGCACCTCGATCATTCGGGCGGGAACGGATCGTTCGCAGCGGCGGGTGCCCGGATCATAGCCCAGCGGAATGTTCGAGTCAGGCGCTCGACAGAGCAGTTCATGGCTGCGTACAACGCGCATATCCCCGCCGATGCGCCGGAAGCCCTGCCGGCACTGGTCTATGACGAAAAGATGGTGCTTCGGGAGGGTGGCGAGCGGGTTGAGCTGAGGCATGTCGCCAATGCCCATACTGACGGCGACACGCTGGTTCGGTTCCGGAACGCGAACGTCATCGCGATGGGCGATGTCTTCTTCAATCACATCTGGCCCTTCATCGACCGAAGCAGCGGCGGAAGCATCCAGGGGATGATCAAGGGCGTCGATGCCGCACTGGCGATGGCCGACGATCACACGCGAATCGTACCCGCTCATGGGCCCGTCGCGACGACTGCCGAGCTGAGGTCCTATCGCGACATGCTCGTTGACGTTGCGGCACGGGTGAAAGGGGGCATCAGGCGCGGGCTGAAGGTCGAGCAGGTCGTCGCCTCGCATCCGGCCGCGGCTTACCGGCAGGGTATGGACGGGGAAGAGGATCGGTTCGTTGAAGCGATCTACGACAGCTATGTCTCGGAAAATCCTCACCGCAGCTGAAGCTTTTGAAGCGATCGCGGCGTTGGCTTCCCGGAAGGAGGTCGCCGATGATCGATCATATGGGCATTCCGGTTTCGGACATCGCCAAGTCCCGCGCTTTCTATGAAGCCGCGCTGAGTGCGCTCGGCATGTCGGTGCAAATGGAAATAGGCCCGGACAAAACGGGAGATGGCTCGACCGCATTGGGATTCGGTGTGCCGGGCGAAAAGATCTTCTGGATCGGCGATGGCGGAAAAGTCGGCGAAGGCGTGCATGTGGCCTTCCGCGCGGACCGCCGGCAGCAGGTCGACGACTTCCACGCGCGCGGAGTGAATGCGGGCGGCAGCGACAATGGCGCGCCTGGGCCGCGGCCGAACTACGGCCCCAATTATTATGCCGCCTTCATCTATGATCCGGATGGCGCGAACATCGAAGCCGTCTGCTACGCAGAGGAATGAAGATCTTCACTATCGGCTATGAAGGGACGACGGTTCCGGACTTCGTTGACGCGCTGAAAAAAGCCGGGGTCGAGCGGGTGATCGACGTCCGCGCACTCCCGCTGTCGCGGCGCCCGGGCTTTTCGAAGACGCCGCTGAGGAACGCGCTTGCGGAGGCGGAAATCGAATATATTCACCTCAAAGCGCTGGGTACTCCTTCCGAAGGCCGTACCGCGGCGCGCGCGGGACGCTATGCCGACCTCGAGCGAATCTATGCGGGTCAGCTGGAGCTTCCGGAGGCGATTGCTCAATCCGCGCAGATGCTGGAGCTTGCTCGCGAGGCGCCGAGCGCTTTGCTCTGCATGGAGCGCGAGCCTGCGCATTGTCATAGGACCTTGCTACTGGACGCGGTGGCTAAGGAGGCGGAGGTGGTTCATCTCTTCGCCTGAGCTTGCGTTGAATTAACTGTAGGAACCGCGCGCACGCAAACCGGTTACCAAGCCGGAACAATCCAAATCAGGGAGAAGGATCGATGAGGAAACTGGCGATTTTGCTTGGGCCTGCCATCGCGCTTGCCGCTTGTTCGACGAACCCGCCTCCGCCGCCGGCGCCTGTCGACCTCAACAATGTCCTGCTGGCACCGGGCTTCCTCGCCCATGCGGGAAGCGCCAATCGATATGAAATCGAGGCGAGCCAGCTCGCGCTCCAGGCTTCGGCCAATCCCGGCGTCCGCAATCTCGCGAACGTGATCATCGCCGACCATTCGGCGATGGGGCAGCAGGTTGCGGCAGCCGCGAGCGCCGGTGGCCTGCCGCCACCGCCGTCGACGCTGCTGCCTGCAGACCAGGCGATGCTCGACCAACTTCGCGCCTCGGGCGCCGGGCTGAGTTTCGACCAGGTCTATCAGCAACAGCAGATCGCCGCTCACCAGCAGGCGATCGGGATGATGCAGAGTTACGCGGGGCAGGGCGACGTTCCGGCGCTTCGCACCGTTGCATCGGGTGCGATCCCGGTAATGCAGAAACATCTGGCGATGGCTCAGGCCCTGGTGCTGACCGCGCCGCCGCCACCGCCGCCTCCGCCGATGTCGGCTCCGGTGCCGGGCCATGCAGGAGAGCGCGGCTAAACCGGCGCCTCTTCGGGGGCGGGATAGACGAGACGTCCGTCCCGCTCCCTCGCCGCGGCAGTGATGCGCGCGGGCTCGGTTCGTCCTTCGCCCATGAGGTGGATGACGTCGCGGCCGTGGAACATGAGATAATCGGCGATGATCCGGCGGTGGCACCGCCACCAGACCGCCTCGGCGCACATGATCGCCACGCGGCGGTCCGAGGCGAGCGACATTAGTCCTTCTAGAGCGCCTTCGAATTCGTCGGAGAGCGCATAGTCCGCATAATTGTGGAAGCTCTGGTTCTGCCAGAAGCCGTTGGTGTCGGACGCCACGGTCTTGGAACGGCCGCGCAGGCCGCCAAGGCTCGCGATCCTTTCGTAGCCGATCTGCCAGGGTCGCAGCTCATCCGCGAGAACATCGAAGTTATACTGCGGGTTGGTTCGCGAGCGCGGGACGGTGCGAACGTCGGCGACCAGCGTCACCTGCTGGCCGCGCAGGATCTCGGCGAACTCAGCGATCGTTCGCGTGGAATGGCCGATGGTGAAGACCGGAGGCGGCTTAGACGTCGGGAAGCTCCGTCTGCCTTTCGTCGACGATCAGCGCCTCGATGTCCGGAACGGGCCGCCCGCTCATTTCCTTGTTGATCGTGAAGGCGAGGCGCTTCTCGACTTCCTTGTGGAGGCATTTCTTGAGCACGCCGAGCGCTTTGGGCGGAGCAATGATCGCGAGCGAGTCGAAATCGCCGCGAAGCGCGCGCCGCTTCAGCTCTTCCGCCGCCTCCTTGATCCAGCGATCCTCTTCCTGCTGATGGAAATCGGTCTCTTCGTAGGTCGAATGGCCATAGCCGGCGCTTTGGTGGATCCCGCCGGGAGCATCGGTCTTGATGTCGCTGTCCTTGCGGTCTTCCCTGCGATCATGCGCCTCCGTTCGAAGGTCGATCTGATCTTCATCTCCACGATTGCGAAAGAACAGCATTTTGCGGCCGTCGGCGACCAGGACCAGCGCGTCGTGGGGAAGGGGCATGAGGTCGATTCCTCCTCTTTAGGTGAAGGGAGAACGCGGCCCGGCCCTAGCAGGTTCAGCGGCTTGTCGCAGCTTCGAGTGCGACGAGCCGCCTATTTCTCCGGTTCGGGGTCGACCGGCTGGTCGAGCTCGCTTTCGCCGACGATGGCGTCGGGGACCGGCGCGATTTCGTCGCCCGTCTCAAGCTCGATCTCTTCTTCCTCGCTCTCCTCGATCTTGGCGACGCTGACGACATATTCCTGGTCCGCGACACGGAAGATGGTGACGCCCTGGGTGTTGCGCCCCATCACGCGAATGTCGCCAACCGTGGTGCGGATCATCTTGCCCTGGTTCGTCACTAGCATAAGGGCTTCGCCCTGATGCGCGGGGAAGGAGGCGACGACGCGGCCGTTGCGCTCCGAGGTGTCGATGTTCGTGATGCCCTGGCCACCGCGGTTGGTGCGGCGATACTCGTAGGCGGAGGACCGCTTGCCGTAGCCGTTCTCGGTCACTGTGAGGATGAACTGCTCCTTCTCCGCCAGCTCGGCGAGCCGTTCCGGAGTAAGCGGGCATTCGCCGTCCTTTTCGCCCTTCCACGGGGCGAAGCGAAGGTAGGCTTCCCGCTCCTCTTGCTCGGTTCCGACGCGATGGAGGATCGACATGGAGATGACCTCGTCGCCCTCGAGCAGCCGGACGCCACGGACGCCCGTCGAGGTGCGTGAGCGGAACTCACGCACGTCGGTCGCCTTGAAGCGGATCGCCTTGCCCTTTCGGGTAGCGAGGAGGACGTCGTCGCCTTCCGTCAGGAGCTCGACCCCGATCAGGCGGTCGGTGACGTCGCTTTGCTCTTCGCTGTCGTCGTCGCTTTCGACGTCCTCGGCAGGGCCGGCGCCGAAGCGCATCGCGATCTTGCCATTGGACGGGATGTTGGTGAACGCGGCCATGCTGTTGCGGCGCACGGTGCCGTGCGCGGTCGCGAACATGATGTGGAGGCCGCCCCATTCATTCTCGTCCTCCGGCAGCGGAAGCACCGTCGAGATGGTCTCGCCTTCCGAGAGGGGAAGGAGATTGATCATCGGCCGGCCCTTGGTGTTCGGACCGCCCTCGGGCAGGCGCCACACCTTCATCCGGTAGACTCGACCGAGGTTGGAGAAGAACAGGACCGGGTTGTGGGTCGACGTGACGAACAGGTTCGTAACGGCATCCTCTTCCTTGGTCTGCATCCCGGCGCGGCCTTTGCCGCCACGCTTCTGCTCGCGGAAGATCGATAGCGGCGTGCGCTTGATGTAGCCGGTCATGGTCACTGTCACGACCATGTCCTCGCGCTCGATGAGGTCTTCGTCCTCGATTCCGTCTACCGCAGCGGCGAGTTCGCTCATCCGCGGCGTCGCGAACTCGGCTTCGACCTCGTCGAACTCCTGGCGCATCACTTCGTAGAGCCGGGCCCGGTTGCCGAGAATTTCGAGCAGCTCCCCGATATTCTTGGCGAGGCCCTCGAGTTCGTTGCCGATTTCGTCGCGGCCGAGCGCAGTCAGCCGGTGAAGGCGAAGCTCGAGAATCGCGCGGACTTGAGCCTCGGATAGCCGGTAGCTCTTGTCGCGCTTTTGCGGTTCGACCGCTTCGACCAGCGCGATGTAGGGCCGGATTTCCTCCATCGGCCAGTCTCGCTCGAGCAGTTTTTCGCGAGCTACGGCAGGTGAGGCCGAGGACCGGATCAGCTTCACGACCTCGTCGAGGTTGGTGACGGCCACGACGAGCCCGAGCAGGATGTGGGCTCGCTCGCGGGCCTTGAACAGCTCGAACTTCGTTCGGCGGGTAATCACTTCCTCGCGGAAGCGAACGAAGCTCTCGATGATGTCGCGGAGCGTCAGCGTCTCGGGCCGGCCGCTGCGGATCGCCAGCATGTTGGCAGGGAAGCTCGACTGCGCCGGCGTGTGCCGCCAGAGCTGGTTGAGCACTACTTCGGGCGTAGCATCGCGCTTCAGGTCGATGACGATCCGTACGCCGAGGCGATTGGATTCGTCGCGGATGTCGCTGACGCCCTCGATGCGCTTGTCCTTGGCCGCCTCGGCGATTTTCTCGACCAGGCCAGACTTGCCGACCTGGTACGGGATTTCGGTCAGCACGATCGAGCGACGGTCGCCGCGGCCTTCCTCGACATGGTGCCGTGAGCGCAGGAGGATCGAGCCTCGTCCCGTCGTATACGCGCTTCGAAGACCGGACTGGCCGAGGATGAAGCCGCCGGTCGGGAAGTCCGGACCCTTCACATGCTCCATCAGCCCTTCGGTGCTGATTGCGGGGTCATCGATATAGGCGCGGCAGGCGGCGAGCACCTCGCCGAGATTGTGCGGGGGAATGTTGGTCGCCATTCCGACCGCGATTCCGCCCGCGCCGTTGACCAACAGGTTCGGAAAGCGGGCGGGGAGAACTTGCGGCTCGCGCTCCGACGCGTCGTAATTGGGCTGGAAGGTAACGGTGTCCTTGTCGATGTCGCCGAGAAGGAAATTGGCGACCTTCCCAAGCCGCGCTTCGGTGTACCGCATGGCCGCCGGAGGATCCGGGTCCATCGAGCCGAAATTGCCCTGACCGTCGATCAACGGAACCCGCATCGACCAGCTCTGGGTCATTCGGGCGAGCGCGTCGTAGATCGCCTGGTCGCCGTGCGGGTGATATTTACCCATGACGTCGCCGACGATGCGGCTCGATTTGCGGTAGGGGCGTCCGGCGACATAGCCGGCTTCCTGACAGGCGTGGAGAATTCGGCGGTGGACGGGCTTCAGACCGTCGCGAACGTCGGGCAGAGCCCGGCTCACGATCACGCTCATCGCGTAATCGAGGTAGCTGGTCTTCATCTCCTCGACGATGGAGATCGGGGCGATGTCGCTGTCGCCGCCTGATGGCGGGGCGCTGTCATTGCGGTCGTCGGCGGGCGGCTGAGTGGCCAAGAATCAATCCTGCTTGTTAGGGTGCACACGGGGGTTTGCGGCGCCGCCGCCTCCCCCAATTGATTATCTAGTGCATCGAACCCCCTTTCGCCACCCCGCGCGCGTACGCGCGCGCGCAATCGGGACGGCCTTCTCCGTTGAGGATTTCGCTAGCGAAATCAGTGAGTTCAAAGTGTGTTCAGGCCGATTCCCGCAAGGTCTTGAACATCATTTCATTAGAGGTCTAAGTCCGCCGCCGTCATATCACGCGGGGAGAGGCCATCGTCCCGCCACAGGAGAAGTTTCGATGAGATTCATGATCAGCACCGCCGCGCTGGCCCTTGTCGCGGTTTCCGCTTCCGCAGCCGCCCAGGACTATGGTTCACGCGGCGCACCGACGCAGGTGCCACAGCCCCGCGAGGAATCGCAACCCGAAGCAACGCAGCAGCAGGATGCAGGAGGCATCAAGCCGTCCAAGCACGCGCTGAAGGCGCTGATCGATCTTCAAAATGCGGTGAAGGCGAAGGATACGGCCAATATCCCGGCCAAGATCGCCGCAGCGCAGGCCGCAGCGCAGACCAAGGAAGATCGTTATCTCGTCGCTCGGCTGCAGCTTACGGCAGCGGTCGACGCGAATGATACTGTCGCGGCCGCGGCAGCGGTCGACGCCGTCGCGGCGTCCGGTGTGCTCCCGCAGGGCGAAGTTGCAAAGCTCTACAAGGGCATCGGCGGCAAGTTCTACAATGCCAAGCAGTACGACAAGGCAATCGTCGCGTTCAATCGGGCCGTCGCGCTTGATCCTCACGACTATGAGTCGTTGGACCTGATTGGCGAGAGCTACCTAGGTTCCGGGCAGAAAGCCCAGGCCGCCGCTGCCTATCAGCACGCCATCCAGCTAACCACCGCCGCCGGTCAGAAGCCTGACGAGGATTTGTACAAGAAGGCGGTGCAGCTGGCTTATGATTCGCACTCGCCCGAGGCGATCGAGGCTGCCCGCCAGTGGGTGGCAGCCTATCCGAGCGCAAACAGCTGGCACAATGCAGTTGCGATCTACCGCAACCTCAATCACCCCGACACCGAGGGGACGCTCGATCTGTTGCGGCTGCTCCAGGCGACCAATGCCTTGAGCACATCCGGAGACTATGCGCTTTTCACCGAGGCGTCCGCCGAACAGCAAAACTTCAACGAGGCTCAATCCGTCATCGACGCGGGAATTGCGGCCCATGTGGTCGATCCATCGAACGCCCAATTCCGTGAAATGATCGGCATCTTGAAGAACAAGACGAAGGCGACGCCGGCCGACTTGCAGGCGGCGGTGAAGATGTCTCCGACGCCGACAAACCTGGTGCGCATCGGCGACCGCTACTATGCCATGGGCGATTATTCGCAGGCTGCCGACATTTACCGCCAGGTCCTGACCAAGGCGGGCGCCGACAAGGATGTCGCCAACCTCCACCTCGGAATGGCGCTCGCCCGCGGAGGCGACAAGGCTGGAGCGACGGCGGCGCTCAATGCGGTCGGCGGAAGCCGCGCCGACATTGCCAAACTGTGGCTGCTCTACGTTCAGAAGCACGCCTGAACCGCGCTGACAGTAACGATTAGAGGGGGCGTCGGCGGTGCCGGCGCCTTTTCTTTGCCCACCACTCGGACCTCTTGGAGGGTGTCCCGTTTCGGGATGGTTAAGAGCTGCCTTCTTAGCGCAAGGTAAACGGTCGCTTAAACGAATGTCGGGTGCGTCTTTGAGGACATGAAAAACCGGTGCGTTTCGACGATCGCCTGCTGACCGTCCTGAATCAGCCGGCCGGCGACCGCCACGACATTGCGGTGCGCTGGCGTCAGCTGGTTGACCTGGTCGCGCGCGCCGGATCCAACGCTTCGAGCGCACCGGTCGCGCAAGCGCTGGAGTCGATCCGCGCCGACGCCGGTCAGGTCGACGAAGGGTTGCGCGCCGCAGCGGCACGCGCCGTGGCCGCGCTTCCATTGCCTCTCGGCCTCCTCGAATATTTCGCATCCGACAGTCTCACGGTCGCTGCGCCGGTGCTCGCGGCGGCGACTCTCGACAATCCCCAGTGGCGGGCGCTTCTGGGCATCGCCGACGACGAGACCCGCCGGTTCATCGAGACGCTTCATCCGGAAATCAAAGCCGAGCAGGTTGCGGATCTGACGGAAACGCTGGTCGAACCAGCCAGGCAGCGACCCGAACTTCCGGCGGCTCCGGCGACTTCTTCACTGCACGACGTGGTCGAACGCATCGAGCGCCGGCGTCGTAGCCGCGCGGCAATGCGCCGGCCTAGCGTCACAACCTCGCCCACGGAGCGCCCGCCCGCCCTGTTCCGCTGGGAGTGCGGACCCGGCGGCGACATCGCATGGGTGGAGGGGGCACCGCGAGGCGCGTTGATCGGGCGTTCCATCTCCCGCTCGCAAAATGGCGAGGGAGATCAGGTTCATCCGGACGTCGTTCGCGCGTTCAGCCTTCGTGCGCCGTTCCGCGATGGAACTTTGACCGTCGCCGGGGAAGGATTGCTGTCCGGCGAGTGGCGGATCAGCGGGGTTCCTGCGTTCGAAGCTACGGATGGACGTTTCGCCGGCTACCGCGGAGTGGCGCTCCGTGAGCAGGAGGACGGCGCTCCCGTCGAGGAAGGTCCCGAGTTCCTGTCCGACCCGGATTCGCTTCGCGAGCTGGTCCACGAGGTCAAGACTCCGCTCAACGCCATCATCGGCTTCGCGGAAATCATCGAGAATCAGTATCTGGGCCCTGCGGACAGGCGCTATCGCGAGCGAGCCCAGGAGATCGTGCGCGAGGCGCGGCTTTTGCTGACCGCGATCGACGACCTCGATTTCGCCGCGAAAGTGCACTCGTCGACCGACGGCGCACAGCGGCGGGTCAATCTCGGCGAGTTGATCGAGCGGGTGACGCCGGCGCTACAGGAACTTGCAGGAAGCCGTGGAGTGAAGCTCGACGGCTTGCGCACGAGCCGTGAGGCTGCCGCGGCGACCGAGCCCGAGCTCGCCGACCGGCTGATCTTCCGGATGTGCAGCGCTGTCATCGAGCAGGCGCGGTCTGGCGAGCGTTTGCGATTGAACCTCGAGCCTGCCGGCGAGCGCTGGCGGGTATCGATCACCCGACCATCGCGGCTCTCCAGCCTGACGGAGGACCAGCTGCTCGCGAGCGACGCGGATTTCGAGCAGGCCTTCTCGCTCCGGCTCGTTCGGGGACTGGCGCGAATCGCGGGCGCGGACATGGCCGCTCCGAGGGGCGCGATTTCGCTCCTGTTCCCGCGCATCTGACTTGGCGGGCGCGAGTACGCCGTCTATCTCGGAAGGGCCGGGGAGGGCCTGTAGCTCAACGGTAGAGCCGGCCGCTCATAACGGCTAGGTTGCAGGTTCGAGTCCTGCCGGGCCCACCAGCTTCTTGCGAACCGTCGGTCGGCAAGTCATAGGCACGCGGCGATGCGGGGTTTGCCCGCGAAGCTTCAGCGAAGTCGGGGAGTAGCGCAGCCTGGTAGCGCATCTGCTTTGGGAGCAGAGGGTCGCAGGTTCAAATCCTGTCTCCCCGACCATTCCTGCTTATTTTTTGTCCGACTTGTTCTCGGTCTTCACGTCCTTGTTCACTTTGACGCTGACGTCGGTGTTCTGGATCTTGTCGCCGGTCTTTTGAACGTCGTTGCTGATGTCAGCGGCGACGTTTTGCGCGGTGTTACCCACGTCTGCGGCGGCGTTCTCGGCGGTATTTTGATCATATTGGACCGTCACCGCATTGCCTTCCTTGCTGACGTTGCACGCGCCGAG
>Ga0068852_100004192_pt1 | contig 10161 bp, 8 predicted proteins | sample KBSCornC22_FD_66594 | JGI IMG/M metagenome (GOLD analysis project Ga0068852, IMG submission 66594) | Corn rhizosphere microbial communities from Kellogg Biological Station, Michigan, USA - KBS Corn C2-2 | ecosystem: Host-associated > Plants > Roots > Rhizosphere > Soil ... | reverse complement strand
CATTATTCATAAAATAGTAAATTCAAAGCATCCAGTTGTTGAGAAATTGAAAACGATACTTTTGTACTTAAAGGAAAAAACGATGCTGGCAAATATTGAAGAGTTAAAAAAACTACTAAACTGATTCAATGGCAGAAGAAGTTAAAAAAGAAGCACCGAAACTGTTCAGGGTTACCATCGATAATATTACCATCGAAGTAGCCCCGGGCACCTCAATATTAAATGCCGCCAGGCAAATCGGCGGCGAAGTGGCGCCACCCGCCATGTGCTATTATACCAAATTGCAGGGCAGCGGTGGTAAATGCCGTACCTGCCTGGTAGAAGTAGCGGCCGGATCTACTGCAGATCCGCGTCCAATGCCAAAACTGGTGGCCAGTTGCCGCACCAATGTAATGGACGGCATGATTGTAAAAAACATTACCAGCGATAAAGTAATTGATGCAAGAAACGGTGTGGTGGAATTTTTGCTGATCAACCACCCGCTGGATTGTCCTGTCTGCGACCAGGCAGGCGAATGTGATTTGCAAAACCTGAGCTATAATCATGGCAAGGAAGGCACGCGCTACGAATTTCAGAGAAGAACTTTTGAAAAACATGATCTGGGCCCTTATATTCAACTGCACATGACGCGCTGCATTATGTGTTTCCGTTGTGTATTTACAGCCGACCAGCTGACCAATAAAAGAGTGCATGGGGTGCTGGACAGGGGCGATCATGCAGAAATAGCCACTTATATTGAAAAATCGCTGGACAATGATTTTATAGGCAACGTAATTGATGTTTGTCCTGTCGGCGCACTAACCGATAAAACCTTCCGCTTTAAAAACAGGGTGTGGTTTACCAAACCGGTAGATGCCCACCGCGATTGCCCCAAATGCAGCGGAAAAGCGCAGTTGTGGTTGAGGGGTAAAGAAGTATTCCGAGTTACAGCAAGAAAGGATCAATGGGGCGAGGTAAAAGACTGGATATGCAATGAATGCCGTTTTGAAAAGAAAGACACTGCCGACTGGGTAGTAGAAGGCCCTTCTCATGTAGACAGGCATTCGGTGATTGCGCAGGGGCATTATGAAGGTTTGCAAAAACCCAATGAAACCATTGTAAATGTGTTGCATGGCCGCAGCCCCAAATTATTAATGGATATACATAGTGTAAGCGAGGTTAATCAACCTAACATAAAGCTGAGTGAAATAAAGGGACCCTCGCACAGTGATGATTTTAATAAGTAAACGGAATAATTTCAATTGCCTTAAAAGATTTTGACTACATGATACTACTTGCATTAGACTGGGGCTTGTTAGGTGAGAAATTAACGCTTGTCGTGATAATTGTTTCTGTATCGCTGGTGATTGCTATGTATGAAACCTATGCCGAGCGTAAGATTGCAGCTTTTATACAGGATCGCATTGGCCCCAACCGTGCAGGCCCCTTTGGTATTTTACAACCCCTGGCCGATGGGTTGAAGCTTTTTATGAAAGAAGAAATTATCCCGAACACTTCCAATAAATTTTTATTTATACTGGGTCCCTGCCTGGCTATGATGACGGCTATGATGACCAGCGCCGTTATTCCATGGGGCAGTCCTTTTCATGTTGATATTAAATGGCTTCACCTGGACAGGGTGGTAAACCTTCAGATAGCCGATATTAATATTGGCATCCTGTATATTTTTGGTGTAGTTAGCCTTGGCGTATATGGCATTATGATTGGCGGCTGGGCATCCAATAATAAGTTTTCGCTGATTGCTGCCCTGCGTGGCGCCTCGCAAATGATTTCTTATGAACTGGCCATGGGGATTTCGCTTATCGCATTGCTGATGCTTACCGGTTCATTAAGCATGAAAACAATTGTAGAACAACAAATGCTCCGTGGTGTGTGGAATGTGGTTTACCAGCCGCTGGGGTTTTTAATTTTTGTTATTTGTGCTTTTGCAGAATGTAACCGCACGCCTTTTGATTTGCCCGAAGCGGAGAACGAACTGAACTTCGGTTACCACCAGGAATATTCTTCTATGAAACTGGGTTTTTATTTGTTTGCTGAATACATCAATATGTTTATCAGCAGTGCAATTATGTCAACCCTGTTTTTTGGTGGTTATGATATACCTTTTGTGAATGATGCAGCGCTTGGTCAGCATATCGGAAGCTGGCTGCCCGTTTTGCAGTTCCTTTGCCTGTTTGCTAAAATTGCCGGTTTTATATTTTTGTTTATGTGGGTGAGGTGGACTATCCCGCGTTTCCGGTACGACCAGTTGATGAATCTTGGCTGGAAAAAATTAGTTCCGCTGGCATTGGTGAATATGATAATTACAGGTGCCGTGATACTGTTTGTAAAAAATGGCTGGCCTTTTTAAGCGCCACCCGTTCTGATTGGGAGGCATTTTTGATAGTTGTTTGCCGGTACCACAGCGGCAGAATAAATAGTTGGTAGGTTGGATTGATAAAAATATTTTTGCGAACCTTTATAAATGAGGAGGAGTACATCATGCAGGCATTAACAAACAGGGTAAAACCAGTAGAGCGCAAGCCAATGACGTGGCTGGAAAGGCTTTATCTCTGGAATATTTTTAAAGGAATGATCATCACCTTTTCGCATATCTTTAAAAGAAAGGCCACCATTAAATATCCTGAACAGAAAAGGCCTTTTAGTCCTGTGTTCAGGGGCTTGCATATTTTAAACCGCGATGAAGAAGGCCGTGAAAGGTGTACTGCCTGTGGATTGTGTGCGGTTGCCTGTCCGGCAGAAGCAATTACGATGGAAGGGGCGGAGCGCAAGAAAGGAGAGGAGCATTTATACCGTGAAGAAAAATATGCAGCCAAATATGAAATCAATATGCTGCGCTGTATATTCTGCGGACTGTGTGAAGAAGCTTGTCCGAAAGATGCTATTTACCTGACGGAAACATTTGCGCCGGCCAACTATCAGCGCCAGACATTTATTTACGGCAAACAGGATTTGCTGATACCGGATCCGGTAAAAGAGCCCGAATTATATGCAAAAGCAGCGGGTGGAAGGGTGAGGAAGAGTTAGGAGTTAGGAGTGAATGACTGGTCAGTGGTCGATGGTCAATGGTCAATGGTCAATGGTCAATGGTCAATGGTCAATGGAATTTAGGATAAGTAAGTTAATATAAATAAAAACAAATCTTTTTAGTAAGATTTCCGGCTTATAGCTAACGGCTTATATAATGGCTAACAGCTTACAGCTAAAAGCTAATAGCTTTTGACGGCTTAATGAACTAACAATGGGAATTACACAAATATTATTCTGGTTTTTAACAGCGCTTGCCCTGGGTAGTGCATTAATGGTGGTGTTGAGTAAGAACCCTGTTTATAGTGTGTTGTTTTTAATCGTAGCATTCTTTGCCATCTCCGGGCATTATATTTTACTGAATGCGCAGTTTCTTGCTATTGTAAATATCATTGTTTACGCCGGCGCCATTATGGTGCTTTTCCTCTTTGTAATTATGCTCATGAACCTGAACGCCGGGATGAACCTGCAGGGTAATAAACTGATGCGGTTTGCCGGCTTTATTGCAGGCCTGTGTTTATTCCTGGTGCTGGTAGCAGCTTTAAAAGATGCTGGTATTAAAAAACAAATGGTGCAAACATCGGGGGGTGATATTGGATTGATAAAAAACCTGGGTACCGTTTTATTCAAGGAATATGTGGTGCCTTTTGAAATAAGCAGTGTATTGTTTTTAAGTGCCATGGTGGGTGCGGTAGTGATAGGGAAGAAGGAGTAAGCCAGTGGGTTAGCTATTAGCTGTTAGCTTTTAGTTATCGCAGATATTTATTATAAATACTTTAGTTGACAATTTGACTGGCTAAAGGCTAATAGCTAACCGCTAAAGGCTAACAGCTAATAACTAAGCGCTACATATTATGCCGGTAAATTATTACATATTTGTTTCGATAGCCCTGTTTTGCATTGGCGTAGCAGGTGTTTTGACCCGCCGCAATGCCATTATTGTGTTTATGTGCATAGAGCTAATGCTCAACGCAGTTAACCTGCTGCTGGTTGCATTTTCAAAAATGCACCATGTGGTAAACTTTGAAAGAGATGCCTCGGCTGGTATAGACGGACAATTATTTGTTTTTTTTATTATGGTAGTGGCAGCGGCTGAAGTAAGTGTGGGACTGGCAATTATTGTAATGATGTACAGGAATACGCATTCAGTAGATATTAATTTCCTAAACAGGTTAAAGCACTAGAGTATTTAGTACTGAGTACTAAGTACGAAGTACTGAGACTTCCGACTAAAAGGTATGAGTCAATTAGTATTTTTAGTTCCATTATTTCCGTTGCTGGGTTTTCTCATCAATGGATTGCTGCGTAACCAATTGTCAAAACCGGCCACCAGTGTTATTGGCTGCGGCACCATACTGGCATCTTTTATTGTTAGCCTGGTGCTTTTCATGGATGTAAAAGCGGGTAAAACCGGTGTGGTGGAATTGTTCGATTTTATCAGTTTTGATAAAATACATATTCCCTTTGCTTTCCAGACAGACCAGTTGTCATCGTTATTCCTGCTTATTATAACCGGCGTTGGTTTTCTTATCCACCTGTATTCAACGGCCTACATGCATGAAGAAGAAGCCAAACATTTTGCGCGTTATTTTTCCTATCTCAACCTGTTTGTGTTTTCTATGTTGCTGCTGGTACTGGGCGCCAACTATGTAATCATGTTTATTGGCTGGGAAGGCGTAGGGCTTTGTTCTTACCTGCTGATTGGCTTCTGGTTTAAGAATAATGATTACAACAATGCCGCGAAGAAGGCATTTGTAATGAACCGCATTGGCGATCTTGGTTTTCTGCTGGCGGTTTTTTATTTACTGGCAAAAGTTGGTTCGGTTACCTATAGTGAAGTTTTTGCCGCCGCCCCGCAATTAACTACTTCTTCGCTTACCATTATCACTTTATTATTGTTTGTAGGTGCTACCGGTAAAAGTGCCCAGCTACCATTGTACACCTGGTTGCCCGATGCGATGGCAGGCCCAACACCTGTATCTGCACTGATACATGCGGCTACCATGGTAACAGCCGGTATCTACATGATTGCACGCAGCAATATATTGTATACCATGGCGCCGGTTTCACAGTCGGTAGTGGCAATTGTTGGTTTGGCCACTGCAGTACTGGCGGCTACCATTGCGTTAAAGCAAAACGATATTAAAAAAGTACTGGCTTATTCTACAGTTAGTCAACTGGGGTATATGTTCCTCGGCCTGGGCGTGGGCGCCTATACCGGCGCGGTTTTTCATGTAATGACGCATGCTTTCTTTAAAGCGCTGTTGTTTCTTGGTGCAGGTTCTGTAATACATGCAATGCACCATGAACAGGATATCCGTAATATGGGCGGTCTTAAAAAACACCTGCCGGTTACACATCTTACCTTTTTACTGGGTTGCATTGCCATAGCAGGCATACCACCTTTCAGCGGTTTCTTTTCAAAAGATGAAATATTGGCCGCTGCGTATGAGAGCAATAAAATTTATTGGGTCATTGGTGTACTTACCGCGGGAATGACTGCTTTTTACATGTTTCGTTTGTATGCCACCACTTTTCTGGGCAAGTTCAGGGGCACGCAAGACCAGGAACATCACCTGCACGAAAGTCCTGCGGCTATGACCATTCCATTGATCGTTTTAGCTATATTGGCTGTTGTTGGCGGTTTTATTGGTATACCAGAAGTATTTATGAAGGACGGCCACTGGCTTGAACATTTTCTTTCGCCCATTTTTGCAGCATCGTATAAGCTGAAAGAAATTAATCCTGCCAATCACAGCACAGAATATGCACTGATGGGTGCTTCTGTTTTATTGGCAGTAATAGCCATTGCCTATGCGGTGAACAGGTTTAGCAGGAAGCCGGATCTTGAGGAAGCTGCGGGTGTTGGAAAACTGGTGGCCAATAAATGGTATGTGGATGAAATATATGAAGCCATCGTGGTAAAACCATTGAACGCGTTGGGCAGGTTTTTAGATAATGTAATTGAGAAATCGGGTATCGACTGGATTGTAAACGGCGTGGGCAGGGGCGTACAGTATGGCAGCCGGCAACTTCGTCTGCTGCAAAGCGGGCAGGTGGGCAGTTATGTGCTGCTGATGATTGTGGGCATGATTATCCTGTTTGTACTGCAGTTCTTCTTGAAGAAGTGAGTGGTGAGTGGGAGGCGAAAACGAAGCGCAATAGAATTAATGAAAAATAATAACAAGTAGTAACAGGCAGTGGTGAATATAAAGAACGGCATGGCGCATCAAACGCCCATTTGCCACTCACTATTCACCACTCCCCACTCACGAATAAATTATGATAGCTGTTTTATTGATATTGATTCCCCTGATAGGCGGATTGGCCCTGTTTGCGGTAAAAAATGAGAGCAGCGCCAAAGGGGTTGCTTTGTTTACGGGTATTGCCGTACTGGTGGTTTCACTACTGGGCCTTACCGTTATGAACAGCGCTGCCAATTTAAATTACAATACACCCTGGTTGGGCAGCCTTAACAGCAATTTTCATGTAGGGCTGGATGGGATGGGGCAATTGCTTTGCCTGCTTACCGCTGTTTCTTTTCCATTGATATTTATAGCTACCTGGAACAATACCTATAAGGATGGCAACCGGTTTTATGCATTGATGCTGCTAAGCCAGGCCGGTTTAATGGGAGTTTTTGTTGCCATGGATGCACTGTTGTTTTATTTCTTTTGGGAGCTGGCATTGATCCCCGTTTATTTTCTTTCTTCTATATGGGGCGGCGAAAAACGTATTGCGGCTACTTTCAAATTTTTTGTATACACATTTGTGGGTTCGCTTATTATGCTGGTGGGCATAATATATATTTATTTCCAGGCGCAGCAATCTTTTGATATGCAGGCCTGGTACCATCTTAAAATAAATCCCGGAACGCAAAACTGGTTGTTTTGGTTACTGTTTATAGCGTTTGCCATTAAAATGCCTGTTTGGCCTTTTCATACCTGGCAGCCGGATGCTTATGAACAGTCGCCCACCGCAGTAACCATGGTATTAAGTGGTATTATGGTAAAGATGGGCGTATTTGCGGTACTGCGCTGGCTGGCCCCCGTATTGCCAGACGGAACGTATTTGTGGGGCGATACCGTTTCACTGCTTTGCCTTACCGGCATGATTTACGCTTCGCTGATAGCCATCAGGCAGGATGATCTAAAAAGGCTGATTGCCTATTCGTCCATTGCACATATGGGTTTAATGTGCCTGGCTATTTTTGCTTCAGATAAAAGCGGCCTGCAGGGAGTAATGGTGCAAATGTTTTCTCATGGTATAAATATCATTGGTTTGTGGATAGTGGCCAATGCCATAGAAACCAAATATGGTACACGCAAACTTTCTGAACTGGGTGGGCTGGCGCAAAAAGATCCGGCCCTGGCCATATTGCTGGTAGTGGTGGCCCTGGCAAATATTGCGCTGCCGCTTACCAATGGTTTTGTGGGAGAGTTCTTGATGTTTAACGGCGTTTTTTCAAGTGGCGTTACAAGGTACGGGGTACTGGATACGGCAGTGGCGGGCATATGTATTATTCTTGCAGCCGTATACACACTTAACATGATTAAGAAAATATTTTACGGCGATAGCAATGCACTTACCCAATCCGGTACACCAACTGCTTTTCCTGTGCTGGTATCACTGGCGGTAATTGCCGTGCTTATTTTTATTACCGGTGTATATCCAAAACCAATGCTGCAACTAACTACTGACACGGTTGATGCAATTTTGAAATACATGAAAACATCCATATAAAGAGATCCTAAGCAACGTATGAATGCAATAATTTTTTCTGCTATCTGGGGCCTGCTGATGATGTTTAGCGGCATTTTTATCCGGGCAAAAGCCGCTATACGCAACCTTGCTATTGCAGGGGTAGCTTTGTTACTGTTGCTTAACCTGGCAGAGATGAGCCATATGTCCATTTTTCATATCAATGTGCGGAATATGCTGGTGTTTGACAGCTTTGGCTTATTGTTTAACACGGTGGCTTTTGGTGCAACCCTTATTTATTTATTGCTGAGCGCAAAGGATATAGACGATGTGGGCGTTAACCAGGCTGAATATTTTGCGCTTATATTTTTTGTACTGTGTGGCGTTGGTATTGCCTCTTCGTTCAATACACTGCTGATGCTGTTTTTAGGGATTGAAATTATTTCCATTCCATTGTACATACTTACCGGCAGCGATAAAAAAAACCTGAAAAGCAATGAGGCATCATTGAAATATTTCCTGATGGGTTCTTTTTCTACCGGTATTATGCTGATGGGGATTGCTTTGATTTATGGCGCCAGCGGCTCATTTGCAGTTGCGAACATGGCAAAAATTGCAAATGGTTTTGTGCCGGTAATGATGGCCGGTTTGTTGCTGCTGCTTATATCAATGTCGTTTAAAGTATCGGCGGCCCCCTTTCATTTCTGGACACCCGATGTATACGATGGGGCACCTACGGTTTTTACTGCTTTTATGGCCACCATTGTAAAAGCTGCCGTATTTGTAGCTTTTGTACGCCTGTTCGATGCAGCCTACGGCCCTTCGTTGTATCAATGGCGCTTAACCATTGCATTTATCATTGCCGCTACATTATTTATCGGAAACATTACGGCCGTTTTTCAGCAAAGTGTAAAACGCATGCTGGCCTATTCAAGCATTGCGCAGGCCGGCTTTATGTTCTTTGCGCTATTTGGTTATAATGAATATGCCAAAGAAGGTATTATTATATATGCAGCCGCTTATAGCCTGGCTACCATTGGTATTTTTGCCATTCTAATTAAAATGAAGGATTACACTTTTGATGGATACAATGGACTGGCCAAACAACAGCCTTTGCTGGCGGCAACCAATACCATTTTCCTGCTTTCATTGGCGGGTATACCGGCTACCGCGGGCTTCTTTGCCAAATATTATATGCTTATAGCGGCTGTTAAGAACGGCGCCTACCTTTGGCTGGTTATTTTTGCGGTGCTTTGTGCGGCAGTTAGTGCCTATTATTATTTCCGCGTTATACAAGCCATGTATTTCAAAGAAGGCAATGGCCAGGCAAAAGAAGTGTCGCCCACTTTTAAGATTATACTGGTGCTGCTGGCCGGCTTGGTTATTTTGCTGGGACTGTTCCCTCAGTTGCTTACAACACACCTGTATTTCTAAAGATTTCCGGCATCAAATAAATTGATTCTTGTGCCGGCGCGCAAGGGTATCAGCAGTTAATGATTGCTGGTTGTACAATGCCGTTCACTACCGATAACAAAAATAAATTCCTCCTCTTATAACCCCGCCGTATGTAACTTGCCGGCACTTGATTAGCTGCATGACGGTATCAAAAAAAAATATAACTACTGAAATTATCATAAAACCGTTTCTTAAATGGGCGGGTGGTAAAAGGCAATTGCTGCATCATTTTACCGGGATGTATCCACCGGCATTAAAAGCCGGCAGCATAAACAACTATTACGAACCTTTTTTGGGCAGCGGTGCCGTTTTTTTTGATATCGCGCAGCGCTATCCGGTCAAAAATTTTTTTTTGTCGGATATAAACGCCGAACTGGTACTCACCTACCAGGTAATACAGGCGCATGTTTCAAAACTAATAGAGGTATTGTACCAGCATGAGAAAAATTACCTGGCATTGGATAAGGAGAAGCGGTTACAATACTTCTATGCTCAAAGGGAACTGTTTAACCTGCAGCGTTTTGATACCGGATTATCCAAAAATGCCGGTAAGGGAGTAGCCAGGGCCGCGCAACTGATTTTCTTAAACCGTACCTGTTACAATGGATTGTTCCGGGTTAATTCAAAAGGTGAATTTAATACGCCTGCCGGCGATTATACAAAGCCATCCATTTGTGATGTAAAAAACCTTACAGCGGCAGCGAAATTATTAGACAAAGCTACCATCAAACAGGCGGGTTTCGCCCAAACGCTGAAAAACATACCGCCATCCTCTTTTGTATACCTGGATCCGCCCTACCGGCCAGTTAGCAAAACCGCCAGCTTTACTGCTTATAGCAAATCCCTGTTCCAGGACGAGCAACAGGCTGAACTGGCTGCCCGGTACAGGCAGTTGGATAAAAGCCGTGTTCTGTTAATGCTCAGTAATTCTGATTCGGCCGATAAATTTTTTGATAAGCTGTACAAGGGGTTTACCAT
>Ga0068852_100004191_pt1 | contig 10162 bp, 8 predicted proteins | sample KBSCornC22_FD_66594 | JGI IMG/M metagenome (GOLD analysis project Ga0068852, IMG submission 66594) | Corn rhizosphere microbial communities from Kellogg Biological Station, Michigan, USA - KBS Corn C2-2 | ecosystem: Host-associated > Plants > Roots > Rhizosphere > Soil ... | reverse complement strand
ATCCGGTTCACCTTCGCGCGGACCGCAGCCGTCTTGTGCTATCAGCGCGAATCGAGGACCTTACCAGCGACGAAGCGATTAAGCTTGTCGATACACTCAACAAGCACTTCTCGCAGGATCGCGTCCGTTTTCTCGCCCCCACGCCGCGCCACTGGTACATCCACAAAGAAGGAGTGCCGCGTATGCTTACGACACCGCTCGCGCACGCGATGAATCGCAGCGTCGACGGCCATTTGCCAAAGGGTGACGATGCGCTCGAATGGAACCGCATCGTTAACGAAGCGCAGATGATATTGCATGCCCATCCCGTGAACGAGGCACGTGAAGCGCGTGGCGCAACGGTAGTTAACAGTATCTGGCCATGGGGGGGCGGCAGGATGCCCTCGCTAAAACCGAGCGACTATATAACCGTGTGGGGCGGTGACGATTTCGCCCGGGCACTCGGGAAAGCAGCGAACATTCCCGATGCCGACTTACCGACCTCCGGCACTGAGTGGCTGCGAGAGCCGCGTGAGCGCAGTCATCTCATCGTGTTCAATGGTGCAGCGGACGCCTTGCGTGCCGGCGACATCGCACGCTGGCGGGAAGAGCTTATCCGTCTGGATCAGAACTGGGTGAAACCTTTGCTCAGCGCGGTGCGCGCCGGAAAGATATCACTGTTGCGTCTGGTCGCATGCAACATGGAACACCTAATCGAAGCAACCCTCAATCGAGCCGCCTTGTGGCGCATCTGGCGCCGCTCCCGCAGTGTCACCGATTACGTGACACCGGCGTGAACGCGCGATGACTCTCAACATCATGCCGCGCACGGCGCCGCCGGAGGTGCTCGCTGCCTTGACCGCTCATGGCGTCCATCCGTTGCTTGCCGGCATCTATGCAGCGCGCGGCATAACGTCTGCGAAGCAGCTATCCACCGATTTCAGCGGACTCGCAAGAATGGCCGAAATGCATAACCTCGAGCGCATGGCAGCCATACTCGCCGATGCCATAGCGGCGCGGGAGAAATTGCTGATCGTTGCGGATTACGATTCCGACGGTGCAACGGCGTGCGCCGTTGGCATTCGAGCCCTGCGCCAGTTCGGCGCCGTTGTCGATTACCTGGTGCCAAACCGCTTCGAGTACGGTTACGGCCTCACACCCGAGATCGTGCAGCTCGCCAAGACGAGCAAGGACCCCGACATCATCATCACCGTCGATAACGGTATCGCGAGCGTCGATGGGGTTGCCGCGGCGAACGCGCTCGGCATTCGAGTGCTGATAACGGACCATCACCTGCCAGGCGCGGCGCTGCCTGACGCCTTGTGCATAATCAATCCAAATCAGGCCGTCTGCGGTTTTCCGAGCAAGCACCTGGCGGGTGTGGGCGTGATGTTCTATCTCATGCTGGCGCTGCGCGCGGAACTGCGGCAACGCGGCGCCTTGAGTGATAGAACCACGAATGCGAACGTACCCCAGTCGCCCGGTAGGGCGATACGTCCGACGCGCACTGAACCGAATCTTGGAGCGCTGCTTGATCTCGTGGCATTGGGAACGGTTGCGGATGTCGTCAAGCTGGATGATAACAATCGCATACTCGTCCAGCAGGGTTTGCAACGGATCCGCGCCGGAAAATCCTGGCCCGGAATTACGGCGCTGCTGCGCGTGGCAGGCCGTGCTCCGGCGCGCGTCTCGACCTACGATCTCGGCTTCGTGCTCGGCCCGCGGCTCAATGCGGCGGGACGGCTCGACGATATGTCAGTCGGCATCGAATGTCTGATCACGGACGATGAGGCAATTGCCGGGCGCCTCGCGCGCGAGCTCGACGCGCTCAACCGTGAACGCCGGTCCATCGAGTCGGAAATGCACGAACACGCGCTGGCAATCCTGGAAGCGATTCCGCCGCAGGACAGTTATACGCTGTGCCTATTCGATGCGGCATGGCATCAAGGCGTGATAGGAATTCTTGCGTCGCGCCTCAAAGAACGCTTCAATCGCCCGGTTATTGCGTTTGCGCGCGGCAACGACGGCGAAATTAAGGGTTCCGGCCGATCCATAAGCGCGCTGCATCTGCGCGATGCGCTAGACCTCGTCGCCAAACGCGCACCCGGGCTCTTGAGCCGCTTTGGCGGGCATGCTGCCGCGGCCGGCCTGACGATTCTTGAAACGGAGTTCGAGCGCTTTCGAGCCGCATTCGAAGCGACGGCGCAGGGCCTGCTGACGCCGTTCGACCTCGAGCGCGTCATCGCAACCGACGGCAGCTTGCCGGCTGCGCACTTGACGCTGGACGCCGCGCGGCTGCTCGAAGGACAAGTGTGGGGCCAAGGGCTGCCCGCACCCACGTTCGATGACGTCTTTACCGTCGCGCGACAACGCGTCGTCGGCGAGCAGCATCTGAAGGTGCGCCTTCTGAGGGGCGCCAATGAGGTTGAAGCGATGTTGTTCTCGCACGCCGGCGCGTTGCCCGATCGGATACGCGCCATCTATCGGCTCGCAGTCAACGAATGGAATGGATCGCAAGCGCTGCAATTGACGATCGAGCACTGGCAACCTGCTTGACAGCACGATTTACGCGCGGGTCAGGCATATGCGTCCTGTATAATCGCGCTTTTTCCGCGATGGTTTTCATGGAAGCAGAACAACTCAACACTCTCGCAAGGCGACTGCAGGACCTTGGCCAGCGCAACGCCGAGCTGCGGAGGTATCTTTGACTTCGAGGCAAAGCAGCAGCGCCTGCAGGAAGTCGTCAAACTAGCCGAAGACCCGGCTGTCTGGAACGACAGCAAACGGGCGCAGGAGCTCGGCCGCGAGAAAAAAACGCTCGAATCGCTCGTATTCACGATGGAAAAGCTCGACCGCGATCTGCGTGATGCGAGCGAGCTCTTTTCGATGGCGCGCGAAGAGAACGACGATGCGTCCTTGCGCAGCATCGAGAAGGACGCCCATGCGGTCGAGAAGACCGTTGAGGATGTTGAATTTCGGCGGATGTTCTCGAATCCGATGGATCCGAACAACTGTTTCCTCGACATACAGGCCGGATCCGGCGGCACCGAAGCGCAGGACTGGGCGCAAACGCTCGAGCGCATGTATCTGCGTTACTGCGAGCGCAAAGGGTTTCGCGTCCAGGTGCTCGAGGAATCGCCCGGCGACGTTGCCGGCATGAAAAGCGTCACCATGAAGGTAATCGGTGATTATGCTTTCGGCCATCTGCGCACGGAGACGGGCATACACCGGCTCGTGCGCAAGTCACCGTTCGATTCGAATAACCGGCGCCATACGTCATTCGCCAGCGTGTTCGTCTACCCTGAGGTCGACGACACGATCGAAATCGAAATCAATCCGGCCGATCTTCGGGTTGATACCTTTCGCGCATCGGGCGCCGGCGGCCAGCACATCAACAAGACCGACTCCGCCATCCGCATCACGCACGAACCAAGCGGCATCGTGGTGCAATGCCAGAGCGATCGATCGCAGCATCGCAACCGTGCGGAAGCGATGGCGATGCTGAAGGCACGCCTTTACGAGCTCGAAATCAGAAAGCGCAACGAGGAAAAACAGGTGCTCGAAGACTCGAAGACCGACATTGGATGGGGTCATCAGATCCGCTCGTACGTGCTCGACCAGTCACGCATCAAGGATCTGCGCACCAACGTGGAAATCGGCAACACGCAGTCCGTGCTTGACGGCAATCTCGACGACTTCATTACCGCAAGCCTGAAGCAAGGCATTTAACTTTCGCGCCAGGGAAATCATGAGCGACCAACCCGCAGGTCCCGCACTCGACGAAAATCAAATCATCGCCGAGCGGCGCGCCAAGCTGCGCGCATTGCGCGAAAAAGGCATTGCGTTTCCAAACAAATTCCAGCGCGACAACTACGCCGCCGATCTGCTGGAAAAGTACGATGACAGCGAGCGGGACTGGCTTGATATCAATCCCGTGGTCGTGAAAGTCGCCGGCCGCATCATGTTGAAGCGCGTTATGGGCAAGGCGAGCTTCGCCACCATCCAGGACATGAGCGGCAGCATCCAGCTCTACATCACCGACAGCTACCCGGGTAAGGAACAGCACGCGGAGTTCAAGCATTACGACGTCGGCGACATCATTGGTGTCGATGGTGTCTTGTTCAAAACGAAAACGAACGAACTCACCGTTCGCGTGAAAAATCTGCTGTTGCTCACGAAATCGCTGCGTCCCCTGCCGGAAAAGTTTCACGGGCTTACTGATCAGGAACAACGCTATCGTCAACGCTATCTTGATCTGATCGCCAACGAGGACTCGCGGCTTGTCTTCGTCCAGCGATCACGGATTATTCAGGCGATACGTGAGTTCTTTCTCGACAAGCGCTATCTTGAAGTCGAGACGCCGATGATGCATCCGATTCCCGGCGGCGCGTCCGCGCGCCCGTTCGTCACGCATCACAATGCGCTCGATATGAAGCTCTACCTGCGTATCGCACCCGAGCTTTATCTCAAACGGCTGGTGGTCGGCGGGTTCGAGAAGGTTTTTGAGATCAACCGCAATTTCCGCAACGAAGGTATCTCCACGCGCCACAATCCGGAATTCACAATGCTGGAATTCTATTGCGCGCACCGCAATTACAATTATCTGATGGCTTTCATCGAGCAGATGTTCCGTCAGGTTGCGACGTCAGTGCTGGGAACAGCGAACATCACGTACCAGGGGCGCGAAATGGATCTCGAGAAACCGTTCGAGCGCATAACCATAGCCGACGCAATCAAGCGGTATCATCCAACCGTCACCGACGACGTGCTCAAAAGTCGCGACGCGCTCGTAGCGAAGCTCAATGAACTCAAGATTCCATTCCGTGCGCAGGACGGTGTCTACGGTCTGCAGCTCAGCCTATTCGAGAACACGGTAGAAACGCAGTTGTTCGAGCCGACGTATATTTTTCACTATCCAGCGGAGGTGTCGCCGCTGGCGCGCCGCAATGATCTCGACCCGGAATTCACCGAGCGCTTTGAGCTATACATGGCAGGCCGGGAAATCGCGAACGGCTTTTCCGAGCTCAACGACCCGGAAGATCAGGCTCAGCGGTTTCAAGAGCAGGCAAAACAGAAAGAGGCCGGGGACGCTGAAGCAATGCACTATGACGCCGACTACATACGGGCGCTTGAATATGGTCTGCCGCCGACGGCCGGCGCGGGTATCGGCATCGACCGCCTCGTCATGTTACTGACCGATAGCCCGAGCATACGGGATGTCATACTATTCCCGCAGATGCGCCCCGAGTAACCGCTCAAGTGGAATGATCCGCATACTCATGTAAAGCCCATAGGCACATACGATGAATAAAATATTCGCAAATGCCGACGCTGCGCTGGCCGACATTATTAAGGACGGTCAGACCATCGCGGTCGGCGGCTTTGGCTTATGCGGGATTCCCGAGGCGCTAATCGACGCACTGGTCAAGACCGGCCGCAAGGATTTGACGGCGATCAGCAATAACGCCGGCGTGGACAACTTCGGCCTTGGCAAATTGCTGGCGACTCGCCAGGTCAAAAGAATGATCTCCAGCTACGTTGGCGAGAATGCCGAGTTCGAGCGGCAATTCCTCGCCGGCGAGCTCGAGCTTGAATTCACGCCACAGGGCACACTGGCGGAAAAACTTCGCGCCGGCGGCTCCGGCATTCCGGCCTTCTTCACTAAGACGGGGCTTGGCACCATGATCGCCGAAGGCAAAGAAGTGCGCGAATTCGACGGCGACAAGTATGTCCTCGAACGCTCGCTGACGGCGGACATCGGTCTCGTCAAAGCGTGGAAAGGCGACAAGGCCGGCAACCTCATCTACAACAAAACTGCGCGCAACTTTAATCCGGTAGTGGCCATGGCCGGCCGGCTGACAGTCGCGGAAGTCGAAGTGCTGGTAGAAACCGGCGATCTCGACGCGGATCAAATCCATACCCCGGGCATCTTCGTACAGCGCATTGTGCATCACGCGCATCCTGAGAAACGCATCGAGAAACGCACCGTAAGGAAGGATTGAGCATGGCCTGGGACCGCAATCAAATGGCTGCGCGCGCGGCTGCCGAGCTGCGTGATGGGTACTATGTGAATCTCGGCATCGGGCTGCCGACGCTGGTCGCCAACTACATTCCGGCGGGCATGGAGGTGTGGCTGCAATCTGAGAATGGGTTGCTTGGCATCGGGCCCTTCCCGCGTGAATCCGAAGTCGATCCCGACCTCATCAACGCGGGCAAGCAGACCGTGACCACACTTCCCGGCAGCAGTTTTTTCTCGAGCGCTGATTCATTCGCGATGATACGCGGCGGCCACATCAATCTGGCAATACTGGGCGCGATGCAGGTGTCTGAGCACGGTGATCTCGCAAACTGGATGATCCCCGGCAAGATGGTCAAAGGCATGGGCGGAGCGATGGATCTCGTCGCCGGCGTCGAGCGTGTTGTGGTTATCATGGAGCACACAGCGAAGGGTGGCGGCCATAAGATACTCCGGCAATGCACGCTGCCGCTCACCGGCGCCGGCGTCGTCGACCGGATCATCACTGACTTGGCCGTGTTAGACGTTACCGGCGCCGGTCTCGACCTTGTTGAGCTTGCGCCGGGAGTCAGTATAGAAGAGTTGACCGCGAAAACCGGCGTGCCCGTACACACTCGCTAGTCCGCGTGTACCTGGCACACGCATCCGGCTGCGCGCAGGCTATCGCTGACCGGCGTTTTACGATATACCCCCCGGGGGTTTATACTGGGACATTACAAGTCCTAGCTCCGGTCCATTGTGTCAGTGCCTGCTTCTAATCAAGTCGAACTTTCCCTAGAGGGCATGACATGTGCCGCGTGCGCCGCGCGTATCGAGAAAGTTCTGAATCGCGTTCCCGGCGTTGCCGCGACGGTGAATTTCGCGTCGGAAAAAGCGCGTGTTTCCGTCAATAGGAATGTCGGCGTTGAGACATTGATCGACGCGGTGCACAAAGCGGGCTACCAGGCGCGGCTGGTAACGGCCGGCACTCGTAATGAAGAACAATCGCGCCGTGCCGCTCAATACGCTAATGAACAGCGGCACTTCTGGATTGCGTTTGCCCTCACGCTGCCGCTGCTCCTGCAAATGCCGCTTATGCTTGGCGGCAGCCATGCCGAGCTGCTGCCGCGCTGGCTGCAGCTTGCATTAGCAACACCCGTGCAGTTCTGGGCAGGACGGCGGTTCTATATTGGCGCATGGCACGCCCTGCGCGGGGGCGGCGCCAACATGGATGTTCTCATCGTGCTCGGCAGCAGCATGGCCTATTTATTCAGCGCGGCCGTCACTCTGTGGAACCTGCCCCACCACGTTTATTTTGAAGCGAGCGCCGCAATCATCACATTGATACTCATGGGCAAGCTGCTCGAAGCGCGCGCACGGGGCAGAACGTCAGCCGCCATCGAGGCGTTGATCAAGCTCCAACCGAAGACTGCACTGGTCGAGCGTAATGGCGAACCGGTCGCAGCTGATGTGAGTACGATTCGAGCCGGCGAAATTTTTGTAGTTCGCCCCGGCGCTGCCATGCCGGTCGATGGCGTCGTCGTTGACGGGGCGTCATCGGTCAATGAAGCGATGCTCACGGGAGAAAGCGTTCCGGCCGCGAAGGCTGCCGGCGCCAAAGTCTTCGCCGGCACCATCAACGAAGATGGACTGCTGCGGTGCCGGGCAACGGGCGTTGGCGCCGCCACTGCGCTTGCAGCAATCATACGGATGGTTGAAGAGGCGCAAGGCTCTAAAGCGCCGATCCAGCGCCTTGCTGATAGCGTCTCGAGCATCTTTGTTCCAGTCGTGGTCGGCCTTTCTATCGTGACGGCGGCCGGATGGTGGCTCTATACCGGTAATTTCGCAAACGGCCTGATCAATGCCGTTGCAGTCCTCGTCATCGCCTGTCCTTGCGCGCTCGGTCTGGCCACGCCGACGGCAATCATGGTCGGCAGTGGTCGCGGCGCGAGCGCCGGTATCCTTGTCAAGAACGCTACGGCGCTTGAGGCGGCGGGCAAGCTCGATGTACTCATCGTCGACAAAACGGGCACGCTGACTGAGGGGCGTCCTCAGGTTACGGATGTTGTTGCGCTCGGCGGCCGCAGCACCGCTGATGTGCTGCAAGTCGCCTCGACGCTCGAGCACGGATCGAATCATCCGCTTGCGCGTGCAATCCGCGATTACGCAAGTGCACACGACGTCACCCCGCTTCCAATGACTGCGTTCAAATCGGCGGCGGGTAAGGGCGTGCGCGCGACGGAAGGCAATCGTGAGCTCATATTGGGCACACCGTCTTATCTTGCCGAGAACAGCATAATGGTTACCGCGCCTGCGCTCGACGCACTTCAGAGAAGCGGTAAAACGGTCGTCGCCGTCGCCGAAGGCAGCAATGCGATTGGACTGATCGCCTTACAGGATCAATTGCGGCCCACTTCGCGTCGCGCGGTGCAGATGCTGGCGGCTATCGGCATCGATACCATCATGCTCACAGGTGACAATGTCGCGACCGCCAGGGCAATTGCAGAATCCGCAGGTATCAGCCGCTATAGCGCCGGGATGCTGCCCGATCAGAAAGCTGAACAGGTGATGGCGATGAAGTCCGGGCGGCGCGTCGTCGGCATGGTCGGTGATGGCATCAACGACGCGCCGGCGCTTGCCGCGGCAGATGTAAGCTTTGCGATTGGCGCCGGTTCGGACATCGCAATCCATGCGGCGGACATCACATTGATGCGCAGCGACCTGATTAGTGTGGTCGATGCGATAGATCTATCGCGCGCCACGCTGCGAAAGATCAGGCAGAACCTGTTCTTCGCATTCTTTTATAACGTGCTCGGCCTGCCGCTGGCGGCGTTCGGCCTGCTGAACCCCGTCATTGCGGGCGCCGCAATGGCGTTGAGCTCGGTAAGCGTCATCAGCAACTCGCTGTTGTTGAGGCGCTGGAAACCCGCACCACAACATTGATCAGTCTGGAGAGAGCTTATGGAAACGACAGTCATGCAGATCAACGGAATGACGTGTTCCGGCTGTACGAATAGCGTGAGGAAAGTGCTGGCCGCCATCGACGGGGTGAAAAGCGTCGACGTGCGCCTCGACAACGGTCAGGCGACAGTCGTGTACGACGCGGCACGTGCGCAACCGGCGCAGTTTAGGCAGGCAGTCGAGGACGCAGGGTATGAAGCAGCGTAGCGCGCAGACGGGGAAGCGCGTCGTTCAACCGCATAAAACCGCACTGCTGAGCCGGCTTAACCGTATCGAGGGTCAGGTGCGCGGCGTCGCTCGCATGATCGCGGGAGACCGGTACTGCGTGGATGTGATTACTCAGCTCGCCGCAATGCGCGCGGCCCTTGACGCAGTCGCGCTGCATTTACTCGAGGATCACGCGCGCGGATGTGTCCAGTCGGCGATCCGCTTGAACCGCGGCGGCCCGGCCATCGATGAGCTGATGACCGTCACGCGTAAATTATTGCGTTAGCGGGGAGCTGCTTAGTTGAGGTTCCAGATCTGCCACCACGGCGCGCTCCGGTCCACTTTGCCGGTGAGATATTTACTGTCCGGAAAATTCGTCTTCATTACCCGCTCGGCGTCGTTGCGCAAATCAGTCATGCCGAGTTTGTCGTACGCCTGAACCAGCAGCAGCAAGCCCTCTTCATTCGCCGGCGCGCGAGGATATGTGGTCAGCGCATACTGGCAGCGATTGGCGGCTGCCACATACGCGCCACGCTTCATGTAATAACGCGCGACGTGAACTTCATGCGATGCGAGCGCATTCACAAGATAGTTCATGCGCTCGATGGAATCCGGCGTGTACTTGCTGTTTGGGAAACGCGTTACCAGATCGCGGAATGCGTCGAACGATTCGCGCGACGATTTCGGATCGCGCTCGGTCATGTCCTGACCGGTCACCGAGCTGGTAATTTTGCCCAACACGCCAAGATCGTCGTTGAAGTTGGCAAGCCCTTTGAGATAGTACGCGTAGTCGACGCTCGGATGATTCGGATGGAGCTTGATGAAACGGTCGGCGGCGGCGATCGCCGAAGCGACGTCCTTGTCCTTGTAGTACGCGTACGCGATCTCGACTTGCGCCTGTTGCGCGTAGCGACCATAGGGGTAGCGCGCCTCCAGCTTCTCGTAGAGCTTGATCGCCTTTTCGTAGCTGCCTTCGTTCAGATTGGATTTCGCCTCGCTGTAGAGCTTGCTGGCAGACCA
>Ga0068852_100004190_pt1 | contig 10162 bp, 5 predicted proteins | sample KBSCornC22_FD_66594 | JGI IMG/M metagenome (GOLD analysis project Ga0068852, IMG submission 66594) | Corn rhizosphere microbial communities from Kellogg Biological Station, Michigan, USA - KBS Corn C2-2 | ecosystem: Host-associated > Plants > Roots > Rhizosphere > Soil ... | reverse complement strand
CCGACGCCGGGCAACAACAGCGCGACCGACACCGACACGATCGGCGCCTCGGCCGACCTGTCGATCACGAAGACCGACGGCGTCACGAGCGTCACGGCCGGCGGCAGCGCTACGTATACGATCACCGCCTCGAACGCAGGCCCGAGCAACGCGACCGGTGCCACGGTTGCCGATACCTTCCCGGCCTCGCTGACCTGCACGTGGACCTGCGTCGGCGCGGGTGGCGGCACGTGTACCGCGTCGGGCTCGGGCAACATCAACGGCACGGTCAATCTGCCCAGCGGCGGCAGCGTCACATATACCGCGAGCTGCGCGATCAGCGCCTCGGCGACCGGCACGCTGAGCAACACCGCGACCGTGATTGCGCCGGTGGGCGTGACCGATCCGACGCCGGGGAACAACAGCGCGACCGACACCGACACGATCGGTGCCTCGGCCGACCTGTCGATCACGAAGACGGACGGCGTCACGAGCGTCACCGCGGGCGGCAGCACGACGTACACCATCACCGCGTCGAACGCCGGCCCGAGCAACGCGACCGGCGCGACGGTTGCCGATACCTTCCCGGCCTCGCTGACCTGCACCTGGACCTGTGCCGGCGCGGGCGGCGGCACGTGTACCGCGTCGGGCTCCGGCAACATCAACGGCACGGTCAATCTGCCGAGCGGCGGCAGCGTCACGTATTCCGCGGTCTGTGCGATCAGCGGCGCGGCCAGCGGCACGCTGACCAACACCGCGACCGTGACGGCGCCGGCCGGCGTGACCGATCCGACACCGGGCAATAACAGCGCGACGGACACGGACACGATCAATCCGCAAGGCGCGAACGTCTCGGCGACGAAGTCCGTCAGCGGCAGCTTCGTGCCGGGCAACACCGTCACCTATACCGTCACGCTGAACAACGGCGGCGGCGCGCAGGCCAACAACCCGGGCAACGAGTTCACCGACCTGCTGCCGGCACAGCTGACCCTCGTGTCCGCGACCGCGACCAGCGGCACGGCCGCGGCGAATGTCGGTACGAACACGGTCACGTGGAACGGCGCTATCCCAGGTGGCGGCAGCGTCACGATCACGATCACCGCGACGATCCAGCCGTCGGCGACCGGTGCCATCAGCAACCAGGGCACGGTGTCCTACGACGGCGATGCGAACGGGACCAACGAATCGACGGCACTGACCGACGATCCGGGAGTTGCCGGCGCGGCGAATCCGACGACGTTCACGGTCGGCGGTGCGCAGGCCGACCTGTCGATCACGAAGACCGACGGCGTGGCCAGCGTCACGGCCGGCGGCAGCACGACGTATACGATCACCGCGTCGAATGCGGGTCCGAGCAATGCGAGCGGCGCGACCGTGACCGATACCTTCCCGGCCCCGCTGACCTGCACCTGGACCTGCGTCGGAACCGGCGGCGGCACGTGCAGCGCAGCGGGCTCGGGCAACATCAGCGACACGGTCACCTTGCCCTCGGGCGGCAGCACCACGTACACGGCGGTCTGCGCGATCAGCGGTGCGGCCAGCGGCACGCTGACCAATACCGCGACCGTGACGGCTCCGGCCGGCGTCACCGATCCGGCACCGGGCAACAACAGCGCGACCGACACCGACACCATCAGCGCGCAAGGCGCGAACGTGTCGGCGACGAAGACCGCCAGCGGCAGCTTCGTGCCGGGCAACAACGTCACCTACACCATCACGCTGAACAACAGCGGCGGTGCGCAGGCCGACAACCCCGGCAACGAGTTCACCGACGTGCTGCCGCCACAGCTGACCCTCGTCTCGGCGAGCGCGAGCAGCGGCACGGCAGTCGCGAACGTCGGCACGAACACGGTGACCTGGAACGGCGCCATCGCCGGCAGCGGCGGCAGCGTCACGATCACGATCGTCGCGACGATCCAGGCGTCGGCCGCGGGCACAGTGAGCAACCAGGGCACGGTGGCCTACGACAGCGACGCGAACGGCACCAACGACGCGTCGGCCGTGACGGACGATCCGGCCGTCGGCGGCGGCAGCGATGCCACGACCTTCACGATCGGCGGCGCCTCGGCGGACCTGTCGATCACGAAGACCGACGGCGTGACCCAGGTGCTCGCCGGCAACACGCTGACCTACACGATCGTCGCGAGCAACGGCGGCCCGAGCGCGGTCACCGGCGCGAGCGTCACCGACACGCTGCCGGCGCAGTGCGTGGCACCGACGTGGACCTGCGCGGCTGCAGGCGGCGCTGCGTGCGCGGCGAATGGCAGCGGCAGCATCGCGCAGAACGTCGACCTGCCGGTCGGCGGCACGGCGACGTTCACGGTGACCTGTACGGTCGCCGCCGCAACGCCGGCGGGTACGACGATCAGCAACACGGCGAGCATCGCCGCGCCGGCCGGTGCCGGTGATCCGGATCCGGCCGACAACGTCGCGACCGACACGACGACCGTGATCAGCGGCGCGAGCCTCGTCGCAAGCAAGTCGGTCAGCGGCGCCTACGTCGTTGGCGGCACGGTGACCTACACCATCGCGCTGGGCAACAACGGCGGCCCGCAGGCCGACAACCCCGGCGACGAGTTCACCGACGTGCTGCCGACGCAGCTGACCCTGGTTTCGGCCAGCGCCAGCAGCGGCACCGCGCTAGCGAACGTCGGCACCAACACGGTGACCTGGAACGGTGCGATCACCGGTGGCGGCAGCGTCGTCATCACGATCGTCGCGACCATCGACGCGGGCAGCTCCGGCGCGGTCAGCAACCAGGCCAGCCTGTCCTTCGACGCGGACGCGAACGGCACCAACGAATCGAGCGCACTCAGCGACGATCCGTCCGTCGCCGGCACGAGCAATCCGACCGTGTTCGTCATCGCCGGCGCACCGCCCGCAGCGATCCAGCCGGTGCCCTCGCTCGGCACCTTCGGCATGCTGCTGCTGATGCTCGGCCTGATCCTGCTCGGCGCACCGCGGCTCGCCGCGCGCCGGCAGGGCTAGGCGCTACGTCAGCATCGAAAGGTTTTACTGCAACCTCGATAGACCTTACGGCTGCATCCAAAGGCAAAAACGCCGCCTTCCAGCCCTCCCCTTCAAGGGGAGGGTTGGGTGGGGATGGTGTCCGCTGCCACGCGCTCAAGAGCCGAAACGCGCGACCGCTCTCGACACTCGCCGCGCGCCGGCACGATCCTCACCATCGAGAAGAACGCCGCCCTCCAGCCCTCCCCTTCAAGGGGGTGAAGAACGATGGCTCAGAACCGCAGGTTCTCATCGTTCTGAACGCCCAACGGGCCGGAGGGTTGGGAGGGGATGGTGTGTGCTGCCACGCGCTCAAGAGCCGAAACGCGAAACCGCTTTCGACACTCGCCGCGGGCCGGCACAATCAGTCATCACATCACCATCAAGAAGAACGCCGCCCTCCAGCTCTCCCCTTCAAGGGGGTGAAGAACGATGGTTCAGAACCGCAGGTTCTCATCGTTCTGAACGCCCAACGGGCCGGAGGGTTGGGTGGGGATGGTGTGTGCCGTTGCGCGGTCGAGTGTCGCGACGCGAAACTGCGTTCAACAAAGGCGTATACGCCTCGCGAGAGATATCGCCGAAAGCAGCAGCGTTCGGGCACACAGCCGCGACAAGATCGCCTGATCTTCCGCGCGCACCCGATGCCGTCAAAGCCGACAGCGCCGGCGAAGGCGTTGCCACAGCTACGCGGCAACTCGAGGTGAACACAAGCTCACCCCAACGCCGAGGAATTACGCAGAAACAAACAGAGCGAGTAGCGCCACCGCAACATGACTGCGGCCGCCTGTCGCTCCACTGTGCCGCCCAGCGAGCGGCGTTGTCGCGTTGCCGGAACCTTGCGCCCCGGCAGCACTTGCGTGCCAGGGTGCGCTCGCGCGCACCCCAACCCGTCTTCGCTGCTAGAAGTTATAGCCCAGCTCCACGCCATACATGCGCGGCGCGCTGATCGTCGCGTAGGTGGTGCCGAACACGTCGGTCGTATAATTGCCGACATTTTCCACATAGCGCTTGTCGAACAGGTTCGTCGCGAACGCGGCGACGCGCCAGTGCTGGCTCGTATCGGTCCAGCCCAGGCGCAGGTCGGTGCGCTGCTGCGCGGCGCCGACGTCAAAGTTCGGGCTCACGCTGCAATCGCCCTGGAGCTGCGAATCGGCGTTGCATCGGCTCTTGCCGCGGTAGGCGTGGCGCAGCGACAGCACGAGGTCGCCGGCGTCGGCGAAGTCCCAGCGGTATTGCCCGCCCAGCGAGAACGACAGGTATGGCTCGCCGGTCGACTGGCCGGAAAGATCCGCGCCGCTCGCGGCGATCTTGTCCTTGTAGGTCGCGTCGATGAAGGCCAGGTTCGCATCGAGCGTGAGCGCGCGCACCGGCTGCCATTGCAGGCCGGCGTCGAAGCCCCAGGCTTTCTCGTCGCTGGTATCGACAAGGTAGCGCGGCACGCCGCTGCCAGCGCTGTTCGGATCGAGGCGGATGGCCTGGCGGTCGGAATACACGTAGTGATAGATCGATGCGTTCCATTGCAGGTTGGCCTCGGGCACGACCTGCTTGATGCCGGCTTCGAGATTCCAGACATCCTCGTTGTCGAATTTCGCGCCGATGTCGAGGCTGTTGTAGCCGCCTGCCTTGTAGCCCTTGGCCAGCGACGCGAACAGCAGCGTGTCCGGCGTGGCATGAAAATCGAACACGAAGCGCGGGCTGATGTCGCTCCACGAATCGCTGTCGCGCACCGTGATGCCTTCGAGGTCGCCGTTGGCGAAGACGATGTCGCCGCCGGCGACGGCGAGCGCGAACAGGGCCTGCTCCTGCAGTTCCGGCGGCAGCTGTGCGACGAACGGCAGCAGCTGCGCGATCGTGGCGTCGAGCGTCGGCGCGCTGCGCCCGCCGTTGAGCCAGCTGAACTTCTTCTCGTCGCGCGTATAGCGCAGGCCGACCGTGAAGTTGCTGCGCTCGCTGAGCTTCCAGATCGTGTCGCCGAACAGCGCGTACGCGCGCGAGTCGGCACCGTTGATCATCTCCTCGCGCCAGCGATGGTCGCGCAGGCTCAGCGGCACGTCGAAGGAGCCGAGCACGTCGCTGAAATAGCCGAACAGGGTGCCGGTCGGCGTCGGCGCGAGTCCCTGGTTGAAGATCAGCGTGTCGAGGCTGTCGGTGAACACGTTCACTTGTGAAGTCTGCGCAGCCTTCTCGCGGTAGTAGCTGGCGCCGGCGACCCAGTTCAGCGTGCCGGTGTCGCCGGACAGCTTGAACTCCTGGTAGAAGCTGCGGTTGTCCTCGATATTCGCGGTGTCGAGATACAGGTCGCGCCGGTTCGTGCCGTCCTCGTCCTCGCGGTTGATCGTGTCGAACTCGCGCCAGGCCGTCGTCGAGGTGAAATGTCCCCAGTCAGCGTCATGATTGATCGCGAGCGTCGCGCCATCGAAGGTGCGTGATTCCTCGTTGCCTTCGACGTCGTTGAACACGCGCGCATCGCGCGGATCGAGATACGTGCGCGGGTCGGGCGGCGAGGCCGGCAGCTCGGGCGCGGCCGGCAGCGGCACGATGCCGATGGCCGGACGCGCGAGCTGGTCGAGGCGCTCGTGGTCCCAGCTCAGCACGGCGTTCGTCGATGGCGTGAGATCCCAGCGGAACGCGGCGCGCCCGGCCCAGTTGTCCTCGCCGTTGAGGTCGCGCCCCGTGGCCGCATCGCGCAGCCAGCCGTCGGACTCGTTGCGCAGCGCGCTGACGCGCAGCGCCGTGGTTTCGCCGAGCGGCGTATTGAGCAGGCCGTCGACGTAGCGCTGGCCGTCGCTGCCGAAGCGCGTCGTCACGCGGCCTTCGAGTTCGCGGCCGGGCTGCTTGGTGATCAGCGATACCGCGCCGGCCGCGCTGTTGCGGCCGAACAGCGTGCCCTGCGGTCCCTTGAGGATCTCGATGCGTTCCACATCGTTGAACGCGAGCACCGCGCCGCCGGAACGCGCCGAATACACACCGTCGATGTAGACGCCGACCGCCGGGTCCGTGCCGATGCCGAAATCGCCCGTGCTGATGCCGCGGATCGCGAAGTAGGGCTGTGTCTTCTGCCCGCTGACGACGAGGCCCGGCACGAAATTGTCGATGTCCTGCAGGTCGTAGGCGGTGGTCTGGTCGATGAGCTTGTCGTCGACGACCTGGATCGCGATCGGCACGTCCTGCAGTTCCTGCTCGCGGCTCTGCGCGGTGACGACGATCTTCTCCAGCGTCGTGTCGTCCTCGGCATGCAGGGGAACACTGGCGATGGCCAGCGTGGCCAGGATCGCCTGGCGCAGACTGACGACGAGATGGCGGCGAATCGGTTGCATGGTCCACTCCCCGGGGTTGGCTGATTTTTCTGGTTCTGCTTTTCTCAGTCGCTGATCTTGGTTTTGTTTTTCTTTGCTATTTTATATTTTGTTTTTCTATGTTCCCGGCGCTGCGTTGTCCCGCATGCCGAATTCCGGCCTCCTGCGCGGCGGCGCGCGTAGGCGATGGCGGTGGGGCGTCACTGGCTGCAGTCGCCATGCTGCGCGTTGACCCACGCCGTGATGAGCTGCGCACCTTCGCGATGTACGACGGAGCGGCCGAGCTCCGGCATCATCACCGCGGGATCGGTGCTTTCCATGCGGTAGAGCAGCACCGATCCCTCGGCGTCACCGGGCTTGATGTCGTAGAGGCGGTTGCCCGTGCCTTTGCCCGCAGCGACCGGCTGTTTGCAGAAACCGAAATGGATTCCGGGTTCGGTCGCCGTGTCGAGGAACAGGCCCGAGGTGTTGGCCGGTCCCTTCGGGCTGTGGCAGTGGCCGCAATTGATATCGAGATAGGCGCGCGCACGCGCGGCAAGGTCGGCCTTGGCATCGCGCGCATCCACCGCGCGCGGCGCGGACTCCGAGGGCGGCGCCTCGACGAGATAGCCGGCGGCCGTCATCGCGACGAGCTGGTTCGCCGTGCCGCCGCGATAGTCGAAGTCGCGGTTGAGGTGCCGCGCCTTCAGTCCGATCGGCTGCAGCACGCGCGCGAGATTGTCGGTGTTGTGGCAGCTCGCGCACTGGTTCTGGTCGGGCACCTGGTAGGCCAGCTCTTCATGCGTGCCGTCGGCCGCGGCGAGATCCAGCGGCACGAGTGCGCCGACGCGCTGCAAGGTCGCGTCGCGCTGGTCGGCGTCCCAGACATAGGGCAGGGCGACCCAGCCGCTGTCGCGGCGCACGAGCAGGCGTGTCTCGATCAGGCGCGTGCGGCGCAGGTCCAGGGTCTCCGCGCTGACGAGACTTTGCGCAGGATCGCTGCGCTGCACAGTCTTGCCGTCCCAGCCGCTCGCCGGCAACGGAAAGTAGAAGGTCTTGCTGATGACCGTGCCGACCGGAAAATCGAACGCGGTCTCGTTCGCGTAGCGTGCGTGCGTGCCGGCTGGCATCCACAGCGTGCGCAGCTTGTGCGCATAGTCGCTGAACAGCGGCGTGTTGAGTTCGTACGGCATCACACCGGCGTTGAGCGACAGCATGCGGCCGTCGCTCGCGAGCAGATGCCATTCCGACAGCTTCTGCGGCATGCCGCTCGCGTGGAACGACACCGGCGGCATCTCGCGCGCGCAGGCGGCGAGCAGCAGCACAACCATCAGCGCGACGAGCCGCGCCGCCGAGCACGTCATGGTCAGCTCCGGCGCAGGTCGATGGCCGGCAGCTTCGGCAGACTGCAGCGGAACGGCGTCATGTCGGTGGTCGGATTGTCATAGCCGTTCGGACCGTCCGCGTTGATCACGCCCGAAACGTTCTCGAGGCAGATCTGCGGACCGCTCGCGGGCTGTCCGTCCACTTTGCGGTCCTTGTTGTAGTAGCCGTCCCAGAGCACATCCGGAAAACGCCCGGAGAAACCCATCGCCGCGACTTTGAGTGCCTTCAGATCGAGCCCGTCCGGCGAATCGCCGCCGCCCGTGAGCCGGTTGCCGTAGATGTAGATGCGCTCGGGATACGGATCGAAACCATCGGCCATGCTGCTGTCCTTGTAGCCGGTCGAGTAGACGCTGGATACGATGATGTTCGCGGTCGCGTTGTCGGCGATGTCGTTGTCGAAGATTTCCACATCGTCGTTGGAATTGATGACCATGCCCGAGCCGGCCGGCACGCTCGCGACCGGCGTGCCCTTCGCGCCGAAATTGCCGGTGTTGTTGGCGGTGATCTTGTTTTTGTAGACGCGGATCTGACCGCCCTGCTGCGACAGCGCCGGCATGTTGAACACGAGGATGCCGCCGGTGTTGTTCGTGGCGATGTTCTCGTAGACGTCGGCGTTGATCGTGTTCTCGATCTCGATGCCGGCGACGTTGGATTCCGCGCGGCTGCGCCGCACGATCACGTCCTTGGACTGGCCCACGTAGATGCCGGCGTCCGAGGCGGCGATCGCGACGCAGTCCTCGATCAGTACGTTCGTGGTCTTGACCGGATAGAGCCCATACGCACCGTTCTTCGTGCTCGGTCCGCCGGTCCACTGTACCTTGACGCCGCGCATCGTGACGTTCTTCGACTCGCTGATCTTGAGGCCGTCGCCTTTGGAATCCTCGATCGTGAGGTTCTCGATGAGGAAGTCGTCACCGTTGACGAGCAGGCCTTCGGCACCGGCTTTCTGACCCTTGAAGCTCAGCACGCTCTTGTCCATGCCGGCGCCGCGGATCGTGATGCCGCTCGCGCGCAGCGTGAGGCTGCGGTCGAAAGAAAAACGTCCCGCGGGAATCTCGATCACGTCGCCGGGCTTGGCGTCGAGCAGCTGCTGCTGCAGCTTCGGGGCATAGCTCGTATCGCCCGCGGGCGAGGGCGGCTTCGACTCGCTGCAGCCGGCGAGCGCCAGCGCGATGGCGAACACGGACAGGCAATGACGCATGGGAAACTCCGCTGCAGGTATCAGCGCAGTCTTGTGCGGTCGCCGCATCACAAGTGAGGGCGTGAACGGCATACTAAGGGGGGCAAAACGGCCAAGCGGCAGAAACGCGCGATGGTGCAGGCGAGCAACGCGATCGACGATCCCCGACTCAGCGCGGCCGTGCTGCCGACGAACATTCTGTGCAGTCTCGTGCAGCTCGCGCAGGAGCGCGGCGTCGATGCGAGCGGCTGGTTCGCCGGCTTCGCCTTGAGTCCTAGCGACGTCTGCGACCCGAGTGCGAGAGTGTCGTACCGCCAGGCGGTCAGCATCATCCGTCGCGCGCTCCGCAGCCTGCCGGATGCGGACCTCGGCCTGCAGCTCGGCCGGCGCCAGGACATCGGCAACTTCGGCCTGCTCGGCCTCGCGATGAAGACCGCGCGCAGCTTCGTCGACGCGATCACGATCGGTATCACGCACCAGCGCGCGACTGGTGCGCTGCTGGAACTCCATATCGAGGAACACGCGGCCGGCGAGATTGCGCTGTATGCGCGCGCACCGCTGCACGATCCCGTCGTGCTGCCTTTTCTGTGCGAGGAAATGTTCTCGAGCGTGCTCGCCGTCGCGCGCGAGCTCGCCGGGCCGGCGCTGCGCCCGCTGCGTCTCGAACTCGCGTATGCGGCGCCGCCGCACGTCGGCGACTACCGCGATCTGTTCGGCTGCGCGCTGCATTTCGACGCGGCGCACAACTGCCTGGTCGTCGATGCGCAGGCGCTCGATCAGCCGTTCGCGAACTACAACCCCGTCACCTCGCGCCAGGCGCTGGCCGCGCTGCTGCGCGAGATGCAGGAGATGCCCGGCGCGCAGAGTGAAACCGTCGCCGCGGTCGAACGCCAGCTGCGCCAGCGCGTGAGCCAGAATCCGCGCCTGCCCGACGTGGCCGTGTCGCTGTACCGCAGCGAGCGCACGCTGCGGCGGCAACTCGCCGGCGAAGGCGCGAGCTTCACCGTGATCCACGACCGCGTGCGCTGCGAACGTGCTCTCGAACTGCTGCGTGACCGGCGCCTGACCATCGCGCAGATCGGCAGCGAAGTCGGCTTCGGCGACGTGCGCGAATTCCGCCGCGCGTTCAAGCGCTGGACCGGCCGCACGCCTACGCAGCAGCGCGGCGCCTGATCGCGCCTGGCGCGCGCACCGGGTCCGTAGTTGCTTGTGTCGCTTGCGGCGCGAACCGTAGCGGTCTTCTGACCAACAGGTTCCTTAAATTCATTCGGGAGGACGGCTGCGACTCAGTCGCTTCTGCTGCCTTGCAGCATTTTCCACAACGCGGCTTGACCGG
>Ga0068852_100004189_pt1 | contig 10166 bp, 8 predicted proteins | sample KBSCornC22_FD_66594 | JGI IMG/M metagenome (GOLD analysis project Ga0068852, IMG submission 66594) | Corn rhizosphere microbial communities from Kellogg Biological Station, Michigan, USA - KBS Corn C2-2 | ecosystem: Host-associated > Plants > Roots > Rhizosphere > Soil ... | reverse complement strand
CACCCGCCCCCTGTTTGCCAGCCCCGCCGGTGACGGGCCCGCCACCCCTCCCCCGTCGCTTTTTCCGCACCGCCGGTTGTTTCATTTAATTACTGCAATGGGGATTTTCAGCAAGGTTACAAGCGATGCCGTCGATGAAATCGCCATCCCGACAGTCAGCTGCTAGTCGGTCTTCGCAACGATGACTGGTACTTCCTGAATGATAATAGACCCGTCACCATGCCTGCCCCACATCATCACTCTCGCTCCTGGTATGAGCATGTCCTTCTCCGCCTTTCCGCGAAAGTATCTAGCGGCGGATATCGGTGGCAATTTTTGGTGTATGGCAGGGCAGTGATGCGCGACGGCCCACACGCAACCGCCACCGTTAAGCTCGAACGAGCCGACCGCTTCCATCATCATTGAGGTCCGCCAAGGCCAGTCTTCCAATTCACGTGTTCGTTGAGACAGGAACAAGGCGACCTCTACTGAGTGATCCGGCGGTGCTGGCGAGAGCCACGTGACGCGGGCATCGAGTGAGTGCTCTTGAATCGTTGCGGCATACCATGGTGTGTGAATCCGGCATGCTAAGGTCATTCCTTCGATGATGGGTGCGGGCCGTGCCCATACACCTGCGAAGCGATCAGGAGGCGTGACGCCTGCCTCGAACATCGTTGGGGATTTCGTCGAGTCAAATGCTACGTGCCACCGGCCGCTTTGATGAAGACTTACTTTTAAGTTGCCGGCGAGCGCTCGACAGCTGATCTACACGTCGTTCTTGCCTTTGCCGACCTGCGTCCAGCACTTCCAAGACGCTGCCCGACGCTTCTGGTCGTTCGCGACTCCAAACCGGATAGCACGCTCTGTCATTTCACGGAAGACGATGCACAACGAAGCAGTACATGACGCCTCCGTGCGGTGCTGCGCGGGCCGTGATTACGACAATCGGCCCTTGGCCTCACGGTGATCAGCACGTAACGCGATTCGACAAGCGCCAGCTACAGCCTAATTTCGTACAGTCGGTCACTGTTGACATTCATGGGGCCACCAGCCCACCCGCCTTTGCCGCTCCCTAGGGCGACGCACTGACCCACAGGTCAACTTTTGGCCCGATGGAAATCTGCGGTACTGATACAGGAATCAGCTATGGTTCGTTCGCGAAGGCGAGAAGCGACGTATCGCGGCGATTGTTATCTGATTGACGAGGGTGAACAGGAAGCGTTCACGTTGTTATCAGTAACGGCGGGACGCTTCAACAATCGAGCGGCATGAACATGGCGCGGCTTGACCATTCAAGGCACTCGCCATGATTACCACACATCGGATTCCAAATCGTAGTCGGGATCGCGTTTTGCGGGCCCGAACATCCAGCACAGTAATCGCCAGAGGGATTTCATGCCACCATCATATGCTCCTATTGGGGCTGCCGCATATAGCTAATTATGACTAACGACAGCGGATGTCAGGTGCTCACATAAATGGTTCGGGCGAGGCTTATTCCACTCATTGAGTGCATAAACTGAAGGGGCCACCCGCCAGCCTTTTTCCGCCCGCGCCGGTTACGTGCTACCGCGCGCCCTTGGGGGTCGACTTTTGGCCAAGAGCCGATGTTTTAGAGCAGCTACGACAGACCCGCGAGCAACTGTGCCGGTTGAATGATTACGCGTGGTGTGGGAATCACCGTTGCGCGTTGCTTCAACACGCTGGCCGCCCCACTGGAGTCGGGCCTTTTTCACGCGCGCTACAGTTTCACCATTACACTGCCGCACTGGTGCGGCGCAAGCTATGCACACGCTTAACTGTACTGTCGTATGGTGTCCGATGTCGCTTCCAGCCAATTGCGGAACTTCCGTGTTACGTTTCATATGACGAGGGATAATCGCCGAGCGACGGATGCATAAGAAGAAAATACTAATTGCTGGAGTTCTTTCAGCCGCATTGTTCCTTGGCGGAGGCTGGTTGACGCTCACCATACTGAGCAATAAATCCGAAGCCGCGCCTTCCTCTGAGGAGGTGGTTCATAGCCTTGCAGAGAGCATAGGCTGGCTAAAGACCCATGAATCTGACGTGCTCAACGCCCCCAATGTGATGCTTTGGCGCATGGTGCGCGACGCCGCTTACATTGGTGGCGATCCTTATCTGAATGCGCTGTACAACTCTGCATATGAGCGCTACCGCGATTCAGGATGGTCTGCCAATTTTTGGGGGCCTGTCCTTGCTCCGGGAACACAAATGGCCTCTGATATTCGAATCGGGGATATTAGTGGCTTTCCGGATTACAACAAGTTCTTTATGTACGCAGCTACCTGCAGCGAAGGACTGGCAAGCGAAGCAGCGGTTCAGCGGCAAATGTCTCCGACGCTGTGTTCGGTTTTTCCAACGATGAGCAATTTGTTTCACCCCGCTTGTTCAACGCATCAATTGATGGGATTCATGTTGATGCGGGAGCATCGCTGTACCGGCACCGTTGACGTCGATCTGCGCATATCTCTACTGCAACAGCGAATCGTCCGAGAACTCAATGTGGATTTCAGAGTGACAGATGTCTATCTGCAGCGTGTACTAATGCTTTACTGGACCGGCGCAGCTAATTTGGTTCAGCCTGTTTGGCTCAACAAGGTACTGAAGCAACAACGAACTGATGGCGGGTGGAGCGATCAACACACCATTGCTGAGCTTTGGGGCGATCAAATACTTGCATTTGGCGGTTACGACAGTAGCTTTGTAACAATGCGACAAGCTCCGAGCAATTTTCACGCTACGGCACAAGGCATTTTGCTTCTGACGCTAGTGGCCTCAAGCAGATCTATCGGTCGTCATTGACGCTGTCTTGCACGCAGGGTTGGCGAGCAAAGCCCAATCCACTTGTCCGCTGGGTCACCTGGATCGCTCGCGTGAATGGCTAGGTAGAGAATGATGCGCACGCCGCAAGCGCCAGTGCGGGCAGCATGAGCCGGACCCACCACGGCGAACGGTTGGCAATGGACCATATCGCAGCGTCGACGCCGCTAATCTGTTTAGATCATCGCGGCTTTCGTATACGCGGGAGAGTTTGTGTAATCACGGCAAAACCGAATCCCAGCGGCAGCGGCGTGCGTCGGCTTAGCGCTTATGTTGGGCCCTCAAGACCTGATGCTTGCACACGGCCGATCACAGCGCAATCCGACTCAAATAGTTCATTGGTGCGTCGCCCGGCAGTCCTTAAACAAACGCATAGCGCCGGTGAAACAGCGCGGGCACTTAAGAATTTATCAGTCGTCAAGCAACAAAAAACCCGCCGGAGCGGGTTCTTGTCGTAGCCTTGCATCTTTCAAATCGTGTTGTGCTTCCGGCGGCGCGCAACGAAGCCCATGAGTCCTAAGCCTGCGAGCATCAGAGCATAAGTTTCCGGCTCCGGGACCGCCGCGGCTGCGAAGTTAAGAGCGCCCCCGCCGTTAGTGATCATGAACCCGGTACCAGTAGGCGTAACGCTAGGGACCGTATTCGTGAACGCGGAGAACAGCGTGTTGTAGAACGGCTGCGGCGAGAAGAATCCCTCCTTGCCGGCTGCTTGAACAAAGGTGAGAGTGGCGTTGGCGCTTGGCACAAAAGCGGTATTGCCGTTCGCCGGTGAAGTGACCGTGTTCCCGTTGATCAGCGAGCCCGTCGCGAGCGTCTGCTGCGGCGGCGTACTGTTTACAGTCGGCGTGGTCCCGATGAAGCCGAATGTCGAATTTGACGGTGCGGCAACGAACGAGTAGGTCAACGTGTCAAGCACGCCAGCTGTTACGGTCGTATTCGGATTGGCCCCCGGGTTAAGGATTGTGTGTCCGGTGGCGGTGAACGGAATATAAATACTATAGGTGGAGTTCAGGCCGCCAGCAACGACGTTGGTGCCCCCGAGTTGAAAGCCGGTGACCGAAAGGAAGCCTTGTTCGCTGAAGGTAGTAGCGCTGGTACTGGTAACGGTAGCAAAATCCGACACCAGGATGTTATCTGCGGTCACAGGTGCGCCGATGAGGCCAACCGCTGCCGGGTTAAAAGTGAAGTTCGGCATGTCTGCCGACCATGCACTGGTCGCACAAGTGGCCACCAAGGCCACCGACGCAAACACGTGTTTGATTGGGGTCCACTTGAGCGATTTCATGTTTAGTTCCAAGCGTGAGAGGTAAGGGGACTGCGAAAAAAGATCATACGTAGATGTTACGGGCATCGCTATAGTTCGAAGTAACTAGTGACCGTAAGACTACGGTGCGCCCGAGACGAAACAAGCAGCGCCGGCCGCATGACAATTCTGGCCTCCCGTATCCTTCGACCTGAGGACGAACCTAGAGGTCGAATCCTGTTTGTGTGCGCCGCCTCAATTGCAGCGACGCCGCAGCTGGATTTCGGGCGAAAAGACACCACCTGGGCTGCAAGAGCATCTCGTTCGCCGACGATCTACGGCCAGTGCGCTTCTTCAATTGGCCACGGCAGTCATGGTCCCGTCTCACACTATGGCCGTTCTTAAGTAAGTTCGTCGCCTTGCTTGCGATAGCCGTATAACTCCATAAGGCGGGTGATGAACTTGTATGCGGCGCCAATTCGCTCAGACCGAACTGATAGAGCCATGTGTCGCGCAGTATTCGGACTCGCTCCCTTAGCGGTATCCGTCGGGCCCCATAAATATAGCCCCTCGGTGCATCGCGGACCGGCTCCGGTATGTAACGGTAGACCTGCTTGTCACTGCTAATATATTCTGCACGCCGGCGCTCAGGAAACCAATGGATCGAGCCCGCGTCGCGACATCACACTAAGGCCGCATTCCTTGCATTCTGCCCGACCACCCGACCACCAGCGTCAAACTGTAAATGTGCGCCGTGGCGTAGCTGGACTACATGTCCATCCAGTAACCGCCGCGCGTCGCGGCCAATCTGTCGACGCTTTGCTCTTGTTTTGTAGATTCGGGGCTCGTGCCTGCGCCTGACTGCCATCGGCGGCCGGAAATGGCGACCTGCAGAGGAAGCCATGGACGAGGAACCGGCCATCCTCGAAGAGCATAGGCAGAATTCACCGGTGCGCCTTGCGTTGAGGGATTCCGCTGGGCCCCACACTTACAGTGGCCGTGGAGACCACGACAAACGACCAAAAACCCATAAAGACCGGGCTGCGATCTTTTAACTCCGACCTAGTTTGGTCTTCGGGTGGTCTGAGCTCGGCCTTTTTTTGGCCACCGTGTCGCCACAATGTGGTCACAGACTCTAGCCACGGCATATCTTAAAATACGTGACCAAGATTTGAGTTTTCCCATCCGCCCGATAATTGGCCTACCAGTGATACACAATTTCATTCTCTAAACTGGGCCTTCACTCCGCCGTGCACATCGCCAGCAAGATCAAAGCGGCGATGACTGCGGCCGGCTTGTAACCCCACTCATACGAATGCCGCCATGACGGATACACCGCCACAAGGAGCGTGATTAGAACAACAAGCAGTAAGACGGAGCTAATGCTCATGTACTCAACCTCAATGTAAGTGGTGTTGTTGGCAGTCGTATATTCACACCCCTAAACGCGCGAGCGACGTAAGCCGCTCGTGGTCGACAACCCTGTCCGCGCCAGGTTCGATCTCGGGTTAGCGAGGTTACGCTGTCATAGAGTGATTATTCATGGATCTCGGGTAGCTTCAAAAAATCGTAAGGTCTTCCGGTATAGCGCATTGTCGGTCTGCGAACTTGCGGCGACCTCCGCGTAGATCTCCAATATGCGATCCACCTTCTTCTCCCAATCAAATTCGCGCTCGACTTTTTCTCGCCCTGCTTTACCCATGGATTGCTGCACGGAAGGTGATCCGGCAAGACGCACCATCGCGCTCGACAAGCCCTCGATAAACGTTTCTCGTGATGTCGGTTCTACAAGCATCCCGCAACTGGCGTCGAGGTAATCAGCTGGTCCGCCCCACGCGGTCGCGATAACAGGTAAACGCATTGCCATCGCTTCAAGAACGACCGCACCGCCACATTCCATAAGACTAGGCAGAATCAGCGCGTCAGCCGCACGGAGGTGTTGAACGCAGGCTTGCTGCGATAACCAACCACGGAAACTCGTTTTGCCAGCGTCGGCGTCAGCCGTGGGTTCAATATCGAGGTCCCGTGCCAGTTTCTCTAAACGAACACGCTCAGGCCCGTCCCCCACGATAGTTAAACTCATGACAGCCCTTGCACTCGCTCGCTTAAACGCGACCAACAGCAAGTCGACCGCTTTCCAGTCGACGAGGCGGCCGAGAAAGACAAAACGCGTGACTTCATTGAGATGCGTGGCAAGGCGTTCGGTTGGCTGCCACAAGCTTAGGTCCACCGCATTTTCGACGAGCTGTATCACGTGAGGGCACACGCCTTTAGGAAGCGCAACGCGTGTCCTTTCGTTCGCCACCAGCAGCATCCTCGCGGCGCGCTTACCGGGCATCAACAGATTTAGCACGTGCGACATTCGCCTCCCGAGCCCAAGACTGATGCGCTCTAAACGAGACTGCAAGTGCTGGAAACCCGGGGGGTAGTCCATGCCTCCATTCATGGGCCCAATCAACACAGGTGCGCCCAGGCCAAAGATAAGGGAAGGCTCTTTTGGTGATACCGGCATTGGTTGATGCACAACGGAGATTCGCTTTTCCTTCACGATGGCTCTAATGATTTTTCGTTGGATGACTTGAGATATTATTCGTAACAAAAAACGCAACGAAAAATCGGCGACACGATCCGGAAGAAAACTCGACATGCGTAAGATGGCACGCTGCCAGCGAGTGTCCGGTACGAAATACATCCGTTCAAGATCGTTCGGGAACAGGATCTCCAGTTCCCACTTTGAGCGCTCATTAGTGACAAGCCAGGTTTCAATGCCCCGGTTCCTTAACACCCGGAAATAATGCAACGCCAAGGAACCTTCGCCGCCAAATTGGAATGAAACATGTTCGGCAGTAATCAAAACTCGCAAATTCGCGTGACGTCCGTGCGCGGCACCAGCGGAAAACGCGTCAACGACTGGTCGCGGCATGTCCCACGGCAAAACGAGCTCAGTATCGATACCGGTGTTCTCAAACTGCTCGCGGATAAACTTATGAACATACACACTCGTTCGTGCTAACACTCGCTGCGGCGGCCCGAGTCGTTCCCATAGTCGATGCGCGAACCGAGTTGTGCGATCCGTGTGCGGTTGAACGGCAAAGGCGTGCAGTAAGATTAGTCGTCCCAGCATATGACCATACATGGTCGGAAATAAAGCGGGCCATATCACGTGCCGGGCAAGCTCGAAATCCAGCCGTACCAGTGTTCCCGATGCCTTGACAACGGTGTTGACTAACCCGTGATCCACATCCAGTATTCCTGCGTCGAGAAGTTGCCTTGTCATCGTTATTAGCAGGTCTTCCAATTCAACCACCCGTGACTCCTGGCCAGTTCGTATCAGGCGTTTCAGATAACATGTAGCCGATTGGCATCGTCCTAAATCTGCAGTGAAGAGGGCATCGGTGTAACCGCCGATAGCGGGTGTCACGCGGCAGAAACCCAGCGGCTGCGGCACCGCCATGCTGAGCCGCCCCAGCCGGAGGAGCGCCCGCCATTCGTAGTGTCCTGATGTAATTCGCAGTAGCCGACGCAGTGTGCCGAGCAATTCGGGACGTGACCACATCTTGATGATCAGCGGCGTACCCAGATGAGGGTCTTGCCAGCGGAGAACGACCCGATTTTCACGCTGATATACAATTTCCGCGTTATCGAAGCCGGCCCTAATCCCCTCAAGGCATCGTCGCATCTGCTCGCGAGTGAGCCGCCGAGTGCCGCTCTGCGTTGTCATGCCAGGTAGCCGTGCAGACTAGCGCCGAGTAAAGCGTTGTCCACCAGTGTCGTCTTACGCAGAGAACAGAGATTAAGTCGACCGACGCAAGCTATGCGAACATTGCGATGAACGCACAACATAAGGCACGCAATGCTGCTCCCACCACACTTGCTTGCACTAGGGATAGGACTTTGAGACAACGAGTATGGCAATTTTGCTAATTACGGCGACAGTGACGCCACCGCGCGATGCGATAAAACTTGCGCGGTCTAATCCTGCGGACAGGCTTGGTGACTATCTTACGGCCTTTCGCTTCTATATGAAAAAAATGGATCAAGGCGTCTTTGATTCAATCGTTTTCACTGAAAACTCCGACAGCAATATAACAGACCTGAAGGCGATTTCACTTTCGGCGAAACGGCCAATGGCGATTGAGTTTATCAGTTTCAACGGTCTAGATTACCCGAGTCACTACGGCAGAGCCTTCGGAGAGATGCGGCTAATCGATTATTGCATGCAGCGTTCTGAGATCATCCGCTCGGCGACTGCCGATGAAATCATTTGGAAGGTGACGGGCCGATACATCATTGAAAATATTGATCGGCTTGTACTTCACACGAGGAAAGCAGACCTTTACTGTCAGTGTCGCGACTTCCCTATGCCTTGGGCAGATATGTACTTCATCGGTTGGAAAAAGGGTGCATTCGCAACGACCTTGTCTGGTGCCGGCGAAAGAATCAGAGAAGGGCGCGCCTCAGTCTCATCGGAGGTAGAGTTCAGACGACTGATTGATGAAAAAGCCACGACATTGAACGTCACGAGACGATTTCGTGAGCCACCGTATATGTCAGGCATACGCGGATATGACAACCGTCGATACGAAAAGCAAAAAGTTAAGCTATGGCTTCGAGGCACACTGGCGCGCCTTGCCCCATGGATTTGGATCTAGAAGTGTAGATCGACAAGCTATCGACGGAGGCTTCGAAGACCCCCCTGGTTGCTCATGCGTGCTTCACTCGTCATACCACTTCAAACGCAGCGCCAATGAAAGTTGCGCATTTTCGTCGAATGTGCCCAGACGCGATGGCCGTACACGTCATCGCCGTAATCACCGCCAGTTCAGCGCGCATATGCGCATTTTCATATAGCACTGTCACCATATTGAGACAAAATCGATCCACATCAGTTCGAAGGCAGGATGATCTCCACCTGACTCAACAGGTAATCACGTTCCTCGCGGTGACGCGCCGGCCGCTCTCACGAGTCGACCTTTCGGACACGCGCGAAAGTTTCTCATCATTACATTGCGGAGTCGTGCAGGCTTAACTGTAGCGTCGCGATTTGAGCTGACAATACGTGTGTGATGTCGCTTCCTCTTCCGGCCGATTGCACACCTTCGCCGTTTCATTTGAAATTGGTGGAAGCTACACCAGTGCGAGCGTGCTACGGAGCTCCTGGAATTCCGCGTAAGACGTGACGGGAATATCGCTGAGCGGTATCATCCGCACGGCATTGTTTCTCAAGACGGCATTGTTATCCAGCGGCTACGCTGCATAACACAAAGGCGCGCGAGCCTGCGTCCGGGGATAACCTCGGGATGGACGTTGAGGATACTGTGGCGCCGGCATCGTCGGCGAACTGCGAGATTCGAATGCAAATGATCGATTTTCTTGTTTCGCTCCCGCTTTCGGTGCTGGCCATCGTCCTAAACGTCTGGCTGATGGGATTCTCGCTCGCAAGCCTGTGGGCCTTGCGGCGATGGGTCCTGCCCCGGCTGCATCTCAACACCAATGCCTCGCTTTTCTACGCCGCCGTCATGCAGTCCGTCATGGTGCTTTACGGCCTGGTCGCCGCCCTCACCGCAGTCAACGCATGGTCGAGACACTCGCAGGCAACGGATATCGTGTCCAGCGAGGCGACCGCCATCGCGAGCGTGTGGCGTGACCTGGGCGGTTACCCGCAACGCGAGCGCGACTCGATGCGCGAAACGCTGCGTGGCTACATGAACCAGATCATTCAGGAGGCGTGGCCCGAGCAGAACCAGGGCCGCATTCCGCGTGCCGGAGTGGAGTGGATGGACCGCTTCCTGGCGCAACTCCTGGTGTTCGAGCCCACTTCGGAATCGCAGAAAATTCTCCATGCCACCACGTTGAACGCCTTCAACCGCATGCACGAAGCGCGCCGCCAGCGGCTGGATGCTGTGAACAGCCGACTGCCGGGAGTCATGTGGATTGTTCTTCTGCCGGGCGCGATGGGCTGCCTGCTCTTCTCGCTCTTCTTCCCCATCGAGGAGCCGCACTTCCAGGCCGTGCTGGTCGCTGGCCTAGCGGGCTTCGTCGCTATGGTGCTCTTTATGATCCTCAGCCTCGACCGGCCGTTTCAAGGGCCGATGGCGATACC
>Ga0068852_100004188_pt1 | contig 10166 bp, 7 predicted proteins | sample KBSCornC22_FD_66594 | JGI IMG/M metagenome (GOLD analysis project Ga0068852, IMG submission 66594) | Corn rhizosphere microbial communities from Kellogg Biological Station, Michigan, USA - KBS Corn C2-2 | ecosystem: Host-associated > Plants > Roots > Rhizosphere > Soil ... | reverse complement strand
TCCGTCGAGCGCCTGATGGGCTCCAAACCCGAACTTCGCTTCGAGTTCATCCAGGCGAACGCCCAGTTCGTCACCGACCTCGACATCTGACCGTCGCATCCCCACATTAAGCACAGGCCCGGAACTCCCGTTGACTCAAGGGGGTTTCCCGCTATGTTCCCGGCGCAAATCGGGAACCACTCCGCCGCTCGGCCCAAAAGGCCTCAACGCCGGCACCTCCCAACCCTCGAGTGGACGACTACATTGCCAGAAGACTTTTCCGGGCTCGGCCTCAGCGCCAAGGTGACCGATGCGGTCGCCGCGGCTGGCTACACCAAGCCCACAGAAATCCAGGCGCAGGCCATCCCGCATGTCCTCGAAAAGAAGGACATCATCGGCATTGCGCAGACCGGCACGGGCAAGACCGCCTCGTTCGTGCTGCCTATGCTCACGCTCCTCGAAAGCGGCCGCGCCCGTGCGCGTATGCCCCGCACCCTGATCCTCGAGCCCACCCGCGAGCTCGCCGCGCAGGTCCACGAGAATTTCGAGAAATACGGCAAGAACCACAAGCTCAGCGTCGCGCTCATCATCGGCGGCGTCAGCTTCGACGACCAGAACAAGAAGCTCGACCGCGGCGTCGACGTGCTGATCGCGACCCCCGGCCGTCTGCTCGATCAGTTCGAGCGCGGCCGCATCCTGATGTCGGGTGTCGAGATTCTCGTCATCGACGAAGCCGATCGCATGCTCGACATGGGCTTCATCCCCGAGATCGAGCGCATCTGCGCAAAGCTCCCGCCGAACCGCCAGACGCTGTTCTTCTCGGCCACGATGGCGCCCGAAATCCAGAAGCTCACCGGCAAATTCCTGCGCGATCCCGTGCGCATCGAAGTCGCCCGGAAGAACTCCGTGGTCGACACCATCGACCAGCGTCTCGTCAAAGTGCCCCACAGCCCCGAAGACAAGCGCGCCGTCCTGCGCCAGCTGATCCGCAGCGAGACGCAGACCGAGGGCGGCCTCAAGAACGCGATCATCTTCTCCAACCGCAAGCGCGATGTGGCGACCCTCGCACGTTCGCTGCAGCGGCATGGTTTCTCGGCTGGTGGCCTCCACGGTGACATGGACCAGAAGAGCCGCATGGAAACGCTCGATGCGTTCAAGACCGGCAAGGTCCAGCTCCTGATTGCGAGCGACGTCGCGGCGCGCGGCCTCGACATTCCTGCTGTGAGCCACGTGTTCAACTTCGACGTACCCACGCACGCCGAGGATTACATCCACCGCATCGGCCGCACCGGCCGTGCCGGGCGTTCGGGCATCTCGATCACGCTCGCCAGCGGTGCCGACGGCAAATATCTCGATGCCATCACCCGCCTCATCCAGCACGACATCCCGGTGATGTCGCTCGATGTGGGGCGCAGTGGCGCCGATGCGGCTGCGGCCGAGGAAGCGGAGGCGCCCCGCGAACGCCGATCTCGTGAAGACCGCCCGCGCGAGGATCGTCCACGCGGCCGCGGCCGGGATCGCCGTCCAAAGCACGACGAACCGGCTCGCCTGGCACCTGTCGAATCTGCCTCGCCGGTAACGCCGCAAGCCGCTCCAAAGCCGCGCACCGACCGGCCCGCCAAATCGGGCGGGCGGTCCGCCGATCCCTTTGGTTCCGACGGACCGGTCCCTGCGTTCCTGCTCCGGCCGACACCGGCGCGCTAAGCCGCTCCCACGCCCGTCCAACCACGCTTTCTTGTCCGGCTTTACCTGCCCTTAATCGAGTTGGCGGAAGAGTTACGAAGCACCAGAAGGTGGCAAGCGTCTCGGGGGCCGGATGTCAGAGCAGGAATTCAGGCGCGCTCTCGGCTACGCCATCTCGGCGATGGACCTGCTGAAGCGCGGCCAGATTCCGCCCTATCCGCAATTCTACGAACTGCTCTACACCTACGCGACGGGCGTGAACCCCTCGCTCAACCAGCGCATAAACCAGATCTTCCGCGACGGCACCGCAACGCAGGAACTGGCCGAGCGGCTCTACAACGAATTCCTCAAGGCGCAGGACGCCAACGAGCGCATCTCGACCGTCACCGAGCGCATGGCCACCAGCATCACCGCCGTGCACCAGGCGATCGACGGCGCTATCGCCACGGCGGGCGACTATTCCAGCACCCTCGAAGCCGCAACCGTTGAACTGGGCGCCAATCTCGATGGCAGCGGCCTCAAGCGGCTCGCACAAAAGCTGTTGGGCGAGACCCGGCACATGCAGGAAGCCAACAGCGCGCTCGAAGCTCGCCTTGAGGCCACCCGCGAGGAGATCACCGCGCTGCAGCGCGATCTCGACGAGGTGCGCCGCGCCTCGATGCTCGACCCGCTGACCAAGATCTATAACCGCAAGAGCTTCGACGAGCGCATGCAGAGCGCCTTTACCGAGGCCGAGAGCGATGGTCAGCCGCTCTGCTTGATGCTGCTCGATATCGATCACTTCAAGCGCTTCAACGACACCTGGGGCCACCAGACCGGCGACCAAGTGCTTCGTCTCGTTGCCATGACCATGAAGTCCAACATCAAGGGCAAGGACATGGCGGCGCGTTACGGCGGCGAAGAGTTTGCCGCGATCCTGCCCGAGACTGATCTTGAAGGCGCGATCATCCTCGCCGACAACATCCGCAAGGCCGTCCAGGCGAAGGAGCTGCTGAAGCGCTCGACCAATGAGAAGCTCGGCCGCATCACCGCGTCCTTTGGCGTCGCCATGTACAAGCCCGGCGAGTCTATCTCGTCATTGATCGAGCGCGCGGACCGTTGCCTCTATGCCGCCAAGCACGCGGGCCGCAACCGCGTGGTCAGTGAAAACGAGCTCGACGAAACCGCCGGCGCCGAGATCGTCGCAGCCTAGGCAGAACGCAGCTCTACTCCGAGCGACCGCAGCGCATCCCAATAGCCGGGATACGTCTTGCCCACGCAATCGGGATCGAGGATCGTGATCCCGCCGATCCTGAGGCCCGCAAGCGCAAAGCTCATCGCTATGCGATGATCTTCGTAAGTTTGGATCCGGGCCGGCAGTGTTTGCCCCGCGAGCTTCGGATCGGAGGCGACAAGCAGCTCGTCGCCCTGCTCTTGAGCGAGGCCAGGACGGATGCGGTTCAGCTCAGTCGCCAGCGCGCGAATGCGGTCGGTCTCCTTGACCCGCAGATTGGCGATCCCGGTGAACCGCACCGGGGTGTCGTTGAAGGCCGCCAGCACCGCCAGCGTCGGGACTGCATCCTGCATCTGCGAGCCGTCGATCACCGCCGGCATGCGCGGAAACATCTTGATGAACTTCGCAGCCGCCGCATCGGGCTGCGTGAACGCCTCCATCGGCACACCGAGGTCGATCTTTCCCGCAGTCAGCGCTTCTGCGGCCCATAGATAGGTCGCGGCGGAAGCGTCAGGCTCGATCGCGAAATCCGCCGCACGATAGCGCGTCGGCTCGACCCGCCAGGTCGTCCGATCCACCGGCATCACCGTCGCGCCGAACGCCGTCATCGCAGCCACCGTCAGGTCCACATAGCCGCGCGCGTCGAGGTCCTGGCCGGTGAGCGCCACGTCGATCGGCCCGTCGCCGAACGGCGCTGCCATCAGCAGCGCCGACACATATTGCGACGACAGCCCGCCATCAATCTCGACGCGGCCGCGACCAAAAGAGCCGCGGCCCTTGATCGTGACCGGCGGACATCCGCTCGGCGCCTCCGCCTCGATGCCGAGCGACCGTAGCGCGACCACCAGTGGCGCAATCGGCCGCTTGCGCATCGCCTCGTCGCCGTCGACGACGACCGTGCCGTCGACCAGCGCACCCGCGGCGGTCAGGAAGCGCGTCGCAGTGCCGGCATTGCCGAGCATCAGTGGCGCTGCCGGAGCATTCAGCTCGCCCGTCCCGGTGACGACGAAGCTGGTCTCATCTGGCTCCTCGACCGTCACGCCCATCTGCCGCAGCGCCGCCGCCATGAGCGACGTGTCCTTGCTCTTAAGCGCGCCTGAGAGCCGGCTGGTCCCCTTCGCCAGCCCCGCCATCAGCAGCGCCCGATTGGTGATCGACTTGCTGCCCGGCGGCGTAACGCGCCCGGTCAGCGGCCGGGTCGGCGGAACGATGGTGAGGGGTGGCGAGGACATGGGCGCTGGGTCGCATGGAGGCGATTTTTAGGCAAGGCCCGATCCCGGCCCTCGTCCTTCGAGGCTCGGCACGAGCGCCTCGCACCTCAGGGTGAGGTCCTCATGGCGGCCCCAGTAGCCCTCACGGTGAGGTGCGAGCGAAGCGAGCCTCGAACCACGAGGGCGTGCCGCTACTCCACCGTCACCGACTTGGCGAGGTTCCGCGGCTGGTCCACGTCCGTCCCCATGACCACAGCCGTATGGTACGCCAGCAGCTGCACAGGGATCAGCGCCACGATCGGCGCGACGAAGCTCGAAACCTTCGGGATGACGATCGTCTCGGCGACGCCGTGCCCAATGTGCTTCTTGCCCTGCTCGTCGGTGACAAGGATGATCTTGCCGCCGCGCGCCGCGACCTCCTGCATATTGCTGAGGGTCTTTTCCATCAGCTCGTCCGAGGGCGCGACGACGATAACCGGCATCACCTCGTCCACGAGCGCGATCGGCCCGTGCTTGAGCTCGCCCGCCGGATAGCCCTCGGCGTGGATGTAGGAGATTTCCTTGAGCTTGAGCGCGCCCTCCATGGCCACCGGGAACATCTGCCCGCGGCCCAGATAGAGCACGTCCTTGGCCTTGCTCAGGCCCTTGGCGATGTCCTCGATCTGCCGCTCGGTGTTGAGCGCGCGTGACACTGCATTGGGCAGCGCCACCAGCGCGCGCACCAGCTCCTGCTCTCCGGCGCGATCGATGGTCCCGCGTGCGACACCCGCCGCGATCGCGAGGCTCGCCAGTGCCGTCAGCTGAGCCGTCAGCGCCTTGGTCGACGCAACGCCGATCTCGGGACCGCAGAGTGTTGGGAACACCAACTCGCTCTCGCGCCCGATCGTCGATTCCGGCACGTTGAGCAAGCTCACCACATGCTGGCCCTCGCGGGCGCAATAGCGGAGCGCCGCAAGCGTATCGGCCGTCTCGCCCGACTGCGAAATGAACAGCGCCGCGCTGCCCTTTGTCACCGGGGGCTCGCGATAACGGAACTCGCTCGCCACATCGACGTCGACCGGCAGCCGCGCATAGCGCTCGAACCAGTACTTCGCGATCATCCCCGCGTAGTACGCCGTTCCACAAGCCGAGATGGTCAACCGCTCGATCCTGGCGAAGTCGAAGGGCAGCTTCTCGCGCAGGGCGACCTTCTCGCCGGCCATATCGACATAGTGGCTAAGCGTGTGCCCGATCGTCTCGGGCTGCTCATAAATTTCCTTGGCCATGAAATGGCGGTGATTGCCCTTGTCGACCAGCAGCGCCGACGCCTGCGACACCAGCGTCTCGCGCTGGACGATCGCATCGGTCTCGTTGCGGATCGTGACGCCCTTGGGCGTGATCACCGCCCAGTCGCCATCGAGCAGATAGCTCAGCCGCGACGTGAACGGCGCCAGCGCCATCGCATCGGAGCCCAGATACATCTCGGTGTCGCCATAGCCCACCGCCAACGGCGCTCCGTGCCGCGCCGCGATCAGCAGCTTGTCGTGCCCCTTGAACATGAAGGCGAGTGCAAAGGCGCCGCGCAGCTTTTTGAGCGTGACGCCGACCGCCTGCTCTGGATCAAGCCCGCGATCGATCTCGCGCGTCACCCAAAGCGCGACGGACTCCGTGTCGGTCTGCGTCTTGGGGAGGTAGCCGTCTTTCGCCAGATCTTCGAGCAACTCGCGGAAATTCTCGATGATGCCGTTATGGACCACCGCGACCTTGTCGGTCGCGTGCGGGTGCGCATTGCCCTCGGTGGGCGCGCCATGCGTCGCCCAGCGCGTGTGTCCGATGCCGATCTTGCCGCTCAGCGGCTCGATATTGAGCTTGGTCGCGAGATTGCCGAGCTTGCCCTCGGCCCGCCGCCGCGCGATGGCGCCGGACTCGAGCGTTGCCACCCCCGCGCTGTCATAGCCGCGATATTCGAGCCGCCGCAGCGCCTCGACCATACGCGGCGCAACCGGCTCCGTCCCGATGATCCCGACAATCCCGCACATCAGCTTTTCCCTTTCGCCGCCTTGGCGGCTTTCTTGGCGAGCGCCTTCTCGCGCAGTTTCGGCGCATAGCCCGGCTTGTTCACCTGCCGAGCCCGTCCGAACGCAACGGCCCTCGCCGGCACGTCCTCGGTGAGGACGCTGCCCGACGCCGTGTAGGCTCCATCGCCGATCGTCACCGGCGCCACCAGCGATGCGTTCGAGCCGATGAACACGTCGTTCCCGATGGTCGTCACGTCCTTGTTCACGCCGTCATAGTTGCAGGTGATGGTCCCCGCCCCGATGTTCGTCTTGGAGCCAATAACCGCATCGCCCAGATAGCTCAGATGCCCGGCCTTGGTGCCGGCGCCGATCTTGCTCTTTTTGACCTCGACGAAATTGCCGAGGTGCACATCTTCGCCGAGCTCGGCGCCGCCACGAATTCGCGCGAACGGCCCGATCGTCGCGCCGGTCGCAATGGTCGCGGCTTCGATATCGCAGAAGGCACGGATCTCGACGCCCCCGGCGATCTTCACCCCCGGCCCGAACACTACATTCGGCCAGATCGTGACGTCGCGGCCGATTTCGGTGTCGTAGGAGAAGTGCACCGTCGCGGGATCCTTGAGCGTCACGCCCGCCTTCATGAAATCGTCGCGCCGCAGCTCCTGGAACTGTGCTTCAGCGCGCGCCAGCTGCGAGCGGTCGTTGACCCCCATCACATCGGCCTCGGGGGCGACCGCATAGCCCACCTTGTGGCCGGCCTTATTGGCAAGCTCCACCAGATCGGTGGCGTAAAACTCGCCCTGCGCGTTGTTGCTGCCAACCTGGTCGATCAGCGCCGCGAACACCGGCGCGCGGAATGCGAGGATGCACGCATTGCAAAGCCCGATCTTGCGCTCCTCTGGTGAGGCATCCTTGTGCTCCCGGATCGCCAGCAGCTTTTCGCCATCGGTGATGAACCGGCCATAGCCGGTCGGATCGGCGGGAATGAATCCCAGGATCGCCGCATCCATGCCCGCATCGAGCCTGTCGGTCACAAGCTTGAAATTGGCCGGCCGCAGCATCGGGTGATCGCCATAGACGATGGCGACGTAACCCTTGGCGCCCTCCCACAGCGGCCGCGCCATGCGGGCCGCGTGCGCAGTGCCCCTGCGCTCGGTTTGCTCGAAAAATTGTGCCGATGGAAGAATGCGTCCGACCGTATCGCGGACATCCTGATGACCCGGTGCCGTCACCACCGCCACGCCGCTCGACCCGGCGCCCATCGCCGCGCGGACGACATGGCCGATGATCGGCATGCCCCCGACCGGATGCAGAACCTTTGGCATCGCCGACCGCATGCGGGTGCCCTCACCCGCCGCCAGAATGATCGACACCAAATCGGCCATGCCCGCCCCGTTATCCACGCAGAATCTCGCCATATTTTATGGCAGCAACGTGTTGGGAAAGCTTTACTCGCTCGCGATGGTAAACTGCCGCCCGACTTGGCGATTCGAGCGCGGCGAGGCGCTTTTCCTTGGCGAAACTGAGCGAACCGATCTGGCCGCGGGACATCACCTTCTGGGGCGTGTTCGCTTTGGTCGCGTGGGGGAGCGCCGTGCTCGGAGCGGGCGCCAATGCGCTGCTGCCCAGCGGCCTGCTCTCCGGCCTGCACACGCCCCTTTTTCAGGGTTCCAACACCGGCCAGCTGCAAGCGAGGATCGCCGATCTCGACGCCCGGCTAGCCGCGCTCAAGGCCGACAACGCCACGCTAATGGATCGGGTCGCCCTGACCGAAGAACAGCGCGCCGACATCACCAAGCGCCTCGGCGCGCTGGAGGTGTCGATGCCGCGGGTGATCGAATCCATCAATACGCCCGCTCCCGTCGATCATTCGGTCATCACCGGCGACATCTCCGGGCCTGCCTCCATGGTTGAGGAGGCCGACGGCGGCAGCGTCGCATATACGACAACTCCGATGAGTGCGGAGGCCACCGCGGCCCCGAACGCCAGCACCCAGCCCATGCCCGCCGTCCTGCCGCTGGTCGCCCCCGACGCGAGCGCCTTCGGCGTCGCGCTCGGCCCCCCGATCCTCGCCATGGATGGCCCCGCATCCTGGAAATCGATGACCGATCGCGCCGGCACGCTCCTCGTCGGCCTCAGCCCGATCCTCGGCAGCATCGAAGGCGCGCCCGGCCGCCGCCTCGTCGCCGGCCCCATCCCCACCGAAGCCGCCGCCCGCGAACTGTGCGGTGGATTCGCCAAGCTGGGGATTGCGTGTGCGAGTGTGGCGTTTATCGGCGATGCAATGCCGGTGAACTGAGATGTCCGGTCGAATTGGCGCTATGCCGAAGGTCCTGATCTCGGACAAGCATATCGGAACCACGCTCTGGCAGCGAGCGATGATACTGGATACTGACGCCGAGGTAATCGCGACAACATTGTCCAGTCACGCGCACTATGCCCCACGAGGCACCATCCGCAAAAGCTGGTTCACGAGGCAGCTGGGTCGCTGGCCTCGATGGTTGATTAGACTTTGGGCTGGACTCTCTCCGTCGTTTCGCGACGTGACGCATGCTCTGTGCAGTTTTCCCCCCTCGCGACTGCTGGCGCTGGAAAACCTGCCGGCGCGCATCAGGATAATTGTAAACGCGGGTCACCGCTTTCACATCCACCTAACTGGGAAGAGCTTGGTCGACTTCACACGACGTTTCGCGGAATTGGGGCAAAATCCCAGGTTCGTTCTCGCAACGATGTCCGAGTATGATTTTCACTACATCAAGTACTATACGGGACTGGATGTCGAGCGACTTCCGGTTGTCGCAATGCACGCCCCCGCGGTGCTACGGCTTCGTGATTTTTCTCCATCTAGTCGAACAGTTCTGGTGGGTCCGAGCCACAATGACGGGCAGCTTTTGGGGCTATTTACGCTTGATGATCTGAATGAGCGAAGCGCGGCGTTCGCATCAAGGTTGACCGTAGACCCCTTCAGATTCGAGTTTATCAAGTCGATCTATCCTGGAGACTCCGCGACCTTCGAAAATCTCTCGCGCCATCCGGCCGCGCTTATTCTTCCGTACTCGGCCTTTTCAATCTCGATGGTCGAGATCTACCAATTGAATATTCCTTTCATCGTGCCGAGCGACAGGCTTCTTGTAGACAAGCTGCGCGACGTTCGCCTTTCGCCGATTTACTGCGACCAATCTGAAGTCGAGGAGTTGGACCGGAGATTTTCAGCGGTTGGTCGCCAGCGTGGCTACGCGTTTTCTCCTAACGACGATTCGGCGGAGGCTCAGCGCCTTTGGATGCAATTCATGTATTTCAATCAAGTGGAGAATTGTCTTCGGTTTGAGACGGCTGGGGAACTGATAACCAAGCTCTACGAGACTGACTTGAAGGTTCTCTCCTCACGGATGCGCGAGGAGAACCTCAAGCTTGAGCAACGCCAACGCGAAGCTTGGCGTAGGATCATGGGCGGAATCCATTCATCGTGAACCGCACAATCGTGATCACCAGCATTTTCAGTCCGACCGAAGCCGTACGTGCCTTCGCTCGGAAAGCTGGGTGCCGAACAGTGGTGGTAGGAGATAAAAAGTCGCCCGGAGTTTGGCAGGAGCCAGGTGTCGATTTCTTGGATGTTGAGGCGCAGAGCTTGATGGGATTCCGACTAGGGTCTCACCTACCGTTCAATCACTATTGCAGAAAGATGCTCGGCTACCTTCACGCCATGAGAGAGGGCGCGACATCAGTGGTCGACACCGATGATGACAACTTGCCCAAGCCCGGGTGGTCATTTCCGGAATTCGACGGAACGTTCGATACGCTGCCCGACGGCTTGGGACATGTAAACCTCTATCAGCTGTTCACCAAGGCCCCCATATGGCCCCGCGGGCTTCCGGTTGACCTGATCACACGGGACTTCGAACTCGCCGGCGTGGTCGTACGAAAGCAGGCCAAAGTTGGCGTGTGGCAAGGACTCGCAGATGGCGATCCCGATGTTGACGCGATCTATCGTCTAACCTCGGACACTCCGTGCTTTTTCGATGACCGAGAGCCAGTCGCCCTTGGACGTGGTACGATATCGCCCTTCAACAGTCAGAACACTCT
>Ga0068852_100004187_pt1 | contig 10167 bp, 11 predicted proteins | sample KBSCornC22_FD_66594 | JGI IMG/M metagenome (GOLD analysis project Ga0068852, IMG submission 66594) | Corn rhizosphere microbial communities from Kellogg Biological Station, Michigan, USA - KBS Corn C2-2 | ecosystem: Host-associated > Plants > Roots > Rhizosphere > Soil ... | reverse complement strand
AAGATATCCGCACATCTGTCCACAAGAAAAACCGTTTGGGCGCTTCCCAAGGGGCGTAGCGCCGAGCGGGAACTGGCCGAAGCGCGCCGCGCGTGGCAAGGTGACTTTCGATTGGAAGCGAGTGTCACCGACGCTGATAGTTTCATCGTCGTCGCGACAGGGGTGAGGGCGAAGAGACCATGATCCGAATTGCGGTGGCCAATCAGAAGGGCGGGGTGGGCAAAACCACGACCTGCATCAATCTAACGACCGCGCTCGCGGCGATCGGCTGGCGAGTGCTGCTCGCCGACCTCGATCCGCAGGGGAATGCCTCGACCGGCCTTGGCGTCCCAGCGTCGCAGCGCAAGCTATCGAGCTATGATGTGCTGATCGGCGGCGCATCGGCGACCGAAGCCGCGATTCCGACGCGTGTGCCACGGCTGGATCTCCTCCCGGCGACGGTCGATCTCTCAGGCGCGGAGGTAGAAATGGTGTCCCTCGAGAACCGGGCTCATCGGCTGTCGCACGCGCTCGGCGCGGCGGCGGTCGGCCGCTGGGACATTTGCGTCATCGATTGTCCGCCGTCTCTGGGACTGTTGACCGTCAACGCGCTGGTCGCGGCGCGGCATCTGCTGGTGCCACTTCAGTGCGAGTTCTTTGCGCTGGAGGGCCTCAGCCAGTTGCTTCAGACCGTGGAGCGGATCCGATTGGCGTTCAATCCCGAGCTGTCGATCCTCGGCGTGGCGCTGACGATGTTCGACCGGCGTAACAATCTTTCTCAGGCTGTTGCAGAGGACGTCCGTTCCTGCCTCGGCTCGACCGTGTTCGACACAGTCATTCCGCGAAACGTGCGCCTGTCAGAAGCGCCCAGTCACGGCCTTCCGGCGCTGATCTACGACCTTCGTTGCCCGGGCTCCGAAGCCTATGTTCGGCTTGCGCGCGAGTTGATCGGCCGTCTACCGCAACTTGCCGAGGCGGCATGAGCGGCGAGCGGCCGGCCAAGGGATTGGGCATGGGCCTTCAGGCGCTGCTCGGCGAAGCAGCGAGGCGAGCGCCCGATGGGCACCAGGGCGGTGGCGTCCTTGAAATTGAAATTTCGCGAATAAGGCCCAATCCCAACCAGCCGCGCGTCCAGTTCGATGAAGCCTCGCTGGAAGAGCTTGCCGATTCGATTCGTGAGCGGGGCGTGCTCCAGCCGATCCTGCTTCGTTCGGACGGAGACAATTATATGATCGTTGCCGGCGAACGGCGTTGGCGGGCGGCACAGCGGGCGCAGTTGCACGCGATTCCCGCGATCGTTCGCGACATCGACGAATCGACGATTGCGGAGCTGGCGCTGATCGAGAACATCCAGCGCGAGGACCTCAATCCACTCGAAGAAGCGGAAGGCTATCGTCAGCTGATCAAACGCCACGGCCACACCCAAGACGGCGTTTCGCAACTGGTCCACAAGTCGCGCAGCCATGTGGCGAATCTGTTAAGGTTGCTCGAACTGCCGGACTTCGTTCGCCAATCGCTATTGCAAGGCGATATCAGCATGGGCCATGCCCGTGCCGTAGCGACGGCACCGAATCCGGAAGCGCTCACGCGTGAGATAATCCGAAAGGGCCTGTCGGTCCGCCAGACCGAAGAGCAGGCGAGGCGGGAGAGGATGAACCCCGGCGCCGGGAGCGATATCGCTCGGGCGAGCGCCCGCAATGCCGTGAAGACGGTCAATGCCGATCTTCAGGCGCTCGAGCGACAGCTTGGCGACATGCTCGGCCTCAAGGTCCAGGTCAGCCACAAAGGCCGAGGCGGCGCGGTGACGGTCCATTATTCGAGTCTCGACCAGCTCGACATGATCTGCCAGCGGCTGAGCGGCGAAACGATCTAAGCGTTAGCCCTGCGTGCCGCGGCCTTTCGGGCGATCGCCAGTAGCTCCTCTCCCAAAGCTTCCCGCTCCGGAACCTCGCTGAACATCAACTCCCGCTCGAGCGCTCCGACCCGCTCCGCAACCCGCGCAAGCTCCTCCGCGGTCCACGTTCGTAGCATCCTCTCGAACGGTGATTTATCCTTCCAGAACAAAGATTTGCCTAGTGACGTCATGACGGCGTCCACGCCTTCACCACGCTCAATCCGCGCTCGAGCGGGGGCCAACATGAGAAGACGCCGCTGAAGCGAGCGGATGGCGGGAATGCCTTCGGACGCACCGGTCGGCATCCGGGCAATGGCTTCCGCGCACTCCGCGCCGTTCCCAAGCAGCGCGAGATCCGCCAGGCGCATGAAATCGGGTTCGCCGGTGTTGGCACCGACCACGTCGATTACGTCGTGCGGAAGCTCCTTCGGGGAATGCGGCGATGCGCCGACATAAAGCGCAAATTTCTCGAGCTCCTGCTCGACGATCGCCTGATCATTGCCGCACCCCTCGGCGATCCGTGCCGCGACCGCGGGGTTGATCTTGAGACCCACGCGGCGCCCCAACTCCGCGACCATCCGCGCCGCCTCGTCGCCCTCGGGAGCATAAGCGGTGAACGCAAGCGCGCGCGGCGAGCCTTCGGCAAGCTTCAGCAAGGCCGAGCTCTTCGGGAGAGCGCCGGCGATCGCCGCAACCGGGCTTTCGACCGATTCAGCCGCAAGTAGCGCTTCGACCGGCTCGGCGATCTCGTTCCCCGCCGGCTCGATCCAGATCAGGCGCTTTTCGCCGAACAGGCTCAGCGCCGCGGCCTCGTCGGCGAGAACCGCCGGGCTCGCCCGGACCGCGCCCGCGGCAAGGACGGATTTGGCTGCCCCGAGCGCCTCGAGCAGCCGCGCGGCCAGGGCTCGCGACTGCGCTTCGTCGGGCCCGAGAAAGAGGTAGAAGCGGATCTTCGGATCCGGCTGGTCGACCGCCCGGCCGATCGTCGACTTGCTCGCCTTCACTGCCGGTGCGTCGTCCGTGCGGCATAAATGGCAAGCCGCGCCATGATCTGGTCGGCGACGATCCCCGAGAGATTCTCGAGCGCCGTCTGTTCCGCCGCGACGGTCGCATATTCGCTGCTGACGACGTCGACGCTGGCATCCGATCCGGCGGTCTCGTCGAGCACGACCGCTCCGTTCGATAGATCGACCAGCTGATAGCGCGCGCGGAGCGTCCGCCGCTCCTGCGTCGAGGCCTGGTTGGCGCGGAGGCCGTAGGAGGTGATATTGTCGTCGAGGGTCACGTCGAGCCGATATCGCGCGGGTCCCGAGCCGGCCTCTCCCAGCCGATCGACCAGCTTGGTCCGGACGAGCCAGCCTTGCTGTCCGGGGATGGGCGCGACCTGGACGGAACGAAGAAGCTCCGACACCAGGCTGCCCGTGCCGCCGCCGTAAAGCGGGTGAAGCCCGCATGCGCACAGCAGGAAGACCAGGCTGGCGAGGGCAAGACGCCGTATCATGCGACGATATTCACCAGCCGGTCGGGAACCACAATGATCTTGCGCGGAGTCGCACCGGCGAGCTGACGCCGCACGTTGCTCGAGGCGAGCGCGAGCGCTTCGAGCTCGGCTCGGCCGAGGCCGCGCGGCGCCGTCACGGTATCGCGAAGCTTGCCGTTGACCTGTACTGCGAGCGTGACCTGCTCATCGAGGAGCAAAGCCGGCTCAAAGTCGGGCCACGGAGCGTCAGCAATCATGCCGCGCTCGCCAAGCAGCGCCCAGCATTCTTCAGCGAGGTGCGGAGCCATCGGCGCGATCAGCAGGATCAGTGTCCTAATGGCTTGTGCTCTCGTGACGGAAGGTTTCGCCTTCTCGATCGCGCTGGTGAGCTCGTAGAGCTGTGCGACGCCCTTGTTGAATTGCAGACGATCGAGCGCTTCGCCGACAGCGGCGATGGTCCGGTGCAGCCGGCGCTCGAGCTCTTCGTCCCCTCCCTCGCCGTCAGTAGCACCGTTCGCCAGCCGCCAGACTCGCTGGACGAAGCGCGACGCGCCCTCGATCCCGGCTTCCGACCATTCGAGGTCACGCTCAGGCGGGCTGTCCGACAGCATGAACCAGCGCACCGCATCGGCGCCATATTTGGCGAGGATCGGCTCGGGGTCGACCGTGTTGCGCCTCGACTTCGACATCTTCTCGACCCGGCCCGGAGTCACGGGCGCGCCGCTCGCGATGTGCACCCAATCGTCGCCGTCGCGCTTCACCTCGCCGGGGCTGAGCCAGCTGCCGTCGCCGGCGCGATAGGTCTCGTGGGTCACCATCCCCTGGGTGAATAAACCCTTGAACGGTTCGGACATGCCGATCCGGCCGAGCCGCTGAAGCGCTCGAGTCCAGAAACGCGCGTAAAGCAGGTGGAGGATCGCGTGCTCGACCCCACCGATATATTGCGCGACGGGGAGCCACTTCTCGGCTTCGCTGCGATCGAACGGCTTGTCGGCCGGCTGGCTGGCGAAGCGGATGAAATACCAGCTCGAATCGACGAAGGTGTCGAGCGTATCGGTCTCGCGCATCGCCGAGCCGCCGCAGCTCGGGCAGCGCACATGCTTCCAGCTCGGGTGGCGCTCGAGCGGATTGCCGGGCTTGTCGAACTCGACGTCATCGGGAAGGACGACCGGCAGCTGATCGCGAGGCACGGGAACCGTGCCGCACTTACCACAATGGATGATCGGAATCGGAGTGCCCCAATAGCGCTGGCGCGACACGCCCCAGTCGCGCAGCCGATATTGGACCGTACCCCGGCCCCAGCCCGCCTCCTCCGCTCGGCGGATGATCTCTGCGGCCGCCTGCTCCGTTCTCAATCCATCGAGAAAACGCGAGTTGACGGCGACGCCCGGCGCGCCTTCCGCCTCTTCACCAATCGGCTCGTCGGCGCCTTCGGGAGCCGCAGCGACGACGCGGCGGATCGGCAATTGATATCGCTTCGCAAATTCGAAATCCCGCTGATCGTGTCCGGGAACGCCGAAGAGCGCGCCGGTGCCGTAGTCCATCAGGACGAAGTTCGCGATGTAGAGCGGCAGCCGCCAGTCCGGGTCGAGCGGGTGCACAACCTCCAGGCCCGTTGCATAGCCCTCCTTCTCAGCGGTCTCGATCTCCGCGGCGCTGGTACCGCCCGCTTTGCATTCCGCGATGAAGGCAGCAGCCTCGTCATCCGTTTGTGCAACGGCTTGCGCGATTGGGTGATCGGCGGCCACGGCAACGAAGCTGGCGCCGAAAATGGTATCGGGTCGCGTGGTGAAGACCTCCACCTCCTCGATGCCGCCGATCTCCTGGGCTAGCCGAAAGCGGAATTGCAGGCCCCGGCTTTTGCCGATCCAATTCTCCTGCATCAGCCGGACCTTGTCCGGCCACTGGTCGAGGCCTTTCAGCCCGTCGAGCAAATCATCGGCGAAGTCGGTGATCTTCAGGAACCATTGCGCGAGCTTCCGCCGCTCGACGACGGCGCCCGAGCGCCAGCCGCGGCCGTCGATCACCTGCTCGTTGGCGAGCACGGTCATGTCGACGGGGTCCCAATTGACCTCGCTTTCCTTGCGATAGACGAGTCCGCCATCGAACAGGTCGAGGAACAGCGCCTGCTCGTGTCCGTAATAAGCGGGGTCGCAGGTTGCGAACTCGCGATTCCAGTCGAGCGCGAAACCGATGCTCTTCAGCTGCTCGCGCATCGCGTTGATGTTCGCCCAAGTCCATTCGCCCGGATGGACCTTGCGTTCCATCGCCGCATTCTCGGCCGGCATCCCGAACGCGTCCCACCCCATCGGATGGAGCACTTCATGGCCCTGCATCCGCCGGAACCGGGCGATCACATCGCCCATCGTGTAGTTACGGACATGGCCCATGTGGATGCGCCCCGACGGATAGGGGAACATCTCGAGCACATAGGTCTTGGGCTTGTTGCTGTTGCTGTCGGCTGCGAAACAGCCGTCCTCGGCCCATCGCGCCTGCCAGCGGCGATCGGCCTCGTTCGGGTCGAAACGCCCGTTCACGGCGGCGACCCTGGCTTAGCCCGGAACGGAGGAGCGCCGAAGGTCCCGGGCACGCGTCAGGATGATATCCTCGAGCTTCTGGACTGTGGCTGCGGAAACCGGAACATCGACCCAGGCGCCGTTCTGATTGACCTGGCGCGCGGCCGAGACTCGGAGCGCGTCGGCGCGAAGATCGGGGTCGAGCACCGCGACCGTGAGCTTGACGCGTTCACCCGGGGCTTTGGGGTTCGTGTACCAGTCGGTTATGATCACCCCGCTATTGGGGTTCGCCTGGAGAAGCGGGGCAAACGAGACCGTGTCGACCGCGGCGCGCCACAAGTAACTGTTGACCGCCAGCGTCGTCACCCGCGAGGGCGCAAGGCCCACCGGCACATATTTGTTCCGGGCACAGCCGGAGCCGGCGAGTGCGAAGACGACAAGGGCGGCAGCGGCCGTGTTCAAACGATTCATCGGAGGTCCTTGGTCAGACGAAGCTTCATCACGGGCGTTATCGCGCCGGCCTTACTCCCGCAAGCACCGGCCGTTGGCGAGCGATTATGTGGTCCATCGGCAACAGGGGATGAACGAATCGACTCCGCTCATGGAACCTTCAGCTTCGTACGACTATATCGACTCGCGAACAGGGAGTTCGTCAGTTGCTGAGTCTCGCTGGAAAGAGGGAAGCCAAACTGGTTGCGGTGCTCGCCGCGGCCGGTCTCGTGCTGACCCCTGCTTTCGCGACGACCACTAGCAAGAAGCGGCCGCCTGCGGTCTCGCTGAGCTTCGACACTTTGTCTTCGTTCACGCCTGCCAATGCGGATCCCAAGCTCGCCGCCGAGCTTGCCGGCAAGAGCCTGTCGTTGACCGACTTCAAGTTCACGCCCGCTCCGGCCAAGGGACGGCCGTCGCAGGTGCGTGTCGCTATCCGCGCCCGTGTGAACTCCCCGGTCCAAGCGGCGGTCGCCCAGGCCAGCGCCCCGAGCGCGACCGACAATGCGCTGACTCCGAGCAGCTATAACCTCGGCGTGGCGGTCGGCTGGAAGCGTTTCGCAATTTCCGGCGAGGTCGCCAAGGTCAAGAGCGCCGATTCTGCTTTCGGCGGACGCGAAACCGCCGTGGTTGGCGTCAGCTACTCGCTGAACAGCCGCCTGAGCACCCGCGTCGCGGTGGGCGCCGATCGCACAACGGGCAATCCCGTCCCCGGCCTCCGCCAGGGAAACAGCGTTTCGCTTGACGTCGGCAGTTCTTATTCGCTTTCACGCCACATCGCGCTGACCGGCGGCGTGCGTTACAATATCGAGCGCGATCGGCTCGCTGCGCTCCAGGACGACCGTCGCGACAGCCAGGCGGTTTATATCGGCACCGCGTTCAAGTTCTGAACGCTGAAATTCCGGCCCAACCCTGAAACCCCAAGCGCTTGATCAGCGCATATTTGCGCGCGTCCATTCCGCCAAGCGCGAGCAATTTGCGTCCGCCGAGCCGCGCGAGCGCCGCGGCCCGCATGCGCGGGATCGGCTTCCAGTCGGGATGGCTGGAGGTCGGATCAAGCGGCGAAAGAAGGATCAGGGACGTGCGGGCGAGCAGCGCGCCCCGGAGCTCGCGCGCGTTGTGCACGCGCGCGGCGATCCCTCTTTCCTCTTTCACGATCGTCAGTGCCCGGTCGCGCGCCAATTGCCGAAGTCTTCGCATCTCGCGACCGCGAAGTGGTTGTAAGAGAAGAATTCCGCTGCCTCGCGGCAGCCGGAATGCTGGCGTGACAGCGCTCTGATCGGCGACAATCAGCCACTGGCAAGGCATGGTCTGGCGGCGGCGCATGGCCGTTCCTATAGCGCGGACCAATGAGCAGCGCCGCAGACAGACGAGAGCGGATCCTCGACCGCATTATGCGCGCAGCAACCCTCGCCAGGCGCGATCCCGCCGACGTCCAGCTGATCGCGGTCAGCAAGGGCCGCTCGACCGTAGAGGTCGAGGCGTTGATCGCCGCCGGTCAGCGCGACTTCGGCGAGAATAGAGTCCAGGAAGCGCTCGCCAAATGGCCGCCGCTGCTCGCTCGATACTCCGATGTCCGCCTGCATGGGATCGGGCGTCTGCAGTCGAACAAGGCGGCGGACGCGGCGCGGCTGTTCGACACGATCCATTCGGTCGACCGCCGCTCGCTGCTTGAGGCGCTGGTGAAGGACGCAGCAAAGACCGGCTGCGCACCAGCGGTCTACGTCCAGGTCAATATCGGCGAGGAGGAGCAGAAGGGCGGCTGCGCAATCCCCGAGGTCGGCGAGCTCGTGGACGCCGTGCGCGCCTCGTCGCTGCCGCTCGCGGGATTGATGGCCATCCCGCCCGTCGGGGTTGAGGCTGCACCTTATTTCGCGCTTCTCGCAAAGCTTGCGCGACGGCATGACGTCACCGGCTTGAGCATTGGAATGTCGAGCGATTTCGAAGCGGCGATACTGCTCGGCGCAACCGCCGTCCGGATCGGAACGGCGCTGTTCGAGGACGAATGATCGACTTCGACGCGATCATCTTCGACTTCGACGGCGTGCTCATCGAAAGCGAGTTCGAGGGCAACCGCCATCTTGCCGAGCTGCTGACCGGCCTCGGCCACCCGACCAGCGTCGCCGAAGCGATCGAACATTATACGGGCCTCGCCGGGCGCGACTTCGTCGATGCGGTCGAGCGCCGGATCGGACGCGAGCTCCCATCCGAATTCCACCAGGCCACCCGCGCGCTTCGCGATCGATCGTTGAGCGAAGGAATTGCCGCGGTCGCAGGCGCGCTCCGGTTCGTGCGCGGGCTGCCGAAGAGCCTTCCCAAAGCCGTCGCCTCGTCGAGCTCGACCCGATGGGTCCGGGCTCATCTGGCGCACCTCGGCCTTTCCGACGCATTCGAGCCGCATGTCTACAGCGGCGCGGAACATGTCGAGCGCGGCAAGCCGGCGCCCGATCTCTATCTCCATGCCGCGCGCGAGCTTGGAACTCCCATCGACCGGACGGTCATTCTCGAGGATTCGAAGGTGGGCGCGACGGGCGCGCTTGCGTCGGGCGCGACGGTGATCGGTCTTGCCGCCGGCCGCCACTGCTTCGACCGCCACGCCGACATGCTCCGCGCGCTTGGCGTGGCTCATGTGGCCCATAGCTTCGATGAAGTGGCGGAGCTGCTTGGGCTCGATCAGACAAGCAAATGACCGCTGCGCTTGCGTTTGGTCATCAGATAGTCGGCATTATGCGGGTTGGCGGGCATCTGGTGCGAGACGCGCTCGGTCACCTCAATTCCGGCATCCTCTAGCCCCTTCATTTTGTCCGGGTTGTTGGTGAGCAGCCGCACCCGATCGATTCCGAGCGCCCGCAGCATTGCGGCGGCGTGGGCGTAGTCGCGCTCATCGTCCGCAAAGCCGAGGCGGCGGTTGGCATCGACCGTGTCCAGCCCCCGGTCCTGCAGCGCGTAGGCGCGGACCTTGTTGGCGAGGCCCACCCCGCGGCCCTCCTGACGCAAATAGAGGAGGACTCCGCCGCCCTCTGTGCCGATGATTCGAAGCGCTCCCTTCAGCTGCGGCCCGCAATCGCATTTGAGGGAGCCGAACACGTCCCCCGTCAGGCATTCGCTGTGCAGCCGGACCAAGGGCGGCTTCCTGGCGAAGGCCCCGATCACCAGTGCGACATGCTCCTGCCCGTCATCAGACGCGCGGAAGGCAGTGATTTGGGTTGGCGGCAGATCGTCGAGCGGGAGCTTCGCCCTCGCCACGATCTCCACCGAGGGCTGGCGTCGCTCTCGGTCGATCTGATCGATTGGAACGGACGGATCGGACGATGCCGGTTCGAGGATCCACAAGGCCGGCAGCAGTCCGGCGAGCCGAGCAAGCGTCAGGGCTGCTCCGGCAGCTTCGACGCAATCCGCCGTGATCGGCTTTAGCGGGCCGAGGGGACCACGGTCGAGGTCGCGGCCCGGATCGGCGATTGCGATCGCGCTTGCAGCGTCCAGCCAATGCGTCCGTTCGATAATCACCGGTGCTTGCGGGTCGGCTGCTTCGCGCTGGTTCGCCAGGTTCAGTGCCGCGGCGCGGTTGCCGCTGATCATCAGCCGCCCGAGATGCTCGGGATCACGGAGGTCGAGCAGCTCCTGAGTTGTGGTTTCGACCGCCGCAATGGTGAGATCCTGATCGCCTGTCAGCCGAACAGGGCGCCCCGTCCGAAGCATCGCGATTGCGAGCTGGACAGCGCTCCCGCCGCTCATATTTCGATTTCGCAAATCAGCGGGACATGGTCGGACGGCCGTTCCCAATTGCGGCACGGCTCGAGCACCTGATG
>Ga0068852_100004175_pt1 | contig 10177 bp, 9 predicted proteins | sample KBSCornC22_FD_66594 | JGI IMG/M metagenome (GOLD analysis project Ga0068852, IMG submission 66594) | Corn rhizosphere microbial communities from Kellogg Biological Station, Michigan, USA - KBS Corn C2-2 | ecosystem: Host-associated > Plants > Roots > Rhizosphere > Soil ... | reverse complement strand
CCGGTGCGGCCGACCTGGATGTCGATCGCCTCGAGCGTGGTCTCGGCCTTCTCCGCGGGGAATTTGTGCGCGAGGCCCCAGCGCGGCGCGCGCGCGACCTGGCCCAAGCGCTCCTGATAATCGAGGCGATCGACCTTGTAGACCACGCCGTCGATGTCGAACGGCAGGTCCGCCCGCGCCTTCTCGATCGCGCGATAGTGGGCGAGCGTTTCGTCGACGCTGTCACAGCGCACCAGAAACTCGGCGACCGGAATGCCGAACCCCTCGATCCGCTTCATCGCGTCGAGCTGCGTCTCCCCGAGCGCTTCGCTGAGCTCGCCCCAGCCGTGGGCGAGAAAGCGCAGCGGGCGGGCGGCGGTGATGGCGGGGTCCTTCTGCCGGAGCGACCCCGCCGCCGCGTTGCGCGGGTTGGCGAAGATCTTGCCGCCGCTCGCCTCCTGCCGCTCGTTCAGCGCCTCGAAGTCCGCCTTCGACATGTAGACTTCGCCGCGCACTTCCAGGACTTCCGGCGCGTTCGGTATCTGCTGCGGAACGTCCGAGATCGTGCGCACATTGGCGGTGACGTCCTCGCCGACCGTTCCATCGCCGCGCGTCGCAGCAAGCACCAGTTCGCCGCGCTCGTACCGAAGCGAACAGCTGAGCCCGTCGATCTTCGGCTCGGCGGTGAACGCCACGAAGGCGTCCGCAGGCAGGTTGAGGAAGCGCTTCACCCGCGCGACGAACTCCTCGACCTCCACCGCCGAAAACGCATTGTCGAGGCTGAGCATCGGCCGAGCGTGGGCGACCTTGGCAAGCGCGCCTGTCGGCGCCGCGCCGAGCCGCTTCGACGGGGAATCCGGACGGATCAGCTGCGGGAACCGCTCCTCGAGCGCGCGGTTCTCGCGGACCAGCGCGTCATATTCGGCATCGGAAATCTCCGGCGCGTCCGCATCGTGATAGAGCTTGTCATGACGCGCGATTTCCTTCGCCAGCCGCATCAGGCGGTTGGCCGCGTCAGCCTCGGTCAGCTCAGTGGTCACCGCCGAACAATTCTTCGAGCAGGTTGATGAAGCTCGTCCAGCTGCGCTCGGCGGCGAGCGCGTTGTAAGCGACTCCGTCGATCTTGAGCTCGCTCGCGTGCGGGTTGGTGAAGCCGTGGCCGACATGGCCGTAGGCGTGGATCTGCCAATCGCTCCCGGCCTCGGTCAGCTCGTTCCCAAGCGCGACGACCGCCTCGGGCGGCACCATCGGGTCGTCCCAGCCGTGGAAGCAGACCACCTTGGCGGTGATCTTTTCCTTGGGCAGCGGGGGTGCGTCGAACAGGCCGTGGAAGCTCACCGCCGCGGCGATGTCCGCTCCGCTTCGCGCAAGATCGAGCGCGCACTGGCCGCCGAAGCAATAGCCGGCGACCACGATCTGCTTTTCGGACACGCCGTCGGTCTTGCGCGCCACTTCGAGCACGTGCTGCAGGCGGCGACGAAGCGCGGCACGATCCTCCCGAAGGCGCGTCATCTCGCCGAAGCAGACGTCGCGGGCAGCGCCGTGGAACTCCTTGCCGAAGATGTCGGCGACCAGCGCGTTGTAGCCGAGCTCGACCAGCTGCTTGCCGAAGCCGATCTCGAGGTCGGTGACGCCCATCACCGTCGGGATCAGGATCACCGTCGGCCGCGCTTCGCCGTCGCGTCTCCCGACGAACACGCTCTCCAGATTCTCGCCTTCGAACTCGTGCGGGACGCGACGCTCTTTACTCATGACCTCTCCTCTTTTCTCACGCGGCGTCGAGCAGGCGCGAGGCCTGCGCGCGCGCTTCCTCGGTGATCGACGCGCCCGATAGCATGCGTGCAATCTCTTCGCGCCGTTCCGAATCGCTCAGCTTGCGAACCGTAGTCCGCGTGCCGCCCTCGCCGTGACTTTTTTCGATCCGGTAATGGTGCGAAGCGCGCGCGGCGACCTGCGGCGAATGGGTGACCACCAGCACCTGCGACTCATGCGCGAGCCGCGCGAGGCGCTCCCCGATCGCGCTGGCGACCGCGCCGCCCACGCCGCGGTCGACCTCGTCGAAGATCATCGTCGCGGCGGTGCCGGCTTCGGCAAGCGCGACCTTGAGGGCGAGGATGAAGCGTGACAGCTCTCCGCCCGATGCGATCCGGGTCAGCGGGCCGAACGGCGCGCCGGGGTTGGTCGAGACTTCGAAATCAACCCGGTCGGTGCCCGCCGGTCCCGGCTCCGAGGATGCGATTGCGGTGCGAAAGCGCGCGGCGTCGAGCTTGAGCGGCGCAAGCTCGGCCGCGACTGCCGAGTCGAGCCTCGACGCCGCCTCGTGCCGCGCTTCGCTGAGCTGCGCTGCGGCGCTCGCGTAGAGTTCCCGCGCAGCGGCGAGCTCGCGGTCGAGCGCCTCGATCCGCTCCCCGCCGGCGTCGATCGCGGCGAGCTGCGCGCGCATCTGCTCGCCGAGCGCGGCGAGCTGGTCGGGCTCGACGCGGTGCTTGCGCGCGAGCCCGCGAATGTCGAACAGGCGCGCTTCAACCGCTTCGAGCCGTGCGGGGTCGAACGCGAGCGCGTCGGCGGCGCGCGCGATCCGGTCCTCGGCCTCGCTCGCCTCGATCAGCGCGCGGTCGAGCGCCGCAAGCGCTTCGGCGAGAAGCGGATGATCGGCCGCCCCGCGCTCGATCCGCCGCGCGGCCTGGCGAAGCAGCGACAGCGCGCCTTCGCCGCCGCCAAGAAGCTCGTCGAGGCCGGTCAGCGATTCGCCCGCCTTGAGCCCCGCCTGCATCGCCCCGCGATCGTCGGCCAGCCGGGTCTCCTCGCCTTCCTCCGGCGCAAGCGCTTCGATTTCGGCGCTTGCATGGGCGAGCCATTCGCGGTCGCGCTCGGCTGCCGCAAGCTCGGCACGAGCGTCGAGGAGCTCGGCCTCGATCCGCACGACCTCGGCCCAGGCCGCCTCGACCTTCGCCGTATCGAGGTGGCCGAAATCGTCGAGCAGCGCGCGATGGCCCTTGGGGTTGAGCAGCCCGCGGTCGTCATGCTGGCCGTGGATCTCGATCGCCAGCGCGCCGACGTCGCGGAGCAGGCCGGCGGGAACGCTCGCGCTCGCGAGAAAGGCGCGGCTGCCGCCGTCGCTCTTGACCGTGCGGCGAAGGATCAGCGGCTCGCCCGCGTCGACCCCCAAGCCCTGCGCCTCGAGCAGCGCCTCGACCGCATGGCCCCGCGGAAGATCGATCTCGGCCGTCACCGATGCGCTCTCCTCGCCCGCTCGGACGAGGGCGGCGTCGGCCCGGGCGCCGAGCGCGAGCCCGAGGGCGTCGAGCAGGATCGACTTGCCCGCGCCGGTCTCGCCGGTGAGCACGCCGAGCCCCGCCTCGAACTCAAGCGCGAGCCGCTCGACCAGCACGACATTGTTGATCGACAGCTGCCTCAGCATGCGCCGCCTGTGCGCGAAACGGGCTCAGCCAAGCCGCTTCGCCGGCGCATCCGTCACTTCTTGGCGGGCGCTGCCGCCGGCTTGGTAGGCGCTGCCTGCGCCTCGGCCGCCGTAAAGGCCCGGCCACGGGTATGGTTGCGCTCGGCAGCGAGCAGCCGGAGCGACTGGCGGTACCAGTAAGTGCCCGGATAATTCTTGCCCAGCACGGCCGCGGTCTTCCATGCCTCGTCCGGAATCCCGAGCGCGAGATAGCATTCGACCAGCCGCTCCAGCGCCTCGGGCGCGTGGCTGGTCGTCTGATACTGCTCGATGACGTTGCGGAACCGGTAGCTCGCGGCGAGCCATTGGCCGGCCCGCTCGTAGTAGCGCCCGATCGACATCTCTTTGCCGCCGAGATGGTCCTGGATGAGGTCCAGCTTCAGCCGCGCATCGGCCGCGTAGCGGCTTTCGGGATAGCGGCGGACGAGCTCGTTGAACGCCTCGGACGCCTGCTGGGTCACGGTCTGGTCGAGGGTCACGTCGGACATCTGCTGATAATAGCTCATCGCCACGAGGTACTGGGCGTACGGGGCCTCGTCGCTGCCCGGGTGGATGGTCAGGTACTGCTGCGCGGCGTTGACGGCTTCGTTGTATTTCTGAGCGAGATAATAGTTGAACGCGCTCATGATCTGGGCGTGCCGAGCCCAGGTCGAATAGGGGTGCTGCCGAACGACTTCGTCGAACAGCTTCGCCGCCAGCTCGTAGTCGCCCTGCTGCATCGTGCGCTGCGCCGCCGTGTAGAGCGAGCTCACGTCCCTTGCGACGTAGGCCGTGTCCGGCTTGCTCTTGTTGCCCGTCGCGCACCCCGCCAGCGGGAGCGCGCAGGCGCAGGCGAAAAGCAGGGCACGGACCGGGGAAACTTTCAGCATGGGCACCTCATTAGCGTCGGCTCCGGAACAGGCCAAGCGGCGGGATGGAAGCGACTTGATGAACGGCAAATGTCTTCTCGGCCGGGAATGGCGGACGACGGCGGATCAGGCGGTTTCGGGCTGCGCCGAGTCCTTCTCGTCCGCCGCCTTGAGGAAGCTGTCGGGTTTGACCCCGAGCCACACCAGCACCGGCGCGGAGATGTAGATCGAGGAATAGGTCCCGATGAGGACGCCGAGGAAGATTGCGATCGCCAGGCCGAAAATGACCTCCGGCCCGATCAGCATCAGCACGCCGAGCGCGATGAGCACGGTCATCGAGGTCACCACGGTCCGCGCCAACGTCTCGTTCAGCGACAGGTTGATGAGTGGAAGGATCGCCATTCGACGATATTTCCGCAAATCCTCGCGGATCCGGTCGTAGATCACGACCGTATCATTGAGCGAATAGCCGACGATGGTCAGGAAGGCCGCAACGACGTTGAGGTCGACCGGCAGCCGGGTGAAGGCGAAGAAGCCCAACGTCATCGCAACGTCGTGCGCGAGCGTCAGCAGCGCGCCGACCCCGAACTGCCATTCGAAGCGGAACCAGATGTAGAGCGCGATCCCGAGCATCGCGAAGCCGATCGCCATCGCGCTGCTGCTCGCCAGCTCCTCGCTGACCTTGCCCGAGACGGTGTCGACGGATTCGATTTTCGCGCCCGGAAAGTCCTTCTCGATCTCGGCCTTGACCTGAGTCGCGACGCTGTTCGCAGCGGCATCGCCCCCAGGCGGTTTGGGCAGGCGTATCTGGAAGCTCTTGGGCCCGCCGAACCGTTGGACGCTGGCTTCGCCGAGGTGCAGCGAGTCGACTTTCGAGCGCAGCTGCTCGTCGTCCACCGCTTGCGGGAAACTGACCCGGATCAGCTGCCCGCCGACGAAGTCGACGCCGAGGTTCAGCCCGCGGTACGCGGTGTAGCCGATCGAAACCACGGTCGCGATCAGCGAGATGACCAGCGCGACGTTGCGCCAGCGCATGAAATCGAGGTTGGTGCCCTCGGGAACGAGCTTCAACAGCTTCATCGGCTCGCCTTAGATATGCAGCATGCGCGGGCGGGTGCGGCGGATCCACAGCGCGACCAGCATGCGGGTGAAATAGACCGCGGTGAACACCGAGGTGACGACGCCGATCAGAAGCACGACCGCGAAACCGCGCACCGGGCCGGAGCCGAAATAAGCCATGATCGAGGCCGAGATGACGTGGGTCACGTTGGCGTCGTAGATCGCGCGCATCGCCTCGCGATAGCCCGTCTCGACGGCGTCGATCATCCGCCGCCCGCGCCTGATCTCCTCGCGTATTCGCTCGTTGATCAGCACGTTGGCGTCGACCGCGGCGCCGATCGTGAGGATGAAGCCCGCGATTCCGGGAAGAGTCAGCGTGGCGTTGAACATCGCCATGATCCCGAGGATCAGGAAAGCGTTCACCACCAGCGCGATGTTCGCATAGACCCCGAAGCGGCCGTAGGTGACCAGCATGAAGATCACCACGCCGAGCACGGCAACGCCGCTCGCGATCGCACCCTTGTTGATCGAATCCTTGCCGAGGTCGGGGCCGATCGATCTCTCCTCGATGACGTTCAGCGTCACCGGAAGGCGCCCGGCCTGAAGGCTGACGGCGAGATCGTGCGCGCTCTGGACCGTGAAGCTGCCGGTGATCTGCGCGCTGCCGCCGAGAATCGGGCTCTCGATTGTCGGATAGGACAGAACCTTGCCGTCGAGGATGATGGCGAAGGGCTTCCCGACATTCTCCTGGGTTGTCCGGCCGAACCGCCGGGCCCCGGCCGAATCGAAGGTAATGTTGATGTCGGGCCGTCCGTTGTCGTCGAAGCTCTGCTGAGCTTTCGAGATCTGCTCGCCTGAGACCATCACGCGCCGCTTGACCGCGATTGCGCCCGAACCGTCGGCCATCGGCACGACCTCGCTGCCCGGAGGCGCGTGGCCCGCCTTCACCGCATTCGGATCGGCCGAAAGGTCGACCAGCTTGAATTCGAGCCTGGCGGTCTGGCCGATCAGCTTCTTGAGCTCGTCGGGATTGTCGACTCCTGGCACCTCGACGAGGACGCGGTTATTGCCCTCGGTGGTGACGGTGATTTCCCGCGTTCCGCCGGGGTCGATCCGGCGGCGCACGACGTCGCGAGCGACGCTCATCGCGTCCTTCATCGCCTGGGTCGATCCGGCCGGCGTCGGCGTAAGCACGATGCGCGTCGAATCGACCACCTGCACGTCCCAGTCGCGGTTGCCGGTGAGGGCCACCGGCTTGGTCAGGTTGCGCATCCGCTCGACCGCGGCGTCCACCTGCCTCGGATCGCGAACCATGAAGGAGAGGCGCCCGCCCGCAGTCGAAATGTCGCCGACCTGGATCTGCGGATCGTGGCGAAGCTCGGTCTCGACCGAATCCTGCATCGTCTGCAGCCGCTGCTTCTGCATGTCGGCGGAGTCGGCCTCGAGCAGCAGGTGGCTGCCGCCGGCCAGGTCGAGGCCGAGGTTGATCTTGTATTGCGGGAGCCAAGCCGGCCAGCGATTCGCGAAGGGCGTGCTGGCGATGAGGCTGGGGATCGAGAGCAGGACGCCAAAAGCGACGACCAGGCTGACCAGCCAAACCTTCCAGCGGGGAAATTCCAGCATCAGTCGTTCGCCGGCTTGGCGTTGCCGGTCAGCACCTGGGTGATCGTCGACTTGACCACGCGAATTCTGACACCCTGAGAGATCTCGACCTCGGCCTCCTCGTCGTTGACCTTGGTGACCCGGCCGCGAATTCCGCCGCCGGTGATCACTTCATCGCCCTTCTTCACCGCCGCGATCTCGGCCTGATGCTGCTTCACCCGCTGCTGCTGAGGACGGATCATCAGCAGGTAGAAGATGGCGAAGATCAGCACCAAGGCAGGATTCCGATGAGCAGGCCCATGCCGCCGCTCTGCCCGCCGGCCGGGGCCGCCTGGATCATGCTCATGAGGATCGGTGGGGTGGACATGGAGAGTTGCGACTTTCCGAGTGATAAGGAAGATCATTGCGATAACGGCAGTCCCCCGGACTGCCTACCGCAATGATGGTCGGGGCGACTGGATTCGAACCAGCGACCTCCACACCCCCAGTGTGATGCGCTACCAGGCTGCGCTACGCCCCGACTGGCTGGCGCATCTAGGCAGCCGCTTTAGTCTAGGCAAGGTGCGGCGGGGGATCGGATGGCTCGGCGGCGGGCAAAAGGCAAATGGATCGGGCGGCTGCTCACGCTCCTCGTCGCGCTCCCCGGCCTGTATCTGATTGCCGCGCTTGCCGGCTCGCTCATCCCCGTCAACCGCGGCTGGACCGAGCCGAGGCGGGGGACCACGGTCTATCTCGCGGCCAACGGAATCCACACCGATCTCATCATGCCGGTGAAGGCGCAGGGACTCGACTGGGCCCCGCTCCTGCCCAAATCCGACTTCGCGGCGCCCGATCCGAACGCGCGCTGGATCGCGTTCGGCGCCGGGGAGCAGCACGTCTACTTGAACACGCCGACCTGGTGGGACCTGACGCCGCGCACCATCTGGTCGGCGCTGACCGGCGGCCGCGAGGTGATCCACGCCGAATATGTGCCGAGCCCCGCCTACGCCGCACGCGAGATCAGGCTGCGGCCCGACGAATACCGCCGGCTTTGGGCAGCGGTCCGGGCGGGTTTTGCACTCGACCCAGCCGGCCGTCCGCAGCGAATCGACCATCCCGGCTACGGATCGGCCGACGCTTTCTATCGTGGCGCGGGCCGGGCAAGCATGTTCAGCACCTGCAACAGCTGGCTCGCAACCCGGCTGCGCCTGGCCGGGATACGGACCAGCCTCTGGCCGCCGTTCACCAGCGGGCTGGTGTGGCGCTACCGCCGGCTCACAGCACGTAGCGGCTGAGGTCGGCGTTCTTGGCGATTCCGCTGAGTTGCTTTTCGACGAAGGCGGCGTCCACGACCAAGGTCTCGCCGCCGCGGTCCTCGGCCTCGAAGCTGATGTCCTCGAGCAATTTCTCCATCACGGTCTGGAGCCGGCGCGCGCCGATATTCTCGACCGCTTCGTTCACTTCGGCCGCGATCCGCGCGAGCGCCGCGATGCCGTCGTCGGCGAAAGTGATCGTCACGCCCTCGGTGCCGAGCAGCGCCTGGTATTGCTCGGTCAGGCTCGCCCGCGTCGATGACAGGATGCGGACGAAATCCTCCTGGGTCAGCGCCTTCAGCTCGACCCGGATCGGGAGCCGGCCTTGGAGCTCGGGCAGGAGGTCGGCCGGCTTGGCGAGGTGGAACGCGCCCGAGGCGATGAACAGGATATGGTCGGTCTTGAGCGGGCCGTACTTGGTCGCGACGGTGGTTCCCTCGATCAGCGGCAGGAGGTCGCGCTGGACGCCCTCGCGGCTGATCGATCCGCCGCGGACGTCGCTGACCGCGATCTTGTCGATCTCGTCGAGGAAGACGATGCCGTTGGCCTCGGCATCGGTTAGCGCCGCGCGGTTGACGTCGTCGGGGTCGAGCCTTTTGTCGGCCTCCTCCTCGGTGAGGCGGGCGAAGGCGTCGGGTACCTTGAGCTTGCGCCGCTTCTTGGGGCCGCCGCTGCCCATCTTGCCCATGAGCGACTTCAGGTCGAACACCTGCGCGCCCATGCCCGGAATCTCGAACGGCATGGCGGGCGCCTCGTCGACCTCGATCTCGACCTCCGCCTTGTCGAGGCTCCCGTCGGAGAAGCGCTGGCGGAAGCTCTGCCGCGTGGCTTCGCTCGAGCCCTTGCCGGTAAGCGCGTCGAGCAGCCGCTCCATCGCCGCTTCCTCGGCCGCACCCTTGACCTTGTTGCGGCGCCGGTCGCGTTCGAGCCGGACCGCTTCCTCGACGAGGTCGCGCGCAATCTGCTCGACGTCGCGGCCGACGTAGCCGACCTCGGTGAACTTGGTCGCCTCGACCTTGACGAACGGCGCATCGGCAAGCTTCGCAAGCCGCCGGCTGATCTCGGTCTTGCCGCAGCCGGTAGGGCCGATCATGAGGATGTTTTTGGGCGTGACCTCGTCGCGCAGCTCGGGGCTGAGCTGCTGGCGCCGCCAACGGTTGCGGAGCGCGACGGCGACCGCCTTCTTGGCGTCGTCCTGCCCGACGATATGCTCGTTGAGCGCGGCGACGATCGCCTTCGGTGTCAGTCTGTCTTTCAACACTTCGGCTTGGCCCCCGCCGCTCTGGGGAATGGATGCCTGATAATTCATTTCACCGCGAATGTCGGGACCGCTGTCGGGCACTTCAAGCGGTGCGGCGGAATGACACGAAAGAAGCGCATGGGCGCGGCGATCGGTGCGCTGGCATTATTCCACCGTCTCGACGGTGATCCGGTCGTTGGTGAACACGCATACCTCCGCCGCGATCTGCATCGCGCGGCGGGCGAGCACTTCGGGATCAGCCTCGTAGTCCGCGAGCGCCTTGGCCGCGGACAGCGCGTAATTGCCGCCCGATCCGATGGCGGCGATCCCGCCCTCGGGCTCGAGCACGTCGCCGTTGCCGGTCAGGATCAGCATCTGCTCGGCATCCGCCACGATCATCAGCGCTTCGAGGTTGCGGAGGTATTTGTCGGTCCGCCAGTCCTTGGCCAGCTCTACCGCCGCGCGCAGCAGCTGGCCGTTATATTGCTCGAGCTTCTTCTCGAGCCGCTCGAACAGGGTGAAGGCGTCGGCGGTCGCGCCGGCGAAACCGCCGATGACCTTGCCGTCGGCGCCGATGCGCCGGACCTTCTTCGCATTGGGCTTCATCACCGTATTGCCCATGCTGACCTGGCCGTCACCGGCGATGACGGTCTTGCCGCCTTTCTTGACCCCGAGGATCGTCGTTCCGTGCCATTGT
>Ga0068852_100004173_pt1 | contig 10179 bp, 4 predicted proteins | sample KBSCornC22_FD_66594 | JGI IMG/M metagenome (GOLD analysis project Ga0068852, IMG submission 66594) | Corn rhizosphere microbial communities from Kellogg Biological Station, Michigan, USA - KBS Corn C2-2 | ecosystem: Host-associated > Plants > Roots > Rhizosphere > Soil ... | reverse complement strand
CCTCGAGGAAGCCGCGGGCGTGTCGAAGTACAAGGAACGCCGCCGCGAAACCGAGAACCGCCTGCACGACACGCGCGAGAACCTGACACGCGTCGAGGACATCGTCCGCGAACTCGGTGCGAACCTCGAGAAGCTCGAGGCGCAGGCCGTCGTCGCGAACAAGTACAAGGAACTCGTCGCCGACGGCGAGGAGAAGCAGCGCCTGTTGTGGCTGCTGCGCAAGAACGAGGCCGCGAGCGAGCAGCAGAAGCAGCAGCGCGCGATCGAGCAGGCGCAGATCGACCTCGAGGCGCAGACGGCCCGGCTGCGCGAAGTCGAGTCGCAGCTCGAGACGCTGCGGGTCGCGCATTACTCGGCGAGCGACGCGATGCAGGGCGCGCAGGGCGCGCTCTACGAGGCGAACGCCGAAGTGAGCCGCCTCGAGGCCGAGATCAAGTTCATCGTCGAATCGCGCAACCGCGTGCAGGCGCAGATCGCCGCGTTGAACGCGCAGCGCGAGCAATGGCGCGCGCAGGCCGAGAAGGCGCAGGACGAGCTCGAGGAAGCCGAGGAAGCGCGCGCGATGGCCGACGAGAAGGCCGCGCTCGCCGAAGACAACGCGGCCGCGAAGCACGACGCGCTGCCGGCGCTCGAAGCGAAGTGGCGCGATGCGCAGGCGCAGCTCAACGACGAGCGCGCGCGCATTGCGCAGACCGAGCAGTCGCTGAAGCTCGAGGCCGCGCACCAGCGCAATGCCGACCAGCAGCTCCAGCAGCTTCAGCAGCGCCATGAGCGCCTGAAGTCCGAGGCAGGCGGGCTCGATGCACCGGACGAAACACAGCTCGAAGAGTTGCGCATGCAGCTCGCCGAGCAGGAAGAAATCCTCGCCGAGGCGCAGGCGCGCCTGGCCGATGCGCAGGAAGCGTTGCCGCGCCTCGACGGCGAACGCCGTGCCGCGCAGGAGCGCGTGCAGGCCGAAAGCACGCAGATCCACCAGCTCGAGGCGCGGCTCGCCGCGCTCAAGCAGCTGCAGGAGAACGTGCAGACCGAAGGCAAGATCCAGCCGTGGCTCGACAAGCACGAACTCGGCGCGCTGCCGCGCCTGTGGAAGAAGCTGCACGTCGAAGCGGGCTGGGAAGCGGCGCTCGAGGCCGTGCTGCGCGAGCGCCTCGCCGCGCTCGAAGTGTCGAACCTCGACTGGGTGAAGGCGTTCGCGACCGATGCGCCGCCCGCGAAGCTCGCGTTCTACGCGCCGCCGGCCGCCGGTGAACCGCCGGCCGCCGCGGCCGGGCTGCGCCCGGTGCTGTCGCTCGTACGCATCGACGATGCAGGCATTCGCGCGGTGCTGAACGACTGGCTCGGCAACGTGTACGTCGCCGACGACATCACACAGGCGCTCGCGACGCGTGCGCAACTGCCGGCAAGCGGCGCGTTCGTCGTCAAGGCCGGCCACATCGTCACGCGCGTCGGCGTGCAGCTGTACGCGGCCGACTCGGAGCAGGCCGGGATGCTGGCCCGCCAGCAGGAAATCGAGAACCTGGGCCGCCAGGTGCGGGCGCAGGCGCTGCTCGCCGACGAGGCCCGCACGGCCGCGGTGCGGGCGGAAGCCGCGCACACCCAGGCCACGCAGGCGCTCGGCGACGTGCGCGCGCAGGCCGAACGCGCGACGCAGCGCGTGCACGCGCTGCAGATGGACGTGCTGAAGCTCGCGCAGGCGCATGAACGCTACACGCAGCGCAGCACGCAGATCCGCGAGGAACTCGAGGAAATCGGCGCGCAGATCGACGAGCAGCGCGCATTGCGTGCCGAATCGGAAGCGAACTTCGAGCGTTTCGACGGCGAACTCGCGGAGCTGCAGGCGCGCTTCGAGGACAACCAGCTCGCGTTCGAAGCGCTTGACGAATCGCTGACGCACGCGCGCCAGGAAGCGCGCGACCTCGAGCGCGGCGCGAACGACGCGCGCTTCGCCGCGCGCAACGCGGTCACGCGGATCGACGAGCTCAAGCGCAGCATCCAGGTCGCGCACGAGCAGAGCGAGCGCGTCGCCGCGTCGCTGGAAGACGCGCGCGCCGAACTCGAAACGATCAACGAGCAGACCGCGCACACGGGGCTGCAGGACGCGCTCGAAATTCGTGCAGTCAAGGAAGAAGCGCTGCAGGCCGCGCGGATCGAACTCGACGACCTGACCGCGAAGCTGCGCGCGTCGGACGAGCAGCGTCTCGTCGCCGAGCGTTCGCTGCAGCCGCTGCGCGACCGCATCACCGAGCTGCAGTTGAAGGAGCAAGCCGCGCGCCTGTCCGTCGAGCAGTTTGCCGAGCAGCTCACCACCGCCGAGGTCGACGAGGAAGCGCTGCGCGAGAAGCTGACGCCGGACCTGAAACCGTCGTACCTGCAGGGCGAGGTCACGCGCCTGAACAACGCGATCAACGCGCTCGGCCCGGTGAACATGGCCGCGCTCGACGAGCTGAAGGCCGCGAGCGAGCGCAAGGTGTTCCTCGACGCGCAGTCGGCCGACCTGACCGATGCGATCACGACGCTCGAGGACGCGATCCACAAGATCGACCAGGAAACCCGCACGCTGCTGCAGGGCACCTTCGACGAGGTCAACCGTCACTTCAGCGACCTGTTCCCGCGCCTGTTCGGCGGCGGCCAGGCGAAGCTGATCATGACGGGCGACGAAATCCTCGACGCGGGCGTGCAGGTGATGGCGCAGCCGCCGGGCAAGAAGAACGCGACCATCCACCTGCTGTCGGGTGGCGAGAAGGCGCTGACCGCCACCGCACTGGTGTTCGCGATGTTCCAGCTGAACCCGGCGCCGTTCTGTCTGCTCGACGAGGTCGACGCGCCGCTCGACGACGCGAACACCGAGCGTTTCGCGAATCTCGTGCGCGCGATGTCCGACAAGACGCAGTTCCTCTTCATCTCGCACAACAAGATCGCGATGGAGATGGCGCAGCAACTGATCGGCGTGACGATGCAGGAGCAGGGCGTGTCGCGGATCGTCGCGGTGGACATGGAAACCGCCGCGGGTTTTGCCCAGAATTGACGTTTGACGAAACCGGACCGCGTTCGCGCGGCGCATGGGCGCCCGTTCGCGGGTCCGACGAAAAAGAATTGCTGATGGAGCGTGCATGGACGAGTTGACACTCGGTTTGATCGGCGCCGGCGCCGTCGTGGTGGGCGGCGTCGTGGTCTACAACGCGTGGCAGGGCGCGAAGGTGCGGCGCAGGATGCCGCGCCCGATGCCGGAAGAGGCGGCCGAGGCGATGAATCGCCCCGAGCGCGACGAGGAGCTGCCGTTCATCGAGCCGGTGCGCCAGCCCGCGCGCCGCGAACCCGCAGCACCGGCGCCGGGCGCCGCGAGCACGCCGGCGGAAGCGGCGCGCGTCGAGCCGACCTTCGGCGGCGCGGCGCCTGCCGACATGCCGGCCGATCTGCAGGCCGAGGCCACCGGTGGCGACACGCCGCCGGAATCGGCCGAGCCGGCCAGGCAGTCCGGCGACGCAGGTTCGGTCGCCGCCGCATCTGAAGCGCCGGCCGGCGACGCATCGAGCGAGGCGGCCGAACCCGTGCTGCCGGCCGCGACGACGATCTCGTCGGCACCGCCCGCGATCGTCGACCGCCGGATCGACTGCATCGTGCCGATTCGCCTCGGCGGCCCGCTGCCGGGCGACAAGATCCTGCCGGCCGCGCAGCGGCTGCGCCGCGCGGGCAGCAAGCCCGTGCATATCGAAGGCAAGCCGGAAGGCGGCCAGTGGGAACTGCTCCAGAACGGCGTGCGCTATGAAGAACTGCGCGCGGCCGCGCAGCTCGCGAACCGCAGCGGCGCGCTGAACGAGCTCGAATTCTCCGAGTTCGTGACGGGCGTCCAGCAGTTCGCCGATGCGATCGACGGCGCACCGGAGTTCCCGGACATGATGGAGACGGTCGCGATGGCGCGCGAGCTCGACGGCTTTGCCGCGCAGTGCGACGCGCAGCTGTCGATCAACGTGATGTCGGACGGCGCGCCGTGGTCGGCGAACTACGTGCAGGCCGTCGCATCGCAGGACGGGCTGCTGCTGTCGCGCGACGGCACGCGTTTCGTGAAGCTCGACGCGAAGCAGAACCCCGTGTTCATGCTGCAGTTCGGCGACACGAACTTCCTGCGCGACGACCTGACGTACAAGGGCGGCAACATGATCACGCTGGTGCTCGACGTGCCGGTCGCCGAAGAGGACATCCTGCCGTTCCGGCTGATGTGCGACTACGCGAAGTCGCTGTCCGAGCGGATCGGTGCGCGGGTCGTCGACGATTCGCGCCGGCCGCTGCCGGAATCGACGCTCGTCGCGATCGACCAGCAACTGATGAAGCTGTACGCGAAGCTCGAGGAAGCGGGCATCCCGGCCGGTTCGCCGGTCACGCGACGCCTGTTCAGCCAGTAACGCGTTGCACGGGCGGTGGCCATTCGTGCCGCCGTCCGTCGCTGCACTGCCGCACGCGCGCCGCCCGTATGCGCTGCAGCCGGCTTGCGCGGCACGCATCGCGTGCCCCCGTCGCGGCGTCAAACTGAGATAATCGAACATCCGATTTTTCAGAACGAATTTGCCGCCAGCATGGCCCGAACCCAAGCCGAACCGCCAGCCAGCCAGCCCGACGCGCGTGCCGCGTGGCTGCGCGACCAACTCGAGCGGGCGAATTACGCCTATTACGTGCTCGACCAGCCGGATCTGCCCGATGCCGAATACGATCGACTGTTCGGCGAGCTGCAGCAACTCGAAACCGATCATCCCGACCTCGTGACGCCCGATTCGCCGACGCAGCGCGTCGGCGGCGAAGTGGCCGGCGGTTTCACGCCGGTCGTCCATGATGCGCCGATGCTGTCGCTGAACAACGGCTTCGCCGACGAGGACATCGCCGCGTTCGACAAGCGCGTCGCCGATGCGCTCGGCAAGACGACCGATCTCGCAGGCTCGGTGACGGACCCGGTCGAATATGCGTGCGAGCTGAAGTTCGACGGGCTCGCGATCTCGCTGCGCTACGAGCACGGCGTGTTCGTGCAGGCGTCGACGCGCGGCGACGGCACGACCGGCGAGGACGTGACCGAGAACGTCCGCACGATCCGCTCGATCCCGCTGAAGCTGAAGGGCGCGTACGTGCCGGCCATGCTCGACGTGCGCGGCGAGGTGCTGATGTTCAAGCGCGATTTCGCACGCCTGAACGAACGCCAGCGCGCGGCCGAGCAGCGCGAATTCGCGAACCCGCGCAACGCGGCGGCCGGCAGCCTGCGCCAGCTCGATCCGAAGATCACCGCGCAGCGTCCGCTGTCGTTCTTCGCGTACGGGATCGGCGTGCTCGACGGCATGCCGATGCCGGACACGCACAGCGCGCTGCTCGACTGGTACGAGTCGTTCGGCCTGCCGGTGAACCGCGAGCGCGCGGTCGTGTACGGCGCCGACGGCCTGCTCGGCTTCTTCCGCAAGGTCGGCGAGAAGCGCGAGTCGTTGCCGTACGACATCGACGGCGTCGTCTACAAGGTGAACCGGCGCGACGAACAGGATCGCCTCGGCTTCGTGTCGCGCGCACCGCGCTTCGCGCTCGCGCACAAGTTTCCCGCGCAGGAAGCGCTGACCCGGCTCGTCGCGATCGACGTGCAGGTCGGCCGCACGGGTGCGATCACGCCGGTCGCGCGGCTCGAACCGGTGTTCGTCGGCGGCGCGACGGTGACCAACGCGACGCTGCACAACGAGGACGAAGTGCGCCGCAAGGACATCCGGATCGGCGACACCGTGATCGTGCGGCGTGCGGGCGACGTGATCCCCGAGGTCGTCGGCGCGCTGCTCGAGCGCCGGCCGGGCGACGCGGCCGAATTCGTGATGCCGACCGAATGCCCGGTGTGCGGCTCGAAGATCGAGCGGCTGCCGGACGAGGCGATCGCGCGCTGCACGGGCGGCCTGTTCTGCCCGGCGCAGCGCAAGCAGGCGCTGTGGCACTTCGCGCAGCGTCGCGCGCTCGACATCGACGGGCTCGGCGAAAAGATCATCGATCAGCTCGTCGAACTGAATCTCGTGCGCACGCCGGCCGACCTGTTCAATCTCGGTTTCGCGACGCTCGCGGAACTCGACCGGTTCGCCGAGAAGTCCGCGCAGAATTTGCTCGACTCGCTCGAGAAGGCGAAGCACACGACGCTCGCGCGCTTCATCTACGGGCTCGGCATTCGCCATGTCGGCGAATCGACCGCGAAGGATCTCGCGAAGCACTTCGGGTCGCTGACCCCGATCATGGACGCGTCGATCGAGGAACTGCTCGAAGTCAACGACGTCGGGCCGATCGTCGCCGAGTCGATCCACCAGTTCTTCGCGGAAGAACACAACCGCACCGTGATCGAGCAACTGCGCGCGCCCGGCAAGGTCACGTGGCCCGAAGGCCCGCCCGCGCCGAAGGCGCCACAGGGCGTGCTGGCCGGCAAGACGGTCGTGCTGACGGGCACGCTGCCGAATCTCACCCGCGACGCGGCGAAGGAGATGCTCGAAGCGGCGGGCGCGAAAGTCGCGGGCTCGGTATCGAAGAAGACGGATTACGTGGTCGCGGGCGCCGACGCCGGCAGCAAGCTCGCGAAGGCCGAGGAACTCGGCATCCCCATACTGGACGAAGACGGACTGCACCAACTCCTGGAGGGCAACACCCCATGATTCGCGAGATCCTGAAGATGGGCGATCCGCGCCTGCTCGAAGTCGCCAAGCCGGTCGCGCAGTTCGACACGCCGGAGTTGCACGAGATCGTCGCGGACATGTTCGAGACGATGCATCACGCGAACGGCGCGGGGCTCGCCGCGCCGCAGATCGGCATCGGGCTGCAGATCATCATCTTCGGCTTCGGCAGCAACAACCGCTATCCGGACGCGCCGCCCGTGCCCGAGACCGTGCTGATCAACCCGAAGCTCGAATACATGCCGCCTGACATGGAAGAGGGGTGGGAAGGCTGCCTGTCGGTGCCGGGCATGCGCGGCGTCGTCAGCCGCTATGCGAAGGTGCGCTATAGCGGCTACGACCAGTTCGGCGCGAAGATCGACCGCGTCGCCGAAGGCTTCCACGCGCGGGTCGTCCAGCACGAATACGACCACCTGATCGGCAAGCTGTACCCGATGCGGATCACCGACTTCACGCGCTTCGGCTTCACCGAGGTGCTGTTCCCGGGGCTCGATCCGACCGACGACGACTGATCCCGGCAAGCGGCGGTGCGTGATGTTGCGCGCCGTCGTGCCGGAAACGAAAAAGCCCGCTTGCGCGGGCTTTTTTCATTGCAGGGCACGCCGTGCGTGCCTGCCTGCCGTCAGAACGACTCGTCGGGCGACAGGTAGCGCCATTGCCCTTGCGGCAGCGCGCCGAGCATCACGCGGCCCATGCGCACACGCTTCAGGCCGATCACTTCGAGACCGACCAGTTCGCACATCCGGCGGATCTGGCGCTTCTTGCCTTCACGCAGCACGAACCGCAGCTGTTCGCCGTTCTGCCAGCTCACCATCGCGGGTTTCAGTGCGACACCGTCGAGTTCGAGGCCGTGGCGCAGTTTCGCCAGCGATTCGGCGGGGAAGTGCTGGTCGATGTCGAGCAGCCGTTCGCCGAAGCGCACGCGCACCAGGTACTCCTTGTCGACGTCCGACTGCTCGCCGATCAGCTGCTTCGCGATCCGGCCGTTCTGCGTCAGCACGAGCATGCCGGTCGAATCGATGTCGAGCCGGCCGGCCGGTGCGAGCGCGTGCAGATGCTGCGGCGAGAAGCGCAGCGGCGAGCGGTCGCCGCTCCACTGGTTCGCGCGCGTGATCAGCACCGACGCGGGTTCGTAGCCGTCTTCCGCCTGACCGGACACGTAGCCGACCGGCTTGTGCAGCAGGATCGTCACCTGTGCGGCCTGCGCGGCGCTCGCGCGTTCGTCGATCTCGATCTTCTGGTCGGGACGGACCTTGGTGCCGAGCGTGTCGATGCGTTCGCCGTCGACGAGCACCCAGCCCTTTTCGATCCATTCGTCGGCTTCGCGGCGCGAGCACAGGCCGAGCTCGGACATGCGCTTCGACAGGCGCATCAGGCCGGTTTCGTCGCCGTGATCGATGTCGGGGGCGCGGCGCTTGACCGGTTGTGCGGTCTTCGGCGCGGTGGCCGTCGAGCGGCGCTCGGTGTTGCCGCGCTCGCCGTAGCTGCGCTTTTCGCCGTAGCCGGGTGCCTTGTCGCGATACGGTGCGCGTGCGCCGCCTTCGGCGCCTGCGCGGCGCGGCCGTGCATCGTCGTCGCTGCGGCGAGCCGGGCGGTCGGTTGACGTACGGCGTTCGCCGAAGCTGCGCTTCGGTGCGTCGCCGATTGCCTTGTCACGAAAGGGCGCGCGTGCGCCGCCTTCGGCGCCTGCGCGGCGCGGCCGTGTATCGTCGTCGCTGCGGCGAGCCGGGCGGTCGGACGACGTACGGCGTTCGTCGAAGCTGCGCTTCGGCGCATCGCCGGTTGTCTTGTCACGATAGGGCGCGCGTGCGCCGCCTTCGGCGCCTGCACGGCGCGGGCGCGTATCGTCGTCGCTGCGGCGAGCCGGGCGGTCGGACGACGTACGGCGTTCGCCAAAGCTGCGCTTCGGTGCATCGCTGGTTGCCTTGTCGCGATACGGCGCGCGTGCGCCGCCTTCGGCGCCTGCGCGGCGCGGCCGTGCATCGTCGTCGCCGCGGCGAGCCGGGCGGTCGGACGATGTACTGCGTTCGCCGAAGCTGCGCTTTTCGCCGTAGCCGGTTGCCTTGTCGCGATACGGTGCGCGTGTGCCGCCTTCGGCACCTGCGCGGCGCGGCCGCGCATCGTCATCGCTGCGGCGAGCCGGGCGATCGGTCGACGTACGGCGTTCGCCGAAGCTGCGCTTCTCGCCGTAGCCCTCCGCCTTGTCGCGATACGGTGCGCGTGCACCGCCTTCGGCGCCCGCGCGGCGCGGCCGCGCCTCGGGCTGGCCTTCGGCGCTGCGATACGGACGCGCGGGACGCGCGTCGCCACGCTCCGCACCGCCGTCACGCGGTGCGCGCTTCGCCGGCGCACGATCCGCGTCCGGGCGTTCCGCGCCGCGCGGCTTGAACGCGCGTTCGCCGGCGGCTGCCGGCGCGGCGGCCTTCTTCGGGCGCGGCGGCTTGTCGGCCGCGGGCGGCCCGGCGGGGCGCACCGCCTTGCGAGCGACGAGGCTGCCGGAGCGGACGGGTGCGCGGGTCGGCGACGCCGGACGCGGATTCTTGACGGTTAATTTGGTGCGCATAAACGCTGGGATTCATTCAGACTGCGATCGCGCGCAGCAATTCGGTTTCGAGCTGGATCTGCAGGCGGTTGTCGGACAGGCCGGCACCATCGAGCAGGAAGATGTCCTCGACGCGTTCGCCGAGCGTATTGATCCGCGCCGCGTGGACGCCGACCTGATGCTCGGCCAGTACGCGCGCGATCGAATAGAGAAGGCCCGGCCGGTCATTGGCGGACACGGACAGGATGTAGTACTGGCCGCGCTCGTCGGCCCGGAGGTCGACGCGCGGCGTGATCGGAAACGTCCGGGACAGCCGCGACAGGCGGCCCTTGGACGGCTCCGGCAGCGGCGCGGTCTCGGCAAGGCGCGTCGCGAGTTGCTGTTCGACGAGATTCGCGATGTCGCGATAGCGCACGTCGCGTTCGGTTTGCGTGACGATGAAATTGTCGAGCGCATAGCCGTGCCGCGTGGTGCTGACGCGCGCATCGAGCACGGAGAGTCCGTTGCGGTCGAAGTACGCGCAGATGCCCGCGAACAGGTCGGGGCGGTCCTTCACGTACACGAGCACCTGCAGCGCGTCGCCGATCGGCGACGGCCGCGCGCGGACGATCGCCGTCTCGGCGTTCACGTGCCGGTACAGCACGCGCGTCTGCCATGCGATGTCGGCCGCGTCGTGACGCAGGAAGAAGCCGACGTCGAGCTGATCCCACAGCGCGCGGTGCGCGTCGTCGGGCACGGTCTCGAGGCGCAGCAGCGCGAGCGCCTGCTCCTGGCGCGACTTCAGTTCCGAATGCGCGTCGGGGTTGGCGCCGCCGAGCACCGCGAGCGTGATGCGGTAGAGATCCTCGAGCAGCTTGCCCTTCCACGTGTTCCACACCTTCGGGCTCGTGCCGCGAATATCGGCGACGGTCAGCAGGTAGAGCGCGGTGAGGTAGCGTTCGTTGCCGACGACTTCCGCGAAGCGCTTGATGA
>Ga0068852_100004169_pt1 | contig 10185 bp, 12 predicted proteins | sample KBSCornC22_FD_66594 | JGI IMG/M metagenome (GOLD analysis project Ga0068852, IMG submission 66594) | Corn rhizosphere microbial communities from Kellogg Biological Station, Michigan, USA - KBS Corn C2-2 | ecosystem: Host-associated > Plants > Roots > Rhizosphere > Soil ... | reverse complement strand
GATGAGCAGGCCAGAATGAACCGCGAAACCCATAACGGCCCGACCGACGAGACGCAGGTGCGCGGCACGCCCTACAGCGGAGATCCTGCGGGTGGTGAGGGTGTGCAGCCGCCGATGCTCGACAAGCTTCCGCTCGATTCCTGGCATCGCGCGCGCGGTGCGCGAATGGTGCCGTTCGCCGGCTATGAAATGCCCGTCCAATTCGAAGGAATCATCGCCGAGCACCTTTGGACGCGCGAGAATGCCGGGCTGTTCGACGTCAGCCACATGGGCCAGCTGCTGGTCCACGGGCGCGCAGTCGATGTCGCGCTGGAAACGCTGATGCCGGGGGACTTCCAGGGTGCTGCCGACATGAAGCCCAAATATTCGCTGCTGCTCGACGAGGAAGGCGGGATCATCGACGATTTGATGGCGACCCGCCGCGGCGACGATTTCTACATCGTGGTCAATGGCGCGACGAAGCACGGCGACATCGCCTATATGGAGCGCCGCCTGCCTGACAATGTGGTCATCGACTATATGAAAGAGCAGGCGCTGCTCGCGCTCCAGGGGCCACGAGCGGCCGAGGTCCTCGAAACGGTCGTGCCCGGAGTCGGTGATCTGGCCTTCATGCAGGCGGGCCCCTTCCATTGGAGCGGCCGCAACCTTTGGATCAGCCGCTCGGGCTACACCGGCGAGGACGGATTCGAAATCTCGGTGCCCGCGAGCGCCGCCGCCGAGTTGGCCGACGCAATCATGGCGAACGAGCTGGTGAAGCCGGTCGGCCTCGGAGCGCGCGATTCGCTGCGGCTGGAGGCGGGGCTGCCGCTCTACGGGCACGACCTCGACACCAGGGTCACACCGGTGATGGCCGGGCTCACTTTCGCCATCAACAAGCGCCGTCGCGTCGACGGCGGATTCGCCGGCGCGATGCGAATCCTTGCCGAGCTCGATAATGGTCCTGTCGAGAAACGCGTCGGTTTCGAGATCGACGGCCGCCAGCCGGTCCGCGAAGGCGCGCTGGTGCTCGACGGCGAAGGCAATGAGGTCGGAAAGATCACCAGCGGCGGCTTTTCGCCCTCGCTCCAGCGACCGATCGCCATGGGCTATGTCGCCGCACCATTGGTCGAGGAGGGCACCGCGCTCAAGCTCGGGCAGCGCGGAAGGTTGTTCGACGCGCGCGTCGCGCCAATGCCGTTCGTCCCCCACCGCTACCACCGCAAGGGAGCTTCTTAAATGAGCCTTTATTTCACCAAGGAGCACGAATGGATCCGGGTCGACGGCGACACCGCGACCGTCGGCATTTCGGATCATGCGCAGGAGCAGCTCGGCGACATCGTCTTCGCCGAAGTGCCCGAGACGGGAAAACGGCTCAGCAAGGGCCAGGAAGCCGCCGTTGTCGAATCGGTGAAGGCCGCCTCGGACGTTTACTCGCCGGTCTCCGGCGAGGTGATCGACGGCAACAGCAAGGTCGCCGACGATCCCTCGATCGTGAACAGCGATCCCGAAGGCGGCGGCTGGTTCTTCAGGCTGAAGCTCGACAATCCGGCCGAGCTCGACGGCCTGATGGACGAGAACGCCTACCGCGAATGGGTGAAGACGCTTTGAGCCAACCGGCGGTCTCGACCAGCAAATGGGACCCTGCGGATTACGCCCGCGTCGGCGCCTTCGTCGCCGAGCTCGGCGGAGCGGCGCTCGACCTGCTCGACCCAAGCCCCGGTGAGCGGATCCTTGACGTCGGTTGCGGTGAAGGGACTCTGACGAAGAAGATGGTCGAACGCGGCGCGACCGTGCTCGGCATCGACAGTTCGCCCGAGATGGTCGCGGCCGCCCGGGCCAGGGGCGTCGATGCGCTTCTGCTCGCCGCCGAGGACATGCAGTTCTTCGCCGAGTTCGATGCCGCTTTCTCCAATGCCACGTTGCACTGGGTGCTCGAAAAGGAGCAGGCCGCCCGCGCGATCGTCCGAGCGCTGAAGCCTGGCGGCCGTTTTGCCGGAGAAATGGGCGGCGAGGGGAACATCGCCCGGCTGCGCGAGGCGCTCGACACCGAGCTGCTCATCCGCGGCTACGTTCCGCCAATGGAAAGCTCGAACTGGTATCCCTCGCCGGAAGAGTTCGCATCAGTCTATGAGGCCGCGGGTTTCGACCACATCGATGCGCGGCTGATTGAGCGGCCGACGCCGCTCGACCATGGCATCGACGAATGGGTCACGACGTTCCGCCGAGGCTGGCTCGACCGCGCTGGCGTGCCCGAGGAGGAGCGCGCCGAAATCGGCGCCGCCGTCGCCGGCCGCTTCGGCTCCAACATCGCCGATTACGTCCGCCTTCGCTTCATCATGAGGAAGTCACTGTGATGTATGTTCAATTGCATCCTCCCCACGATTTCGTGGGGAGGGGGACCAGCGAAGCTGGTGGAGGGGTTCTTGCCGATCGCCAAGACCCCTCCACCGCACTTCGTGCGGTCCCCCTCCCCGGCAAATGCCGGGGAGGATGCTGATGCGTTACCTGCCGCTGAGCGACGCCGATCGCAGCGAGATGCTGCGCGTGATCGGCGTCGGCTCGATCGACGAGCTGTTTCGCGACGTGCCCGAGGGGGCGCGGCTCAAAGGGCCGATCCACGGCCTGCCGATGCACGCCTCCGAAATGGCGGTCGAGCGGCACATGGCGGCGCTGTCGCGCAAGAACATGGTCGCCGGCGACGTGCCCTTCTTCCTCGGCTGTGGCGCCTACAAGCATCACATCCCGGCGAGCGTCGACCATATCATCCAGCGCGGCGAGTTCCTGACCAGCTACACGCCCTACCAGCCCGAGATCGCGCAGGGCACACTGCAGATGATGTTCGAGTTCCAGACCCAGGTCGCCCGGCTATTCGGCTGCGAGGTCGCAAACGCTTCGATGTATGATGGCTCCACGGCGATGTGGGAAGCAATCCTGATGGCGCATCGGATCACGCGCCGGAACAAGACAATGATCTCGTCGGGTGTGCACCCGCATTATGTCGAGGTTGCCAAGACGATGGCGCAGTTTAGCGAGGATGCGCTCGCGACCACGCCGCCCCAGCTGAGCGCGGAACCCGATACCGAGCGGCTGATCGGAAAGATTGACGAGCAGACCAGCGCGGTCGTCGTCCAATATCCGGATATTCTGGGGCGAATCACCGACGTCACGCCGATCGCGGAGGCAGCGCATGCGGCCGGCGCCTTGCTGATCGCGATCGTCACCGAGCCGGTCGCTCTGGGGCTGATCAAGTCGCCGGGCGAGATGGGGGCGGACATCGTCGTCGGCGAAGGACAGTCGATCGGCGTTGGGCTGCAGTTCGGCGGGCCCTACGTCGGGCTGTTCGCCTGTCGTGAGAAGCATGTGCGCCAGATGCCGGGGCGCCTTGCGGGTGAGACGGTCGACGCCGAGGGGAAGCGCGGTTTCGTCCTCACGCTCTCGACCCGTGAGCAGCATATCCGGCGGGAGAAAGCGACGTCGAATATCTGCACCAGCTCGGTGCTCTGCGCGCTGGCGTTCACGGTCCACCTGACGCTGCTCGGAGAGAGGGGCCTGAGACAGCTGGCTCAATTGAATCACGCGCGTGCGTGCGAGGTGGCGGACCGGCTGTCGGCGATCCCAGGAGTCGAGCTGGTCAACGACAGCTTCTTCAATGAGTTCACGGTCAAGCTGCCGGTCGAGGCTCGTCCAGCGGTGCACGCGCTGGTCGAGCGCGGCGTGCTCGGCGGCGTGTCGCTCGGTCGCCTCTATCCCGGCGCGGAAGGCCTGCGGAACGGGCTCGTGGTCGCGGTCACCGAGACCGTGACGGACGAGGACATCGACGCCTTCGAAGCGGCGCTGAAGGAGGTGTGTGCATGAGCTCTTGCGCCGTTCGCCCTGAGCTTGTCGAAGGGCTATCTTTCCTTTTGCACCGAAGAGAAGGGCAGGGCTTCGACAAGCTCAGCCTGAACGGAGCCCAGGCATGACCGTCAATCCGTCCGGCTGGCGTCCTTCCGCGCCCGCGAACGAGCAGGGCGAGGCCCGCACCGTCACCGGCAACCGCGCGCTGATGCTCGAAGAACCGCTTATCTTCGAAATCGGCACGATTGAGCAGACGGGCGTGGATTTTAATTGTATCCCGGCGAAGGCCGGGACCCAGGCTGGACCCCGGCCTTCGCCGGGGTACAGGTTGGCAGGGCTAGAGAGGCTCCGCCCCATCAGCCTTCCCGGCCTTTCCGAACCCGAGACGGTCCGCCATTACACCCGACTGTCGCGGCAGAATTACGCGATCGACCTCGGCCTGTTCCCGCTTGGCTCGTGCACGATGAAGCACAACCCGCGCCTCAACGAAAAGGTCGCGCGGATGCCCGGCTTCGCCGACGTTCACCCGCTCCAGCCGCAGGAAACCGTCCAGGGCGCGCTTCAGGTGGTGAGCGAGCTCGCCTTCTGGCTGCTCGAGCTCACCGGAATGTACGGCGTCGCGATGAGCCCGAAGGCCGGCGCGCACGGTGAGCTTTGCGGCCTGCTGTGCATCCGGGCGGCACTCGAGGCGCGCGGCGACAAGCGCGAGGTCGTGCTCGTGCCGGAGAGCGCGCATGGCACCAACCCCGCGACTGCGGCCTTTGCTGGTTACCGCGTCGAGAATATCCCCGCGAACAGGGCCGGCCGCGTCGATCTCGAAGCGCTAAAGTCGCGGCTCGGGCCCGACGTCGCGGCGGTCATGATCACCAACCCCAACACCTGCGGGCTATTCGAGCCGGACATGAAGGCGATCAGCGACGCGGTCCATGCGGCCGGCGCCTTCGTCTATTGCGACGGAGCCAACTTCAACGCGATTGTCGGCAAGGTCCGACCCGGCGACCTCGGCATCGACGCGATGCACATCAACCTCCACAAGACCTTCTCCACTCCGCACGGGGGCGGCGGGCCTGGCTCCGGCCCGGTGGTTCTTTCAGAGGCTCTCGCGCCCTATGGTCCGCTGCCGTTCGTCGCGAAAATGCCCGACGGCACGCACAAGCTAGTCGAGGAAGAGAATGCGAGCGAGGAGCACCCGCATGCCTTCGGCCGGATGGTCGCCTTCCACGGGCAGATGGGCATGTTCACCCGGGCGCTCGCCTATATCCTCAGTCACGGGGCGGACGGGCTCAAACAAGTGGCCGAGGATTCGGTGCTGAACGCCAATTATATCTTGAGGAGCGTGGCGGACGTGCTCGACGCGCCCTTCGCGAACAGTGGTCCGTGCATGCACGAGGCGATCTTCTCCGACCGCGGCTTTGCCGACGACGTCAACACGCTCGACCTTGCCAAGGCGCTGATCGACGAAGGCTTCCACCCGATGACCATGTACTTCCCGCTGGTGGTGCACGGCGCGATGCTGGTCGAGCCGACGGAGACCGAATCGAAGGCAAGCCTCGACCAGTTCATCGTAGCGCTGCGCTCGATCGCCGAGCGGGCGAAGGCCGGAGAACCAAGCCTCAAAGCCGCGCCGATCTACGCGCCGCGTCGCCGCCTCGACGAAACGCTGGCGGCACGCAAGCCGGTTCTGACGTATAGGGAGCCTCAGCCGGCCGAGGCCGCCGAATAGGGGAGTAGAGAGTGCAGCAGCATGGGGGAAACTGGCTGACGGCGGTCCTGCCGTTCGTGATCATCGCGGTGGTTATCGGCCTCAGGCTGCGCTCGATGAGCCGCGAGCGGCCGCTGAAGATCGGCACCTTGTGGATCGTTCCTGCGATCTATCTCCTTCTTGTCGCGTGGATGCTGTTTGCTTTGCCGCCTACGACGGTGGGGTGGGCGCTTGTGGCGCTCGGCACTTTGATCGGCGCGATGCTCGGCTGGCATCGAGCCAAGCTCATCCGCATCGACCGGAGCGAGAGCGGTGAGCTTCGCCAGCAGGCGTCGCCGCTCGCCATGCTTCTCCTCGTGGCATTGATCGTCCTCAAGCTCGGAGCGCGTGCGATCTTCGGAGAAAGCGCCGCCATGCAGCCGGGCAGCAATGCGATGCTGCTCACCGACGCCTTCATCGGCTTCGCGCTCGGGCTGCTGAGCGCGACCAGGCTCGAGCTCTATCTGCGCGCGCGGCGGTTGCTTGCCAGCTGAGGTGGGTGACCGACACCGCTTCTACGAAGGGCAGGTGAGTGGCGCCCGCCGCTCGGCGCCCGCAGCGCTCCGCAATCGTGAACCGATTGCGGAAGTGCTGGCCGACTGGCTGCCCTTGAGCGGGCTGGTGCTCGAAATCGCGAGCGGCACCGGCGAGCATGCCATTTACTTCGCTGAACGCTTTCCGGCACTCGAATGGCAGCCAAGCGATGTGCATTCCGACGCGCTGGCTTCGATCGAGGCGTGGCGCACCGCTGCCGCGCTTCCCAATGTCCGTCCGCCGCTTACCATCGACGCCGCGGCGCCGGATTGGCCGATCGATCGCGCGGATGCGGTGCTCAGCATCAACATGGTCCACATAAGCCCTTGGGCCGCGGCACTCGGATTGATCGATGGAGCGGCGCGACTACTTGCGAAGGAGGCCCCACTAATCCTCTACGGCGCTTGGCTGACGGCTGACGTAGCAGCCGCGCCGAGCAATCTCGCTTTCGATGCCGACCTCAAGAGGCGCGATCCCCAATGGGGGCTTCGGCGAGTGGAGGACTTTGCCGCCGCGGCGGAGGACCGCGGGTTCGGCCTCCTCGAAACGCGAGCGATGCCGGCGAATAATATGATGCTGCTTTTGCGACGGTGTTAAACGAAGCTTTACCATGCGCGCGCTAGTCGCAGGTCATGGATGAGAGCGGCATGATCAAGAACCGACGCTCGCGGCGGTCGCCGATGCTCCTTGCGGCGACGGTCGAAATCGCCGGCCGACCAGTCGCCGTGAAGCTGCGTAACCTGTCCGAAGAGGGCGCCCTCGTCGAGGGCGACCGGCTCCCGCTGGAAGGCTCGGCGACTTTCTTCAAACGCAAGGAGCTGAACCTCAAGAGCCGCGTGGTGTGGGTCCATGGCCGCTACGCCGGCATCGCCTTCGAAGAGCGGCTGAGGCCGGAGCATGTCCTGCGCAACGTGCCGACCCCCAAGCCGCGGGCTCAGCTCGACTTCAGGCGGCCGGGGCTCGCTTGCCGTCCGCTCACCGATGAGGAGCGGCGGATGGTGGAGCGGTGGATGGTGTCGTCGCCGATCAGCTCGCCGGGCGACTGATCAGACGGCGACGCGCCGCCTCCGTTCCTGCTGCTGGTCTCGGAGCCACTGAACGAGCTCCGAGAGGACCAGGGCTCGATTGAAGGCGATGCCATAGGCTTCGCCCTCGTTCCATTTCACCACTCCGGCGGCGGGCGTCAGGCCCGGCAATGTGACGACGACGCCGCCGCCAACGGTCAGCGCCGCCGTTGTTTGGACGCGGATGCCGCCCTGCGAAACATTGATCGTGCGCGTGCGGATCACGTCGGCATCCTGGCGTACCCAGGCGGTGGATTCGACTTCGATTCGCGGAAGTCGCGGGCGCGGCCCTTCGCTCGGCGGAGCGAGCAGGGTGACAACGTCGATCGGCGTGTCGAACGCCACGCCCGCCAGATCACCATCGGTCCATTGGACCATGCCCCTGACGGGGTCGCCCTGCTTGAGCTCGATTGAAATCGGCGTTCGAGGCTCGATCGGCGAATAAGCGCGGATCATCATTCCGCCAGCCGAAATGTTACGGATGAGGCACAGTTCGCGGCGGCCTTCGATCAGGATTGCGCCGACCCGCAGCAGGCTGAGATGGCGTTCGCCACCGCGACGGTTAGGCCGTGCCGGGGCTGCTGCCGCAAGCGAGTAAACCGTGGTCTCAACCGATTTTTCCTGCATGCACAGTGGCTCCGAGGAAGCATTCGACACATTGCCCCATCCGTCCAGACAGAGTCTGGCTCGGCCCCACTCAGGAACCCGCCTACCAGCCAAGGCTTACCAGATCCTTGCCGCGCCCCTGGGAATTGCCGCGAGTGACACGAAGCGTATAACCGGCGGGAAAGCGAGGCGTCTTATGATGCGGCAGACGTTCGTAGCCATGTTGGCCCTGACGGCTCCGGCGGCAATATTCGCTCAATCTGCGACAACCGAGCCTGCCCCGATGGCGGCGACGTCCGCGACCGACAATAAAACGCAGACTCAGGACATTCATTTCAAGAACGAGCGCTATGACCGCATGACGGTCCCGGTGATGCTTTCGGGGGCGGGGCCGTTCCGTTTCCTCGTCGACACTGGCGCCGACCGCACCGCGATCTCGCGCGATCTCGCTGGAAGATTGGGACTTGCCGGCGGGGAGACGGCGTCGCTCCACTCGGTGACGGGTGTTTCGACCGTCTCCACGGCAATGATTCCCGATCTCCAGCTCACTCGCCGGCCGCTTAAGGGAATCGACGCGCCGCTGCTCGACAGCGAGAATATGGGCGCCGACGGGATCATCGGAGTCGACGCCTTGCGCTCGCAAAGCGTGATGTTCGATTTCGACAAGGATCTGCTTTCGATCGTTCCTTCGACAAGCTCGGATTTCCGCGACGAGCCCAACGTCATCGTGGTCCAGGCCGTGCGGCGAAACGGACGGCTCGTCTTCACCGATGCGGTGGCGAATGGTCATTCGCTGACGGTGGTGATCGACACCGGAGCGCAAATCAGCATCGGCAACCAGGCGTTGAAGGACGAGCTCGTCGGGCGCGGTCTCGTCGATCTGGCGCAGAAAGTTCAGCTTCAGTCGGTCACCGGGGATTTCATCAACGGTGACTATATGTTCGTTCGCGACCTCGAGATCGGGGGCGTCGCGCTGAGGAACCTGGCGATCGTCTTTGCCGACGCGCACACCTTCAAGGAGCTCAAGCTCGAGGACCGGCCGGCATTGCTGCTCGGGATGAACGCCATTCGCGCGTTCAAGAAGGTCTCGATCGATTTCGCCAACCGGAAATTCCGGGTGGTTCTGCCCGAAAGCAGCGAGCTCGACGTCCGGCTGGCCTCAGCGCGCCTGCGATAGGCACCAACGCCCTTTAATGGGCGTTGGTCATGCACAGCAGCATCGGGATCGACAGCAAGACGTTGAGCCGGGACGCGATGCCCGCCGTGCTCGCCGCCTTGGCCTTGGCGGCGTCGTCTGCGGTCACGAGGCCGAGCACCTTCTTCTGGTTGGGCCAGATGATGAACCAGACATTGAAGGCCATGATCAGCGCGAGCCACATTCCGATGCCGATCAGCCGCGCCGAAGGCTGAAGCGTCAGTGCCTGGACCAGCTCGTTATAAGACCATGCCAGAAGCAGCCCGGTGAGCACGGTGAAGGCCGCGCCCCAGCGGAAATAGAACAGCGCTTTGGGCGCTATATATTTGGAGACGCCCGGCTTCAGCTCCGCGGGAACTGTCGGCATCACCGGCGTTTGCACGAAGTTGAAATAATAGAGCAGCCCAATCCACGTGATCCCGAAGAAGACATGCAGCCATTGCAGGAGTCCGTTGACGAGGTCGCCCAACGGATTCGGCGCGTAGCCCGAATCGGGGAACAGGATGATCAGCGCCGCCAGCGCCAGCCCGACCAGCAGCACCAGCCCCAAATTTGCGAAGAATTTGCTCATTGCGTCCCCCTTTGTCGCACGCCCTCGTTACGCCGTCGTTTCTAGGGTTGAAATTCGCCGCTGTGCAAGCATCTCGGGAGACACCGGGCGGGGGAGCGCAAGTCGGGTGTCGGCGTTGAAGCGGCGATATCCCGACAGTTCAAAGGAGTTGCCCGAGCCATGCCGTTCCAGCTGCCCGAACTTCCTTATGCAAAGGACGCCCTCGCGCCGCATATGTCGGCCGAGACCCTGGAGTTTCACCACGGCAAGCATCACAAGGCCTATGTCACGAAGACCAACGAACTGGTTGAGAACGAGCATGGGTTGAGCGGCGCGTCGCTGATTCAGGTCGTACGCGAGGCCAAACGCAACGGCGACAACAAGCTGTTCAACAACAGCGCGCAGCTATGGAACCACAGCTTCTTCTGGCAGTGCCTAGCTCCGGCGCAGCGCCAGAAGCCTTCGGGCAAGCTTGCCCATCTGATCGACGATGCGTTTGGCGCCGCCGACAACATGCTCGCCAAGCTAAAAGAAGAGGCGGTCAATCATTTCGCCAGCGGCTGGGCGTGGCTCGTGCTCGACCGTGGCGGATTGCGCATCACCTCACTTCACGACGCCGATACGCCGATCGTTCATGACGGGATGGTGCCGCTGTTCACGCTCGATGTGTGGGAGCACG
>Ga0068852_100004167_pt1 | contig 10185 bp, 13 predicted proteins | sample KBSCornC22_FD_66594 | JGI IMG/M metagenome (GOLD analysis project Ga0068852, IMG submission 66594) | Corn rhizosphere microbial communities from Kellogg Biological Station, Michigan, USA - KBS Corn C2-2 | ecosystem: Host-associated > Plants > Roots > Rhizosphere > Soil ... | reverse complement strand
ATGAGCGCCAGCGAGGCGGGTCGAAGGTCGCCCACCATCTGTTCCTGAATCGGCATGAGCAGGACGTTCCGGCGCGCGTTCCGCTCAGGCGCTTCCTCCCTCAGCTGCGCGAAGATGGTCCGCATCTCGGCTTCGGCCTGGTCGAACGACACTCCGTCGCGTAACCGCGCCACACCATACGACGCGGCTCGTCCGCGGTAGGCGCGGAGCTGCTCCGGCGTTTGCGAGAACGGGATGAGGAAATCGGCTTTGTCGCCTGCCACGGTGAAGCCAGGAGGCATGACGCCGACGATGACGCGTGGGCCACTGTCGGTCGTGAGCTTCGTGCCGACGACGTCCGGCCGTCCGCCCAGGCGGGCCTGCCAGTACTCGTGACTGAGAACGATGACGCCGCCCTTGCCGCCGAGATCCTCGTCGAACGTGTAGGCGCGGCCGAGCATCGGCTGGACACCGAGCGCCGCAAAGAGGTCGTACGAGAAATCAAGACCCCTCAGTTTCTCGGGCTCCCCGTTGACGATCGCCGTCAGGAGGTCGGATCCGACCATCCCCATGTGCTCGAGTGCGTGGCTGCGCTCGCGCCAGGCGATGAAGTTCGCCGGGGCAATCACGTTCTGCGTGACGCCATCCTGCGTGGTCTCCCAGATGCCGACGACACGATCCGGATCGCGGTACGGCAACGGCTCGAGCATCACCGTCCGCACGACGCTGAAGATCGCGGCGGTGGCACCGATGCCAATCGCGAGCGTCGCCAGCGCCGCCAGCGTGAACCCTGGCGCGCGCCAGAGGACACGGGCACCGAAGCGGATGTCGCGAATGGAATCGTCGAGGAGCGCCGGCCTGATCTGGTCCCGTGTTTCTTCCCGGGCGCGCACCACGCCACCAAACCGCAGCACTGCGCGGCGCCTGGCTTCTCCTGGAGTCATTCCGTCGCGGACGTTCTTCTCGGTCTGCTGATCGATGTGAAACTGCAGCTCCTCGTCGAGTCCGCGTTCGAGCGCGTCGCGGCGGACGATCGATTGGAGCCACCGCCAGGTCTGCGCAAGGGGATTGGTCATCGTTCTGTCATCCCTGCAGCGTCGCGCCGAGCACCAGGTTCACGGCGCGTGACGTCCGCTGCCAATATGCGACCTCGTCAGTGAACTGCCGCCGCCCTTCGCGCGTGAGCGAGTAGTACCGGGCGCGGCGGTTGTTCTCGGTGACCTTCCATTCGGATCGAATCAGGCCCTGACGCTCCAGCCGATACAACGCTGGATAGAGGGTGCCCTGGCCGAGTTGCAGGACGCTCTCCGACCACTGTTCGATCCGCTCGGTGATGCCCCACCCGTGCATCGACTCGAGCTGCAAGGCCTTCAGCACGAGCATGTCGAGCGTGCCCTGGAGGATGTCGCTGCGCTCAGAGGCCACGGTGCTCCTTTCGATAGACGAAAGAAGTCTACGCGCGGTTCCTTTCGATTGTCAAAAGGAGAGTCTCGTTCGACATAGGCACAGACGTTCGCAGGTCCGAGGATGGGTCACTGGTTCCCGCCGGGCGACGGTGCTAGCATCTCGCCGATCAGCGATTTGCGGGAGGACAAGCGATGACGCCCAGGTACATCTTGCGAGTCGTCAGTCTCATCGTTGGGTCGTTCGGGGCGGTCTTGCTGGTGGCGACGGGTCGGGTGGCGCTCGCTCTCGGTGCGGTGGGTGGCAACGATCTGCACGGCGGTGATTCGGCGAGTGCCTTCTGGTACCAACTCTCCTTCATGCGGCTCTTCGGAGTCGCACTCCTTGGCTTGGCGGCCCTCTCGCTGTGGGGAGCCTCGCAACTGACTGCAAGGCAGCACCGATCGCTCAGCCAGACGCTGGGCGGGTTGTTCGCGGTCCTGGCGCTGATGGCTGTCGCCCAGCAAGTGGCCATCTGGGACGCAGTGGCCGGCTGGGAAGTGGCTGCCGTGCTCGGGGTCGTTGCGGCGATGTACGGGCTCAGCGCGGTCGGACGTCTCTCAAAGCACGCCGCGTAAGAAACCGAAGCCTCGAGGAGGGCATCATGAGTGTCGACGAACGGCCGACTCTGAATATGAGCGCCATCTCCGTCGCCGGCGTGGGCGGCCTCGCACTGCTGGCGGTCGTGGCCATCGTCGCGGGGGCTCTCTCGCCCGCGCGTTGGCTGCTGGCGGCTGGTCTCGGCGGAGGGACCCTGCTGGCAGTCCTCCTGATTCTTGGCCGAAGGCACCGGCGCATGGGCAGCCCACGAGGTGACCTCCCAACGAGCCTCTCCCTGGGAGCATCCGACCTTGACCTGCCTGCGACCGATGACGAGCGGAAGAGCAGCGGACCGCTCCGACGAGTCAGCCTGCCGGCCTGAATCAGGAGCGCCGCAGAAAGCAGCGCACGGGATCAGTCCTCGCGAACAGATCGCGATTGTCAGCGATACGTGCCGGCCATGAAGTCGCACACCACGTGGTTTTGGCTTCTCGCCGCTATTTGTGTAGCAGGACCGTACCTCCTCAGAGTGCGGCCCAATTCTCGCCAGCAGTGGCTGTGCGTCGCGTTGACGATCACGTTCCTGGCCTGGCTGCTTCTGCTGATGGCGCCGCTGAGGTCAACGTAACGGGTCCCGCGCGCGCTCAGGAGAACTCACTAGACCCTGACACGAAAAGGTACTGAGAATGGTGCGAGCCGCGACCGTGATGGTGGGCGCGTTCCTGGTGATGTCGCCGGCGCTGGCTTTCATGTCACCGGACTCGAGGCCGACGGCGGTGGACGATCCTGAGGCGTACGCGGTCTATGCGAGCCTCTTGCCCCACGAGTGGTCGGTTCAGGTAGCCCACGCGAAGACGTTAGTGTTTCAGGAAGAAACTGGCACGAATTGGGACTGCATGCTCACCGGCAAACCGCTCGATGAGGATTGGCGGCCAGTGGTCGACAGCCTGCGGTCCGAGAACGCAAAGCCGAGACGCATACGAGCTGGGTTCCCGCTCGGGATGCCCTACGTGGTGGTGCCAACGGCCGACATCACAGCAAGTTTCCGGAGCCTGCCCAACGATCCGAATTTTGGCTGGGGCGGCTTCTACAACCGATACCCGAACTCCGGCGGGTTCATGATTGTTTCCGCGGTTGGTTTCGATGCGTCGAAGAAGCGCGCCATGGTCTACATGGCACATTCGTGTGGTTCTTTATGCGCCGGCGGAAGCCACCACCTCCTGGAGAAGGTCAACGGCGCCTGGCGAGAAGCGAAGGTCCCGGGCGTTTTCTCCTGCTGGTGGGCTTCCTGATCTCGAACGAGACGACTGTGATGTTCAAGCTCCGGAGCAGACACAAGCCGGGCTCTGACGATGCGCCGGAGCCGCCGTCCGACCTGCGTTGCTCGTTTTGCCGCAAGCGACAGGGGGATGTGCCCAAGCTGATTGCAGGGCCCAGCGTGTTCATCTGCAACGAGTGCATCGACGTCTGTGTTGCGATCATCGCAGACGATGAGCGATGCCGGCACACGCGAGAGTCAGTTTCGGGGCAGGCCCCTAGTGCCGCCGAGTCGCAGTCCTCCGCTGGAGTCGCGTGCAGCCTTTGCGGTCAGGAGTTTCAGCCCGAGCAACTGCTGGCGATTCGAGAACGGGTGATGCTCTGCGGGACATGCGCTGACGCGGTTGAGGACGCCCTGGCTCGAGGCAGACCAGTGCGGGGCTAGTCCGTCTGGCGACTCTGCCTCAAACCGAGCAGGCCAGGTCCAAGCCGTGCCCGCTGTGCGTTCGGACAAAGCCCCGAATTGCGTTCCATGTGTGCCTGATGATTTGAAGCAGTTGCACGGTCACTGGCTGAACCCCGCCCCAAAATGTTAGCATTTTTGCCGCCAACGCTCCGTTGGAGCACCGCGCATCGCCGCCTTCCGCGGTGGGCCGCTAAGGCTGGTCCTGACGAGCACTCGTTGGGTCAAACCAATCGATGCTCAGGCGACTTCCGAGCACACATGTCCACTGAAGTACGCCGTGTGTCCGAGACGATCACCTGCTTGCGGCGGGCTTCGTACCTCACGTGCTCCTACATTGTCAGAACGGCCAGCCATCGAGAGCCTTTGCTGGGCGCTGATGATGCGTGCCAGGCCATGCACGCCTATCTTCAGCAGGGCGGCAACTGGCCGTTGCTTGGCTAGAATCGCCTGACCGTACGGGGCCTCCGACAGATCGTTGGCCGACGCCGCCGAGACGCGCGCAATCCGCGAGCGTACACCCCGGAGTCGTGCAGTCGGCTGAAGCTTGGGTGAACAAGATGACTGTGATCGGCCCCAATGCGCTCCTGTCGCTCGCCATCAGGCCAAAGACCGACGGCGATCGAGAGAGGCTTCTTCGCGGCATCACAGCGCTCATGGCCGAAGATCTCACGATAAGCATGGAGATCCATGCGTCGGCTGCCGAACTCGTCATTGGTTCCACGGGCGAGCTCCACCTTGAAACGATCGTCGACCGTCTCAGACGCGACTTTCGCGTCGAGGCAAGCCTGAGCCGCCCGCGGGTGGCCTACAAGGAAACCCTCGGGACGGAAGGCGAGTCCGTTCTGCTCGAGCCGGTGATGCGCACTGAAATCATGACGCCGACGGACTTCGTGGGTGACGTCATTGGCGATCTCATGACTCGTCGAGGGGTGATTCAAACGCAGGACGATTGTGGCCGGATGCAGCGTGTTGTCGCGCGTGTGCCGCTCTCCGAGATGTTCGGATATGCGTCCGATCTTCGTTCCCGCACACGTGGACACGGCACTGTGGAGATGGAGTTCGCGTGCTATCAACAGTGTGATCCCGACGGGAATCAGGATACCGGCGACGATTCGAGGGTGCGGGTCCCAAGTAAACCCTTGCCGACGCTTCTCAATTCGAGTGTCGCGCTGCCGGAACCGACGGACGAAAACTGACGGGGGTACCTGCTGTGTCTGTTCGGATGGGTGGTCGGACGTTGCTGATGGGAATGCTGCTGGCGTTCTGGGCCGAGTGCGCCTGGCCCTGCAGCGTTGTCGGTCCGCTACCAACGGCAAGTCCGCTAGTGGCGCGGGCCGAGGTCATCGCCATTGTACGCGCGCAAGGTCTCAGCGAACGACCGGGCGAGGAGGGGAGCATGGCGGCTGCTCGCACTCAGGTGCGGTTCAGGGTGCTCCAGACATTGAAGGGCACACTTCCACCAGGTGAGCTGGTGTTTAACGGGGAGCTGACTGGCGAGGACGATCCCAACGATCGGCCAGTACCGTACGACTTCGTGCGTCCTGGTGGTCGGGGCGGCAGTTGCTTTGCGATGAGCTATCGCCCCGATGCCGAGTACCTACTGCTTCTGCGGCGAAGCGAACACCGTTCTTTTGCTCAGCCCAACGAGTTGACGCCTTATTGGTCAGCGCTGGCGCCTACAAACGAACAACTGTTTGGCCGTGGCGACGATCCGTGGCTCGCCTGGGTGATTCGACACCTATCGAAGAAGGCGGGGGGCTAGGAGCCGCCTGCTCCGGATCCGAGCGAGATCCCTTGGCAATACGCCTGGCGTTTGCTGCCAATGCCGGCCGGCGCCCGATGACCAGGATCGCGCTCGCCGTCCTCGCTGTCACGGCGCTCGCGTCAGCGGCGCCTGGCCCCGACCAGGCGGAAACCGACGACGTCGTCCAGAAGGCCCGGACGTACGTCGACCAGTGGCAGACCGAACTCTCCGGCCTGGTCGCCAGCGAGGAGACACCCAGCATCTCAAGGCTCCCTTCGGCGGTTCCCAGACCTTTCGGCTGAAGTCAGACGTGTTGCTGGTCCGCGTCCGCGATATGTGGGTTGGTTTCCGGGACATCGCCGAAGTGGACGGCCGGCCGATCGCCGGACGCGGCAATCGCTTGCAGAGCTGTTCGTGACCCATCCCATGAGCGTCGCGATGGAGCAGGTGCGGCGGATCTCCGATGAAGGCTCCCGCTACAACCTCGGCCGGGTCCACCAGAATTTCAACGGCAGTTCCGCCAGCTCCGGTGACCTGCCGATGTTGAGGCGCGGGTGCCCAGTCGCTGGTTGCTGCAACGTGTTCAATCGCCAGTCGCGGGGTGGCGAATCTTCAGCGCGGCCTTCCAGTCAGCCTTTGTACGTAGATGTGACGGCGAGCGCTCCGCGGTGGTACGCAAACTGCTTTTCCCGACAGTATGGACACCCAGTCGGAGACCACGACGCCCACCGTTCACAGTCCCACCACGCCGTACTGGTCGACGTCCTTCACGTTTCCTCAGTACGGCAAGCTCGACGACGATGCCCAGGCAGACGTAGTGGTTGTCGGCGGTGGAATCACCGGTCTGACGACGGCATATCTCCTCGCGCGAGCCGGCAGGCGCGTCATCCTGCTCGAGCGTGGCCGGTGTGCCGCCATCGACACGGGACACACCAGCGCGCACCTGACGATGGTGACCGATACGCGCCTCACCGCGCTGGCGAAGGGACTGGGGCGCACCCATGCGCAAGCCGTATGGGATGCAGGGCTTGCCGCGATCGCCAGGATCGACGACATCGTCCGCGAGCACAGCATCGACGCGGCCTTCGAGTGGGTCGACGGATACCTGCACGCGCCGCGCAAGGGGGAGGCGCGCGACACCTCTGAGGACCTGAGGGCCGACGCGGCGCTGGCAAATGAGCTGGGCTTCGACGCGGAATTCCTCGAATCGGTGCCGCTGCTCGACCGGCCAGGTGTGCGCTTTGCGAATCAGGCCCGTCTCCACCCGCGTCGATATCTGGCCGGCGTGTCGCAGGCGTTCGTGGCTGCTGGGGGCCGAATCCACGAGCACTCCGAAGTCGACGAGTTCTGCGACGATCCCCGCGGCGTCAAGGCCAATGGACATACGGTGACGTGCGGAGACGTTGTGATCGCGACGCACAACCCTCTGGTTGGCTTCGGCGGCATGGCGGGGGCCACCCTGTTTCAAACGAAGCTCGCGCTGTACACGAGTTACGTGATTGCCGGACGTGTCGCCCGCGGTGTCGTGCCGGACGCACTCTGGTGGGACACGGCGGATCCGTACCAGTTTCTTCGCGTTGACCCGCAGCGGGACCATGACGTGGTCATCTTCGGCGGCGAAGATCATAAGACGGGGCAACACGACGACACGGAGGCTTGCTATCGGCGTCTCGAGGGGCAACTCAGCGCCATCGTGCCGGACGTCGAGCTGACGCATCGCTGGTCGGGCCAGGTCATCGAAACGCCCGACGGGCTCCCATACATCGGCCGGAGCGCGGACCATCAATACTCGGCGACCGGATACGCCGGCAACGGTCTGACGTTCGGCACCCTCGCCGGCATCATGATCTCGGACGCGCTTCTGGGGCGCTCGAATCCCTGGAGCGAGTTGTTCGATCCCGGCCGGAAGGCGCTGACGCGTGGTCTGTGGGACTACGTGAAGGAGAACGTCGACTACCCGTATTACCTGATTCGCGATCGGTTTGCCGGCGCCGAGGCGAAATCGCTTCGAGCGGTCAGACGCGGCGAGGGAAAGGTCATCGACCGAAAAGGGGCGAAGGTCGCGGCGTATCGCGACGCGGCGGGCACGGTCACGCTGCGCTCAGCCATCTGCACGCACATGGGATGCGTGGTGGGGTGGAACGCGGCCGAGCGGACGTGGGATTGCCCCTGTCATGGGTCACGCTTCAAGCCAAGCGGCGACGTGATTTCCGGGCCGGCCGAATCGCCGCTCCCTCCGGCGGAGTGACCCACGGTGCGCGAGTTGGCGGTGCAACGGCCGCGGACGTATGCCGACGTCAATGCCGTCGTCGGCGGCTATCTTCGCGATCTGGCGTTCGCACAGGCGTCGCAGCAGAAGATGTTCGGTTACAAGCGGGCGGCGGCGGCGATTCTCGCCCTCGAGATGCCGTTGACCGATCTGCTCGGGCCGGACGGCGCGCTTCCGCGGATCTCCGGCATCGGTCCTGGATCGACGCGCGTCATCCGGGAGATCCTGCAGACCGGCGAGTCGCCCACGGTCGAACAGGCGGTCGAACGGAGCGAACGCCGCGCCGAGATCGAGCGGAAGCGCCAGCTGAGAGGGCATTTTCTCAGCCGTGCCGAAGTCCGACGCGTCCTCTCGGATCCGTCATTGGCAGGCCCTACGCTCCAGCAGTACCGCGGTGATCTCCAGATGCACTCCGAATGGAGCGACGGCTCTCCGACGGTGGAGGCAATTGCCGAAGCCTGTGTTCAACGCGGCTATCGATTCGCGGCAGTCACCGATCATTCGTACGGACTGAAGATCGCCGGCGGGATGTCGATGGCCGAAGCCGCCGAGCAGCGGAGAGCGATTGAAAAGGTCAACGCGGGATACCGCGGTCACTTCCGGCTGTTGCAGGGCATCGAAGCGAACATCGACGCCGCGGGCCGGCTGGACCTTTCAGAGGACGAGGCGGCCACCTTCGATGTAGTGCTGGCCGCGCCACATTCGCGGCTCCGACGAAGCGAGGATCAGACCGACCGCATGCTGACGGCCATCGCGCATCCGGCAGTGCGAATTCTCGCCCACCCGCGCGGCCGCATCACCGGATCGCGGGCGGGCGTCATTGCTGATTGGGACACGGTCTTTGCATCGGCCGCTGAACGCGGGGTCGCGGTTGAAATAGACGGCGATCCGGCGCGGCAGGACCTCGATCACACCTTGGCAACCCGCGCTCTGCAGGCGGGGTGCCTCTTCGCGCTCGACAGCGATGCGCACACCACGGGGCAGTTCTCCTACGCGGAGACGGCAGTGGCGCACGCCCGCCTCGCCGGTATTCCCGCCGATCGCGTCGTGAATTGCTGGCCGCTCGACCGGCTTCTGGCGTGGCTGGCTGACCCCGCGTCAGGGCACAGCAGGTGACTGAATTTAGAGCCGGAACCGCCGGATGGTCGATTCCGCGGGCGTCGGCGTCCCGGTTCGACGGCTCGGGAACGCATCTCGAGCGCTACGCACGGTCCCTGCGATGCGCCGAGATCAACTCGTCGTTCTACCGACCACACGCGGCCGCGACCTATGCAAGGTGGCGGGATAGCACGCCGCCAGACTTTCGGTTCGCCATAAAGCTGCCTCGAACGATTACGCACGAGCTGAGGCTCCGGGACGTGCGCGAACCGTTCGTGGCGTTTCTGGCTCAGACCGACGGTCTGGCCGAGAAACGAGGGCCCCTGCTGGTGCAGTTGCCGCCGTCGTTCTCCTTTGATGCTCCCATCGTCACCGCATTCCTGGACCTCGTGCGCGGGGAGTATGACGGTCTCGTCGTATGGGAGCCCAGGCATCCAACGTGGTTCTCGCCAGACGTGAACGCTCTTCTAGATCGCTATCGAATTTCGCGCGTTGCCGCCGACCCGCCACCGGTTCCGTCGGCAGTTGTTCCCGCGGGCTGGCCGCGTATCGCGTACTTCCGGCTCCACGGCTCACCACGGACGTACTGGTCGCGATATGACGAGCATTACATCGCAACGCTCGTCGACACCGTTCGCAGCATGTCGAGCGCCGAGGCAGTGTGGTGCGTATTCGACAACACCGCAGCCGGGGCGGCTATCGACAACGCCTCACAATTACACGAAAGATTGAACAGAGCTGACGCGGGATGAGCGCCGAACGTCAGCGATCCTTCTTGGGCCGCGGCCGAGCGCTCAGTTGCGGAACGTCCTTGCCCAATGCAGTAGCCAGATCGATCTGATGTTCCTGCTCGACCCGGAGGATTTCGCGAATCTCTTCAGCCATCGCGTACTCGCCGAGCGCCTCGCACTGGCCGATCCGCTCGCGGTAGTTGATGATCGTGTCGTTCTCGTTGTCGAGGTCGAACTGCAGCATCGCATCCGCTTTTGGCGACATCTTCACGTCGCGCGGAACCGTCGTGGGCGTGCCTCCCAGGTAGTCGATCTGCTTGGCAATCGTCAGCGCGTGCTGCAGTTCCTGCCCGGCGTGCACTTCGAGCTCCTTGGCAATCGCCATGTACTGCGCGCCCTTGAGCGTTTGGGAATAGACGACGTAGGCAATCACCGCTTGAAATTCCCGCGAGAGGTCTTCATTCAACCGCGCGATCAGAGTCTTTCGGGTAATGGCCTCAGGGGCGTCTGACATCGATCCTCCTCAATTGCTGTCCGGCGGTATTGGGAATGCCCGGTTGCGAGAGCGCAATGATGCTCTCACAAATCACGGCCAAGGCCCACGCCCAGCGGCACGTTCACCTGAGGGAACTGCGCTGGCTCGAGCCGGAACTCAATT
>Ga0068852_100004162_pt1 | contig 10193 bp, 8 predicted proteins | sample KBSCornC22_FD_66594 | JGI IMG/M metagenome (GOLD analysis project Ga0068852, IMG submission 66594) | Corn rhizosphere microbial communities from Kellogg Biological Station, Michigan, USA - KBS Corn C2-2 | ecosystem: Host-associated > Plants > Roots > Rhizosphere > Soil ... | reverse complement strand
GGATCGACATTGGTGATGGCGAGGCAATAGCAGACGGCAGAATTGGCGGCAGACCCTCTGCCCTGGCATAGAATGCCTTGGCTCCGCGCGTAACGGACGATGTCGTGAACAGTGAGGAAATAGCGCGCGTAGTCGAGCTCTGCGATCAGCGCGAGCTCCCTTTCAAGCGTATCGCGCACCCTCTCGGGGATGCCATCGCGGAAACGCCAGGCTGCTCCCTCCCAAGTGAGGTCTTCGAGACGCGACTGCGGAGTCTTGCCTTCAGGGACGGGTTCGTCGGGATATTCATACTTGAGCTCGTCGAGAGAGAAGGTGCAGGCCTCAGCGATTTCGATGGTACGATAAAGCGCATCCTCATGGCCTGAGAACAGCCGCGCCATGTCGTGCGCCGATTTCAGGTGCCGCTCGGCATTGGCTTCGAGGCGAAGACCAGCCTCGGCGACGGTGCATTTCTCGCGGATCGCAGTGAGTACGTCCTGGAGATCGCGCCGGTGCGGGGCGTGGTAGAGCACGCCATTGGTGGCGACGATGGGAATGCTGGTCCGCTTCCCAAGCTCGGCAAGTGCGGCGATGCGGGCGCGATCGTCACCGCGATAAGAGTGCCGTGCTGCCAGATAAAACCGCGACGGCGACCCCAGCACGTCCTTAATCCGCCTAAGCTTCGGCCCGAAGCTTGCCGCCATTTCTTCATCCGATGTGAGAGCGATGAAGATCAGACCTTCGGCGTCGGCTGCGACGTCGTCGAGATGAAGGATGCAATCGCCCTTATCGGCGCGGCGCTGGCCAAGCGTGAGCAGCCGGCACAGCCTGCCGTAGGCCGAGCGATCCGTCGGATAAGCGAGCAGGCTCGGAGCATCTTTGAGGTCGAGGCGTACGCCGACGATGAACTTGATCCCGTCCACCTCGCGCGCCGCGAGATGGCCGCGGACCACGCCGGCGAGCGTGTTGTGGTCCGTGACGGCGATTGCCTCGAGGCCGAGCAGCTTCGCCGTCGCTACCAGCTCTTCGGGATGAGAGCCGCCACGCAGGAAGGAGAAATTGGTGGTGACGTCGAGCTCGGCGTAGCGGGGCGGCGCGAAAGCCATCACCCGAAGACCCCGTGCAGATACCAGGAGGGTACTCCGAGCCCGTTCTCCTGATAGAGGCCGTCGCGGAAGATCCAGTAGCGGTGCCCGTCTTGATCCTCGATGCGGTAATAGTCGCGCGGCCTCTTGCGTTCCTTTTCCTTGCGGGTAGGTAAGGATTTGAGTGCGCCCCACCATTCAGGCGCGATGCGCTCAGGCCCCTCGGCCTTGACCACGCGGCGCATCACATGCCGCCAGGTGAAGCGCGCTGGAGGCCCTTCGGGGATCTCGGCGAGCGCGGCAACAGGCTCTGGCTTTGCAAAGAGAAGCGGCGGGCGTGGTGGCTTGGCAGCGGCAAGCGAAGTCCAAAACGATGGGCCGGCAAAGGCGCTGCGGAAGACTTGCGCCAATTCTGGAATGTGGCTTGCCTTGGGCACGAGCCTGCGCACGGCACGGGCGCCCAGGCGATTGGCGAGGCAATTGATCAAAGATTCCGGCTCTGCTTCGCCTTCCCTCTCGGCAAGCGTGGTTTGTGCCGGCGCAAGCTTTTCGGTAGCAAGCGCCGCGAGCGCCATCAAATCGACGCCGAAACCGACGTCGATCGTCTCGATCTTGTCCTTGAGCAGACGCAAGAGATGCTCGGGCTTGCGCGAGGGTGCGCTCAAGCCCGCCTCGATCACGGTGGACGAGCCGTCGGCGCGGGCGACCCACAGCGCTAGGCGCCGCGCGCCTCGCCCTACGCGCGCAAGCGTTCGGCAAAGCTCTGCGGCAAGATGGGAAAGCGCGTCGGAAACGCCGTCATGGCTGATAAGAGGTTCAGGGAAAGGAAGTCGCGCCACGAAGTCGGGCGTGGGGCGAAGGGGAAGACGCGGCTCCTCGCTAAGCCCAAGCGCCTGATCGAGCCGGCGCAGGACGGCTTCTGCCACATCCCTGGAATGAAACCGCCGCTCGAGGCTTGCGCGTGGCAGATCGTAGAACTGACCGACGCGTTTCAAGCCAAGCCGCCGCAAAAGGAGGGCGATTTCCGGCTCGAGCCGCAAAGCCTCTACGGGAAGAGCACGAAGCGCTTCGCCGATCTTTCCGTGGGATACGATGGTTGGAGAGCTTGCCGCATAGCGGGCAAGCGCATGCGCCCCTCCTAAAGTCTCGGCGACAGTAAGCCGTGCGCTAAAGCCAGCGCGTGTGAGCCGTGCCGCCATGTCAGCAAGGAGCGCAGCTTCGCCGCCGAAGAGATGCGGCACGCCGGTGACATCGAGCCAGAGCCCGTCATCGCCGTCTTTGTTTAGGGTTGGGCTATAACGGGCAGAAGCCCAGCGCGCGAGCGCAAGTAGCGCGTTTTCGTCCTTCTTAGGCGCGGCAGGCGCGGTCAGGAGATACGGGCAGATGGCTCTGGCATCGGCGAGACCGAAACCCTCGCTCAACCCTTCGTTGAGGCTTGCTTCATTGAGGGCGGTGAGGACGAGCCCGCGCTCTTCGCTGCCGACGAGAGCGAACGGCCGATCATCCGGTAACGGCGCCTCGCCGCTCTCCGCTCTCTCCCGCTTCAGCCGCTCGATGGGAAGATGCGGGAGGAAGACGGACACGTAACGACTCATGACTGAACTCCACGATAAAGCTTCTCCCTCCTGCTTCGCCCCGGCAGCGCTCGAGCGTGAGTTGCCAGGAGGCGGGGCCTGGAGCATTTGCATCGTAAGGCGCTGGCCCGCTCCTCTTGGCCGCGATGCGCCAACGGGTGAGCGTTCCCGGTAGAGTTGGTTGCTGATGGCTCGACAGCAACAGACACGGCGTGCTCGAGGCTTGTGCAGCGAGCCCAAGGCGGCGCGTGACGAGCGGCGCCTTGATCTCGATTTGCGCGAGCGCGGCAATGAGCGCCCGGCTCTTTAAGCCCTCTTCAAGCGCCCAGGCTGCGTCCTGCGCCGTCCGCGCCTCGACGATGAGAAAGCGCGACGGATCGAGGCCGAGCGCGCAAAGTCCAGGTCCGTAAGGGCGGCCCCATTCGCGCGCGGTCTCCTTGGTGAGGCACCACAAGACGAGGCTTCGCCGTTTGGCCTTGGCCGCGGCTTCAGCGACAGCGGCAAGGACTAAAGCAAGCGCGGCAGGATAATCTCGATAGGAGGCTGCCTTGAGTTCATGGACCCCGCCTTGACTGAGCTTGCTCAGCGGAAATTTTCTCGTCTCTTTGTCATGCCCGCGAAGGCGGGCATCGAGTAATCCCTGTCCTTTTTTGGTTGGCTGCCGCAGTGCCTCGATTCGAGGCCAAGAGTTACTGGATCGCCCCGTCAAGCCGGGCGATGACAGCTCGGAGGAGGAGAATAGAGAGCAGGCGGGGTGGGGAGGGGCCGTGCCCGGTGCGGGGGGGATGGCCAGAGACACGGGAACCTGCTCGAGCGCGCGGATCGAAGCACGCAACTGCTCAATCAGAACCCTACCCCTTGCCCCGCCTGCTCTTTCAACGCCAGCCGGCGGAACGAGGAGACCTTCTGCACCGCCTGGAACGTCGTTACGCAACGCGACACACCTCAACTCTCGTTCCTGTTTTGTTCTAACCAGAGTCGAAGCCAGAGTCAAGGCGACCTCCGCGCCGGCCATTGCTTCGGGCCGCCAGGACGTCTTTGACGCACCGGCCCAGCCCCTAAATCCTCCATATTCCCCGCCTAAGAAGGCAAGCTTTCAAGGAGCCAAGCCTTGTTACTGCGGGGCGCGCAAAGACATCGATGGCATCTGACGCTTGCTTTGGCCGCTGCCGGCTCCATTGGCCTCGCTCAGGCCGCAGACGCCCATCCCCATGTCTGGGCCACGGTCCACTCCGAGATTCTCCTCGGGGCTAATCACCAGATCATCGGCATTCGCCACTCTTGGACCTTTGACGAGTTCTACACCGCCATGGCGGTGGAGGGCCTCGATACCAACAAGGACGGCATCTACTCGAAGGAGGAGCTGCAACCTCTCGCCAAGGTCAATGTCGAGTCGCTCAAGGACTTCGATTACTTCACCTTCGTTCACTTCGAGGGCGAAGAAGACAAGATGCTGCCGCTCAAGCCGCCGGTCGACTATTGGATCGACTACGACAAAAACGTGCTCACGCTCCATTTCACCCTGCCGCTCGACAAGCCGGTCGATACGCATGGCAAGCCGGTGCAAGTCGATGTCTATGATCCTTCTTTCTTTGTCGCCTTCGGCTTCGCCACCGAGAAGCCGGTCACGCTCGCCGGCGCCGACAGCAAAGGCTGCACTGCCGAGATCACGTTGCCCGATCCCGAGACTGCGGCCGACACCAAGGCTTTGACTGAATCCTTCTTCAGCCAGCTCGGGCCGAACTCGAATTTCGGATCGCAATTCGCCCAGACCGCGACGGTGAAGTGCAAGGATTCGCATCTATGAGCGGTGCGGCTCTAGGCTTTGTCCGGGCGCTCCTAATTGCCGGTCTCGCGCTGCTCTTCGTCGCTACGGCCGTCCAGGCCGAGTTCAAGCCGATCAGTCCGTTCGCAGGGACGGAAGTTGTCCCGGGCGCACCCTCAGCCTTCGCTCGGCCAGCGGCTGCTCCGTTTCAAGCATCGGGGCCGCTGGGCCGTGTCTTCGCGTGGGTGCTCGACAAGCAGCAGAGCCTGCAACGCACTCTTGCCATGAGCGTCAAATCTCTCAAGACTGACCCTCTTCGCGGCGCGATCACGCTTGCCTTGCTCTCCTTTGTTTATGGCGTGCTGCATGCGGTAGGGCCAGGGCACGGGAAGACCATCATTTCCTCTTACGTGGTCGCCAATGAGGAGACCGTCCGCCGCGGCGTGATCATCTCTTTCATCGCTGCGGGACTTCAGGCGCTTACTGCGGTCGTTCTCGTCGGTGTGCTCCTGATCGCGCTTGGCGCCACCGGGCTCCAGGTCAATGCGTGGTCGAATCAGCTTGAAAGCATCAGCTACGCGATGATCGCCCTTGTGGGACTTTATCTCCTATTGAGCCAAGCCAAGAGCATTTGGCGTCGCTGGCAGGGGGATGCTCCCGTAACGGTCATCGAGGCGCGCGATGACAACGGTCATGGTGACCATCATCACCATGCGCAACAAGACCACCATCATCACGGTCATGACGAACACCACCACAATCACCATCACGCGCCGGGGGAGGCCTGTGATCACATGGTCGATGCGCGGCAGCTTGCCGGATCGATCTCCTGGCGCAAAATGATGGCGGTGGTGTTTTCGGTCGGAATCAGGCCGTGTACCGGCGCGATCCTTGTCCTCGTCTTCGCCCTGACGCAGGGCCTGTTTTGGGCAGGGGTTGCCGCCACTTTCGCCATGGCACTCGGTACTGCCATCACCGTTGCGGTGCTCGCCACGCTCGCGCTCGGCTCGCGCGAGCTCGCGCTAAGGCTTGGCGGCACCAACAGCACCTGGGCCAGCATGGTGTGGACCACCTGCGCCATCGGCGGCGCCATCATCATCCTGTTGTTTGGAGTGTTGATGTTCATGGCCTCTTTGGGCCCGACGAGGCCGTTCTAAGTCTGCCAGCGCTTCAGCTATTTCCTCGCGAAACAATCTCGGGCTTTGGCGCGTTCACCGCGCAACAGCAAGCCAGGAGGTTGTTCCCATGAACGACATTGAAGGCAAAAGAGTCGCGATGCTCGCGGCTGATGGTTTCGAGCAGTCTGAGTTGATGGTGCCGAAGGAGAGGCTCGAGCAGGCTGGCGCCAAGGTCGACATCATTTCGCTCAAGACCGGAGAGATTTGGGGTTGGAATCACAACGATTGGGGCGATGCGATCTCCGTCGACCGCACCATCGATGCGGTCCAGGTCGATGAATATGACGCGCTGGTCATTCCTGGCGGTCAGATCAATCCCGATCTATTGCGCGCCGACGAGGACGCCGTTGCCTTCGTCAGGGATTTCTACAATAGCGGGAAGCCGGTGGCGGCGGTTTGTCACGCTCCTTGGGTGCTGGTCGAGGCAGGACTCGTCAAGGGCCGCAAGATGACCTCCTACCATTCCATGGCAACTGACGTGAAGAATGCCGGGGCCAATTGGGTCGATAAGGCAGTGGTAGTCGATCAGGGCCTGATCACGAGCCGCAATCCAGGCGACCTCGAGGCTTTCTCTGCCAAGATCATCGAGGAGATGGGGGAAGGAATTCACCAGCGGAGAGCCGTGGCCTGACTTCTGGCCGCGGCCACAAGGTTTTCTGAGGTTTTTCAATGCCCGCGCCCCGCTGTGCCATATCGGCGCGGGCACTGGCGGTTTGTCCTCGACCTTGCCGGTAAAGGGAGAACGGATTTCTTTCGCCCACTCTAGATTGCGACTAAAGGAGCGTCGTCCTACATAGTGCCAACTAGATCAATACGTCCGGCGTGTGGAAGTTCTTCGCCGCGACGCGAGAAGAAAGGAGGGGTGAGATGGCACTCCAACTCGGCGACACCGCCCCGGATTTCGAAGCCGATACCACCGAAGGGCGAATCCGCTTTCATGATTGGCTCGGCAATTCCTGGGCCGTGCTGTTTTCACATCCCAAGGATTTTACTCCGATCTGCACCACCGAGCTTGGCTATATGGCGAAGATCAAGCCCGAGTTCGACAAGCGCGGAGTGAAGATCATCGGCCTCAGCGTCGATCCCGTGGATCGCCACGCCAAATGGGCGGAGGACATCAAGGAGACGCAAGGGCTCGCGCCCAATTATCCGATGATCGGCGATCCCGACCTCAAGATCTCGAAGGCCTATGGCATGCTTCCGGCCAGCACCTCAGGTACGTCCGAGGGGCGGACGCCAGCCGACAATCAGACGGTTCGTAACGTCTTCGTCATTGGCCCGGACAAGAAGATCAAGCTGATCCTGGTCTATCCCATGACCACCGGGCGCAATTTCGATGAGGTTCTCCGCGTGATCGATTCGATGCAGCTCACCGCGAAGCATCGCGTCGCCACGCCAGTCAACTGGAAACAGGGCGACGACGTGATCATCGCGGGATCGGTTTCGGACGAAGAGGCGAAGAAGATCTATCCGGAAGGATGGAAGGCGCCGCGACCGTATATCCGAATCGTCAGGCAGCCGCAGGGTTAGGCCAAGTCGGGCGGCTCTGAAGCCGTGACATCGCTGTTTGGAGCGTACAGTCGGTTGCGACGGGCAATGGAGGTTGGTCTTGGCAATCCCGAAGACGCCGGCGCTCACTACCGATTGCGTGATTTTCGACAATGAGGGCCGGGTGCTCCTCATCAAGCGCAAGAACGAGCCGTTCAAAGGCTCCTACGCGCTTCCCGGCGGATTCGTCGACATCGGCGAGACGGTAGAGGCAGCATGCCGGCGTGAGGTTGATGAGGAGGTGGGCGTCGAGGTCAGCGAACTCAGCCTAGTCGGTGTCTATTCCCATCCGAAGCGCGACCCGCGCGGCCACACGGTCAGCATTGCCTATCTCGCCTTGTTGCCGCGCGCCGTTGCTCCACGCGCGGGCTCTGATGCCGCAGGGGCCGCATGGATCGACGATTGGCGAAGGCATGCCCTCGCCTTCGACCACGCAGCAATTCTGAGCGATGCCGAGCGGCTAGCCTCACGGCTGAAAAGGACCGCTGTGCAAGCCTAGGCGGGGAGGGGGCGATGCTCTATCTAAGCGCGGTTGGAGCTTGCCATGGACGATACCGCGCGCAAGAAAACGGCTGCCTCTAAATCCAGGTCCGAGACCGCGCGTGCGGGAGCCGGTGCCGGAAAGATCGGCGTCCTACTCATCAATCTCGGCACTCCCGATGGAACCCACTATTGGGCGATGCGGCGTTACCTCAAGGAGTTTTTGTCCGACCGGCGGGTGATCGAGGTAAATCGCGTGCTGTGGTGGCTCATCTTGCATTGCGTCGTGCTGGTGAAGCGGCCATTCGCGAGCGGGGCGAAATACCGCTCGATCTGGAACGAGGAGCTCGACGAATCTCCGCTCTTCACCGTCACGCGAAGCCAGGCCGAAAAGGTTGCATCTGCGCTCTCCTCCTATGAGGGCATCATCGTCGACTGGGCCATGCGTTATGGCAACCCAACCATCGCCTCGCGCATCGAGAGGCTTGCGGCACAAGGCTGCGACCGGCTGCTCGCCTTCCCGCTCTATCCCCAATATGCTGCGCCGACCACTGCGACCGCGAACGACAAGGTGTTCGACGCACTAAAGACGATGCGCGCACAGCCCGCACTCCGCACCGTCCCGCCTTATCCCGACGACCCGGTCTATATCGACGCGGTGGCTGAATCGATGAGGGCGCATCTTCGCAACCTTGATTTCGAGCCGGAAGTCATCCTCGCATCGTTTCATGGACTGCCGCAGGATTATGTGGACCACGGCGACCCTTATCAGCAGCAGTGCCTGCGCACGATCGAGGCTTTGCGCAACGCGCTCGGACCTCTCGGTGCCAGGCTCAAGCTTACCTTCCAGTCGCGCTTTGGCCGGGCAGAGTGGATCAAGCCTTATACTGACAAGACGGTCGAAGCGTTGGCGCGAGACGGAGTCAAGCGGGTTGCCATCGTCTGCCCAGGCTTTGCCGCCGATTGCATTGAGACGCTTGAGGAGATTGCGCAGGATAACAAGGACATCTTCCTCAAGCATGGCGGCGAAAAGTTCAGCTACATTCCTTGCCTCAATGACAGCAACGAAGGGATCCAAGTGCTGGTTCACGTGATCGAACGGGAGCTTCAGGTCTGGGTATAAAAGTCCGTTCGTGGAGGGGGAAATGCGGACGGGGGCGTTGTTGCTGTTATCGGCTGTGCTTGCAAGCTGCGCCACTCCCATGTCCATGCGCGACATCAATGCGGTAAAGCCGAGCTGCGCGCGCATCGACAAGCAGATCGCAGCGCTGGAAAAAGAGAAGGCCGAGAACGACCAGAGGCTGCTCGCCGGCATTCAATCCGTTGCGCCTGCGCTCGCCGCGCTCAATCTCGTCGCTGGCACTTATGGCAGGAATGTCGCCATCGCGACGGGAGAATGGGCGGCCGCCATCGATCGCAAGCTTGCCGAGCTGAGGCAAGCCAAGAAGAAGTGCCGAGACCATGTGCATCGCCTTGGCTGCCATCTTGTTTTGGCTCTGCGCGTTGCTCGTGGCGACTCCACCCTACGCCGCGGAGGGCGGCACACAGGCTCAAACCGGGGGACCTTCAGCCTATGTCTCCGTTGCCGGTGCGCCAGGCGACGGCCAGCAGGCGCTCGCCACAGCGCTCGCAAAGCGCCTCTCCGGCATGGGGGTGAAGCAGGCCACCGCCTTCGAAGCAAATATTTACGACATCCAGGGAACTGTGCGGGTGAGTTCCGTGAAAGGCAGCAGGGAAACCGTGACGATCGTCTGGGTCGTCCTCGATCCGGATGGCAATCAGCTTGGCGTCACTCGACAGACCAAGGACGTTAAGAAAGGGTCGCTCGACAAAAAATGGGGTGCAGCCGCCGATGCTGCCGCTGCCGCCGCGGCAGCCGACATCGTTAAGCTTCTCCCGCACTAGACGCAGTCATCGAACGGCGCGGTACTTAAATTCGGTGCCTGCTCCACCCATTTATCAGCCGCGAGGAAGGTTGGCGAACTAGGCTCGAAACAAGTACCCATAGCCACAACGCCACTTGGGAGGGTGCGATGCTCGGCTTCAATGTCTTCGTCATTTTCCTGCTTGTCCTTTTCATCTTCATCGTCGTCGCCGGCGTAAAGATCGTACCACAGGGCTACAATTACACGGTCGAGCGCTTCGGCCGATATACGCGCACGCTCCGGCCTGGGCTCACCCTCATCATCCCGTTCATCGACCGCATCGGGCGCAAGCTCAACATGATGGAGCAAGTGATCGAGGTGCCGAGCCAGGAGGTCATCACCCGCGACAACGCGATGGTCAGAGTCGACGGCATTGCCTTCTTCCAGGTCCTCGACGCAGCGCAGGCGAGCTATGAGGTCAGCAATCTCGAGCTAGCAATCCTCAATCTCACCATGACCAACATCCGCACGGTGATGGGATCGATGGATCTCGACAAGCTCCTATCTGAGCGCGACGAGATCAATCATCGCTTGCTCAAGGTCGTTGACGACGCGACCCACAACTGGGGCGTCAAGGTCACCCGCATCGAGATCAAGGATATCGAGCCGCCACGCGACCTGGTCGACTCCATGGCGCGGCAGATGAAAGCCGAGCGCGA
>Ga0068852_100004150_pt1 | contig 10206 bp, 8 predicted proteins | sample KBSCornC22_FD_66594 | JGI IMG/M metagenome (GOLD analysis project Ga0068852, IMG submission 66594) | Corn rhizosphere microbial communities from Kellogg Biological Station, Michigan, USA - KBS Corn C2-2 | ecosystem: Host-associated > Plants > Roots > Rhizosphere > Soil ... | reverse complement strand
GCTATCAAAAAAAAGTCAGTCATGATTCTTAATTTTCCCCGATGTGGCCGTTAACGACAGGCGCAAAGGTACTTTTGAATTATTTTAAAATTTTATTAATTCCCTATTTATCCAGTTAATTCTCTTCAATCTTTTATCCGTAATTTAAAATTAATCAGGCTTATACGTGATGCGCTATACTTTCTTTCAGGAAAGGATCGTTTATTGCTGTCATAGGTGTGGTGGATGCAAACCGCCCAACCTTCCACATGATTATTCCAAGAAAACCAATTGGAATTCCAAACTCAAACCAGCTTAGGTGCGGATGAAATTTTACAGTTCCCGGCATTACCATTATATAAAAATCTATCCAATGTCCGAAAAGAATCAATATGCACATGAAAGTTACAATTGTATAATTACGCTTGGTAGCTTTTTTCATAAATATTAAAATGGGACAAACAAAATTTAAGACAATGTTTAAATAAAATAATCCTTCGTAAGCTCCCTGTAATCTTACTTTAAAATAAATAGTTTCTTCTGGAATATTGCCATACCATATCAATAGGAATTGTTCAAACCATAAATACGTCCAGAAAATCGAAAAAGCAAACATATATTTTCCTAAATCCTGCAGGTGCTCCTGGGTTACAAACTCAAGCTGTCCCTGGTTTTTGAAATAAATTACAAAAATGGTAATTAATGCGATCCCGGAAACAAAAGTGCTTCCAAAAACATACCAGCTAAACATAGTGCTGAACCAAAGCGGCTCCATACTCATGATCCAAAGCCAAGGAATAACAGAGCCAACGGTAAGCCCGAACATAACAATATAAAATGAAGCCCATATTGTTTCTCTGCTAAACCATTTTTTTCCGGTTGTATAATCCATAGTACCCATCTTGTCACTTTCTTTACTAAAGTCTCTTAACTTTTTACTTACCAAAGACCAAAAACCGATGCAGATAACCGATGCTATAATATAAAATGTTGGATTTAAAAATCCTGATTTGCCCTGAAGTTCTTTACTATTTTTTACGATTCCAGGGTCAGTCCAGGGATAAATATCGCCCCGTTGGCCAAATATGACGCACAACATAACAACGAACGTGATGATTCCTATTATAGGAGCGGCTGATGAAAGCGCTTCCGTTACACGGCGAAAAGAAGCTTGCCAGCCAGACATGGCCAATATGGATATAACAATAAAAAAAGTGGCTGTATTTACTAAAAATAGCCAGAACATACTGTTTTGCATCATTACTGCCCAAAAGCGTGTGCTGTTTAAGTTATCACCATGTGCCCCTGCAAAAGGATTTAAAAAGATAAATCCTAATATTAGAGTAATCAATCCTATTATCATAAATATGGTTGACCATTTTTTATATCCCGCCGATATTGTATATTGATTATCCATTAATAAAAAACATTTTAGAATTAATTTTTATTTCTTTGTTGTTGCAGAATCTTTCGTAGCAGCGGTGCCTGAAGACCCCGTAGAGTCTGGCGGTGCGCTGCTTTTTAATTGTTGCGACTTTACATATTGTATCACCATCCATCTTTGCTCACGTGTAAGCTGCGATGCATAGCTTCCCATATTATTTTTACCGTAGGTTACCGAATGAAACATAGTACCTACGGGCATATCAACATATTGCTTTAATGTAAGGTTGGCAACAGCCGGTATTTTTCCGCCGGTTGATAACGGGCCTTGGGCATCTAATTTAGGCCCATGACAAATGGCGCAATTGATGTTAAATAATCGTTGCGCTTCCGCCATTTGAATCGTATCTAGCGGTGGCAAAGGGTCTTTAATTTCTGCGCTCATTTTATAGCCGTTGGAATCGTTTGGCAACGGGTAAGGAAAAAGATCGCCTCTTCTGATAGTTCCTTCAACAGGATAGGGAACATAATTTATATTTTCCTGTTTTAAATTGTTTGGAGCATACGCTTCGTAAGCCCGGCTATATGCCATATCGGGCATGTATGTCTTCCCCGGCTCACGCTTACCGTCACAGCTTTCAAAAATTGTCACTGCCGTTGTCACAAGCAGAAAAGCCACTACTATTTTTAATTTTTTCATACTTAAAAAAATATCCGGTCAATTTAATTTACAAACCTTTTTAATAGCTTTCTTCAAAAATCAGTAACCTACTTCTTCAGTTCTGTAAAGCTTTTGTTCTTTATCATAGCGTCCAAACCACCATCCGTCTTCAGCTTCCTGCACATTTATTTCTGTGGCGCCGTTATTTTGTAAAAAAGCCTGTACTTCAGTTTCATTTGTTTTCTCTGTGCATTCTATAACCATTACCATCAAATCATCCGTTGCTCTCGGATGGAAGTGATGCTTTTTTACACCCGGCATCATTTTACAAAGCCAGCAAAATGTGTAAACCATACCAACCGCTGATAATAATACCGTAAGCTCAAATGTTATAGGAATAAATGCCGGTAGAGGGAAATGCGGTTTACCGCCAATATTTAATGGCCAATCTGTTGTAAAAATCCAGCCCATACCGCCAAGCGCTATACTAGTTCCTGTTATTCCATAAATAAATCCCATTGTATGCAAGCTGGTTTCACGTAATCCCATTGCATGGTCAAGGCCATGAATAGGAAATGGTGTATAAACATCATGAATTTTATATCCTGCCCTTCTTACATTTTTTACAGCCGGGAATAAAATTTTTTCATCATCAAAGCAGCCTACAACAAATTTCTTTCTCATATAAGTGTCCTCCCGGCCCCTCCAAGAAAGGGGCTTTTTAATTTTAATTTATTTGAACTTTTTTTCATTTTAAAAGTTTTCGCGTCTTACTTTACCTGAATCACACTTCGGTAGGATTAGCAGGCTTAATGCGCATGTTCTACCTTTTCAATATAAAATTTCTCTGAATCCATTTTCTCAGCATCTGTCATTTTCTTTTTGTAATTCTCTCCGCTGGTTTTTAGTATTGCCTTAATTTCAGCAACCGCAATTACAGGGAAATATTTAGCAAAAATGAAATAGCAAGTAAAGAAAAGACCAAAGGTTCCCAAATAAAAACCTATTTCCCAAATAGAGGGGCTATAATAAGTGCTCCACGATGATGGAAGATAATCTCTGTAAATAGAGGTAAATATTATTACAAACCGTTCAAACCACATTCCTATGTTTACCAGTACAGCCATAAAGAAAGTGAAGGTGACATTCCTGCGCAGTTTTCTGGACCAGAAAAGTTGCGGAGAAACCACATTGCAAAACATCATCCCGTAATATGCCCATCCGTAAGGACTAAAAATATTTACACGGCTTTGCCTGAAAGCCCACCATTCATAAGGATTTTGGCTATACCAGGCAACAAATAATTCGCTTATATAGGCAAATCCAACAATAGAGCCCGTAAGCACTATAACTTTATTCATTGCTTCGATATGCCCTACAGTAATGTAATCTTCAAGATGCAAAACTTTTCTTGTAATAATCAGCAGGGATTGTACCATTGCAAAGCCTGAAAAAATAGCTCCTGCAACAAAATAAGGCGGAAATATGGTAGTATGCCATCCTGGAATAACCGATGTAGCAAAGTCCATAGATACGATTGTGTGAACTGATAATACCAGCGGCGTTGCCAGGCCTGCCAAAACCAAAGCCAAACTCTCCTGTCTCTGCCAGTGCTTGGTACTTCCTGTCCATCCAAACGAGGTGAGCCCGTAAAACATTTTCCTGAATTTGGTTTTTGCCCTATCCCGAATTGTTGCCAGGTCAGGAAGTAGCCCTGTGTACCAGAATAATAATGAAACAGTAAAATAAGTAGATACAGCAAAAACATCCCATAACAATGCTGAATTAAAATTAGGCCAAAGAGGGCCCCGGCTATTCGGATAAGGAAACATATAAAAAGCAACCCAAACCCTTCCTACGTGAAACACCGGAAACATACCTGCACATATAACTGCAAATATTGTCATCGCTTCTGCTGCCCTGTTTACAGCTGTTCTCCAGCCTTGCCTGAATAGTAAAAGAATGGCAGAAATCAGAGTGCCTGCGTGTCCAATACCAATCCACCACACAAAGTTAGTAATAGCCCAGCCCCATCCAGCGGTATGATTAACGTTCCACTGGCCTATGCCATAAGTTACTTCCCTATATACAGAATATACACCAAAAAGTAAGAGAGCAATCGCAGCAGAAATCCCTATCCACCAAAGCCTCCCCGGTCTTGTTTCTATTGGGCTTATTAAATCTTCTGTTATTTGGTGATAATCTTTATCTCCATCTACCAGAGGCTCCCGCAACTGCGATTCGTATTTTAATAATGACATATTCTAAATTAGCTTTTGCTATTGATGAATGTTGTAATTAATAATTATTCATTTAATTCTTTAACTGATTTTGGTTGGCTTACTTCCTACTTCCCTTTCAGTATTTCTGATCTTTTCCAGGTAGTTTATATTAGGAAGCGTATGCAAATCTTCCAGTACATAAAACTTTCTTTGTTTTTGCTCCTTTTTTCTTATTTGAGCAATTTTGCTTTCTTCATCGTTTACATTACCAAATAAGATTGCATGTGTAGGGCAAGCCTGCATACAAGCAGTTTGCACTTCCATATCTCTGAGCGGCCTGTCTTCTTTTTTTGCATTTAATTTTCCTAACTGGCAACGCTGAATACAAAAGTTACATTTTTCCATCACACCTCTTGAACGTACAGTCACATCCGGGTTTAGAACCATTCTCATCAAATCTTCATCAAGTTCTGTAGTAGCTTCTGAAATAATTCCTCTTTGATTATCTGGAAAGCTATCAGCGCCATTATAATCGGCCCAATTAAAGCGGCGTACTTTATAAGGACAGTTGTTTGCACAATATCTTGTACCAATACAGCGGTTATAAATCATTTGGTTAACACCTTCACTGCTATGATTAGTGGCAGACACGGGACATACATTTTCACAAGGAGCATTATCACATTGCTGGCAAGTCATTGGTTGAAATACAATATCTGGATTTTGCGGATCTCCGGTAAAATACCGGTCTATCCGAATCCATTGCATATCGTGATATCTGGTAACTTCCTCTTTACCTACAGTAGAAATATTATTTTCTGCGACACAAGCTACAGTACAAGCGGAGCAACCAATACATGAGTTGAGATCTATGCTCATTCCCCATTTTATACCAGGTTTTGCGAACGTAGGATATAAAGTGGCATCACGCTGAAAATTTTCGCCGAACCTGCTTAACTCTTCCTCTATTTCTTCACTCAATTCATCTGGATGTTCAATAAATTTAGCTAGAGTTGTTTCTCTAATCACCGGCCGGCCTTCGGTAATCTGATGAAGCTGCGTTTGTGCAATAGGATAAGTATCTCCTGTTTTTTCTAGAGTTACAGGGGCGGAATAAATAACTGATGTGCCGTTATAAACTGCAAGAGGATATACATTTACGCCAACTCCTTTTGCCGCGGGCCCAATATACTCCGCCGTTTTTTCCTTATTATTACTCTGTCTTCCATAACCTACTGCTATTGCAATTACGTCAGGATGAATCCCCGGCATAATAAGTATAGGAATATTTAAAGATTTTCCATTGCTGGTAATTTTAATAACAGGTTTTTCCGGGTGTATTTCATATTTATCCATATCACGCCGGTTAAAAATATCTACATTAAATAATGATTTTCCCATTTGGGGAGATATCATTGCATAATTATCCCAGGTAGCTTTAGAGATAGGATCGCTTACTTCCTGGAGCCAGGCATTATTGGCACGATTTCCAGTACCCACGGAAACGTTTTGATACAAAACCATTTCAATATTGCTGCCTTTCGTCCCTGCAATTTTAGAAGCGGCGTCGGAAACATTTCCTGAAAACGTGGCGCTCTGTGTAGCAGGCGTCGGTATTGCAGCAGTTGTAGCGTTAATCGGTTTTTTTGAAGTGGAATCAGCTACTCCGGCAGAAGGTGTTTGGGATGAACCAACGGAAGAAGCCGTCATCCCTGCTGTAGCTGAGGTTAGATCAGAGACATTAACAAAGGCAGTCTGTGTTTTAAGGCCTGTTTTTTCAATAATTCCATCTTGTAAAAATTTTTCAAAATTTTCAAGGCTTCCCAATTTACTAATCCAATAACTTCTAAAGTAAGTTTCGTAGTCATTAGCGTTTCCGGTAAGCTTTAACAAAGAGCTTTCAAACTGACGTGTCTTAAATAAAGGATGAATAATAGGTTGGATTACGCTAAAATAGCCAGTCTGGGGTTCAGCATCGCCCCAGCACTCCAGCCAGTGGTGGGATGGAATTACATACTTACACAATTCGGTTGTTTCATCCATTTTTTCACTGTATGAAACAGTGAAAGGACATTTTTTTATTCCCGCAATAAACTTATCAGCAGCAAAAAAACTATATGCCGGATTGGCTCCATACACGAATAAAGCGCCTACATTTCCTGCATTCAGATCTTCGGTAAGATTTATGATATCTGCGTCTATGCCTTGCCGGTAGTTAACCGTTGTTCCCCAGTCAATCGTTTTACCATTGGCGCCAATAGCTTCGTTTATTGCGTTTACTATTACTTGAATATTCGTGTCATTGCTTCCGCAAACTACTAATGCTGCTCCTTTATTTGCTGAAAGGTCTGCCGCAACTTTTTTAATTCCTTCAGCAACTTTTGCAGGAACAGTTGCAGATGTGCCGCCACCCAAAGCTCCTAATAGCGCCAATGCAACAGCGCCGGTTTCAGACGGTTTATGTAGATAACGCTCATCAGCATTAGCTCCGGTAATGCTGTAATAACTTTCAAACTGATAATGCTTGCTCATCGCAGGCTTCTCTACATCAATCTTCCGATTTTGAATATACTGTTTTGCGAAAACAACCGGACTTAACCATGTGGTTAAAAAATCTGCTCCAAGGCTTACAATTACTTTTGCATTTTCAAAATGATAATTAGGAATGGCCTTTTTGCCATAAGATGCCTGATTGGCCATTATCATTCCGCTGTAAGAAACCGCATCATATTGTACATGGCGGCTTCCGGGATATTTTGCAAGAAACTCCGAAATAATTTGTTTGGTGGTTGGCGATACTATGGAAGAGGTTAATAATACTGCGGGCTTACCTGAATTTGCTGCAAGGCCATCTGCGATCATTTTGTCAATTGCCTCGAAGGTTGCTTCTTTCCCGTTTGCCTGAGGATAGCGAAGCCTTGTAGTATCATATAAATCAAGCACAGAAGACTGGCATTGGGCCGAAGTGCCTCCATCTGTAAGGCTCGAAAGATCATTACCTTCTATTTTGATAGGCCTTCCTTCTCTCTGTTTTACAACCACAGGAATTGCATCACCATCATTTAAATAAGTAGAGGCGTAGTAATTTGGTACGCCCGGTAACATGTCATCCGGCTTGTGTAAATAAGGGATGGTTTTACGTACAGGCATTTCGCAACTGGCGGCAAGTGCAGCAGCTGCAGTACTAAAACCCATATATTTCAAAAAATCCCTTCTTGGCGTTTTTGCATTTAAAATATTTTCATCAGCAAGCTCTTCAAAAGGCAGCTCCTCTTTAAATTCATTTTTCACTGCGTTGGGTTCAGCTTTAATTTGATTCAGCTCTTCAAAATTTTGCCAATACTTTTTATCGCTCATTTATTTCTATTTGATAAATTCTTAAAATCCAAAAACTAAAAGCTTTTATTATTTGTTCCTTAAATTTTGCCAGCTCTTCATAAATCAATAGTGGCATTTCATACATTCTGTTCCACCAATCTTTTCAACAGTTATACTGTCGTATTTATGATTTTTTATATCCTCATGAAATTTTTCGTAAATACTATAGAACTTGTTGCCGTGGCCTTCTGCATCATTGAACTGCACATTTGTTGTACGGTGGCAATTGACACACCATCCCATACTTAATGGAGCAAACTGTTTTACTTCCGACATGTTTTGAATTTCGCCGTGGCAAGTCTGGCAATGTACCTGGCCAACCTTTACGTGTTGCGAATGATTAAAATAAACAAAGTCGGGAAGGCTATGGATTCTCACCCATTCAATAGGCTTACCAGGTTTATCATAAGTTTTTGTATCGGGATTCCAGCCTGCATATTTATATAATTTCTGTATTTCTGCATCTGCATTTACCGCAGTTCCATCCTCTCTGGTCAAAGGTTTTCCGCCATAACTTTTTACAGCCATATGGCAATTCATACAAACATTTACTGAAGGAATATTTGCGTGTTTACTATCCTGTGCGCCCGTATGACAATACAAGCAACTGATTTGATTATCGCCTGCATGAACTTTATGGGAATAAAAAATCGGCTGCTCCGGCTGATAATCTTGTTGCCTTCCTAAACCCATGGCGCCTTCTACCAGGTAATATCCGCCTATTACAAATAACACAATGAGCGCTAACAGTAGATAAGCTTTATTGCGATAAAATGGAACAGGAGCATGCGTTTTTATTCCATCTTTTTCGTCGGTAAGTTTTTTAAGATTACTATTTACCTGCAATAAAACAAAACCGATTATTGCTAATATTAAAGTAAGTAATCCGTATAAAATAGAGTTATCTGTTTCAGGCTGTATTACCGGACCTCCAGGTGTTTCACCGGGCTTTTGATATTTATCTGCGTAATCAAGAATTGCATCAATCTCATCTTTCTTCAGGTCAAATGAGGTCATAACTACATTTCCAAACTGCGCTTTCAGCTTCATGGCATACGGGTCTGTATTAACCATAGAAGTTGTATTTGGAACCCATTTATATACCCAATCTTTTGATGGCTCTCTTTCCCTTGCTCCTTTTAACGCTGGCCCCACATATGCTTCAAGAGGTTTATGGCAACTTGAGCAATTTGCTTTGAAGAGCGCTTCTCCATCCGCTGCAAACAAAACTTCAGAAGAAGAAATTAAAGTAAAAAAGAATAATACTATGGTCGTTCTAAGAAAAAGCCTGGTGAGTTGGTTCATACACTTAGTACCTGTCTTGATAATGGAAAAAAGTTTCTTTTGTTGGTTGCAAAAATAAGGGAGGATGTTGACAAAGTGTTAACATTTTTTATTTTTTTTTATCATGGTTAAATTTGTCTTGGCCGATTTAATAAACCATTAGATGTGAGACGGCGCCTGCTTCTACACAATAAAACCAAAACGTTTTTAATTATTCAGTAAATCATTTCAATGTAAAAAAAATGCATCTTTGAAAAGATAAACTATTTTATTTCTGAATAAAAATTGCACACTTCACTTTTTAAGATTGATGTAAATATTTTAAATAAAAGAGAACCTTTTTTGAGATATGAATCGGAATTCCTAACAAAAAAACAACGCACTTTATGCCCGGCACTAACCTTATTAATATCGCGATATTTGCTTCGGGAGCAGGCAGCAACGCCAAAAAGATTATTGATTATTTTAAAAAATCAGAGGTTATTAAAATTGCTTTAATTGTATGTAACAATTCATCAGCGGGAGTCTTGCATATTGCAGCCAAAGAAAATATTCCTCTATTATTATTAGAAAAAGAAAGATTTCGTTCAGCAGGATATATTTCAGAATTAAAAAAATGGAAAATTGATTTTATTGTACTGGCAGGTTTTTTATGGAAAATACCTCCTGTATTAATTAAAGCATATCCTAATAAAATAATTAATATTCATCCGGCATTATTGCCTGCCTACGGTGGAAAAGGAATGTATGGAAACGCTGTACATGCCGCAGTTATTGAGTCTAAGGATAAAGAAAGTGGAATTACGATCCATTACGTTGACGAAATATATGATCATGGAAAAATAATATTTCAGGCCACTTGTGCAGTAGATGAAAACGAAAGCATTGATACCCTTGCAAATAAAATTCATAAACTAGAACATACTTTTTATGCACCGCAAATCGAAAAATTGCTTGCTAAGATATAGTGCGTTTTCTTATTTTAAATGAAAGGTGCAATTAGTGTTTTAGTATTAAAAGGCAATTTCCAAAATCAGCGTTAAAAAAAAATTGCTTTGCAATTTCATAAAATCAATAATGTAATATTACGGATTATACAATTTTGAGAAGAAATCTACTATTTAAATTGTTACTACTGGCAATATCATTACAGGTAATGCCCTGCACCAAAATTTGTGGCCAAATCATAATTTCCGGAACTGTATATGATTCATCGAAACTTTATGTAGTGCCAAACGTAAGCGTATCAAGCACTTCAGGGCTACAAACCATCACTGATTCATTAGGTGCTTATCATTT
>Ga0068852_100004149_pt1 | contig 10208 bp, 8 predicted proteins | sample KBSCornC22_FD_66594 | JGI IMG/M metagenome (GOLD analysis project Ga0068852, IMG submission 66594) | Corn rhizosphere microbial communities from Kellogg Biological Station, Michigan, USA - KBS Corn C2-2 | ecosystem: Host-associated > Plants > Roots > Rhizosphere > Soil ... | reverse complement strand
CAAAAGAAAGCACAGGTAACTTTTAATTTATGTAGTTCATTCGCCAAACATGGCGCGGATGCTTTATTGCTCAATTAAATTTTTAAACAAGGCAACGGCTTAACCGGCCGTTGCCTACAATTTTATAATCATGTTTATCAGGGATAGCGATCAGCAGCTTATTGAAGTGACTGACTTAGAAAAAACGATAAGCCAGGCAAAGATGTTCGCAAACATGCGTCATTGCGATAAGAGATTTATAGCGCTCGACAAAAAGCTGCAACAATATTTGAAACATGTATTCAAAATTAATTGCTTTTAAAAAAAACATTGATCCAGACGTAAAAAACGAACTGCGCTTTAAGGCGCAGTTCGTTGCAATTATCGATGTTGAAAACTAAACTTCTTTATTCGATTTGGATCATATAGCTTTATTTAAACCCTATAAAATTATATTGTATGAATTTGTACGAAAGACATGTGTACAGTGACGGCCAAATCTTATTCAATCGTATTCTATCTGCGTTTTTGTTTACCTTAAAAATTATTTTAAAATCACTTGTTTATTCTCCCCTGCTTTTTCTAAGCTGGTTTATTGCCGCAAAGTTACTACATGACCAAATAAACAAAATAACAGCACTTGGCCTGGTGCTGCTGCTTTCCTATATCCTTTATTTTGTCATTTACTTTTTTAAAGGTGTATTGATTGCATTAAAATTCAACCGCAATTTTTTATGGATACCTCTTTTTATTTGTGCCGTTCTTTTTACCTGTGCAATACCCATGTATGTCATTTTTGATCCGATTAATATTATTATTGACCGCTATACTGATGCAAATCAATATTTGCTTACCTGGATTTTCACCGCTGCATTCGGATTGTATGTTTATAGCAAATACCATTTTTTAACCAATATTGCTCCTGTTGCAGCTTATCCCTATTACCAGCGGGGTATCATAGTAACCAGCCACCTATTGACTTTTTCTAAGGGATTCAAAGCAAAACGATCACTAGAAATCTTTTAATCAGATTCTATATATTCTTCTCGGAAAGTTTTGGAATGACCTTGTAAGTTTAATAAAGATAAATTTTGATCATTTTTTCTCATTAATCCTGCTACAAAGTTAGGCTTGTGTTTTCTGCAGCGTTGCAAAAGACTACGGCATAAACACGCTTGCCTAAGACGGCAACAAGCCTGCACACAACCGCCTTCATTTATTCCGTTTCCTTTTGCACTTGATCAACACAAGCCTGGTAGTGCACCATAATTAATTTTTAAAACTTTAAAAACATTGGTTATGGAAACTACAAATTCATTGGCATGGATGCAGGTTGCAGAAATTGAATTGACTTATAAATCTAAAGTAAAAGCTTCACAGCGCCCTACAGTAACCACTTCCCAGGATGCGTTTAAACTGTTTAAACAAAACTGGGACGAAAACAAAATTGAATTTATTGAACAGTTTAAAGTTTTGTTTTTAAACAGGAGCAATAAAGTGCTGGCGATATTTGAATTGTCAACCGGTGGTGTTACCGGCACTGTAGCTGATCCTAAGTTGGTATTTGCAGCAGCTCTAAAACTTAATGCCTGCAATATCATACTTTGTCATAATCATCCTTCAGGCAGCCTTAAACCAAGCCAGGCTGATGAAGCTTTAACAAGAAAAATAAAAGAAGCTGGCAGGTATCTTGACCTTCCCGTAATAGATCATTTAATTATTTCCGGCGAGAATAATTATTATTCATTTGCTGATGAAGGGCTGTTATAGCCCTTTTTTTGTTTACTATGATCTGTAGTGCATATCGTACCGGCTTTTTCTTTGATTTATCGCCTAACGCAAATGATTATCTAAATTAATTAACTGCTTACAAGCGCTTAACCGGTCGGCTACTTTCTTTACTCATTTCGCTCCTCGTTGCTTGTTTCCTTTGCGAGCGAGAGATGAATTTTATAGACAATAATTTGGTTTAATGTCCATTATTCAAAATTCTTCAAGTCAACATTATGTAAATATTTATCAATTTGATTGATGTAATCACTTATTATTTCTAATAAGGCCTCATACTTTATAACTTCCTTTGCAAATCTTATCTGTAATAACTTAACAGCTGCTGGATCTTTCAAAGAAATTCACGTTCGAATATTGCTCTTGTTGCAATATTAGTTTGACTTTTATTATAGGCATTTAAGATAAGAAACGGGCACCCCAAATTAAAAAGGCCATATCACTGCATAAGATTCAAAATGTATTAATTCAACGGCAATTGATCTAAAAAATGCATCTTACAGCAATCCAATTGGAATAACTCTTAAAGGCTTACAATACCTCTTAGTTTCTTAAATAAAAAATCTCCCGCATAAACGGGAGAAATGTTGTTTTGATTAGTTAAAAGCTTATTCAAATATACAATTTATAATAGCGTGAAAATCAGTTTAAAGACATTTGAAATAAGAAGCCTTTCTTTGAAAAATAAAGGCTGCTAATCAAGTAGACGACCGCACCCGCTTGTAAGCGATGAGATCCTCAGACAGCCTTCACCAAGCCACGCGGATGAAGGTTTGACAAGAAAAAAAGAAGCTGGTAGGTATCTTAATCTTTCTGTAATAGATCATTTAATTATTTCCGGCGAGCATAGTTATTATTCCTTCGCTGGTGAAGGGCAAAACAGTTTGTTATTTTCTGTGAACTAAAAATTAATGCTTATCAATAGAATTTTCTTAAATTGACTAACTGTTTCCAAAACCTTTTAAGCTTATGCGACAAGTCTATTTATTACTATTCTTCCGGGTGATCTTTTGGATCGTACAATCTCAAGTTAACGCGGCTTCTTTTGAGCCAGGAATCTATGACTGGTAGCATATCATTGATGTTTTGAAATGAAGTACTGTTAGCCGTTATGCCCATTGTAACAAACAGCCTGTCATGTATTATCTATTCAACTATCAACTGTGAAATTTATTTTCTTATTAGAAACATAAATGCGGAGTTCTTAATCGGTACCTATAAGATTACAATTGTTGGTTTATTCATTAATTTTAAATATTCACTTATGAAAAAGATTTACTTGTTATTTATGGGTTTGATTTTATTTTTTGAATTGTTTGCCCAGGATTCTTCTTCAAGAATTAATTGTTTGCAAGATATTTTTTGTTGCACTAATTGTGCTGATTATCCTTTTACTGATGTTGAAAGAGATGATGGTGTAAGCTATAAGAAACCTATTGCTAATGCTTATCCCGGAGACAAAAAATATACAAGTGAAGATGGAAAAGGAGATTGTAACCCAGGTTCAAATGGTTGTAATAAAGGAGCGGGAATTTTGTTTTACGATGTTTACTATCCTGACGATTATGTAAACTATAAAACATGTCCTTTACCAGCGGTTGTTTTTGTGCATGGTGGTGGATTTTCTGAGTGTAACCCTATAAATCCCAGTTCGGATGAGTGTGAATATTTTGCACGTCGTGGATTTGTATGCTACAATGTGTCTTATAGAATTGGCACGCGTCTAACACCAGATCCCTTTTATCCTTATTTTTCGGTGCAACAACAATTAGCAATTTACAGAGCCAACCAAGATGTTAGGGGAGCCATAAGAAGTATTATCCAAAGGCAAATGGATCAGGATGCTTTACCTGATGCAGAAAAAGGACCGTACCAAATAAACACAGACCTTATATTTTTGGCTGGCCAAAGTGCTGGTGCTATTACCATATTAAATGTGGCCTATTATGATCAGGCAATGATTAATACCGTCAATCGTTATGCTAATACTACAAGCATATCAGACGCACTTGGGCCTATTGATGCAGATTACTACTATGGTGGTACAACTATCGAATACGTCAGTAAAATAAAGGGTATTTGTGACCAATGGGGTGGTGTTAGCGTGCCGGGCCAATATTATGATGATAGTACAAATGCAAAAAATTTCTTTACCAGAAGGATTCCTGTTATAGCTTTCCATGGTCAACAAGATCCAGTAGTACCGTTCTATAAAACGAAAATTAATTTAGCTATTAACGATTTAAGACCGGGTGGTTTTGGGCTCACTTATGTTACAGAGACAACCTGCTTATTAACTGGTATTACTTCGTTTAAAACGGACGACAATAACTCTAACAATCCTGACTTTGCTATTTTTGGTTCTTATTCTTTTTTCCATCTTATTCTTCAGGCAAAAAACATTCCGTCAGAACTTTATGTCGATTGCCAGGCAATGCATGGCTTGGACGATGATGGACCTAATTATAAAAGCGATTACGGTACAGGTTATTTTACACAGACCCAAACAATAGAATATATAGTAGAAAGGGCAGCAGTATTTTTTAAGAATGTTATGACAGGCAACGCACAGCGAAGGGAAAATAAAACTTTACCGGAAACAGATAAGGTTTTTAACGAATGTCGCAATAACTATATAAAATGTAATACGTTGGAAGATAACAATGCTAATTGTAGCAATGATGATATTTGCGAATAGGTAATTTAATAACTTCTTAATCTTATAATATGAAAAAAATTTTATTATTAGTTGCAATATGCGTGTCAACAATAGCTTATGCTCAGCAAGGATTTGTTGACATAAATTTCGGCAACGGAGGTTTTATATCCGGCAAAATGCCAGGTATTATAAATACAATTATCCAGCAAGATGACGGCAAAATATTAGCTGCCGGCAGTTTCGATTTGAAGTATTCAATAACTCGTTTTTTGGTTAATGGGATTGTGGATTCCACTTTCGGAAATAACGGCGCGACAATAAGCAATCCTGCAGGTGGGGCTACCGATATGTTGTTAACAAAAGCAGGAAAAATATTAATCTGTGGAAGCTTTGCAGATATTAATAACAAACCTCAATCTTTTGTGGCAAGATTTACACCTGCCGGAGAACCCGATTCTTCTTTTGGAGTGAATGGGACTTCGATTATACCTTTATTTCACAGCTTTGAGGGGTATAGCGAAATGTCTTTAAGTGCAGATGGAAGTATTATCGTTGGTGGTTTTGGCGCCACGAAAACTTTAGATTCACAATATTCTGTTGTAATCAAACTTTCTTCCGATGGAATTTTTGATGATACGTTTGGTAACAATGGGTATGTCTTAAATTTAGCAGCTTCCAAGATGAACGACCTTACTATTCAGCCGGATGGCAAAATAGTTACTGCAGGGCAAAACCTCGGATACCATTTTGTGTTTACCCGCTATAATACAGACGGCAGGCTAGATGAAAGTTTTGGCGATAACGGGAATGCATTGCTTAATATTGGAAGTGATGATGGTGCACAAAAAATAATTATACAGACTAATGGCAAGATAATGATTGGCGGTTATACAAGTCTTGGTAGATATAAGATGCTTGCTTTGCGCCTCGACAGTACCGGGACCTTGGATGAAACATTTGGCGATGGCGGTAAAGTGTTGGTTGATTTTGAAGACAGCACCGGCAGAGCGTATGATATGGCGCAACAACCGGATGGCAAATTTATACTGGCAGGGGCAGCGTATGATCTGGGGCAAAACGGAGGATATTTTGGCTTATGCCGCATAACTAATGAGGGCAAACTTGATTCTTCTTTTGGAATCAATGGTTTACAATCAACAGCTTTTTCAGACTTTGGGGAAGCTTATTGTGCAGTGTTACAGGATGATGGAAAAATCATTTTGGGAGGTTACTACCAGCAAAAAAATGAAAGCGCATCATATCTAATGGTACGGTACAACAATGACTTCAATCAAAAACAGATCTTAATTACCAAAATTAAAAAATGGGTACAGCATCGCAACGGGTTTACATGGGACGCCAACACCAGCATTAGTAGCTATGTGATACAACGCAGTTACGATGGCATTCATTTTAATTCTATAGCAAAAATGAACATGCACAATCAAAAGAACTTAACCTATGTAGATCCAACGCCTCTAAGCGGCAACAGTTATTATCGTCTGCAGACAACAAGCGTAGACGGAGCTGTTGCTAATTCAAATATTATTGCCGTAACCAATGATGCATTAAACGTTTCACTGTCGCCAAACCCTGCAAAGAATACCTTATCCATTGCAGGATTGCCCGCTAACGAAAAAGTGAAATTAACCGTGCTGGATTTTAGCGGTAATGTCATGTTGCAGGCTATTGCCAATGCTTCCTCTTATAACTTAAATATTGCTTCCTTGCATACAGGTAACTATGTTATAAAAATGGACATACATGGTGAAGTGGTTTCAAAGCAGTTTGTAAAGGAGTAAAATTGTGCTATTGGTAAGTATAAAAGTGGGGTAAACTTTTGCATTTTCAACTAAAATGTTATAGAGATTCTATAAGTAAAAGCCATTGCCGGTCCGGTAGTGGCTTTTTACTTATGTTGATAAGATTGAGTTTTGTTCCAATTAATAAGTATTGACGTTCTACATTATTGCGCTTACAATTTCTATCAAGTAGGTGATCAAACGAAACGATTTCTATATGTTCGTTTTGAAATACTGCAATGATGTGAAACTAGTACATCCTTAGTACAGCCAAAAGCTAGAAGTTACGCATTTGGCAGGACATTAATCTCAAACGATTTCAACTTTTCGTTCAATTCAATCAACCCCGCTTTCTTAATTATGTCAGTTGAGATTGCAGCTAATTCTTCCCATGTTTCTTTTGATGCTATATTAAGTATATTCTCTTCCTCAGAATTGTCTTTCACGGTAAGGCCGCGCTCAATTACCTTACTTAAAAGCAACACATTTTTACGAGGAATAGTCAATTGAATTTTTACATTGTCGTTCATGCCCGGGATACTTAAAACGGTATCGAAGACCTTGGCAATAGTGTTTGTTGTTTGCATACTATTCTTTTTCATTTTGATAAATCTTGTTTACAGTTCAAAACTATAAAGGTGCATTTTATCAAGGCTGTTTTATCCCCTACAGAATTTGGAGGGGATAGCTTTATTAACAGTTTTATTTTTTATCTGCTTTTTGCAGCTTCTATTTTCGTTATTGTAAACCTGATTGTGTAATTGAAAAATGTGTTGTATGAAATTCAGAATGACTCTTCCTGCCGTGGAGGAAGTAAAAAACACGGACATAGTTGACTATCTGCAAAGCCTTGGTTTTAAACCTTCAAAGGTTTCACGTAATGATTTTTGGTATTTATCTCCGTTCAGGGATGAAACGCAACCTTCCTTTAAGGTAAACCGTAAACTTAATCGGTGGTATGATTTCGGTGAGGGAAAAGGCGGTAATATCATTGATTTTGGAATTCAATATCATCACTGCGGTGTAGGGGATTTTTTGAAGAAGATATCCAGTGGTTTTTCTTTTCAACAGCAAAAAAAACCTCTTAAATCTCCGGAAGAGGAAGTAAAGAAAATTACCATTATTAATGCCAAAGAAATTTCATCGCTTGTGCTGATAAGGTATCTGCATAAAAGGAGAATACCAGTTGATATTGCAAGAAAATTTTGCAGAGAAATAGATTACGAATTATATGGTAAACAATATTATGCAATTGGGTTTAAAAACAATGCCGGCGGATACGAACTACGCAACGAAAAATTTAAGGGAAGCAGCTCGCCAAAAGATGTCACATTAATTACAAATCACGCCGATAAAATTTCAGTTTTTGAGGGCTTTTTTAATTTCCTTTCTTACCAGGCGATTCATCAGCAACAAGAACAACCTGATAGCAGTTTTTTAATACTTAATTCCACTTCTTTTTTTGAAAAGAGCTTATCGATAATGCAAGCTTATAAATCCGTTCATCTTTATCTCGATTGCGATGCGACCGGACAAAAATGCAGGCAGAAAGCTATTGAAATTGACAGTAAAAAATTTGTGGATGAGAGTAGCCTGTATAAAAATTACAAAGATCTGAATGATTGGATAGTGAATATGGGTAAAGTGCAAAAACAAAGTAATTACATGAAACCCTGACTTTTATTTCGCGGTTCAAATGATTTCCGATCATAGAAAACCTATTTCCAAAATTGAACAAAGTTCAAGAATATGACTGGTAAACCTGAGATAGCACGCTTTGCCGCTATCGGCAAGAAATACAATTGTCGGACAATTGGCATTCTTGCCGCCCTTACTCCGGAGTCGTGTGCGGGTTGATATCTCAAATTTTTGAACGATTTATAAAGTTGTAACAATGCCTGAATCAAAAAACAACCTTACTAAAAGGATTTATATCCGACTAAAGCAATCTGATTTTAATATCATTCATAAGCGCTTTTCTTCCTCTTCATGCAAAAAGTTAAGCGAATACGCAAGGGATGTGTTGCTTAACAAGCCGGTTATAATAAAGCAAAGAAATCAATCACTTGATGACTTTATGACAGAAATGATTAAGCTTAGAAACGAGTTAAATAGGCTCGGAAATAACTTCAATCAAAGTGTAAAAAAATTGCATACGCTTGATCAAATTACCGAGTTTAAAACCTGGTTGGTTTTGAATGAAAAAGATAAGAAAATTCTGATGGAAAAGGTGAATGAAATTAAATCAAAAATCAGTCAATTTTCAGAAGCATGGTTGCGGTAATTCATAACAGTAATAGCCTGCACAATGCACTGCATTATAATGAAAATAAAGTAAGGCAAAAGATTGCTGAATTTATCCATTCAGGTAATTATCTTAAAGACACAGAAATGCTTGGTTTCACCGATAAAATAAAATTACTTGAGCACATGGCATCATTGAACAAAAGATGCAAGGTTAACAGCGTGCATATCTCCTTAAATTTTGATCCTTCCGATAAGTTGGATAAGGAACAGTTGAAATCAATTGTCGATACCTATATGCAAAAAATTGGGTTTGAAGATCAACCGTATCTTGTATATCAGCATAACGATGCAGGGCATCCGCACATTCACATTGTTACAACTAATATAAAAAGTAATGGCAATCGTATTCCACTGCATAATCTTGCTCAGAATCAATCAATGCAGGCAAGCAAGGAAATTGAACAAGAGTTTGGCCTTACAAAAGCAGGAGAGAAGCAAAGCATAAAGTATGAATTAAAGCCTGTCGACGTTCTGCGGGTGCATTACGGAAAGTCGGAAACAAGAAGGGCCATTACAACTGTGTTAAATTATGTATTGCCATCGTATAAATATGCTTCGCTTGCTGAATTAAATGCCGTGCTTCAGCAATACAATATTATAGCGGATCGGGGAGCAGAAGGGTCACATATTTATGCCAACAATGGTTTAGTGTATCGCATGCTGGATGCTAACAAAAAGAAAGTGGGAATACCCATTAAAGCGAGTATTATTTATAACAAGCCGACTTTAAAAAACATCGAATCAAATTTTGAGAGGAATGCTGCTGAACGTACCAGATTCCGGCAAAGGGTAATGAATGCTGTTGATTTTTCATTATTGAACCCGGCCAATAGGTCTTTACCAGCATTAATGAAGGCGCTCCAAAAAGAAAATATAAGAATTGTTTTACGTCAAAACGACCAGGGGATGGTTTATGGCATTACTTACATTGATCACAAAACTAAATGTGTTTTTAACGGAAGCCATCTGGGTAAACAATATAGTGCAAATGCTATTCAACAGCGGTGTTCCTCTACGTTAAATGTTATACTTGTGGAAAACCTATCTAAACAGTCTTTGGACCGCGAAATAAGAACTACTTCCGGAATAATGAATGACGTTGGGAAAACATTCGGCGAACTGTTTCAACCGGAAACAAATCAATTTGCTGGAGAACCTTCAGCGCAGCAAAAATTTAAAAGAAAGAGAAAGAAAAAACAGCAGCAAAGAATCACTTAAAAATACATTTTATGTCGATTAATACAGGTGAAAATGAACAAGGGTTAAGAAGTATAATTGACCTTACACGAATGATTAGCATGGTATTGCTATTCCTGCACTTTTATTTTTTTTGTTATAACGCATTTGCGGAATGGAAACTTACCGCTGGCATCTCTGATGTGATTATGAAAAACATAAGTGAAACGGGCCTTTTCAGTAGCTTCCATAAAACAAAACTGCTTTCGCTTGGGGCTTTAATTCTGTCACTTATAGGTTCCAAAGGCAAGAAGTCTGAAAAGTTGAATTACAAAACAGCATTAGCGTATTCAATCACTGGAACAATATTATATTTTGTTAGTGTTTTTACCTTGTATTTTGCCGCTAATGAAAGCACAATCACTATCATTTACATTTTAATTACTGTTACAGGGTATATTCTTATATTAACGGGTGGTGGGTTGATGTCCCGCATC
>Ga0068852_100004148_pt1 | contig 10208 bp, 7 predicted proteins | sample KBSCornC22_FD_66594 | JGI IMG/M metagenome (GOLD analysis project Ga0068852, IMG submission 66594) | Corn rhizosphere microbial communities from Kellogg Biological Station, Michigan, USA - KBS Corn C2-2 | ecosystem: Host-associated > Plants > Roots > Rhizosphere > Soil ... | reverse complement strand
GTCCTCGCTTCGTCAACCCCCAGCAACGATCTTCTTTCTCGTCACCGGCAACGCCGCTCGCACTACCGTACAACCCGCCCCCTCACTTCAACTTCACGCCTCGGCGAAGGGGCGCGAATCCTAACATCGGTTTTCGATTCCGCAAGTCCCCTGCGCATCAAAAATCAGGAAGCGATCAGTCGAACCCGCGCAAAGCCTCGCTTACCGAGCTGAAGGAGATGCTCGGCGCCTGTTTCGAACACGCGCGAACCATCTTCTACGACATCGCCGTCGACCCGCACCGCGCGTTCGCTGACCTTGCGCGACGCTTCCGAATTGCTTGACGCAAGCCCGGCCGCTTTAAGTAGCGCGGCGATGCGCAACCCCTCGGACGGAACAGCAATTTCCTGAACGACAAGATCCGCCGGCACGCCGCCACCCTGAACCACCTCGTTCCAGTGCCTTACGGCCGCCTCACCGGCTGCCGCACCGTGGAACCGCGCGGTGAACTCCACGGCAAGCTGCATCTTGTAGTCGCGCGGGTTGACGCCTCCTGCAGCGACCGCTTCACGCATGCTCTTGAGGTCGGCCAGCGACTTTTCGAACGACAGCAGTTCGAAATAGCGCCACATGAGTTCGTCAGACAGCCGCATGATCTTGCCGAAGATCTCATTCGGCGGCTCGTTGATACCAATGTAGTTGCCGAGCGACTTGGACATCTTGTTGACGCCGTCGGTCCCTTCGAGCAACGGCAGCGTCAATACGATCTGCGCGGGCTGCCCCGCCTCCTCCTGCAACTGGCGGCCGACCAGCAGGTTGAACTTCTGGTCGGTACCGCCGAGCTCGACATCCGCCTTCAGTGCGACGGAGTCATAACCCTGCACAAGCGGATACAGGAACTCGTGGATCGCAATCGCCTGCTCACTGCGGTAGCGCTTCTGGAAGTCGTCGCGCTCGAGCATGCGCGCAACAGTGTGTTTCGCAGCGAGCTTGATCATGTCCGCCGCCGACATCTGACCGAACCATTCAGAATTGAAGCGGATTTCAGTCTTCTCGCGATCCAGCACTTTGTATACCTGATCGGCATACGTCTTGGCGTTGGCCTCGATGTCAGTCCGACTCAGCGGTTTGCGCGTCACGTTCTTGCCCGTTGGATCGCCAATCATCCCGGTGAAGTCGCCGATCAGGAAAATGACCTGGTGACCCAGGTCTTGAAATTGGCGCATCTTGTTCAGCAGGACGGTGTGGCCCAGGTGCAGGTCCGGCGCAGTCGGATCGAATCCGGCCTTGATACGCAGCGGCCTGCCCAGCTTCAGGCGCGCTTCCAGATCTTCACGCTTGATGATTTCTTCCGCACCGCGACCGATGAGGTCGAGGGCTTCCTGCAACTGGCTCATGCCGACGTTCTCCGCTTGACTGCTGCTGCGCCCGCACGCGCTCACGGACGTACGGCCGTCCAGGCATCTGCGGGTGGTTTTCGAAGGGGTGCAGTTAATTATTCGTTAACCAGGCAACCCCGCGCAAACCCGCGCCAATACTGGCGTTGACGGGGTTTGAATTGGTTGGCTATGGTACGGGTCGTTTGATCGGAATGCGACCGTGACCGACACCCCAGCCGCACATCGTTCCAGCCACCGCACGAGCCGCCGCCTGGCTCTGCGCCGCCGCGCACTTCGCAAACATTTCCAGTTTTACTCAAAGTGCAAGAATTGGGCGCTGGCGCAGAACGTGTCGGTGTCGCCGATCTCGTGGCGGCGCGAACACTGGGTACTCGCCAGCGTCGCGGTTGCGCTGACCGTCATCGTCGGCATGGTCATGCCGACCTGGGCCAACGCGATGCGGCGCGACGAAGCGCCGAGCGTGACTACGCTATCGCTCGCACTTCCTGCGCTGAGCGCGGACCAGACGAGTGCCGGCGATAAAGCGCTCGCGGATCTGGCTGCCGCCGGGATGGTTCCGGGCATGGAAAGCGCCGAGTGGAAGGTCGTCATCGTGCGCGCCGGCCAGTCACTCGCCGACATCTTCCATGAGCAGGGCCTTTCGCCGACCGAACTCCAGCGCCTCGTCGACGCGAATGTCGACAACGGTGCGTTTCGCCGCATCCATCCGGGCGATGAATTTGCGTTCCGCAAATCCGGCGAAGGCCGCCTCACGGCGCTGCGTTTCGATCGCGACGATCACACTCGCGTCGTGCTCCGCATCGATGCGGACGGTGTCAAGAGCGAAATCGCCGAGCGTGCGCTGGAACGTCGCGTCCACGTCGCCCACGGCACTATCAAGAGCTCGCTGTTCGAAGCCGGCGACACGGCCGGCATGACCGACTCGATGACGCTGAAACTGGCGCAGGCGTTCGGCTACGACATCGACTTCGCCCAGGACCTGCGCGTCGGCGACAGCTTCACGGTGATCTACAACGACGTTTATCGCGAAGGCGAGCGCCTGCGCGACGGTGACATCATCGGCGCGACCTTCATCAACGGTGGCCGCCGCTTTACCGCGTTCCGTTACGAGGACGCCGAAGGCACGGTGTCGTTCTACAGCGAGGACGGCCGTCCGCTGAAGACGTCATTCCTGCGCACTCCGGTCGAGTTCACGCGGATTTCCTCGCGTTTCAGCGCGGGCCGCATGCATCCCGTGCTCGGCAAGATGCGCGCGCACAAGGGTGTGGACTACGCCGCCCCGACCGGTACGCCGATCTACGCGGCTGGCGATGCGAAAGTCGAATTCCGCGGCGTCAAGAACGGCTTCGGCAACGTCGTGATCCTGCAGCACGGCGGTCAGTACAGTACGGTTTATGGCCACATGTCGCGGTTCGCAGCCGGGCTTTCCTCCGGCCAGCGCGTGCGGCAGGGACAACTGATTGGCTACGTCGGCTCCACGGGCCTCGCCACCGGCCCGCATCTGCACTACGAATTCCGCCTCAATGGTCAGCATCGCGATCCGTTGAGCGTGACCTTGCCCAAGCCCGAACCGCTGCCCGCGACGGAACTGGCCAAGTTCAAACAGCAGACCCAGCCCATGTTGGCGCAGCTCAAGCGCTACGAGGATCCGCGGCTGGCGCTGGCGCGCTGAGCCGGTGGCTCAGTTGGCTTCGGAGCTTTACCTGGGTGTGATTTCCGGCACCAGCGCCGACGCGATCGACGTGGCGCTCGTGTCGTTCGATCCACAACCTCGCCTGGTCGCCGCGCTCGCGGCGCCGTATCCGACGGCACTGCGACCTCGTGTGCTGGCGCTGGCGCGCGAGAAGGCCGAGATCAACCTCGACGAACTCGGCTCGCTCGATACCGAACTCGGTCATGCCTTCGCCGATGCGGCTCTGGCATTGCTCGAACGCGAACGGATTTCCCCTGGCGCCATCCATGCGCTCGGATCGCATGGTCAGACGGTCCGGCACAAACCCTCGCTGGCAGCGCCGTATACATTGCAGCTCGGCGATCCGAATGTCATTGCCGAACGCACGGGGATCACTACGGTCGGCGACTTCCGCCGCCGCGATATCGCCGCGGGCGGACAAGCAGCGCCCCTGGTGCCGGGCCTGCACGCGGCTCTGCTCAGCGATCCGGAACGCGATCGCGTCGTGCTGAATCTCGGCGGCATTGCCAACATCACGGTCCTGCCGCGCGATCCGGTGGCGCCCCTCGCGGGTTTCGACACCGGCCCGGCCAACTGCCTCATGGATGGCTGGTCGCTGTTGCACCGCGGCGTGGGATGTGACGTTGGCGGCGAATGGGCGGCCCTCGGTCGCATCGACGAAGCGCTGCTCGCGCAGATGCTGGACGAGCCCTACTTCCACCAGACCGGGCCAAAGAGCAGCGGCCGCGAGGTCTTCAACCTGGACTGGCTCAAGCGTCAGCTCGGCGACCGCGAGATCTCTGCGGTCGATGTGCAGGCCACCCTGCTTTCCCTGTCGGCGCAGAGCGTCGCTTCAGCGATCCGGCGCGACGCGCCTCAGGTGCAGGAGGTACTCGCCTGCGGCGGCGGCGTACACAACGCCAACCTGATGCGAGCCCTGGCTGAAGCACTGAGTCCGGTGCCGGTCAGCAGCACGGCCAGCTGCGGTATCGATCCGGACTATGTGGAAGCCATGGCATTTGCGTGGCTCGCGCGGCAGCGCCTGCTGGGTCTGCCGGGAAATCGCGCGGACGTCACTGGAGCACGCGGGCCGCGCGTGCTGGGTGCGATCTACTTCGGTGCCTGATCCGTCAACGGATCGTCGCTGAACAGCGGTTTGCCGGACACTCGCTCGAACGCCTCGACCGCGGCACGAAAGGCCGCCGCTTCGGTGGATTCCCAGGTACCCGACAGCATCGCGATGTCGTGCAGCTCGCGCCGTGTCTCGTCATTGCTCAAGCCTGCGCCGCGGCGCAGCGCAAACAGGATGGCCTCGTTGATCGACCACTGGTGCTCGCGCGCGATGTCCTTGATGCGGTCGGCCAGCGCGTCGTCGATGTGGCGTACAAGAATATCTGGCACTGCGTCCTCGCCGTTTCGTTGTCGGATTCGGCCCCTGTCCGCCGGATTGTCGCAGCATGCCGCCGCAATTTCAGCCTGCGCGCGGCGGCGGCTCCATGTGAGGCCGCAATCGCCAGTACAGCCAGAGCGTCGGCACGATCGACGCCGCACTCAGCGCGAAGAACGCTTCGTAGCCGAATGCCTCGACGAAGAACCCGGAGAATCCGCCGAGCAGCTTGCCCGGCATGTTCGACAGCGACGCGAGCAACGCGTACTGGGTCGCACTGAAACGGATGTCCGCAAGGCCCGACATGAACGCGACGAGCACACTGCCGGCGAATCCCTGGCAGAAATTGTCCGCCGAGATCGCCGCGATGAAGCTCCAGTTCTGACCCGGATAAGCCGCCATCAGCAGGAAGGCCAGGTTCGACAGCGCCACGCCGAGTGCTGCGATCAGCAGCGAACGCCGCACACCGAGGATCGTGACGCCAATACCGCCGAGCAGCGCGCCGGCGAAGCCAAGCCAGACGCCGTAGACCTTCGACACCGTCGCGATCTGGCTTTTGGTAAATCCGAGATCCAGATAAAACGGGCCGGCCATGACGCCGATGATCTGATCGGGAAGCTTGTACAGGCCCACGAACAGCAGCAGCGTCAGCGCCAGCTCAATGCCGTTGCGGCGGAAGAATTCGACGATGGGACGGAAATACTCGATCAGCGCCGCACGCATCACGGCGACTGGGCCGTGCTCACCCGCAGGTGCTGGCGATACGGCAGCCGCGTCAGGCCGCACATCCGCCGGCACCGGCGGTTCCTGCGCATACAGCGTCATCAGCGCCGGCAACAGCATCAGCGCGGCAAGGATCAGATACGTCGCGGGCCAATCGACCAGATCCGCTGAATACAGCGCGCCGGCGCCGGCGAGCACCAGACCAAACCGGTAGCCCAGCGAGTAGGTCGTGATCAGCGCGCCCTGGTCTTCTTTCGGCGCGATCTCGATGCGGTAGGCGTCGACGACGCAATCCTGGGTCGCGCCCGAGAACGTGGTCAGCGTCAATGCCACGAGGAACAGCATCAGGTTGCCGCCGGGTCCAATCAATGCCATCGCGACGAGACCGCCGGCAACGCCCAGTTGCGCCAGCAGCAGCCAGCCGCGGCGCCGGCCGAGGCGCGCGAGGATCGGCGGCGCCCAGCGGTCGAGCAGCGGCGCCCAGAGGAACTTCAGCACGTACAACAGCGAGATCCAGCTCACGAGCCCGATGTTGCCCAGGCTCATGCCCCGCTCGCGAAACCAGTAGCCCAGCGTGACGCCGAGCAGCAGGAACGGCAGACCCGAGCCGAAGCCGAACAGGCACATCGTCCACGCCGATGGCTGCGCGAAGGCGCGGCGGAAACGTTGCAGCGCCGATTCGGGCACGGCGGCTGCGGCGACGTTCACGAAGCGTCCGCGGCGTAGTCCACGGTATACGGCGCGTGGTCCGAAAAGCGCGGATCGCGCAGGATCTCGCAGCTCCTGAGCCGCGCCTTCAGCGACGGCGTGATGACCTGATAGTCGATACGCCACCCCACGTTGTTGGCGCGCGCCTGGCCGCGGTTGGACCACCAGGTGTAGTCCTCCGCGTCAGGCTTGAGGCTGCGGTAGCTGTCGACCCAGCCGCGTTCGAGGAAAAGCTTGTCGAGCCACGCGCGTTCTTCGGGCAGGCAGCCGGAGGTCTTCTGATTGGACGACCAGTTACGGATGTCCTTGCGCGTGTGGACGATGTTCCAATCGCCACAAATAACATAATCGCGTCCGCTCGCGAGCCACGCATCGAACACCGGCGTGATCCAGTCGATGCACTTGAACTTGAACGCCTGGCGCTCGTCGCCCGAGGAGCCCGACGGGAAATACATCGAGACCACGCTGAGGTTGCCGTAGCGCGCCTCGATGTAGCGGCCTTCCTCGTCGAAATCGCTCCAGCCCAGCGCGGTGCGCACTTCGTCGGGCTCGCGGCGCGAATAGATCGCCACGCCGCTGTACCCTTTCTTGCTGGTCGCGTCGCGGTAGTAGCTGTGAAAGCCTTTCGGCCGGAACAGCGCGTCGGTCAGCTGGTGCTCCTGGGCCTTGGTTTCCTGAAGGCAGACGATGTCGGCCTTGTGCGTGCCCAGCCAGTCGTAGAACCCCTTGGTCGCCGCCGACCGGATGCCGTTGGCGTTGAAACTGACGATGCGCATTGCTCACTCCGCACGGGCGAAGTGGGCAATGTAGCGGGGCACGCGGGTCGCGCCAAGCAGCGCGGGGCGAACGCTCAACCTTCGACGACGCGCACCGCCTGGCCCGGACTCAGACGCTCCGCGCCGCGCACCACGACCTTGTCGCCGGCACTCAGTTCGCCGGTCACTTCGACCAGCGCATCGCGCGCTGCGCCGGCGCGCACCTCGATCTGTTCGGCCGTGTTGTCCGCTTTGACGCGCATCACGTAGGTGTGCGCCTCGCGCAGCACCAGCGCGTCGCGCGGCACGGTCAGCGCGGTGGCGCCGGCGCCCTCGGGCAGCGCGACTTCGACCGCGGTGCCGACGAGTGCAAAGTCCTCCGGCAGCGACACGCGCAGCTCGAACTGGCGCGAACGCTCGTCGCCGACCGGCACGACCGCGCGCACCGTGACCGGCTGGATCGCGCCATGCAGGCGCACCTGGATTTCCTGCCCGGCCTTGACCTGCGGTGCCAGCGCAAGCGGCGCCTGCACGCGCGCCTCGAGGCGGCCGGTATCGACCAGATGCGCGACCGCCCCTCCGCTCTGCAGGTATTCGCCGCGCTGCACGAAGCGCTCGCTGACCACGCCGCTGAACGGCGCGCGGATTTCGGTTTCCGCGATGTCGTGCTCGATGCCGCGGCGCTCCGCGTCGGTCCGCGCGAGTTCCTGGCTCGCGCCTTCGAGCGTCGCGCGGGCTTCGTCGAGCTGCGTCTGCGCAACGGCGTTGCCGGGCGCGAGCTTGGCCAGGCGCGACATCTGCGTCTGCGCCAGATCGCGCTGCGCCTTCGCGCGTCCGGCCGTAGCGCGGGCCTGTTCCAGGCGCAGGCGCAGCGATACGTCGTCGAGCTTCGCCAGGCGCTCGCCCTTCCTGATCACGCTGCCGACTTCCGCGATCTCGATCACGCGGCCGGAGGCTACGCCGGCGATACGGGCATCGTCGCGGCTGACCACGCTGCCCGGCACCCAACGCGTGGGCGCGAGCTTCATCGACGTGGCCTCGGCGACCGATACCGCTGCGGCCGGGGCGGCAGGCGGTGACTCCGCCGCCGTGGTCAGCGTCGTCGGCGCGGCGACCAGTGCGGTCAGCAGCAGGCACAGCGGAAATGCTTTCATCGTTCTTCTCCGGTACTTCATGACTTCAGGCGGCGCGCGGATAACTGGAATCGCGCGCCGCTGGATGGGTTTGCGTAACGCCCTTGCGCGGGCGGCGCCACTGGCTCAGGCGCATGAGGCTGGGCATCAGCAGCAGCGAGAACACGAGGGCGACGACAACGCCGCCGACATTGACCGCAGCGAGCCCGCGATAAATGACGCTGCCGGGTCCCGGGTTCACCGCCATCGGCAGCGCGCCGAGCGCGCCGGTCATGGTCGAGGCGAGAATCGCGCGCAGGCGCTGGTTGAGGCCCATGCGGATCGCGTCTTCCAGGCTGTGGCCGTCGTTTTGCGCTTCGCGCGTCAGGTCCACGAGCAGGATCGCGTGATTCACGATCACGCCGATCATCATGACGAAGCCGATCATCGACAGCAGGTCGAGCGGCTGGAACGCGAACAGTCCCAGCACGCGCAGCCCGACCATGCCGCCGATCAGCGCCAGCGGCACGGTCAGCATCACGATCACGGCGTCGCGCAAGGATTTGAACAGCGCCGCCATGATGAGTAGCAGCACCAATAGCGCGAGCGCGAAGTTCTTCGTCATCGTGCCAACGATCTGCTCGAGGCGATCGGCGCTGCCGGCCATGAGGATGGTGCCGTCGGGCGGCAGTGCTTCGCGCAGCTTCGGCACGACGTCACGATTCAGCGTCGCGAGCGCGTCTTCGAGCGACACGTTGGCCGGCGGATCGACACTGAGGCTGATCGTGCGGCGATGATCGAGGCGCCGTATCACGGTCGGACCCATCGTCGTGTCGAGGCTCACGAGATCACCCAGCGGAACGACCTGGCCGGACGGCGTGACCAGCGGCGCTTCGGCCAATTGCTCCGGCGTCTGGCCGGCGCTTGCGCGCAGGATGATGGGCACGCGCGTTTCGCCGTTGAAGTATTCGCCGAGCCACGCGCCGTCGCCGAGCGCGCGCACCACAGTGCCGACCGAGCTGCGGTCCCAGCCCGCTTCGGCGATGCGCCGGTCGTTGGGTATCGCGTGCAGTTCGGTCTGCACGGAATCGGTGTTCGGGAAGGCCTGTACGTTGGCGCCGGGAAAGGTCTTCTCGAGCAGCTGGCGTCCTTGTTCGGCAGCACGCTCCAGCGCTTTCGGATCGTCGCTCTGCAGATGCATCGCGATCGATCGTGCCGAACCGCCGAAGCCGCCGAACAGATCGCCTTCGCCGGCAAAGGCGCGCGTATCGGGCAGTCCGACGATGACTTCCTCGCGCATGATTTTTTCGAGCTCGCCGATGCGCGATTCGTCGACCACGCGCGCCCCGACCGTGCCGCCGCCGGGCCACATCAGCAAATAGTAATTTTTGAGCTGCGGCTGCTTTTCGCCCTTCATGTAGGGCTGCAGGCGCTCGAGGATCTTGCCCGCGATCTCGCGGTTGACGACTTCGGGACTCATGCCCGGTGGAAAACTGAAACCCGCGTCGATCGCGGCGCGCTTGACCGGCGGCAGATAGTCGAGCCGCGGCAGGAACACCCAGCACAGGATCAGCGGTGCGATCAGCAGCGACGCGACCCAGCCGATCTGCTTCGCCGGCGTGTCGGTCCAGCGCAGGATGCGCTCGGTCAACGCAGGCCAACCGTCGCCGAAACCGGAGCTCAGTTTCTTCGCCTTGAGCCAGCCGCCGGCTGCGGCCGGCAGCACGGTCAGCGCGACGACGATCGAGATCGCGACCGAGATCGAAATGGTCAGCGCGAGGTCGGCAAAAATCTGCCCTTCGACGTCGCGCAGGAACAGCACAGGCAGGAACACGGCGATCGTCGTGATTGTGGATGCGAACAATGCCGGCACGACCTGCTTCGCGCCGGCCAGCGCGGCCTCGATCGGTGTCATGCCGGATTCCTTGAGCCGGATGATGTTGCCGGACACCACGATCGCGCCTTCCACCACCATGCCAACCGCGAACGCGAGTCCCGCCAGTGAAATCACGTTGAGCGTGCGACCGGTCAAGTGCAGTACGACGAACGTGGCGAGCAGACAGATCGGAATCGAGGTTGCGATCAGCAGCGTCGCGCGGCCGTCGCGCATGAACCACCAGACGCAGACCAGCGCGAGCAGTGCACCGACGATGAGGTTTTCGGTCAGCAGGCCCACCGCGCGATTGATGAATAGGCCGGAATCGAAGGACTGCTCGATCGCGAGACCCTGCGCCTTGAGCGGCCCTTCGCGCAGTTCCGCGACGACCTTCTTGACCTCGTTCAAGGTGCCGAGCACATTCGCGCCGCTCTGCCGCAGGATCTGCATGCCGATCGCGGGATTGCCGTTCTGGTAGGCGAAAAAGCGCGGTTCCGGCGGACGCACTTCGATCGCGGCCACATCGCCGAGCTTGATCGGCCGGCCCTCGCGCCACGCGAGCACGAGTTCGCCGAGCTGGTCGGGCGTGTAGCGGC
>Ga0068852_100004144_pt1 | contig 10212 bp, 9 predicted proteins | sample KBSCornC22_FD_66594 | JGI IMG/M metagenome (GOLD analysis project Ga0068852, IMG submission 66594) | Corn rhizosphere microbial communities from Kellogg Biological Station, Michigan, USA - KBS Corn C2-2 | ecosystem: Host-associated > Plants > Roots > Rhizosphere > Soil ... | reverse complement strand
AGCTTTTCTCCGGCGCGTCGATAAATAGTCCAGACGGCCAGACCGGCCGGCTACCGGGAGCAAGGATGCTCCGACACCATCTGTTAATGGAGTAACAGAGCAATGAAGATCCAGACCAACGTCGCGTCGATGAACGCCCTTCGTAACCTGGGCGTCACCGAGAATCAGCAGAACGCCGAGATCGCCAAGCTGTCCTCGGGTTACCGCCTGAACCGTGCGGGCGACGACGCCGCCGGTATGAGCATCGCGAACTCGCTGCGCTCCGCTGGCAAGGGCCTCGCGCAGGCACAGAAGAACGCCCAGCAGGCTGGCTCGTTCCTTCAGATCGCCGACGGCGCGACGCAGACGCTGTCGACGATGCTCGATCGTATGCGCGAGCTGGCGACGGAAGCGGCCTCGGACAACGTGACGGATTCCGATCGCTCGAAGATCAGCGCCGAGTTCACGTCGCTCCAGAGCGAGTGGGATCGTATCGTCAACACGACGCAGTACCAGGGTCAGACGCTCCTCAACGGTTCCTTCAACATCGGTGACACCGGTACGCTGAAGGCGAACACCGCCGTCTCGAACGTCTCGCTCACCGGCGCATCGGCGAGCAAGACCTATACGATCACGCAGACCGCAGCGACCGCCGTGACGCTCAGCGACGGTTCCACCTCGCAGACCATCACGACGACCGCCGGCACCGCGGGTGGTACGCAGCACATGAGCTTCGACAAGCTCGGCATCTCGTTCGACTTCAAGGGCGTCCTCGGTGCGACCACGCTGAACAGCCTCACGGTCGTGACCGGTACGACGCAGGCAGCGAGCTTCCGCGTCGGCTCGGGCACCAGCTCGAACGACACGGTTTCCGTGGCGCTCGACAACCTGACCGCTTCGAACCTCACGATCGACGCGGGCACGATCAACGTGACGTCGTCGGCGAACGCGGCCACCGCGCTCACGAACATCAACGCGGCGCTCGGTTCGCTCAACACCGCCATCGGTAACATCGGTGCCGCGGAGAACCGGATGGACTACGCGACGGCGAACCTGAACTCGCTGATCCAGAACACCTCTGCCGCCGAGTCCACGATCCGCGATGCGGACATGGCGCAGGAGTACACGCAGTACACGAAGCTGTCGATCCTCCAGCAGGCAGGCACTGCGATGCTCGCTCAGGCGAATTCGAGCTCGCAGAGTGTCCTGCAGCTTCTTCGGGGCTGATCAACAGAAAACCGGTAGCCGAACGGCCGGGGAGGAATCCCCAGCGCCCTAGGCGCCGGCCACGAGACCGCAGGGACCTTCACCGGTCCCTGCGGGTTCGTCGCATACGGAGGAAATGAGAGATGACGAGTCCAGTTGGGTCGTTCCCGGGGCTGGGAAGCGGCATCGACTACAAGTCCCTGGTCGACCAGATGATTCAGGTCGAGTCGGCACCCGCGACGACGATGCAGTCGCGGATCGACTCGTACAACGCGCAGATCAGCGCGTACAAGAGCTATTCGGGGCTGCTCTCGACGCTCGAGACGGCGGCCAAGTCGCTCCGCGACGGGAGTGCGTTCCAGAACGTGCTCGCCACGGTCTCGAACGCGACCGGTGCCGCGGGACGTCCGGTGGTCAGCGCCAGCGCCAGCGCGGGCGCTGCTCCAGGCTCGTACGCGGTCCAGGTACTGCAGACGGCACAGGCCGAGAAGCTGTCGGGCGAGACGTTCGCCGCCGGCACCTCGGGCCTCGGGCTGTCTGGCGACTTCGTCATCAACGGCAAGACCGTCACGGTCGCGTCGAGCGATTCGCTCTCGGCGATCCGCGACAAGATCAACGCACAGAACACCGGCGCCACGCCAACGGGCGTGAGCGCGTCGATCATCACGGACGCCACCAATGCACAGCGCCTCGTCCTCACCAGTGTGAAGACGGGTGCGTCGGGCATCAATCTCATCGATGGCGCGCAGGGCGTCGCGCAGCAGCTCGGCTGGATCGATTCGACGCAGTCCATCAAGCACGTGACCAGTGCGGGTGCGCAGAGCGACAACTTCGCCTCGGCGACCACCGCGATTGCGTCGCAGCTCGGTCTCGCATCCGTAGCGGGCCCGCAGACAGTGACGATCGGCGGCCAGTCCGTGTCGATCGACCTCAGCACCGACACGCTCAACAGCATCGCGGGCAAGCTCTCCGCGCTCAGCGGCATCCAGGCGACGGTGCAGAGCACGACCGTGAGCGGTGCGACCAAGTATTACCTCGACGTTCGCAACACCACGAGCTTCGTCGATGCGGGCAACACGCTCGGGCAGCTCGGCATTCTCTCGAGTGGGCGCGGGTCCGTCGCGCAGCAGCTCCAGGGCGCGGCGCTCACCGCGGGCGATGCTACGACCCCCGCCACCGGCGCGACGCTCCTCAGCAACGTGTGGAACGGCGGTGCGGCGTCGGGCGTGGCCGTCGGTGATACGCTCAACATCAGCGGTACGCGCGGCGATGGCAGCGCGGTGAACGTCACCTTCACCGTCGCTGCGGGGAGCACGGTGAACGATCTGCTCACCGCGCTCAACGATCCCACGACGGGCTTCGGTGGTGGAACGCGTCCCGCGGCGGCGTCGATCGACGCGAGCGGGCACATCGTGCTCACCGATGGAACGTCGGGGCAGAGCGCGCTCTCGATGCAGATCGTCTCGAACAACGAAGGCGGCGGTCGCCTCGATCTCGGCACCTTTGCGACGACCACGACGGGTCGCGCCCGGCAGCTCGTCGCCGGTGCGGACGCGAAGTTCTCGGTGGATGGCGTCGCGTTCACGCGATCGTCCAACACCGTCAGCGACGTGATCGCGAACACCACGCTCACACTGACGGCCGCGGACCCGACGGCGACGGCGAACGTCACGATCGACCGGAGCGCGACGGATGCGAAGACGGCGGTGCAGTCGTACGTGGACGCGTACAACGCCGTCATCGACTTCATCCAGAAGCAGCAGACGCCCGGTGCGGATCCTTCGAGCAACCCAACGCTCTACAACGACTCGATCCTGCGCTCGGCGCGCTCGTCACTCGCGACCGGCATGCTGACGACGGTGGGCGGCGCCGCGCCCGATCTGTCCACGGTCGGGATGGCCGGCATCTCGCTGACCAAGGACGGCCATCTCTCGCTCGACTCGAACAAATTTCAGACTGCGTTCACGAACCGCTTCGACGACGTCGAGACGCTGTTCATGGAGCGCGGCTCGTCGACGAATCCGCAGGCGTTCTACTCGTCGTCCACGGCGGCCACGCAGTCGGGGACGTATGCGCTGAACATCACGCAGGCCGCGACGCAGGCGACGCTGCTCGGCGCCGGCTTCAGCGGGGCCTACAGCGATGACGGCACGCCGGATGTCATGACCGTCACCGACCCGCAGCACAGTACGTCGGTGCAGGTGCAGCTCACCAACGGAATGACGTCGCAGCAGATCGTCGACGCGCTGAACACGGCGTTCACCACGCCGGAGAAGCGCGTCGTCCAGACCGCGAACGTGATGACCGACGCGACGGGAAGCACGCCGGCGACGTCGAGCACGCTGATCACCGACCTGCACCAACCGGCTCCGGCCGGTGCTGGCGGCGGCGCGGTCCCTGGCGACAGCATCACGTGGACGGGTGTGCGGCCCGACGGCACGCCGTACAGCGGGTCGTTCGCGGTTGGTCCGGCAGCGCCGGTGTCGAGCATCGTCGCCGCGGTTCAGGCGTCGCTCGGCTCGACGGCATCCGTGTCGTTCGGGAACGGGCAGTTCACCGTCACGTCCAACACGGCCGGCAACTCGCAGGTCACGCTCGCGATCTCGTCCGACAACAAGGGCGGCGGACAGCTCGACTTCGGGAGCACGAACACGATCGCGGCCGGCCACAATGCGGCAGGGCTCGTCGCGAGCGTCGTCAACAATCAGGTCCAGATTGCGAGCAGCAACTACGGTAGCGCGGCTGGCGTGAGCGTCTCGTTCCAGGCCGGCGGGGCCGATGGCACCGCGCAGCTCGGTCTCTCCACGACACCGGTGAACGGCACCGACGTCCAGGGGACGATCGGCGGATTCGCCGCGACTGGGTCCGGACAGTCGCTCGTCGGCACGGCAGGTACACCCGTGGAGGGGCTGAGCATGCTCTACACGGGAAGCACCCTCGGTGCGGTGGGCACGATGTCGCTCACCCAGGGCATGGGCGCGTCGATCGATCGACTCCTCACGAACTGGACCCAGCTCGGCGGGACCGTGGACTCCAAGGAGCAGGCGCTCAACGACCAGGTCACCACGCAGCAGCGCCGCCTCGACGACTTCAACAATCGAATGGATATCCGCCGCCAGGCACTCCTCAAGGAATATCTCGCGATGGATACCGCGGTGCAGAAGCTGAATTCGCAGGGGAATGCGTTCCTCTCCGCGCTCAGCTCGGGCTCCAGTAGCTCCTCGAGCGTGTTCGGCTGATGCGCCAGCGCGGATCCGACCTTCCGGTCGCGGCACACGCCAAGGCCATCGCTGCCCTGGACGAGTTCGACGCGACGGCCGCGGAGTACATCGCGTTGCTCGATACGCAGCGCGCATTGCTGGTGCAGGGGAACAGCGCCGCCGTCGCAGAGTCGGTCACGCGTGGTGACGCGCTCGCGCTCCGTGCGGCTGCGTGTGGGAGGCAGCTCGCCCCGTTCCGCGAGGCACTTGCCAGCGACTCGCTGCGCGGCCCGAGGGCCGATGCGGTGCGGCGACGCCTCGATCGGATGATGCACCGGGCGGCGTTGCTTGGCGCTGCCGCGGCCGACGTGGCAGCCCGCTGCGAGACCGAGCGGAACAGCACGGGCGACGCGCTCGCGAGGCTGCAGGCCCCCGCAGGCGGCAAGGCGGGGCGGTACGCATATCCGCAGTCGCCGCGCGCCCCGCTCACGCTCGACACCCGCGGCTGACCGGCTGTTTCCGTTACCTCCGGACGTTTCCTGCGTCCGGTTCAAGTTTTCGGTCCGCTGTCCCGACACTGCCCACCATGGGATACAGCGCGTACACGTCCAAGTACCTCGAGAACGAGGTCGTCAGCCGCCCGAAGGAATGGCTGGTGCCCTTGCTCTATGAACATCTGCTGGCGCACCTGCGTCGTGCCCACGTGCAGATCCAGCAGCGCGACATCGAAGGGAAGGGCACCAGCCTCGAGAAGGCATCCGCGATCGTCATCGAGCTGATGGGTGCTCTGGATCGGGACAAGGGAGGCGAGCTCGCGCAGCGACTCGCGGCGCTCTATGCCTACTTCGGTAGCGAGATCCTTTCCATCGGGCGGACGCTCGACACCGGCCGCCTCGAGAAGGTGATCGGGATGGTGGGAAGCCTCCACGAGTCGTGGGTGATCGCCGCACGTACGCAATGGCCAGCCGGTGGTGGCGCCGCCGACGTGCGCAGCGCATCTCAGGAGCTGCGGTAACACCGCCATGATGACCCCCGCGCGCGTCCTCGAGGAGAACCTGGATCGGGTCGTGGACTCGGTTCTGCGCACGCTCGCCGCGGGCGGTGTCACGCCCGGTAGCGCGGTCGCATCGGATGAGCGCGATGGGACGCCGGCGGAAGCGCAGGTCCGCGAGACGATTGCCGATCTGTGCGGCCATGTCGCGTTCGCGCTGAAGTCACTCGAGCCGCGCCCGCACGGACTCGCCAGTTATCACGCGCCGGTAGCGCTGCCAAGTGCGGCGACCCGGTCGCTCGACATTCGCCGGTGACGCGCTCCGCCGCGGCGTTCTTGACGCACCTTTCGACCGCCCCACTCGCAGCTACGCCGATGACTCGTCCCGAGCCCCGTAAAGTCGGGTCGATGGGCGGTCGATATTTTGAGGCAAGGAGGAACCAATGCAGGTAAACAAGACTCCGGGCGAGATCGCCCGAACCGAGGCGGCCCAGCGCGCGCAGCAGACCGTCGCGCCCACGCCCGCAACGACCGAAGCACCCGCAGCCGTTCGTCGTGTGGACGCGGTGCAGATCTCCGACGTGGGCCGTGCCCTCTCGGGGAACGACGCGGACGCGGCCAGCGAGGCCGGAGCGCTCGATCCGCGTCGCGCCGACGAGATCCGGTCGCGTGTCCTGTCGGGGGCGTACAACTCGGTCGAGATGGCCGACCAGGTCGCCCGTTCGATCCTTCGTAGCGGAGACCTGTAGTCTCCACCGCAGTCTGGAGCCAAGCTCATGCGATTCCTCGTCGTTGACGATTCAGCCACAATGCGCCGCATCGTCGTCAATTCCCTCCAGCGCGTCGGCTTCACCGAGGTCGTCGAAGCCGCTGACGGGGCGGAGGCGCTCGAGAAGCTGTCGGGCATCGACTTCCTGATCACCGACTGGAACATGCCCAAGGTGAGCGGCGCCGAGCTGACGCGCGCAGTCCGCGCGCGGGACGATTCCCGCGGACTCCCGATCATCATGGTGACGGCGCGCAGCGTGCGCGACGACATCCTGACGGCGATGGAGGCGGGTGTGGACAGCTACGTCGTGAAGCCTTTCACCCCGCAGGTGCTGCGCGAGAAGATCGACGCGGTGCTCGCCTCGCGTGCCGCTGCGTAACTCGCCATGCCCACCTCACGGATCGCGGAGGTGTTGTATGACTCCGAGACGGTACTCCGTCTCGTGGACAGCGAGCTCGAGGAGCTTCGCGACGACCCTGCGGACGGGCATCCGCTAGCGGTCCTTCTCACGCTCATGCAGCGCGCCAATCAGGAGACGGCGTGCGTGCTGCGGACGCTCAGCCACGGGCGCGACGCGCTGGGTGACATTCCCCTGCGCGAGATTCGCGAGAGCGTGGACAAGCTCACCGAGGTCTCCACCGCGACGGAAGCCGCGGCGCATCGCATCATGGACGGCATCGATCGCGCGCAGGGGATGCTCGACGCGCTCGACCGCCTCGCCGAAGAGCCGACGGTGAACGGCGCGATCGAGGAAGCGATGGTGCGCGCGCGCCTGCGCGAGGAGCTCTTCCAGATCATCGGTGCGCTCCAGTTCCAGGACATCACGTCGCAGCAACTGGGTCACGCGGCGCAGATGCTCGGTGACGTGAGCCGCCGCGTGCACGCGACGACCTCGCTCCTCGGCGGCAGTTGCGCCGAAGCCGAATCGGTCGCGGCCGAGGCCTCGCCGATCTTCGCGGAATCGGCGTCGATCAAGGACGTCGGCGAGCGCCAGGCGGCAGCCGATGCGCTCTTCTGGGCCGAGCGCACGCGCAAAGCCGCGTCCTGACGGCGGCCGCTCCGCCATGTTCCCGATCGTTCCCGCGCTCGGTGTCGCTGCAGCGGCCCAGGGCGCGCTGCTCGTTGCCCTCCTCCGCCGCGTCCGACAGCTCAAGCTGACCAGCGCGGCCGCCGCCGCGAACGTCGCGGACACCGCGAGCATCGCCGACAGCACCGTGCACAACGCGCTCGTCGAGCGCGAGGCGCTGATGGGCGAGATGCAGCTGCTTCTGCGCGGCCTCGACCAGAAGGTGCGTGAGCGCACGTTCGAGCTCGCCGAGGCGATGGAGAAGGCCGAGCAGGGGAACCAGGCGAAGAGCGAGTTCCTCGCGCGCATGTCGCATGAGATCCGCACGCCCATGAACGGCATCCTCGGCATGGCGGGGCTGCTGCTCGACAGCGGGTTGACGGTGGAGCAGCGCGAGTACGTGGAGACCGTTCGCTCCTCGGGCGATGCGCTGCTCACGATCATCAACGAGATCCTGGACTTCTCGAAGATCGAGGCAGGAAAGCTCGAGATCGAGATCATCGATTGCAACGTCCGGACGACGGTCGAGGAAGTGGTCGAGCTGCTCGCGGAGCAGGCCGCGACGAAGAAGATCGAGCTCGGCTTCTACGTCGACGAGGCGGTGCCGGTCACCGTGCGCAGCGATCAGGGACGGTTGCGGCAGATCCTCATCAACCTGGTCGGCAACGCGCTCAAGTTCACGCATGCGGGACGTGTCTACATCCACGTGCGCGTGCTCGGAGAGACGCTGGAGCGCGTGACGCTGCACTTCGCGGTGCTCGATACGGGGATCGGACTCGCCGAGGAGGCGCGCGCGCGCCTGTTCGAGCCGTTCCAGCAGGCCGACAGCTCGACCACGCGCAAGTACGGCGGGACCGGACTCGGTCTCGCGATCTCGAAGCAGCTTGTGGAGCTGCTCGGTGGGCGCATCGAGGTCACGAGTACGCCCGGCGTCGGGAGCACGTTCGGATTCACGATCGACGCGGAATTCGGCGCGCGGTTGCCGGCAACGGCCCCGTCGCTCGGCGACGCGCGTGTGCTCACGCTCGTCGGCGGAAAGCTCACGCGCGTGGTGCTTCGCCGGTACGTCTCGGATTGGAACGGCGTTGCCGATGGCGCACCGTCGCTTGCCGACGCGCGCACGCTCCTCGCTGATGCAGCCGCGCGCGGTCAACGTTACGACGTGGTGCTGGTCGAGCTGGCGACGATCGGTGCAGATGCCGCGCTCGCGCTCCGTACGCTGCACGCGCTGCGGCGCGAGTTCGAAGCGCAGATCGGCGGCGTCGTCGCGCTCGTGCCGCCGCGCCGGAAGGTGAACGGCGAAGCGGCGCGTGATGCGGGAATCGATGCGGTCTTCCTCCTGCCGCTACGGCCGACGCGGCTGTACGACGTGCTCAACTCGGTGCTGCATCCCGAGCTGGCACCGCGTCAGCGTCACGTCCGCGGCGACAGCGGCGCGGCCAACGCGCGCATTCTGGTCGCCGAGGACAACCCGGTGAACCAGCGTGTGGCGACGCACATGCTCGGCAAGCTTGGCTATCGGTGCGACATCGCGTCGAACGGGCAGGAGGCCGTGGACATGCTCGCGCGGATCCCGTACGACCTCGTGCTCATGGATTGCCAGATGCCCGAGATGGACGGGTACATGGCGACGCGTCTCATTCGCGAGCGCGAGGAGACCGCCGGCGGTCGCACACCGATCATCGCGATGACCGCGAACGCGATGCGCGAGGATCGTGCGCGCTGCCTCGACGCGGGGATGGACGGATTCATTCCCAAGCCGATCGCGCTGGAGGAGCTGGAGACGGCGCTCGAGTGCTGGGTGCCGGAGCACGTGCGTGCCGGTGTGGCCGCGCCGCTCGCGGCGTCGACGCAGTCGGTCGACGCCCTCGATGCCGCGCCGACGTCGCGGCTGTCCGCCCCGCCCACGGGCGCTCATGCGACTGCTCCGTCGATGGCGGTCGATCCCTCGCTCGTCGCCGCGCTCGCGGCGCAGTTCGCGGAGGAGGCCGACACCGTCGAGGCGCACCTCGACGCTGCGGCTGGCAACACGGCACCCGCGCGCGTGGATCTCTCGGTGCTCGAGGCGCTGGGCGCGATGAGCGATGACGGCGACGAATTCGTCGCGCGCCTGGTCGTGACGTTCATTGCGGACTCGCAGGCGCGGCTCGCGACGCTGTGGGACGCGCTCGCGGCGGGCGATGCCGCGACGTTCGAGCGTGCCGCACACGCGGTGAAGGGGAGCAGCGCGAACATGGGCGCGACACGCATGGCATCGCTGGCTGCGCGGCTGCAGGATGTCGGGAAGCGTTCCGCGCTCGATACCGCGGAGCCACTCGTTCAGCAGCTGCAGGCGGAGCTGGAGCACGCGCGCGAGCTGCTGCAGCGCACTTTCCCCGCGGTAGCGGCGGCCACCTAGTGGCGCGCATCCGGTGTGATCCGGGTAGTCGGACGCCCGTTTCTCAAGCCGTCACGCCAAGCGGTCGATACTGCAAGGCATGATCCAGATCATCGAGGACGATCCAGTCACGTGTCACATCCTCTCGACCCTGCTGCAGCGCCTGCGGTACGGCTACTGCGAGGCGCACACGGGCGAGGAGGCGATGCGGCAGCTCAAGACCTGTCCGATCGATCTCGTGATCGCGGACATGGGACTGCCCGACACGAACGGCCTGCAGCTGCTGGCCGAGAAGCATGCGTTGCCGTACCTGCGTGACATTCCCGTGCTGTGCTGCACGGCGCAGGCGGACATCGAGACCGTCGAGGCCGCGCTCGGCTACGGCGCGATCGACTTCGTGAAGAAGCCGATCATGGTGCAGCCCTTCGCGGCGCGAGTGAATCGGGCGATGGAGCGCGCGCCGCTGCGGTGGGAGTCGTGGCGCGAGATGAACAAGCGCCTGCGGTTCTCCGGTCGCTCGATCCAGCCGATGCTCGCGATCGCGCAGCAGGTGTTGCGCGAGCTCGATGCGGCGCTCGCCGACGCGCAGGGCACCGATGCGAATCCCACGGAGCTGAACGGGCT